>Ga0302315_10001549_pt1 | contig 23136 bp, 20 predicted proteins | sample III_Palsa_N3_1_FD_200532 | JGI IMG/M metagenome (GOLD analysis project Ga0302315, IMG submission 200532) | Peat permafrost microbial communities from Stordalen Mire near Abisko, Sweden - III_Palsa_N3_1 | ecosystem: Environmental > Terrestrial > Soil > Palsa > Peat permafrost | place: Sweden...
AGGTAACCATCCATTTTTACGGCCACAAGGCGCAGTTCCCTCAGCGACACGCCATGTGTAAAAATAACTTAAAGAGGGCTGACTTACTTCCAAGGTCTGAAGGAATTAGGCAAGAGATAATAACTCCATTTCTATGTTAGGCTTGCGGGCGGAGTTTGTCAACTTTCGAAAAGCAAAGGGTTAAGTTAAATCCTCAACCACTTAGGTTCACGAAGGCACACGAAGGCACCTTGCCACCGCGTTTCTTCGTGCCCTTTAGTGATGGAAACAGGACTCCACCAGCAAGTCGGTCACGGTTGCAAAATCTGAATCGCCTGCGGATGAACTTGCTGGTTTTTAATTTCACTGGCGTCCCATCCGCCACCCAGAGCTTTCACCAGGTAGACGGAGCTGACCATTTGCTGGCCGAGCAACTGGGTCTCCAGCCGTTCGCTGGAGAGCAGTGTGGTCTGCGCCGTAATGACATCAAGATAGTTTGTAACTCCGCCGACATAGCGGTGGTTGGCGATTTCAAGGGCGCGGCGCGCATCTTCCACGGCGGCGCGTTGTGTGGTAAGGGCCTGCGAAAGCGTGCTGAGATTGCTGATGCCGTCCTCGACTTGCTGGAAGGCGGTGAGCACGGACTGCCGGTAGTTGGCCACCGACTGATCATAGGCGGCTTGCGCGGCGGCCAGATTGGCGCGGTTCCGTCCGCCCTCGAAGATGGGCTGTAAAGCGTCGGCTCCGAGCGACCAGAAGAGGCTGGGCGCGTTCAAGAGGGATGCAATTTCAGTGCTCTGCCAGCCTCCGGAACCACTTAGGGTGATGTGCGGGTAGAAGGCGGAGCGCGCGATGCCAACCTGCGCATTTTGGTACGCCATCTGGCGTTCGGCCGAGGAGATATCGGGGCGGCGTTCCAATACATCCGATGGAACGCCAAGCGGGACAGGCGGAGGCGTAGCTTGCAACGGAGCTACGCGCACATTCAGGTTGTAGGCCGGCTGACCCAACAACACGGCTATGGCGTGCTCATATTGCGCCCGCGATTGTTGCACGAGCGCGAGCTGCGACAGTGTGGAATCGAGAAGTGCAGCCTGCTGCGCAACTTCCAATCCGCTGGCGACGCCTCCGTTGTGGCGATTGTTCACCAGATCCAGGCCCTTGCGCTGGTAGCCAACAGACTCCTGCACGACGTTAAACTCCGCATCCAATTCCCGCAAAGTAAAGTAGTCGGCCGCGAGCTCAGCCGTGAGCACTAATTGGGCATTTTGCAGATCGGCGGCCGTGGACTGGAGAGTGGCGTTCGCCGCTTCCACATTGCGGCGTACGCGGCCGAAAATATCGACCTCATAGTTGATGTTGAACGGAATCGTGTAAACGCTTTGAGTGTACGGCGGAATCACCTCCGGCACGCCATTGATAAGCGGAACCTGCTCACCGTTCAGCGGGCGATTGCCGGAGCCGCGCTCGCGTACGACCGAGGGATCGGTGGAAAGTTGTGGGAAGAAATCGGCGGTGGCGACGCGAGCCAGGGACCGCGCCTGATTTAGACGGTCGCGAGCGGCAGCCAGCGACTGATTGGCCTGCAACAGCTGTTGTTCAAAGGCGTTGAGGTCGGCGTCATTATAAATTTTCCACCACTCGCCTTTGGGGATCGCATCCTGAGGTGCGGCTTGCTGCCAGGGAGGCTGCGTCTTCCAGGCATCCGGGGCCGGTGCCGGCGCCGCCGGCCGGCTGTAGCGCGGACCAACCGTGCATCCGGCGGCAAGCGCCAGAAGGACCAGCGTAATCGAGAGTGTGACTCGCCTCACTTTACGCGCCGCCTTTCTGCTGCTGCGGGGCCTGACCGGGCTGCTGGTTCGGTTGCGGCTGCGCCACATTCACCTGCTGCCCCTCTTCGAGTGAATCCGATGGGTTGACGACGATCTGGTCCGTGGGCGAGACACCGCCGAGAATTTCTAACGTGGTGCCGTAATCGCGTCCGATGTTGATGGGGCGCAACTGTACTTTCTTGTCGGGACCGACAACCGCGACCCGCGGCCCTTCGCTGCGGAACAACATGGCGTTCACCGGAATCGTCACTTTGTTTACGCCGTTGCCGACCGCGAAATGCACTTCTCCGAACGAGCCGGGAAGCAAATGTCCATCCTTGTTGGGGACATCCACTTCGGTGAGGAGAGTGCGTGTGGTTGGATCAATGGATTCCGCCGTGCGCGCCACCGTGGCCACGAACTTCTGCCCGGGAAACTCCTGAAGCGTAACAAAAGTTTTGGCGCCGACTTTGATGAAAGGTGCGTAGGCCTGCGGAACACTGGTATATACACGCAAGGGATCGACGCGGGCGAGGTCAAATAGTTCGCGGCCGGCCGCGCCTGCGCCGGCGTTGATCAGAGCGCCGGGATCGACGTTGCGTTTGGTCAGCACTCCGGTGAAGGGGGCGTAGACATCCTTGAATCCTTCCAACTGTTCGAGGCGGCGCACATTCGCGTCGGCGGCGGCCAGGTTGGCCTGAGCCTGTTTGTATCCGCTTGCATTCTGGTCGGCTTCCTGGGCGGAAACCGAATCAGTCTTGAGAAGACTTGCCCAGCGGTCGGCGGTGATTTTCGCCAGTTCCATCTGAGCGACAATTTGCAGACGCGCGGCCCGTGTCTGGTTCAACTCCTGATCGACTTCCGGAGTGTCGATCTTCGCTAGCAACTCGCCTTTGTTTACGCGGCTGCCGATGTCTTTGTACCATTTCACCAGATAGCCGTTGGTGCGGGCGTAAATTGGGGATTCCTCATAGGCCTGCAAAGAGCCAGGGAGCACCAAGTCCTCATCGGGTTTTTCCGACACTGGATTTGTCACTGCGACTGTGGGTATGGTCTCCCGCTCCGTTTCGTTGGCCAGCGCCCGCTCATGGCTCATTTTGGCGAACATGGTGAACCCTCCCGCCACCAGCAGCACCACCAGCATGATCCCAACGATGGTCAAAGCCTTGCGAGGCGGCGCCGGAGGAACCTCCGGGGGCCGTTGTATCCCCGGCGGCTGGTGCTTGGAGCGCTTCCGAATTTCTTCGATCTCTTCGTCGCGCTGCGCCTGAACGCCGAGAACGTGATGCTCTTCGTTCTCGCCGACTGGTTGCGACGCCTGAGGACTGGAGGGCTGTTGCTGCCGCTCATCTCCCGATTGTTTCGTCTTATTTTCTTCAGTCATGCTTTGACCCCATTCCGCTCAACCCGATTCTGACAAATCATCTTAACTTTTGTTCCGCGCGCGCTCGCTTAGCTTCGCGCCGGCCGTGGAAAATGGCGAATACACTGGGCACGAAAAACAACGTCGCGACCGTTGCGAACAATAAACCGCCAATGACCGCGCGGCCCAGCGGCGCGTTTTGTTCGCCGCCTTCCCCGAATCCTAGCGCCATCGGCACCATGCCGATTATCATGGCCAGCGCCGTCATCAGCACGGGACGCACGCGCGTGTATCCCGCAGCTACGGCCGCTTTCACTGCGGGCATGCCTTCGTCCAACTGTTCCCGCGCGAAACTTACCATAAGGATGGAGTTGGCGGTCGCTACGCCCATGCACATGACCGCCCCCGTGAGCGACGGCACGCTCAGCGTGGTGCGCGTGAGCAGCAAGAACCAACAGATCCCGGCCAGAGCTCCCGGCAATGCCGCGATAATGATGAAAGGATCGAGCCACGATTGAAAGTTAATGACGATCAGCAAATAGACCAGAAGGATTGCGCCCACCAATCCCACGCCCAAGCCGAAAAAGGATGACCGCATGGTGGCGACTTGCCCGCGTACTACAATGCTGGTGCCGCGCGGAAGGTGGCCGTTGAATGTCTTGAGTACTCTGTCGGTGTCCGCAGCCACCGCGCCCAGGTCGCGATCCTGCGTGCTGGCATAGACGTCAATCACCGGCGACACGTTCCAGTGATTCACTGTGGCAGGCCGCGACACCGGATACAACTGCACCAGATTGCTCAACAACTGAGGGCCTTGTTGCGAAGTGACCGGGATGGTCATCAGGTCCTGCATGTCGGTCATGCGATATTGCGGCGATTGCACCGCGATCTGGTAGGTAACTTCGTTCTTCGGGTTCAGCCAGAAATTTGGCGAAGTCTGGAAGCTGCCGCTCAGTGAAACCAGCACGCTCTGCGCCACGTCTCGCGCCGTTAGGCCAACCTGCGTCACTCGCGTGCGGTCGATATCCATGTGGAGCGTGGGTTGCGAGAGCAACTGTTGCACATGCACATCGGCAGTGCCCGGAATGTGGCGCATTTTGTTGGCGATCTGTTGCGCGATTACATAACTGCTCTGCATATCCGTGCCCACGATCTGCACATCGATCGGCGCGGGCAACCCGAAGTTCAGAATCTGCGTGACGATATCGGCGGGCTGGAAAAAGAATTCAGTCCCGGGAAACCGCTCCGGCAGAATTTCGCGGAGATGCCTGATCAGATCTGCCGTGGGCGGATGATGTTCGGGGTCGAGCGCAATCAAAATCTCGGCGTCGCTGGTGCCAATCGTTCCGTTTGAGCTATAGGACTGGTTGATGCCGGAATTCGGCAGGCCGATATTATCCAGAATTGTTTGCAGTTGCCCTTGCGGAATTTGCCGGCGCAGCTCACTTTCGATTTGGTCGCAGAGTCGCGCTGTCTCCTCCACGCGCAAGCCAGGACGGGCTCGTACGTGCATGCGCAACAAGCCTGCATCCACCTGCGGGAAGAAATCCTGCCCGAGAAAGAAAAATAGTCCAAGCGAGAGCAGGCAGAAAGCCAGGAAAACAATCACGAATGCGCCGCGATACTCAAGAGTGGTCTCAAGGAGTTGTTCGTAGCCGCGACGGAAGTCTTCAAATTTCCTCTCGAAGCCGCGCTGGAAGCGGCCCAGGAAGGACTTTGGCGCCTCCTCGCGATGTTCATGCCCGCGCATGATGTACATAACCAATGTTGGAATCAACGTTCGCGACAGCAGGTAACTGGCGAGCATGGCGAAGCTGACGGCCTCGGCCAGGGGCACGAACAGGAATTTCGCCACGCCGGTCAGGAAAAACATGGGTACGAACACGATGCAGATGCTGAGCGTGGAGACAAAAGCGGGCACGGCAATTTGTTGCGCGCCATCGAGGATTGCCTGCTTCATCTCCTTGCCCATCGCCAGGTTGCGCTCGATATTTTCGATTTCCACCGTGGCGTCGTCGACCAGGATGCCCACGGCGAGCGCCAATCCCCCCAAAGTCATGATGTTGATGGTTTGCCCAATCGCTCCCAGAAGAATGATGGAAACAAAAATGGACAGTGGGATGGAAATTGAAATGACGATGGTCGGCCGCCAATCACCGAGGAAGATGAGGATCATCACAGCGGTGAGCGCAGCCGCGATTATGCCTTCCCGCAATACCCCGTAGATCGAGGCTCGCACAAAAAGGGACTGGTCAAACAGAGAGGTGATCTTCAAAGCCGGCGGCAATGCTTGCGCCGCTTGCACAACAATATTCTTGATCCCGGCGACAATTTGCAGCGTCGAGGCGTTGCCATTCTTATAAATCGACATCAGCGCGCCGCGATTGCCGTCCGCCCGCACAATGTTCGTCTGCGGCGAAAAACCGTCGCGTATGTGCGCGACATCCCGCATGTAGAGGGTGGAACCGTTCACCGTCTTGACCGGCAGGTCGTTCAACTCCGCAATGGTTTGCGGCGTTCCATTCATCTCAACGTTGTATTCGAGCGAGCCCAGCTTCACCGTGCCGGTCGGAAGAATTAAGTTCTGCGCGTTGACCGCATTAACGATGTCGTTAGGCTGCAAACCGTAAGACTGAAGCTTCGGCAAGTCGAGGTCCACTTGAATCTGCCGAATCTTGCCGCCGTAGGGATACGGCGTAGCGGCACCCGGCACAGTCGCAAGATAGTTACGCAGGAAATTCTGGCCGAGATCGAACAGTTGCTGTTCGGGAAGAGTCTTGCTGCTCAGCCCCAGTTGAATGATCGGAGTGGTGGAAGCGCTATAGGAGATGATCAGCGGCGGTGTTGTTCCGGGAGGCAGCCCGCGCACGGTGGTTTGGGCGATCGCCGTAATTTGCGCAATGGCGCCTTGTACGTTGGTTCCCGGCCGGAAGAAAACTTTGATGACACCCAGTCCGTATACAGACTGAGACTCCATGTGCTCGATGTCATTGACAGTGGTGGTGATGCCGCGCTCGGAGTTGGCCACAATGCGGTCGGCCATGTCCTGTGGCGACATTCCGGAGTAGAACCAAACTACCGAGACCACTGGAATATCGATATCGGGGAAAATGTCGGTGGCCGTCCGCAGAATCGTGATGGGCGTCAGAATAATGATGACCAGCGCCATCACGATAAATGTGTAGGGACGTCTGAGAGCTAACGCTACAATCCACATTGCTTAGGCTCCACCCAGAGTGCAAATGAAACAGTGAGGGCAGCCTGCATGGAATGCCAAAGCCCACCCATCGTTTAAATTTAGATTCGATACTGCCCGTATTGGATTCTAATGTGTAGACCAGATTATATGTTAGTGTAAGCTCATGCGCCAGAAGCCCACGCCTCACAGTAATGGCGGCGGAAACGGCCGCAAACGCCCGCCCGGGCGGCCTCGCAGCGAAGAGGCGCGGCTTTCGATTTTGCGCAGCACGCTGAAATTGCTGGCGAAGAAAGGCTTCTCGGAACTGACCGTTGAAGCAGTGGCCGCCCAGGCCAGGGTAGGCAAAGCGACGGTTTACCGCTGGTGGCCAGACAAGGCCGCTCTCATCGCGGACGCGTTCGCCAGCAGTACCACGAGTAAACTGCACTTCCCCGATACGGGGTCGGTGCGTACGGATATGAGCCAGCAAATGCGCCAACTGGTCAAAGTCCTGCGCAGCCGGCGTGGGCGTATCGTCTCCGCTATGCTGGGCGCGGGCCAGAGCGATAATAGTCTGATCGAGGCGTTCCGCGATCGGTTCCTGAAACCACGCCGCAAGGAGGCTTATGCCACGCTTCGCCGTGGCATCCTGCGCGGCCAGTTGCGCAAAAATGTCGATATGGATCTGCTTCTCGATTCGCTCTATGGCCCGATTTACATGCGCTTCCTGATTCGCCATGATAGTTTGACTTCCGAATTCGTCGAAGGTTTATGCGAACTGACCCTGGGCGGAGACCGCCATCCTGCGAAGTTGCGGCATGCCGTGAGGAACTGAGATGGTCTCGCACAAGGTCGTTTTCTGGGAGGTAGATACGCAGGCGGACTTTATGCTGCCCCGCGGCAAACTGTACGTGCCCGGCGCAGAACGATTGCTGCCAAACATTCGCAGGCTTACGGACGCCGCCCGCCAGGGTCGAGTCTTTCTGGTTTCGCACGGTTGCTTTCACACGGAGAACGATCCTGAATTTCAGACATTCCCGCCGCACTGCGTCAAAGGTACGCCCGGTGCCGCATTCGTCCCTGAAGCGTTGACGGATGAAGTTGCTGTCGTTCCGAATGATGCCGCGGCGGCGGTGCCGAGGGATTTATCGAAATATCAGCAAGTCCTGCTGGAAAAACAAACCCTCGATATTTTCGAGAGCCGCCACGTCGAAAAAGTGTTGCGACAATTTGGGGACGACGTTGAATTCGTCCTCTTCGGCGTGGTGACCGAGTACTGCGTGCGCTTTGCGGCGAAGGGACTACTTGATCGCGGCCGCCGCGTCTCGGTAGTTCAGGACGCGATTGAAACTCTGAAAGCGGAAGATGGCGAACGGACGGTCGCCGAACTGCAAGCTCTCGGAGCGAGATTCCTTACAACGGATGAAGCCTTAGCTCTGCTCGATCGTTAGCCAGCCTCCCCTGGGTGTGGTTTATAATCCGCGCACGGATGAACCGTAACGCTGTCGCAAGCGTTTGTGGTGACGGGATTGAAGTAGGTGGCGCAGATTATCCGGCCAGAGTTTCTATTGCCTCTATTGCCTCAGATGAAAGCGTGAGAGCGGAACTGGCGAGATCCTGTTTCATGTGCTCGGGGTTGGAGGTGCCGGTTAGTGGCAACATTCCTACGGCGCGAGCGAACGCAAAAATAATCTGGGCGGGCGTGGCATTCGCGCGCGCCGCCAATTGGCTTACGCCCGGATGTTGCAGGACTTCTACATTCGCGGTGAGCAGGGAGAATCCCTGATAGACGATTCCCTTCTCGCGGCAGAATAAGCGTACTTCGCGGTCCCAGCCAAGGCGGGCGTAGCAGCGGTTTTGCACGAAGGCCGGCATCTCGAATTGGGCTTCCGCCATTTGCTGCAAGTGCTGCAAGGAAACATTGCTGACTCCCAGCAGCCGCGTTCGTCCCGCGTCGCGTTCTTTCCGCATTGCTTCCCAGACTTCGGCGTCGGCGTCGGTCCAGTCATGGCTGGAGGAGGGTCCATGCAGTATGTAGCTGTCGACGTGGTCGGTGGCGAGATGTTCGAGTGAACTGGACATCGATTGGGCGACTTGAACGGAAAGGCTGGCCGCGGGATCGTAGGGCAGGCGGTGATCCTGTCCGGGGCGGTAGGTGAATTTCGTTTGCAGAAAGAGGTCGGCGCGGGTGACGATACCGGCGCGGTAGGCGGCGGCGAGTCCCCGGCCTACTCCCTCTTCGAAGTAGTGGCGGCGCTGGTTGGCGGTGTCGATGCCGCGGAATCCGGCGCGCAGGGCGAGTTCGAGGAGGGCAGGAGTTCGTTCTTCCTTCCAGGCGGTGCCGTAGAGGAAATTGGGGATGGATGTGGAGGGGGACGTTGGCATGGCGCTTATTCTTACATGAGCGTGTACCGATCATCTCAGTGTCCGCGGTTGGCGTTGTGCGAGCCCAAGGGCTATAGCTCCAACGCGGCGTGGCGGAGGTTCGTGGTGGCGATTTGCAGGGCGTAGAGCATGAGGCCCGCGCGTTTGCGGTCGATCTGGCCGGCGACCAGCAGGCGCACGATTTCGGTAAGCGACTTTTGGATGGAGTCGGAGTCCTCGAGTACGGGCAGGGTGAACGGGAGTTCGTGGCTGTCACGCGCGCGTTCGGCGCTAAGTGCGAGGCGCTGTTCGTGCCAGCGCTTGTGGTGGTAGCAGAAACGGTTGTGGCGCATGGCGGGCGAGCCGCACTGGGCGCCATTCACCATGATGTGCATGCAGTTGTTGAATAGATTGGCCATGATGGTCTAGATACCCCTACCTCTCTCGCCGTTTTGCAATCAGCGGCTTAGCGCGAATTTGCGAGTTGATCTCCACGCTGCAATCATTTAGGGGCAAGATCTTGAGCCGCCGTGAGTTAGCAGTGCGGGAGAGCCGCTTTATTCTGAGCTAAGTTGACAGTATGGAATATTGCTGGAAGCTTGGCAAGGTTAGGTGAACATGCGGGGGTGTGGAAAACGTTGAGGGAGGGAGTCAGAAAACAAAGTCGGGGTTGTGGAACGCCAAAGGTGGACCACGCGTCAGAAATCTGTGCTTAGTAACAGGAAACGCGCTATTATTTCGTTTCTCGACCGGACGGCATCTTATGGGCTTTATAAGTCGGGAGGCTCCCGTCTCCCGGGAACTCTCATTTTTATATCGACAAGCTCTGGAGTCTGTTACCGAGAGTTTGCTTGATCCGGATCGGCAGTGCGTCTTCTTCCTAGGTGCGGGCGCGTCCATCGACGAGAGTGCGCCAGCCGATCTCCCGACAGGTCAAGAGCTGTCGCAAAAGATGGCGAAAGAGATCGGCCTGGAATGGCACCGGGCGATTTCCCTTTCTACAGTAGCCTTCTACTACGAGTTCCTCAGAGGCCGCGACAGATTAGTACGGTTGTTGCAGCGAGAAATTGGTGCTCGTAACATTTCCCCTTCGCAAACAATTAAAGATCTTATCTCCGTCATTCAGATCTTGGAGAGAAAGCAGCAGCGGACGGTCGTGATCACCACCAACTACGACCAGCACTTTGAAACCGCCTATTCTGCCAAAGTCGGCCAAGAGGCAGAGGTGCTTATATATCAGGGTGCGCGAAATCCACACGAAAGAGGTATCCGCTTGAATCGCGACGCTCGCGGAGAATTGCGGACCTCGCCGACCATCTGGCTTCCTAGAAAGCAAACGACGCTATTCAAAATGCACGGGTGTATCTCGCAAGCTGAGGACCAAGGCCTTGTTATCACCGAGGAGGACTACATCAATTTTCTGACCAATGCCTTGGGGCCCATGGACGACTACAAGAAGATTCCCGCCGCGATTATGAGTCGGGTAGCCGAAGGCACGATCGTTTTCCTCGGTTACAGTTTGGAAGACTGGAACTTTCGGACGATCTTCAAGGCGACGGTCGAGGCGCACACCTACCCAGGGAAATCGTTTGCGGTCCAGTTTTGGGATTTAGGCCAAAGGGAGGATGACGCTCAGATTACAAGACGCGAAGCTACAACAGCGTTCTGGGGGCGCAAAGGCGTCGACATCCTAAACACAAAGGCAGACCAATTCACGCACGATCTCCTCGCGTCAATGAAGAGCCGCGACGAGACCGAGGTGGCGCGATGAGTGTACTGGGTCCTACCATCGTCCAGTTACAAGAACGGCGGACCGAGACCGGAGCGAATCCGTGGCGGTTTCTCGAGTCGCTTGATGCGCGTAATCCAGAGGACGCCGAACTTCTGCGGCGTACGCGCGGCAAGGAGCTTGAGGTTCTTCGGAACCTGATCCTTAGTTCCAGGGTCACATTGCTATACGCCTTTTCCGGGAACGGAAAAAGTTCACTTATCAATGCCGGGATTATGCCCGCATTTCATCGGTCGGGATACGCCGTGGCTCGCACACGCCCACGACCTGCGTTGTCAGTCAGTAATCCTTCGCAAGCGTTCAAGGACTGCCTTCTCGCCGAATTTTGGCTGCCCCCGAAGCCATCCATAGACGAGGTTCTGCTGACTAAGGCCCGCGCATCATTGGCGGAAATTCCGGCGCATATAAGAGAGACGTGGGAGCCGATCGTCACGAAGGCCAGTGAAATAATAAAAAATGCGCCTGCCGGGGAGAGGAATTCAGAATTTCTGAGGCATGTCGGGAGCCATATGGCACTCCCTCTGCCCGAGTTCGTTGAAGAGGTTCAGCGCTGGGTTGGGACGGACACTCCGATACTCATCATCCTCGATCAATTCGAAGAACTGTTCGTGCACTATTACAACACACCAGAGATGGCTCAATTCATAACGGAGCTGGGCCAGATCTACACCTCGGAGCGGCTGCGCGTTAAGCTCCTGTTTTCTATGCGGGAGGACTGGGTAGGCAGCATGGTCGAACTCCGACAGGCGATTCCGGATGTCTTCGCCAGTTGCTTCAAGCTTGAGCCGCTCCGCGTCAGCGAGGCTCTGCCTGCGATAACCGAGTCCCCTAGGCGCTGCGGCGTCTCCTTCGAAAAAAATCTTCCCGAAAGGATACTGACAGACCTGAGCTCCTTCTACTCAGTGCTACAAAAACAATCATTTGCCCTTGTGCATTTAACGCCGTCAGGCGAAAAGGATCCATATATCGAGCTCCCAGCCCTACAGGTGCTGATGGAACAGCTTTGGAATTCATCCGATTTGACAGCGGGCACGATCCCCTCAACCTCCTATGAGCGCCTTGCGCCTCATGGAACGAGCAATCCCGCCCAGTACGTTCTGCAAACCTACCTTAGTGCCTGCCTCCACAGCATGTCGGTGGCAGATCGCGAATCCGGGAAAACGGATTTCGCCGACCTGAGGACAGACTTGCTATATCTTCTGACCGACCGCTCGGCGCATCGACGTGCCGTCAGTAATTTCTCTCTTCTGGCGGAAGTCAATCAAATTCGGGCAGCAATCAACATCCCCAACGCGAATTCACTCCTCACCTCGCGGGAGATCGAACGTGCGATCAATCCCCTTATCGAGTCCAAGCTCGTCAGGCCCATTGCGGCTTTGGGCGGCACTTGGCGCTATGAGCTCGCGCATGACTTCCTCGTGAGGTCCGTCGTTGAATTATGGAACCGTCTGGACCGGCGGCGCGCGGAAGAGGTAGTGCGCCTCAATGAGCGGCAGCAAGACGAACATAAGCGATTTGCCTCCCTGGCACGCCTCGGAACCTCAGTCACATATCTGATGTATGCGTTGGCCGGTATTTCGCTGCTAAGCGTGGCATTCATACCCTCCTACTGGTTGCTCGCCGGAGAGTACCCTGACGTTTTTATCCGCCTGTTATGTTTGAGCGCGCCGTCCGCGCTGCTTTTGGCGGGCATATTTCTGCGAAGCAAACAGGCAGCCTGCCTGGCACTCGCTGCATCGATCGGGACCCTCGGTCTTCCGGCAACCATGGATTTCTTCGACCCCCCGTGGTCCGGATACCTCGCACATTTGGTCGTAGTGGTGATCTTTCTCTTTCCTGGAACCGTAGAGTGGGCTAGCGAGATTCCGGAAACACGCGAAAGAAAGGTGATATGGTCGAAAGTCGCGGCGGCTTGTATGAACTATTGTTACATCTTGGCATTAATGATGTTTTGGTTCTATTTGGACGTCGCGAGCCATTACAGCGGACAGCCACTCCTTTGGGCCGTCGCAGCCGTCTGGGTTCTCTCACAGTCCGTCTCAATTGTCTGGCGGCGCTCCAGCATAGGTTCCCTTGTGTACGGCCTTGTGCTGCAGCCCCTAGACTCACAGAAATATCGCGTGTGGGCCAGGGAAGCTGTCAGTCAGGGCTTGGCGTTAGGCTTTGCGGTAATCAATTGGATATTCTTGCTTCAGATGCGCTTTAGTCATTTCAGCACCCGTGTCTTTGTTCTTGCTCACCTCTTGGTTCTCTTTGGACTGGTCATGGCTAATCTTAATTCGAAGGACCCCCAGGGCTTCTTGGATCGATTGATGGGTACAGAGATCGTAGAGCGAAAGCGTGGGAACGGCGACGGCGGATCGATACCGGCCAGTGCTCCGCCGCTTCGCATCCCGCTGTTTCGAAAGGAAAGCTCGAACGTTCCTAGCCAGAAATCGGAGGCCTAGGGCAATTGCTAGCAGGTTCCTCCTGTCTCGCTGCGCTCGCGCGTCGGAATGACATGGGTTTGGGCGTCGGGGGGGTGCTCATTCGAATCAAAAGTCAAAGGCCGAATCTACGTCAAAGGCGACGGACAGGAGTGTCCGTCCCACACGAGCAAAACCGGGGACGGTGGCCGTCCCCGGTTTTCACATCTAGTGCTTGCGAAAGGGTTAGGGCTGCTGGGCTTGCGCTTCGTCCAGTTCGACGCCGTCGCCGGCGTGGATGTCTTCCATGGCGAAGACGACCATACCGGTGGCGGTGGTGGGCGTGGTGCCGATGATGACGATCTCGCCTACGGCGCGGCGCGGCAGGTCGCGGACGTGGATGACCGGGCCGTTGCCTTTGGTGAATGGTTTGGGATCGACTGAGGGCTGCTTCATCTGCGTGTCTTCGCTGATGGCGGCTTTGAAGGAAAGCGAATCGACGGGATCGTTCAGGTCGGCTTCGTAGGTGCGCACGGCGCGGAAGTAGTCGCCGACTTTTATGCCCTGGTTCGAACCGACGTTGATGTAAGCTTTCTGGCCGGTGCCGAGGACGGAGTCGAAATCCTTGCCGAGCACGATGCGGCCGGAAACCTTGCTGGAGGTGGGCAGGAAGCGGTCAAAGCGCACGGGCGGGTGAAACGAGATCATGGATTTTTCGGCGAAAGGAACGGCGGTGTCTCCGGGGTTGATGGGATCGCAGGCGTATTCGATCTGCGCGATGGCCGCTTTGCTGCGGGTATCGATGACGCGGACGCGGCCGACTTCCTCGTAGGGCTGGCCGGTGGCCTTCAGGAGCTTGCGCTGTCCGGGATACATTTCATACTCGTCGATGTCGCGCAGTTCGCGGATGATTTCATATTCCGCGCCGGCGGTGTAGCCTGTGCCTTGCAGATAGACGACATCGTCTTTGGTAAATTTGGTGGTGCTGGGCGTTTGCAGGCCGCCGGCGACGAAGTTGGCGTCGGGCAGAATTTGGCGGCTGATGAAACCAGAGCAGTAAATATCCGCGTAAGTGGGCATGGCGACCCGCTGAATCGGAAAACTGACCGTGGTGGGAACCGTACCCTGGGGTGCGGGAGCGCTGGGCAAATTCACATCCGAGGACGTTTGAGCCCAGGTTGCGGTCGCGGCCACCAACAATAACAATCCTATTTTCTTCATGTTACCTCCGGGAAGGGGAACGATGGGCGCCCTTCCGCAGGGCAATGCCGTGGAAGCACTGCTCCAGATGGACGGTAACAAGGGGGTAAGAGGGGGTCAAGGTTACGAGGGTGTCAGGCGGGATGTGAAAACAGTTTTTTCGAGGGAAATGTGAATAGACAGTTGCATCTGTAATTCGACCCCTGTAAGATTCGCGCCGAGCCTATTGCTTTAATCCGAACCTATTGATTCAAGATGATTTCTGCTCCTAAAAATTATCCGCCGCGCATTATACCGTTGCGACTGCCGCGGGTATGCGTGGCGGTAGCCGCTTCCGACCCCAGCGAGCTGGTTGAAAAAGCCGAGGGACTAATCCGAGATAACTCCTTTCTGGAGTTTAGGTTAGACCATCTTTCGAAGCCCGCTTTGGGGCTGCCGAAGGTCAAACATTTCCTGGAGACGCACTCCGGGATCACGATCATTGCCACTTGCCGGCGGGTCGCCAGCGGGGGGAAATTTCGCGGGTCGATCGCCTCGCAACTGGATATTCTCGGGAAAGCTTCGGCTGCCGGATGCCAGTTAGTCGATGTGGAGTTGCAGACTGCCCTAAAGTGCAAGCCGGACCAGTTACAGAAGCTGCGCGGGCGGGCGGGACTGATCCTTTCCTTCCACGATTTTCGAGGGACGAAGAAACTGGACGAGACTCTGGAAAAGATGCGAGCCTTTCCCGCGGATTTCTACAAGGTGGTGGGGACGGCGGCGACGCTCTCCGATAACGTTTCCATGATCCAGTTCCTGGGACGCGAGCGGGATAACAGTTCGCTGATCGGCGTCTGCATGGGGGAGCAAGGGATTATCAGCCGCGTGCTGGGAGTGCGCGCGGGAAGCGTGTTCACGTTTGCGGCGGTCAGTCCGGGGGAAGAAACGGCGCCGGGACAAGTCACTGCACAGGAGCTGCGCAGCGTTTACCGGATTGAGTCGGTGGACGCGGCGACGCGAGTTTATGGAGTGGCGGGAGATCCGGTTGTTCATTCGCTCTCGCCGGCAATTATGAATGCGGCTTTCCGGCGGGAGAATGTGAATGCCGTTTACCTGGCTTTGCACGCAAAGACGCTGAAGGATCTGCTGACCTGCGTGCGCGAGATTCCTATTCACGGGCTGAGCGTTACCATGCCGTACAAGGAAGCGATCCTTCCTTATTTAGATAACACCGATTCGCACACGACGAAGATCGGCGCGTGCAACACGGTGGTGCGCGCGCAGGATGGAAAACTTTACGGGTTTAATACGGATACGTCCGGGGTGGTGCGTCCGCTGGAGCGGCGGCTGAGCACGATTCAGGACGCGAAGATTCTCGTGTTGGGCGCGGGCGGTGCGGCGCGCGCGGCTGTGTTTGGCCTGAAGGAACGCGGAGCGGAAGTCTTCATTCTGAATCGAAGCGCGGCTCCGGCGCAGAAGCTGGCGCGGCGCGCGCATGCGCGGTCGGTGAAGCGCGCCGACTTGAAAAAATATTCTTTCGACGTGATCGTCAACGCCACGCCGGTGGGCATGGGCAACAAGAGCGAAAGTCCGCTGCAGGAAAAAGAAATCAACGCGCGCTTCGTCTTCGACATGATCTACGATCCGTTCGAAACCCGCCTGCTGCAACTGGCGAAGCAGCGCGGCGCGCAGATTATTCCCGGCATAGAAATGTTCGTCCACCAGGCCGCGCGGCAGTTTGAAATCTGGACCGGAAAACCCGCACCGCAGGATGACATGCTGCAGGTGGTGATGCTGGCATTGCAGGAGAGAGCGAGGGCGGCGGCGGTAGCTAAGAAGAAGTAGGGTCAGCAATCCCAATCATTGTCGCGGGGACCTAAAGTTTGTCAGGTTCGTCTTTACTTCGCCTCCCATCTAGGGCTAGTGTCAGAAATGCACTCTGCCTTATCTGCCGGGTGTGCTATTTTGAATGTCAAAATCAGCCAGAACGATTCAGGTACGGAATAAATGAGCGCCCAAGACTACCTTCAGCTTCTGGAATCACGCTTGTCTTTGAGCAAGCTTGAAAGATCGGCACCGCTGGTCTTGGATATGTTCGCCGGCTGCGGCGGGCTTGCTCTGGGCTTTGAAGCCGCTGGATTCAGCACAGTCGGCTTTGAATGGGATGAGGATGCCTGCGCGACCTACAGGATGAACCTGCACGGCGAATGCCACCGAGTTTTTCTTAAGCCAAACCAGGACCTTGGCCAGAGCCCTGAGGTGATTGTCGGCGGCCCTCCGTGCCAGCCTTTCAGCGTTGGGGGGCTTCAAAATGGACGAGAAGACGATAGGGATGGGTTCCCAGCATTCTTGTCTGCCGTCGAACGTTACCAGCCGCGGGTAGCAGTTTTCGAAAACGTGCGCGGAATGATGTACCGGAATCGCGCGTACTTGGCGACCATTCTTGATCGGCTCAAGCGACTGGGCTATCTCACCGAGGCTCGACTGGTAAATGCAGCCAATTTCGGCGTGCCGCAGAACAGAGTGCGCCTCTTAGTAGTGGCGCATCACGGAGGCTGGCAACTCTCCAGGCTTCTGATGTCGCGAGGTCCTTTCGTTGCGGGCGATGCTCTCGGGGAGCTTGCCCGGGAGATACCACTCAACGCCCGCTTTCTGACTCCGTCGATGGATGAGTACGTGGCGCGGTACGAGGCAAAGTCAAAGTGCATTAGGCCGCGCGATCTGCATCTGAACCAGCCCAGCCGAACCGTAACCTGTCGGAATTTGTACGGTGCCACGAGTGACATGCTGAGAATCCGGCTCCGCGACGGGCGCAGACGGATGTTGACGATTCGCGAGGCGGCCAGGCTGCAGAGTTTTCCAGACTGGTTCCAGTTCGCCGGAACGGAAGAGAGCCAGTTCGACCAGATTGGAAACGCCGTGCCCCCATTGCTGGCCCGTGCAGTAGGCGGCGCTGTCATGGCTTGTCTTTCGGCAAAGCCTCTAAGCGCGGAAGATATTGAATATCGCAATGAACTGAATACCCAATATCAGTTGGGAATATAGTTTTCAAAGGCGACTAAGCCAGAAGTACCGTCGGTTTTCTTGCGAAACCTGCCCGTTGACCAAAATGGCCAGAAGGAATCTCATCGACACGAAGATAGAGGAAGCGATAGAAATTCTGCGGAAGGTGTGTATCCCCGTGGATGGCATGAGCGTTCGGCGGCAGCGTCGCGTAGCACTCTCCCTGTTGGCGCTGGCAAAGATGAAGCCGGACACTTCATGGAAGGAGGCGTCGGTCTTCGAAGGCCCTGAATCGTGGAAGTTAACAACTCGCGAGACGATTAGCTTTTGGAACAAATACTGGGGAGAAAACGTCTCCGCTGGTTCCTACGATGATGTAAGGAGGAGGGATTTCATTTACCTCAAGACCGCTGGCCTGGCGCTTGCGAAAGCTGGAAATCCAGATGCCAGTACCAACGATCCGACACGCAGGTATGGAATCAATCCTGATGCAGCCATGCTGCTGAGGGGTTTCGGCACAGAAAGAGGCGACGAAGCAGCCGCTGAGTTTGTTGCGAAATACGGCTCGTTGAAGCAACGCCTCGAGCGTAACCGCGCGGCAACAGGTGTGGCCGCACAATTACCAGACGGCACTCTGCTGCAACTGAGTGCCGGGACGCACAATCACTTACAGAAAGCGATAGTGGAAAAGTTTGTAAAACAGTTCGTCAAGAAGCCCCAAATTTTATACATAGGCGATACAACAAAGAAGGGTCTGCATATCGAAGCGAACAAACTGCGGGAACTGGGATTCCAAGAACTCGCGCACGATATGCTGCCGGATGTTGTGGTGTACGACGCGGAGCGGAACTGGCTTTTCTTGATTGAGGCGGTACACTCGTCTAACCCCATCTCCCAGCTTCGGCATTTGGCGTTGGAGCAGTTCACGGCACGATGTTCGGCCCCTAGAATCTATGTGAGTGTTTTTGAGAATCGCGCGGCGTTTCGGAAATGGGTTTCGGACATAAGTTGGGAGACTGAAGTTTGGCTGGCGGAGGCTCCTGGGCACTTGATCCACTTCAACGGCGAGAAATTCCTTGGGCCGTATAAAGCCGAGTAACGCGTCTCATGGCAGACGTCCATTCGAAAGCCCGACGTTCGTACAATATGTCTCGCGTCAGGTCGACGGGAAACCGCACTACCGAGCTCAGTCTTGTTGAACTACTCAGACAGTGGCATATAACCGGCTGGCGTCGCGGCAGCACTCTCTTTGGGAGACCCGACTTCGTATTCTCTTCGGCCAGACTCGCAGTATTCGTGGATGGTTGCTTCTGGCACAACTGTCTCCGGTGCGGATTCAAACCCGCATCCAACGTCAAGTATTGGACCGCCAAGTTTGCGCGCAATGGGGCGCGTGACGCGATCGTCAACCGAACGCTGAAGCTTCGGGGTTGGAGCGTTATGAGAATCTGGGAGCACGGATTGCGAAATCCCGCCCGGGTCAAGAAGCGGCTCCAACGCCTTCTGGCAGAGGCTAACTAAGACGCGCTCCAGCCGCCAAACAATACAGCCGAGGGCGGCTGTCTCTACATGAGCATCCTGCTAGACACCACAAAGCCGGGCTGGTTGGCCCGGCTTTCCTATTGTGGAACTGGTTCGGTCAATTTTTTTCGATGGCCGGTCCAGAATGTCTAAATCTCGAAGTGATTGCCGCCTGCCTTGGGAACTCTTACCCACTTCCGTGGGGTTGTCTGCTGGATGCACCGGCTAGCGGGGCTGAACCATTCTTTACATGACTCCTTACATGACCAGCGCGAGGTTCTCGAGTTCCTGTTGCAGCACGGGCATGGCGCAGCCGGCCATTTCGACGCGGCCGGCGGCATCGAGTGCGGCTTTGGGCGAGACTCCGTAGCCGCGGCCCATCAGGAACACCTGGAGCAGTTCGCCGGCCTCGTAGGAATCGATCATGCCGCCCTGGAGCAGATCGCTGCGCAGGGCTGCCAGTTCGGTGGCCGTGAATCTGTCTTTATCGTTATTGCAGCTCGCGTTCATCGCGCTTTCAAACCTGGCGTTTTCAAATCTGTCGTTTCCAAACATGGCCGTCATCACCTCCGACTCCGACCTACTACCACAGTTACTGATTAGACTCATCGGCAGCCATTGAAGTTGCATGCAATTCTGCTGCCGTGGCTACCCTCTCGTTTTATATACGTAAGAGAAGCGCCGTTAGATTCATAAACCCCTCTGTCTATCGGAAGTTGCAAGCAAACTAAATGGCGTCCGCCCAGCTCGGTAAGGTCCGGACAGTACCTTTCGCGTCTCAAAACTGACACGAAGTGTCATTCTGGGCGGGAAATCGCACTGTGAACTTGATTCACGGTTCGCCCGCTTGCGAAGAAGTGATGGTACTCGGGAAATGTGTCAGGAAGTGTCAAGCGAGTGTAAAAATTTGGATAGTTTATTGTTCGAGGCAGGACAAAAAAGGTCGAACTGCGCTCGGCGGACCCTTCGGCCGCGCTCAGGGCAGGCAGCCGGGGGCGGCTGTCCCTACATGAGCGTTAGCTCCCACATGAGCCTCGGCGATGGCGTCAGGCACTCTCGATCGTGGCTTCATCGACCAGCATGATGGGAATGTCGTCCTTCACGGCATAAACCCGGTGGCACTGCGTACACTTCAGGCTTTCCGGATTCTGGCGGTAGTCGAGGGCCTGCTTGCAGGCTGGGCACACCAGGATTTCCAGCAGATCTTGGGCAATCATGAAGAGAATTGTACGGCATGGCAAAGGCCAGTACCTAGTACCCAGTATCGAGTAAAATCCCGCGACTCGGTACGCGGCACTGGCGACTTGATAGAATCTCAACCGAGCACATTATGACGGCCAGAATCCTCGATGGAACGAAGATCGCGAACGACATCCGCAATGAAGTGGCAGCGGAAGTGAAGGCGATGGCGTTGGCGGGAGTTCGCCCCGGGCTGGCCGTCGTTCTGGTGGGGCACAACCCGGCTTCGGAGATTTATGTGCGCGGCAAGGTGAAGGCTTGCGAACAAGTAGGCGTTTACAGCGAACAGCACACGCCTCCGGAAAGCGCGACCACCGCCGAACTGCTGGCGCTGGTGAAGGATCTGAATGAACGCGACGAGATTGATGGCATCCTGGTGCAGTTGCCGCTGCCGCCACACGTCGACTCGAAAAGAATTCTGATGGCGGTGGATCCTGGGAAAGATGTTGACGGCTTCCATCCCGTCAACGTTGGATTTCTTTCGACGCAGCGTCCCGGATTGGTGCCGTGTACGCCCGCGGGGGTGATCGAAATTCTGAGGCGCAGCAACATTCCCATTACGGGACAGGAAGCTGTCGTCGTGGGGCGCAGCGATATTGTGGGCAAACCGGCCGCCATGCTGCTGCTGAATGCCAACGCCACGGTAACGGTGTGCCATTCGAAGACGCATGACCTGCCGGGAGTGTGCCGGCGCGCCGATATTCTGGTGGCCGCCATCGGCCGCGCGGGCATGATTACGCGCGATTTCGTGAAGCCCGGGGCCACGGTGATCGATGTAGGCATGAATAAGGTGACGGATGCGGCGGAATTTCAGCGGCTGTTCGCGGGCAACTCCAAGCGCGAAGAAACTTTCCGGGCGAAGGGATCGACGCTGGTGGGTGATGTTCATCCCGATGTGGGTGAGGTCGCGGGAGCGCTGACTCCGGTGCCGGGCGGTGTGGGGCCGCTGACGATTGCAATGCTGATGTATAACACGGTGAAAGCGGCGAAGATAAGGAGAGGGCAGAGAGGCAGTGGTCAGTGTCTAGTGGTTAGTGTTCAGTGATTCGAAGTAGGCGCTCGCAGCAACAACGGCTTAAGCGTGTCGTGTCGTGCAATGTTGCGGTTAACGAAAACTGGCCACCGATCACTGACCGCTGGCCACTGAATTTATGCTGAAAGTTGGGCTTACGGGCGGTATTGCATCGGGCAAATCGGTGGTGGGCGAGATGTTTGCCGGGCTGGGCGCTTGCCTGGTTCAGGCGGATCGCATCGCGCACGATCTGATGTTGCCGGGCCAACCGGTTTATAACCAGGTGGTCCGTCACTTCGGCGGCGGGATTTTGAACCCCGATCTCAGCGTGAACCGCGCGAAGCTGGCGGACGCTGCATTCGGTTCTGCACCTTCGCCGGGAAATGCATCGCGCGTGGAAGAGTTGAATCGGATCGTGCATCCCGCGGTGATTCGCAGCCAGGAAGAATGGATGGAAGAGATGGGACGGCAGGACCCGCGTGCCGTCGCCATCGTGGAGGCTGCCCTAATTCTCGAGGCCGGTGCCGCGAAGCGTTTCGACCGCCTGCTGGTGGTGACGTGCGGCGAGGAGCAACGCATCGCGCGCTTCGCGGCGCGGCATAAATTAGCCCTTGATGCCGCACGCAAAGAAGTCGAGCGCCGGATGGCCGCGCAACTGCCTGAGTCGGAAAAGATCAAAGCCGCCGACTATGTGATCGACAATTCGGGATCGCTCGAGCAGACTCGCGAACAGGTTCGCAAGCTCTGGCAAGGGTTGCGTCCTCTCGCAACGATGCCTCTTGCGGCAGCGCCTAAGGAGTAATCTCGTACACAGTTCCGTTACCCGAGCCTCCCGCGCTGCCGGCTCCGCCATCGAAAGTTACACCGTAGAGATTGCCGACGCTATCGAGAGTGAGAGATCCATACGGCCCCCAACCGTCCCCGTTCGTCGAACCAAAGTTGTGCACGACTCTCTCCGACCACCTGCCGCCGTTCGGGGGCGATAGCTCGAAGACAAGCCCGCAGTTGTCGCCATCACAGTCGCCGTCCGAGAGCGCCCAGCTGAAAACGTTTCCGGATTTGTCGATTACTACGGCGGCAGCGGGCTCATAGCCGTTAACGCCGTCGGTGAAAGCATACAGCGGGGTTTCCGACCAGACTCCGTGGGAGTGATGAAGCTCGAAGACAGTTCCCGCATTTCCGCTGCCGCCCAGTTGGGCCGTTCCGAACAGGCCGCTTGGTCCCAACGTCACGCTGGCAAACGGATTGGAGCCGCTGGCGCCGGGGCTAAAACTGTATGAAGTTGTGGTGGTCCAGCTTCCACCGGAGCGGGACAATTCAAAAACAGTTCCACAGGTCGTCAGGATGCAGCCGTCGTTTCCGCCAAAATAGTTAGCCCCATAGAGGTTGCCCTCCGTATCAATGGCGAGTTTTCCGTTCGAAGGTGAAACTCCCGATGCGATCACGGCATAGTTCCACGAACTTCCCGAGGGCATGAGTTCGAAGACGTTGCCTGCCGTGAAACAATACTGGTCGCCACAGGACGCCCCATAAATGTTTCCGAGACGGTCGGTGGCCAGGTCAGCCAGTGGGTTCAATCCATCGCTGCCACCGGTGAAACTATGAATGACCGTCTCGGTCCAACCCGAGGGCGAACTGGTGAGCTCAAAAACCACGCCGCAGCCAGAGGTTGGGCAATCTCCTGAAGTAATGCCTCCAACCGTGGTAGTGCCGTACAGATTGCCAGAGTTATCGAAAGTCAGGGCGCCGTAGGGAGAGCCGCCGTCGCTGCCGCCGGTGAACTTATAAAGAACCTTCTCCGCCCATCCGGTTGCGGTGCGCCTCAGCTCAAAGACCGTACCTTCATTGTTCTCACCGCCGAAGCCAGTTGTGCCGTAGAGATTGCCGTCCCTGAGCACCAGCCCCGATTGCGGATGTGCTCCGTCCGGCGAATTCTTGAAACTGTAAAGGACGGTTTCAGTTTGTGCAACGGCGTTCGACGCCAGACTCAATGTGACTGCAGTCAACGCCAGGCACATGCACAGCTGGCTGGAAAACTTTGTCTTCGGAAGTCTAACGATGCTCATGTCGATCTCTCCTCAGATACAAATCGATGGCAGGGTTTTTGCTTGCTGCGAATAGTGAATGCCCGGTTGAAATTCCGGACGCTCTTTCCAAGCGGGCGCGGTCCCGGAGCAAAAAGGGGAGGAAAACAGCTGAGGCGGAACTATACCACAAGACGGAAACTTTCAAAGAAAATAGGCGTAGTCCTTATACAGGGTTCACTGTATAAGAGCCTTGGTCCGGCGTCGGT
>Ga0302315_10001552_pt1 | contig 23107 bp, 16 predicted proteins | sample III_Palsa_N3_1_FD_200532 | JGI IMG/M metagenome (GOLD analysis project Ga0302315, IMG submission 200532) | Peat permafrost microbial communities from Stordalen Mire near Abisko, Sweden - III_Palsa_N3_1 | ecosystem: Environmental > Terrestrial > Soil > Palsa > Peat permafrost | place: Sweden...
AGCGAATCCGCCGTCTGCCAGATACCGATCTTTTTCACGTCGTAGATCACCGTCAAAGGATGACCGACAAACCATCCGTCATTGATGTCCGCGGTCTCCCCTGGTACCAATTGCGTGATCTTCTCCCTGTTCAGATAGAAATTGAAATCTGTCGTCCAGGTAAACCCTCCGGGAGATGCCGATCGGATATTGACAGTACTCAGGTTGATCTCTACCCCTTTGCTCTGCGTCTTACCGAGGTTGGTGGTAATGCTGCTGGCGCCATTGCTCGGTGGCAGGGTCTGCTGCAAAAGGATATCACTTGTCTTTTGTTCGTACACATCCACCGTACCGTAGATCCGGTTCTGAAGGAATGCATAGTCCACACCTAAATTGGTTTCCGCCGTCTGTTCCCAGTGCAGATGGGTGTTGGCCAGAGAAGTAATCAGGTAGGTGCCCACTTCACCCGCTGTCGCCTGCCCGAAATTATAGGTGCTGGTCGACAATGCCCCCAAAGTGGTATAAGGCGCAACACCCTGATTGGAAGTAAGTCCCCAGCCCCCTCTCAGTTTAAGATTGTTGATCCAGCCGACGGACTTCATAAAGTTCTCGTTCATGATGTTCCAGCCCACGGCAACAGCCGGGTAGGTAAAATACTGGTTACCCGGCGACAGTACGGAAGATCCGTCCCTCCTGACGGTAGCCGTTAATAAATAACGCTCGTTGTACGAATAGTTTACGCGCGCCATATAAGATAGCAGTCCCCTTTCCGCAAAACTGCCGGGGTTATTCGGGTCCGCTTGTACTGTCTCAGCCAGGTTCAGATTGGAATTCAGTACATAGTTGGCAGGAAATCCCGTGCCTATAAAATTGCTGCTCTGGTTATGGTCCTTCTCGGCACTGTAAAGTCCCGTTAAAGTCAGATGGTGCTTCTCTGCAAATGTCTTGTCATAAGTCAGCACATTCTCCAGCACATAAGAGTAGGCTTCCGCATTTCCTATCGACGCCGTCGCCGACGCCAGTGAAGTATTGGCATTCACAAAAGTCTCGGGGCCATTATAGGTGCCTGATTGATTCTGCGAATAGTTCAGCCCGAGATTGATCCTGTACTTCAGGCCGGGAATAATGTACCATTCTCCATACAGGCTGTTGAAAGTCTGTAACCTCCTCACCCTCGCCAGGATGGCGCCGGAGGCCGTTTTTAACGTCAGCGGGTTCACGTAGGCGCTCGCATCGATGGAACCTACCAGCGGGTATAGGTTAACGGTACCATTTGAATAAGGGGAGACCAGCGGGCTCAACCGCATCAACGTACCCGGAACACCCGAACCGCCAGGTGTATTGGTATAAGCCAAAGAGTTTATCGTATTGATGCCGATCTTCAAATGCGAATTAATCTTGTGATCAATAGTGGTCCGCAGCGAGAACCGCTCGAAATTCTGATTGGGGATAATGCCCTGCTGATCATAGTACGACCCCCCTATCCCGAACTGTGTAGTCTCCGTACCGCCGGAGAGGCTCAGGTTATTGCTGGTGGTCATGGCATTCCGGTAGATCAACTTCTGCCAGTTGGTATTGGTCCCCGCAGTAAGACCGGCCTGCTCGGCGGTCGTCAGCGGGTAGGCAGTCGTCCCTGGAGAAGAGGTGTTGTAAGTCGCGGCGTCAGTCTTAAATTGAGCGTACTCCTTACCATCAAATACCTTCATATCGCCCAGAACACTCGAAATACCATAATACCCGTTATAGGTCATCTGGGATTTACCCACCCTGCCCCTCTTAGTCGTAATGAGGATAACCCCACCCGAGGCGCGCGAGCCGTAGATGGCCGTTGCAGAAGCATCTTTCAATATATCCAGGCTGGCGATATTGTCCGGGTCGATATCATTCACGCTGCCGCTGAATGGGATACCGTCCAGCACGATCAGCGGCTGGTCCAGGTTATCGCTGATACTATTCGCGTTGCCGACGCCAGTCGTAGAATTGGTGACCGACGAGGTCGCCATCGACCGGTTCCCGCGAATGCGGATCTGCCCGCCACCTCCGGGCGTAGCGCTATTGTTCACGATATCCACCCCCGCCGTTCGCCCCTGCAACTCATTGATGAAATTGGGTTCCGGCACTTCTGCCAAAGTCGTCGCAGTAACCCTTGCGACGGAACCCGTGACATCACTCGCCTTCTGGGTACCATATCCCACCACAATCACCTGGTCCAGTGAATTCGATGAGGCCGCCAACGTAATTTGCAAAGTATGCCGGCCGGCTACCTTAATGGTCGCAGGGGCATAACCTACTGACGAAATGGTTAGCGTCGCGTCCGCCGGAGCCTGGATATCAAAATTGCCATTGTCATCACTGCTCACACCTGTTCTCGAACCCTTTATCGCGATCGTGGCCTTCGCGACCGGTTGCCCGCTGTCTGACATAATATGCCCGACGACATGAATGGTGCTCTGAGCCTGCGAACGGGTGGCAGCCAGCAGGAACAGCCCGCAACAGACGATGAAAATGGACCTTTTCGCAAGCTGTCCCTTCAGGGAAAGTACCCCGGGGACCCAATGCTTGAACAAAACTCTCATAAGCGATCGTTTTTAATTTTTGAAGCTTTGGTTTAGTAAAAGTTTGCGGTGCAGATAACGCCCCGTTGCCGAGAGGACATCAGAGAAAGACGAAAAAGACCATAATGAGGGGAAAAGCGCGCCCAACAAGCATTTGAGGGATCGCGAGAAGAAGAATTCTCCTACAGGACGTCGCTTTAGCTGCATAAGATCAATCGTTTTTTTTGGTGTGGCAAGTATGCAGAGATCTGTATTGCAGATCGAAAATAAGGAAATTTTTCAAAAAATGTAACCGATTACATTTTTTTTCAGAAAAAAACATAAATTTACTTTTATAACCTCGCACGTAAACGATTGTATGAGTAAAGAGAAAGAAATTACCATTTACGATCTTGCCCGCAAGCTGAACATCTCCATCGCCACGGTCAGCCGTGCCTTGAAAGATGACCCGGTGGTCAGCAAGAAAACAAAGAAAAAGATCGCCGACCTGGCCCTGGAAATGGGCTACCGCTCCAATAACTTCGCCCGCAACCTCCGTACCAGCCGCACCAATACTATAGGAGTGATCATTCCCCGCATCAACAGCTCCTTTATGTCGGCCGTTATCGCCGGCATGGAAAATGTCGCCAACAGCGAAGGTTATAATCTTATTATTAGCCAGTCGTCCGAATCAGCGGAAAAAGAACGCGTCAATGCCGCCACTCTCTTCAACAGCCGCGTGGACGGCCTGCTGGTATCCCTCGCCTACGATACAGATTCCCTGGCCCACTTCGAACCTTTTACCAAAAAGAAGATCCCCCTGATCTTTTTCGACCGTACTTCCGATAAGACAGAAGGCACTTGCATCCAGATAAATAACTTTCGGGCGGCCTACGAGGCAACCACACATCTCATCAGCCAGGGCTATACCCGCATCGTTCACATCACTGCCACCCCTAAACGAAATGTGTATGTCGACCGCCTGCAGGGATATAAGCAGGCACTGGCCGACCAGCGTATCGCCTTCCGGGAGGACTACGTCATCGTCGGCAACCTCAGCCAGGAGGCTGGCACAGACGCCGCAGCCCGCATCCTGGAGATGCGGCCTATGCCCGACGCAGTATTCGTCGCCAATGACAACTGCGCGGTGGGCTGTATGACAGCGTTGAAACATGCAGGCATCCGCATCCCGGATGACATCGCCTTCGTAGGGTTCAATAACGATCCCGTATCCACTGTCATCGAACCAAACCTTACCACTGTCAATTACCCGGGCTATGAAATGGGACAGATCGCCGCTCGCAACCTGATCGACCATCTCAACGGAGCCAGCAGCATCCATTCCACCAATACTATTATACTGCGCTCGGAACTGATGATCCGCGAGTCTTCCGTTCGCCGGAAACCGCCTGCCCTATGACAAAAACCACAAAAAATAAACCCTTGACAACTATGGCAGTGACAGAGCATAACGACAAAATAGCCCTCGTTACCGGAGGAGGCTCAGGCATCGGCCTGGCGATCGCTACAACATTCGTTCGGGCGCAGATAACGACCATCATCATAGGACGGGACCGCCAAAAACTGGAGACGGCCGCCCAAAAACTCGGCCCCCTCTGCCACCCGCTTTCCCACGACCTCGACGACTTATCCTCGATCCCCGGCCTCGTACAGCAAATCGTCTCGCGCTTCGGCCATATCGATATCCTGGTCAACAACGCAGGGATCAATATGAAAAAAGATTTCCCCGACGTAACGGACGAAGAATTCGACCGCATCCTGCATACGAATGTACGAGTGGTATTCGCCCTGTCCCGCGAAGTCGTGAAGATCATGCTGCCTGCCGGAAAAGGCAACATCATCAACATCAGCTCGATGGCCTCGCAATACGGCATCCCGAAGGTCATCGCCTATACCGCATCCAAAGCCGCCATCGAAGGAATGACCAGGGCCATGGCCGTCGAACTGTCGCCGCAGGGCATCCTGGTCAATTGTATCGCCCCTGGCTTCATCGCCACGGATATGTCGGCCAAAGCCCTTAACGGCGATCCGGAAAGAAAGAATAAAGTATTCGCCCGCACCCCGCTGGGCCGGCTGGGTGATCCGGCCGATATCGGCGATGCCGCCCTCTTCCTGTCATCGGATCAGGCCAAATACCTGACAGGTGTAGTGCTGCCCGTGGATGGAGGCAACTCAATCGGATTTTAACCATGAAAAAATTACTCACCTGCCTGCTGGCCGCACTAACGGCATTCTCCGCCCACTCCCAGGACATGATCACCGACCATCCTGCCGGCGGCGAATTTCCCCTCGTCTCAGGCCTGACCGGCGTAACACCCATCTACATAGATCCCGACGATTATTGGCTGGTTGGAAAAACCGCCTCGATGCTTCAGGATGACATCCAGCGTGTAACAGGTTTCAAACCTGCCATCATCACCGATCTCTCCAAAGGGCCCAGCCTCCCCAACGTTATTATCATCGGCAGCCTCGACCACTCGCAACTCATACAACGGCTGGCCCGCCAAAACATGATCCCCTCATCACTGAACGGTAAATGGGAATCGTACATCCTTAAAACAGTCCGTAACCCGGTCATCGGCGTCGACCGCGCCCTCATCATCGCCGGCAGCGACCGCAGAGGTACCGCTTACGGCGTATTCGAACTATCGAAACAAATGGGGGTCTCCCCATGGTACTGGTGGGCAGATGTCCCCGTATCACACAAAAATCTATTGTTCTTCCGCAGTGACAGGATATATCAATCCGGTTCCCCGGCCGTAAAATACCGCGGCTTCTTCATCAATGATGAAGCGCCCGCACTCAGCGGCTGGGTCCATGAAAAATACGGCAACCTTAACCACCTTTTTTACGAGCGGGTGTTCGAACTCCTGCTGCGCCTCAAAGCCAATTACCTCTGGCCGGCGATGTGGGGTAATGCCTTCAACGATGATGACCCTGAAAATCCCATCCTCGCAGCCAAATATGGCATCGTCATGGGCACCTCCCACCACGAGCCCATGCTCCGGGCCCAGCAGGAATGGAAACGATATGGCACCGGCCCCTGGAACTACGAGACGAATGCATCGGTGCTGGACAGCTTCTGGACAAAAGGCATAGTCAACATGGACGACCACGAAAGCATCGTCACGATCGGCATGCGGGGCGACGGGGACAAGCCTATGACGGAAGGCAGCAACATCGCTCTCCTCGAAAAGATCGTCGCCGATCAGCGCGCCATCATCGCAAAAGTCACAGGCAAAGACCCATCGGCTACACCCCAGTCCTGGGCGCTGTACAAGGAAGTACAGGATTATTATGACAAGGGTATGCGCGTGCCGGACGATGTCACCCTGCTGCTCTGCGACGACAACTGGGGTAATGTCCGCAAACTGCCGCGCCCCGACGACCATCCCAGGGGCGGTGGCTACGGGATGTACTACCACTTCGATTACGTCGGCGGCCCCCGCAATTACAAATGGCTCAACACAAATCCTATCGCCCGGGTCTGGGAAGAAATGCACCTGACAAAAGAGTATGGCGACGACCGCATCTGGATCGTCAACGTCGGCGATATCAAGCCGATGGAATTCCCGATTGAGTTTTTCATGGACTATGCCTGGAACCCCAGTCAATGGCCGGCCGACAAACTGCCGGACTATACCCGCGACTGGGCCAGACGACAATTCGGCCCCAAATTCGCCGACTCCATCGCCGATATCCTGACCCTCTATACGAAATACAATGGCCGCCGTAAACCCGAACTATTATCGCCCGATACCTACAACCTGCTCAACTACCGCGAGGCAGAAAAAGTCGTTTCCGACTACAACGAACTGGTCGTACAAGCGCAATCCATCGATAGACAATTGCCACCCGATGCAAAAGCAGCCTATTACCAACTGATCCTCTTTCCCGTCCTCGCCTGCGCCAACCTCAACGAACTCTATTATACGGTAGCGCTTAACCGCCTCTATGCCGCCGAGGGAAGGGCCGCCACCAACGATCTTGCAGCCCGCGCCATCCACCTCTTTGAAAAAGACTCTATCCTCTCCCATCAGTACAACAAGGAATTGGCCGACGGCAAGTGGGACCACATGATGGACCAGACCCATATCGGCTATACCGCGTGGCAGGAACCCCGCCACAACACCATGCCCCGCATCGACAGTATCGGCCTTCATCCCGCGCAACGCCATTGGGACACCCTCAATAAAACGCCCATCTTTAATGATTTCGCAATGCAAAGCTGGGGGGTCGCCGTCGAAGGTTCCCCCGCCTGGTGGCCAAACGCCGACTCCGTCAAAGCCACCCTCCCCACCTTCAACCCATACCAATCGACAGATCACTATATCGACATCTTCAACCGCAGCACCACCCCCTTCAATTATACCATCCACTCCGGTGCCCCCTGGATACAACTCGGCCCCACCATCCCCGGCGCGAACTCCGTGCCTCAACGGGTCGACAAAGAGCAACGCATATGGATCAACGTTGACTGGACCAAAGCTCCCACCGGACGCCAGCAAGCCCCCCTGGTCATCACCGGTCCCGACCACACCGAAATCTCCGTCACCATCTCGATCGATAACCCGCCAAATCCCATACTCCGCCACTTCGAAGGCTTCATAGAAACCGACGGCTACGTCTCCATCGAAGCACAACACTATGCCCGGTCCATCGAAGGCAATGGCATCCAATGGCAAACCATCCCCGACCTGGGCCGCACCCTATCCGCCGTACAGGCTCTCCCCGTCACAGCGCCCACACAAACACCCGGCGGCAACAGCCCGCATCTCGAATACCGGCTGTACCTCTCCGATACCGGCACGGTCAGCGTTCAGGCTTATCTCTCACCTATCATCGAATTTAACCTCCACCCCATCCGTATCGCTATCTCCTTCGACGACGAAACACCCCAACTCATCGATTGCAGCACTGGCAATGAGGCACGTGGCGTGTGGGATAAAATGGTGGCGGACAATCTACGCATAGCCGCCTCAAAACATCACATCACCACACCCGGGCAACACGTGTTGAAATACTGGCTGGTCGACCCCGGCCCCGTATTACAAAAGATCATCATCGACGCCGGCGGGGCAAAACCCAGCTATCTCGGCCCACCCGAATCACCCTATAACCAATAAGACCACTCATATTCGCAAAATCGATAACCGTTATGCAACGTCACTCGCTCCTCCTTACCCTCGGCGCCCTCTGCCTCACCGGTGGCCCCTCCAAAGGACTGAAAGATTACTATAAGGATTATTTCCCCGTCGGCGTGGCCGTCAGCGTCCGCAATATCACCGGCCCCGATACTACACTCATCCTGCAGCAATTCAATAGCCTCACCCCGGAAAACGCCATGAAAATGGGCCCCATTCATCCGGAAGAAGGACGATATAACTGGAAAGACGCCGACGCCATCGTCGATTTCGCCACGTCCCATGGTCTGCGCATAAGAGGGCATAACCTCTGCTGGCACGAACAAACGCCGCCCTGGCTATTCAAAGACGCACGGGGTAATGATGTCTCCAAAGAAGTCCTGCTCCAAAGGCTCAAAGACCATATCACCACAGTCGTCAATCGCTATAAAGGCTGCATCTATGCCTGGGACGTCGTCAACGAAGCCGTAGCCGATAATGGCGGTCCCGACAATACCCAAATCCTGCGCAATTCTCCCTGGTACCGCATCTGCGGCGACGAATTCATCATCAAAGCATTTGAGTACGCCCACGCCGCGGACCCACAGGCGCAACTGTTCTATAACGATTATAACACCGAACGGCCGGAAAAAAGACAACGCGTATACCGCCTGCTCAAACAACTCGTGGATGCCGGCGTACCCATCACCGGCGTGGGCATCCAGGCTCACTGGTCTATCTTCGAACCCTCCCCCGACGATCTGCGGGCAACGATCAATCTCTTCTCCGGCCTGGGCCTTAAAGTGCAGATCACGGAACTGGATATCTCCGTCTATCCCTGGGAGAAAGAGAGAAGGGCCCTGCGGCCGGGTGAATCGGACGCCTATACCCCGCAACTACAGCAACAACAGGCCGATCAGTACAAAAAAGTCTTTTCGGTTTTACGGGAATACAAAGGCAAGGTCACTGGCCTCACGTTCTGGAACATCTCCGACAAGCACACCTGGCTCGACGATTACCCCGTCCGCGGCAGAAAGAACTACCCCTTGCTGTTCGATACCGCCGGCCAGCCGAAAAAGGCCTATTGGGAAGTGGTGAATTTCTGATCGCGTTCAACACAATTCTTTCAAAGGATTGCCCTAATCTTCCTATCTTCCTGCCGATAAAATCACCCGGTATTATGCCCAAAATTATTCTTGTTATCCTGCTCGCAACAGCCGGAATGAACCTGGCCTATGGTCAATCCACCCTTTATACTCCAAGGGACATTAAGATCGCTTATAAGAAAGGTACCCGTTCTCCTGACGGGCGGCCGGGACCGAACTACTGGCAGAATCATGGCCGCTACGAAATCACCATCAACGCAGCCCCGCCGGACCGGCTCATCCGCGGCACGGAGAAGATCACCTATTTTAATAACAGCCCGGATACGCTGAAGATTATCGATTTCCGGCTGACCGTTAATATTCACAAACCAGGCGCAGTCCGGCTGGGCCAGGAAGATTCCACCTACCTGAATCCCGGCTTACACATCGACAACTATGCGGAAAACGGGCAGCAGCGCCCCTGGCGGCGCCAGGAACGTGACGGCACCTGGCGTTTTCTCCGCCTCGCGACACCCCTTCCGCCCCATGACTCCGTCCGGCTGGACGTCAGCTGGCATTATCTTGCCTCGCTGAAGAGCAACCGCGAAGGAATGATCGACTCTACCACTTATTTCCTGGCCTACGCTTATCCCCGCGTGGCGGTATATGATGACTATAACGGCTGGGACCATATGGACTTCACCGAATTACAGGAGTTTTATAATGATTTCAACGACTATATCCTCCATGTCAACGTTCCCAAAAACTTTGTCGTCTGGGCAACAGGCGACCTTCAGGACCCCGATGACGTGCTGCAGCCCTACTATGCCGGCAAACTCGCCGCATCTTACACCCACGATGACATCGTTCGCATCGCCTCACCCGCTGAGATCTCCGGCGGTAAGGTGACCGCGCAGAAACCCGTCAACACCTGGACCTGGACAGCGAACGATATCACCGATGTGGCCTTCGGCCTCAGTGACCACTTCGCCTGGGATGCCTCCAGTGTCGTCGTGGACGATGCCACCGGCCGCCGAGCCAGCGTACAATCCGCCTATAATGACACTGCAAAAGATTTTCATCATATGGTGGAATACGGCCGTCACTCATTGGACTGGCTGTCCCATAACTGGCCCGGAGTCGCCTACCCCTTCCCGAAAACGACGGTCTTCCAGGGTTATGCCGGGATGGAATATCCCATGATGGCTAACGACGAAACATCCGAAGACCTGGACTTTGCCCGCTTTGTGGCCGAACATGAGATCGCCCATAGCTATTTTCCCTTCTACATGGGCATCAACGAATCCCGGTATGGCTTCATGGACGAAGGCTGGGCCACCACCTTCGAGAACCTGATCGGCATAGCCGACCTGGGCGTGGAAAAGGCCGACGAAAACTATAAAGAATTCCGCGTGAATTATTATACCTACGACCCTTCCGCTGCGGAAGACCTGCCGATCATCACCCCGGGAGATGAGCTTAAAGGCGTCTCCGTTGGCACGAACGAATATGGAAAACCCTCTCTCGCCTACCTGGCAGCGAAAGACATGCTCGGCGATGAGCTGTTCAAAAAATGCCTGCATGCCTATATGGACCGGTGGCATGGCAAACATCCTATTCCCTGGGACTTCTTTTATTCGTTCAACGATGCCGCCGGCCAGGACCTCAACTGGTTCTGGTCTAATTGGTTTTTCTCCAATAACTACCTCGATATTGCCGTCGGCAGCGTTAACGTGGGTCCATCCACCCGTGATAGCAATATCAAGGGTGGAGGCAGCGGCAAAAATGCCACTGTCATTGTCCGCAACATCGGCGGCCTGGCCATGCCTTTCGACGTAGTGCTGCACTATACCGACGGTACCACCAAAACCGCTCACCAAACGCCCGCCATTTGGAAAAAGGACCAGCAACAGGCAACGGTGATCGTCCCCCTCGACGAAGGCAAGACACTCACTTCCCTGCAACTGGATACCGGCATTTTCGTAGACGCCGACTCATCTGACAACAAATGGCAGGCAAAATATTGACGGCCGGCTTATAGCACGGGGACTAGCATGCGCCAAAAAGTCTTTTATATCTATCTGTCAGAAGTTATTGGTACCGCCCTGCTGGTAGCTGTCGGCCTCTCCGTCGTCATCTTCAACAATGGTGATGGATCGCCTGTCCGGGCCTGGCTGCCTGACCCTGCAGCCCGAAGAGCAGTCACGGGGTTCATGTTCGGCTGGACGGGATGCCTGATCACCCTTTCCCCTGTCGGCAAGATCAGCGGTGCCCATATCAACCCCATCGTCAGCATCGCCTTCCGCCTGAGAAAAAGAATGTCCACCCGCCATACGCTGGGCTATATAATATCTCAATTGATCGGTTGCATCATCGGCGCACTACCCTTGTTATTGTGGGGCCGCCAGGGTGCCAGTGTCGGCTATGGCGCAACGATACCAATGGCCGGTGAAATCCCCGCCGCTTTTGCCGGCGAAGTGATCACCAGTTTCATGCTGATTGCAGGTATCTTTTTTTTCACTGGCCATCGCAGCCTGCGCCGCTTTACACCCTTTCTGATGCCACCCCTCTATTGTATCATGGTCTGGCTCGAAGGCGCCCTGTCAGGCACCAGCACGAACCCCGCCCGAAGCCTGGGCCCCTCTGTTGTCAGCGGCATCTGGACAGGCTGGTGGCTCTTCTGGCTCGCACCCATCACGGGCGCCTGCCTGGCAGTATGGTTTTTTAAACTGCCGGTACTGAAATGGTGGAAAGTGCTGCCCAAATTGCGCCACACAACGCCCCCGCCACCCCCACCTTCGCCGGCTCCACCCACCCCGCTATAACATCCTACCCGCCCCCCGTTATAAAATGCCCTCCGTGCCCCTATAATTTTTCCAGCATCAACGCTGTCTTCGATCCATCCTGCCCGATCACCGTCAGGTAATAGGCACCGCCTGCAAGACCCGATAGATCCATCGACAGGTAATTGTCTCCCTGAACCACCTGGACATTCTTGCTCCATACAAGGTGGCCCGACACATCGGTCAGGATCATGCTTTCCGACATGGGCTCGGGAGACCCGATATACAGCGTCCTCGGCCCCAGGGCGCTGACCGACGGCCACACCGATAGCTGCACTGCCTGTACCGCCGGCGCGATGCGTACCACCACCGTCGGACTATATTCCAGGCTGCCGCCCACGTGCGTGACCGACAACCGGTAATAAAGTACAGCCCCTACCGCCTTGTCATCGACTGCAGCATAACCGGTCTGACCAGTCATCGTATTCACGACGTCAATAGTCGAATAGCTTACGCCATCGGCTGACCGCTGGACTTGGAATTGACTGATCTCGCTGACATCACTAACATCCCAGTTGAAATCGACCGTATGGCTGCCGGCAGCCGTTGCCGTAAAATCCAGTAGAAATAAGGCTAACACCGGATCAGGCCCTTCGTATGCGCCCTCGTCGGCGTATGTGTTCCCTATATAAGGCCGGGCCACCTCTGCAATGTCATCCGCAGGATAGTTCGACTGCTGGTAATCCGCTAACGGAGATATCGTCGGAGAATAGGCGAGATGCAGGCCGTCATCACCCGTAGCCCACTTGCCATCTCCCCCGGTATAATTGCCGGAATTGCTAAACAGCGGATCTACAGCCTGGTTATTGGCAATTGAGCCACCTGTAATGGTCAGTGCGGCCTGAAAGTCACAGTACCTTATTTTAAACCCGCTGGTGCTCCCCGCTCCCAGAGCAAATCCGTCAGGATGATTGTTCCAGGTGATTACGCCATAGTATTTGGGGTTACCGCCACCGATATCATATATACCCGCACCGGCCGTCGTAGCCGTATTGTTATAGAAGGTGCAATTTTCAACGGTTTCATTGGTGGCATTATTATAATAACCGCCACCATAGCCGGTACAGGAATTATCCACAAAGACGCAGTTGGTGATGGACCCCGTTTGCGAATAATGGTATATGCCCCCGCCGTCCGACCCGGTCCCTTCTGCCACGTTGGCCTGAAAGACAGTATTGCTGTCCGCTTGCGCCGAATTATCATAGATAGCTGCGCCATTCGATCCGTTGGTCACATTACCCATGAACCAGCAATGCGAAACGATGGTATTCGTTCCGGTTCCCGGATCCTCATAGAGGCCGCCGCCACCCCCGCTGCTGCTGGCGGTAGCCGTATTATTGGAGATAGTGTCATATGAAAGGGTCTGACCGCCGCCATCAATGTACAGCCCACCGCCGGATGGTGCAGCATCATTCGAAAAATGGCAATTACTGATCAGGAAGGAACTCCCACCGACATTACTAAAGGCGCCGCCATAGACGGAGGCATTATTCTGCGAAAAGGTAGTATAGCGCATAACAAGACCGTTCATGCCGTTGCATTCGATACCACCGCCATAAGAACTCGCCGAATTACCCGAAAAGACACAATTGGCAATGGTATCGCTCGATCCACTACTGGCATAAAAACCTCCCCCGCCGTAGTCAGCGCCGGTAACTTCAGAAGAATTTCCGATAAAGGTGCAGTAATGAAAGGGGACATTGGATATCGAGGCAAGGACTATTCCACCACCATTGCCAGTGGCCGTACAGGTATCAAAAGCGCAATTGTTAAACAAGTATGTCCCATTCTGATAAACATAAAAGCCGCCACCATCATTGGAACTGGAATTATGCCTGAAAGTGCAATTGCTGAAAGTACCCACCGTACCGTTAGTCAACACCCCTCCTCCCTCCGAAGTAGACGTGTTATAGGAAAAAATACAACCGATGAAATTGGTCGTTTCACCCCCGCAATATACGCCTCCGCCTCCGCTGGTCTGGGCAAATGATACCGTTGTCGAATTGGAGCTAAAGGTGCAGGTATCAAAGCTCACCGTTCCGCTGCCCGTTATACAAACCCCACCGCCATTGCCGATCGCCGTATTGCCCGTGATGATGCATTGGGAAAAGGTAACGGTGGAACCACTGATATATATCCCTCCGCCAGTGCTGTATTGTCCGGTGCCGTTGGCATTCCCGTCTTCGATAGTGAACCCGTTCAGGATCGTCCCCGCGGTATTGCCCGAAGACACCACCACATTGTAAGACTCGCCGGCAGCCGCCCCGGTGATATTGCCGGACAGGATAGTAATATACTTGGCCGGGTTCTGTTGCCCCAATGCCGTCTCTGTCCCCACAAACCCACCATAGACCGACACCCCGCTCTTCAGCGTGAATGCAATAGTTCGTGTAGTAGTCGCCGTTGGATAATAAGTCGTTCCCGCAGTACTCCCCACCACCCACACCTCGTCCCCCGATGCAGCACCCGCAATGATCGTAGCTAATGAAGTGGAAGCCGCCGCATTGGCCCAGCTCCCACTGCCCGTTCCCGTTCCGCCGGGCTTGACATACCAGATGGTTGCATTCGTAGCGCCGGATAAAAGCAGCAATATCAGAAGCAGGGAGCTTGATTTACGGATCGGATATAAGATATCCTTAGGGGTAAGGGTTTTCATGCGAATAGGATTAACAGTTATGAGACCTTAAAGCTACCGTGCCCTAATGAGAATCGCAATAGTCATTGGCCTATTAACAGTCATGTTAGATATTAACCCTTACAGTCGCTCCAATAATTACGATGACAGATACCTAAACCGACAACCTTATTTTCCCCTTCTCTAACAACCCTGTCAACCAGACGATCAAAAAGGCAAATACCGCCGATTTGATGATCCCGATATCACCGCTGCGCAATACCAGCGGCAGCCGGTAGCTTTCCGGCAGCATCCTGAAGATACAATAGTGGATATAACTCAGCAGATAACACGTCAATGTACTCGTCCCCGCAGGCCGGATGATCGAATACCACCGGACCTTCCCCTTCAGGTCCACCACATAGGCGAGTACCCCAAACGAAGCAATACTGATCCCCGTGCATATCAATATCCACGACGGCGTATCCCCCAATTTGGCAATTCCACCCAACGGCCGCAACACAAACCCAGCAATCAGCAACACCGGCGCTATCAACCACATCCTCACCAGGCTCTGTTGCGCCCGCCCCTGATCAGTCCAACGGCTATAGAATATCCCTATCATCACACCAGCCATCGTAAAGGCCGGCAGACCGCCGCTGTCCATAAACCACATCCACTCATGACTCGGCAATACCCTCCCCAGCCAGCCGTGATAGTTGGCCGCAATCGACAACCCCAGAAAAAACAGGAAGGTGATCCCCAGTATCCCCAGCCGGTCCCGGATATACAGGTACAGCACGGCACAGCACAGATAGGCCCAGCCAATCAGTCCCAGGATACCGTACCAAAACGTCTCCATCCAGTGAGGGTGCTGCGGCTTGCCACCCTTATAAATGAAGGCTAAGATCAGCAACAACAGAATACCCACAGACCGCAAGGCCCACTTCCGCACCCCTGACCATTCGGGAGGATAATTCAGCCAGATAAAGAAAAAGCCTATCGTTGCCAGCAGCAGCCACGCATATTGACCGATCACCGCCGGCCCCGTCGTATACTCTTCATAGTTGACAGCATAAATACCCATCACCAGCAACGCAAACGACCGGTTCAGTATCCGTCCCAGCATAGCCGTTCTTGACGCTCCCTTCGACTCCCACTGCCTTATCGCAAAAGGAATGGATAAGCCCACGATAAAAAGAAAGGCCGGGAAGACAGTGTCCGCCAACCCCAGGCGGTCCTCGCCGTCCCCGGCATGCTCCAGCCATGCCGGTACCTTTTCCACGATGGCAAGGTCATTCACGAAGATCATCAACAGCATGGTGATGGCGCGGAAGGCATCAATAGAAGCCAGGCGACGGGAAGTGCGGATCATACGGTATGTTTTAGATAGTACTAACCGATCCGCCGTCAACCCGCAGATTGGTCCCGGTGATGAATGAGGCGGCATCGGAGGCGAGAAAGGCAATAGCTGCCCCCACTTCCTCGATGGTACCCGCCCGCTTTAATTCGATAGTCGGTCTTTTCTGTGAAAGGAATTGCTGCGTTGCCTCCTGGGGTGAAGTACCCTGCCGCGCAGCTATCCCCTCCAGCATTTCTTTCACCAGCGGCGTCATGATAAAAGCGGGCGATACCGTATTGACGAGAATGTTATAGCTGCCCACCGATTTGGACAGGCTCTTGCTGAAATTGATAATGGCAGCCTTGGTCAGGTTATAAGGCGTCATGTCAGGATCAGGCTGCAAGCCGTTCTCCGAAGAAATATTGATGATCCGCCCCCATTTCTTAGCCTTCATCACCGGCAGTACCGCCTTCACCAACCGGACCATCGACACCACATTCGCCTCATACAGCGACGTGTATAGATCCGTAGGGATCTCTTCAAAGGGGCCTATCTGCCCGACGCCCCCGGCATTATTCACAAGGATATCGATCCCACCCAGCGCCGCCTCGGTCTCCGCTATGAGCCGGTCGACATCGGCCTGGATGCTGACATCGGCAGGGATTGCAATCACCCGGTGACCGGTCCTGGCCTCGATATCGGCTGCCGTCTGACGCAATTCCTCTGCATTGCGACTGCAGATCGCCACCCTGGCGCGGGCTTCCGACAGGGATAACGCAGCAGCAGCGCCGATCCCCTTGCTCCCGCCCGTAACAAGGGCCGTTTTTCCTGAAAGTGAGAGTGTCATATCTTTTTATTTGTTATTCCGGTAATACAACCAGTCGATCATCCGGCTCGTATACCCATATTCGTTATCAAACCAGGCGATCACTTTTACCAGCTTGCCGGCCACCGAGGTCAGCGTGCCGTCAATGACACACGAATGCGTATTCCCCTTGATATCCAGCGATACAAGGGCTTCCTCATTATAATCGACGATTCCTTTATACTGCTGTTGCGCTGCATTCCGGAACAAGGCATTAATGTCCGCTGCCGAAACCGCAGTCTTCATCTGCACCGTAAAATCAGCCATGGCCCCATTGGCCACCGGTACCCGCGTAGAAACCGTGGCGATCCTTCCTTTCATCGCCGGCAGCAGCCTTTCCAACGAAGAAGCCAGGTCTATTTCCACCGGAATAATCGACTCCGCCGCCGCACGCCCCCGCCGGAACTGCCGGTGCGGGGCATCTACCAACTCCTGCCGGGAGGTATAGGAATGCAGGATATTCACCTGCGCTGACTCAATACCGATACCATCCAGCAGGCTCAGCAGCGGGACGGAACAATTGGTCATACAGCCACCGGGAGAAATCACCGTGCTGTCCGCTGGTAGCGATTGCTGGTTGAACCCATAGATCAACAGCGGGATTTCCGGCGAGCCTGTAGTAGACAACAATACCTTCCCGGCCCCAGCAGCCAAATGAACAGATGCGGCTTCCCTGCTGGTAAACCGCCCCGAGCATTCCAGCACTACGTCTATCCCCAAAGACGCCCAGGGCAACCCCGCCGGGTCTTCCTGACGAAAAACAGCCAAAGAATGGTTACCTACCGACAATCGGCCTTTACTATGTATGACCGCATCCGGCCAGGTGCCATATACGGAGTCATATCGCAACAGGTAAGCCAGGTTATCGGAGTCCATTATGTCATTTACCGCTACCAGTTCGATACCGTCCAAATCCAACAGCCGTCTGGCCAGCAGCCTGCCTATACGACCCATTCCATTTATTGCTATCCGCATAACGCAAATATCGGGAGAAAGAAATAGCAAAAATAGAGTTGATTTTTATATATTTGTAAGTCATGGCCCTTACTATCTGTTATTACCGTATCAAGTAATACCGCTTAACCCATGCCCTCTGTATCAAATCGAAAGGCCATGCCGCCTGACCGCATCCTCGTCATTGACGATTTGCCATTGATCCCTTTAGCTTTCCAGGAAGTGTTTCGCTTCCTGAACCCGGCCGCTACTGTAGACTATTCAGAGAATATCTTCACTGCCCTTTCCTCAAAGGCTTATGCCAATACGAACTTTGACCTCGTCATCACCGATTCACTACAGGATAATTTTTCGAAAAATATGCAGCAGGCCGTCTCCGAATTAAAAAAGAGGTTCGGCCAGCCGCTCATCATGATCTACTCCAGCTCCTACGATCCGCTGATCATCGAACAAATGGAGACTGTCGGCATCGACGCCTATGTCCACAAATATGAATCCATCGACGAAATCCGCAAGGCCTATGCTGAGTTGTCCAAAGGCGAGACATATATCTCCGGCATCTTCCATACTATGTACTATCAGTACGGCCTCGGTGTAAGAAGATAAAATGTTTTATCTTTGCGCCTTTCGTTATGTCACTATCAACGACTTCTCCAACTGCCACTGCTTCTGTCACTGCGGATACGGCCGTAAAAACGACTGTGTTCTCCATCCTGATCGCAATCAGCTTTTCCCATATGCTGAACGACACGATGCAGTCCCTGATCCCCAGTACCTATCCCCTGCTGAAGAAATCCCTGCACCTGGACTTCAGCCAGCTGGGCATGGTCACCTTCTGTTTTCAGCTGACAGCCTCCCTGTTGCAACCTTTTGTAGGGCTCTATACCGATCGTAAGCCTAAGCCTTATTCCCTTGCGGCAGGCATGTGCTTTAGCGGAACCGGGCTGGCGCTGTTATCACGGGCAGACAGCTTCCCTCTCGTACTGATTTCAGTCGCACTGGTGGGTATAGGATCGTCCATCTTTCATCCCGAAGCTTCCCGCCTGGCCTATCTGGCGTCAGGCGGACGGCGGGGCATGGCTCAATCCATTTTTCAACTGGGTGGTAATGCCGGCTCCGCACTGGGCCCGCTGCTGGCCGCTCAAATCATTGCCCCTTTCGGACAATCCCGCATTATTTGGTTCTGCCTGGCCGCCCTCCTGGCCATCATAGTCCTCATCCGTACCGGCGCATGGTATCAACGCAACCTCGCCCTGCGGACCACTCCATCCCGCAGCCCCGCCGCCCCTGCGCATACCCTCCCCGTCTCCCGCTCCCGGGTCATCGCCGCCCTCCTTATCCTGCTGGTCCTCATCTTTTCCAAATACTTCTACATGGCCAGCATGAGCAGCTATTATACCTTTTTCCTCATCGATAAATTCCATGTATCCGTCCAGACCTCTCAGATGCTCCTGTTCCTCTTTCTCTTCGCCGTAGCCTCCGGGACATTGATCGGCGGCCCCGTCGGCGACCGTATCGGCAGAAAATATGTCATCTGGGTATCGATTCTCGGCGTGGCCCCCTTTACCCTGTTGCTGCCTTACGCTAACCTTTTCTGGACAGGCGTATTATCGGTCGTCATTGGCCTCGTACTGTCCTCAGCCTTCAGCGCCATCCTCGTCTATGCTCAGGAACTGGTGCCGGGTAAAGTGGGACTGATCGCCGGCCTCTTCTTCGGCCTGGCCTTCGGAATGGGCGGCATCGGAGCCGCAGTCTTAGGCAGGCTGGCCGATCATACCAGTATCCGGCATGTCTTCAACCTGTGCGCTTTTTTACCCCTGCTGGGGTTGATAACCGGATTCCTGCCCAACGTCGAGTCGCCCGGCCCGCGACGGCCCGGACGATAAAAAAAGACCGGAAACACCTGGCCAAAGCCACGCGAATCCGGTCTACGCAAAAGCCATCCTGCAAGCAGGACGGCCTCTAACGATTGTTTGCCATATAAAAAACTATTTCTTCTTAGTAGTATCGGCAGCCATCTTGCTGGAATCAGCAGCCATCTTAGAAGAATCAGCAGACATCTTAGAAGAATCAGCAGACATCTTAGAAGAATCGACCTTGGTTGAATCAGCTTTAACTTCAGTGCTGGCGCTGTTGTTACAAGCGGCGAAAGCGGCGATAGCGGCTACGAACAAGAATTTTTTCATTTGTGATTGTTTTTTACGTTTATTGAATGGTTCCGTGGTTAATACCACGGCGTAAAAAAAGTAACCCGGCAAAATCAATGTTTTTTATATTTTTTTTATTTTAATGCGTATTTCATAGTTTTTGAGTAAACCATAGGGTTTTTTGAATTTTTTACCTTTCATTTGGGTTACGAATCTTTAATTTGGGTATTAAACAGCGTATCAGCGTGAGGACCGAGACAACCGAACAAAAATTACTCGAAGGGTTGGCATGTAACGACAGAAAGGCCATCGAAACCATTTATAAACGACATTATAACATGGTCCAGGCATTGATTCTCAGTAACAGCGGCTACCCGGATGATGCACGGGATATTTTTCAGGAGGCCATGATCGTCCTCTATCAAAAGGTTAAATCCGGTTCCTTTGAACTCAACTGTCAACTGAAGACCTACCTCTATTCCGTATCCCGCCGCCTCTGGCTCAAACGCCTGAGCCAGACGCAGAAAATTTCGACTTCCTCCGAAGTGGAAGACCTGCAAGAGACGGTACCCGTAGAAGACGAACTCGAACGACATGCGCAGCATGACCTGGATTTTCAGGTGATGGAACAATCCCTGAACAACCTGGGCGAACCCTGCCGGAGCCTTTTGAAGGCTTATTATCTCGAGACAAAAAGCATGGTCGAAATAGCAGGTGATTTCGGCTATACCAATGCAGATAACGCGAAGAACCAGAAGTATAAGTGCCTGATGCGGTTGAAAAAAATATTCAGTCAGTACAAAAAATAGTGCGAGTTATGCAAGACACCACCCTTTTAGATGCCGTCGAACGATATATCAACGGGGACATGCTCCCCGAAGAACGGTTATTCTTCGAGCATGTCCGGAAGACCAACCCGGACGTCGACCAGTTGGTGGTCGAACATACCTTATTCCTTAACCAGTTCGCCCGGTACGGCGAGATCCACCGGTTGAAGACCCAGTTGGACGACGTCCATGAGGCCCTCTCCCAATCCGGCCAGATCGAGCAACCGCGCCCGGCCAAAGTCACTGTGCTTTGGAAAAAATACAAACGCGTGATCGGCGTGGCCGCTTCCATCGCCGGCATCACCGCCCTCGGGATCAGCGGCCTGGTCTCCCTGCTGTCCCCAAAAGTCAATAAAGGCCAGCTCGACAATCTTAGCGGCCAGATCGCCGCCCAAGGCAAAAAGATCAATAACATCTACAATAAAGTCAATTCGGCAGAGCCTGCAACAACCTTCGAACGTGGCGGCACCGGCTTCCTGATCGACGGAAAAGGCTACCTCATCACCAGCGCCCACGTGGTCAGAGGCGCTACCCGGATCGAAGTGCAGAATTCACTGGGGGAATATGATGCCCGGATCATCCAGCTGGACCCGACAGCCGATCTGGCGGTCCTCAAAATTGACGACACTTCTTATCATGCCTTCAACGGCCTGCCCTATGGCATCAGCAGGACGGATTGCGAACTGGGCGAAAACCTCTTTACCCTTGGTTACCCCAGGCCGGAAATCGTTTACGGCCAAGGCTATCTCAGCGCCGCAACCGGCTTCGAAGGCGATACCACGGAATTTCAGCTCACTATCGCCGCAAACCCCGGCAACAGCGGCACACCGGTGCTCAACAACGATGGCCAGGTCATCGGCATTCTCACCTCCAGCCAGCACAATGCACAAGGCATGGTCTTCGCCGTCCGCTCGCGCAACATCTTCCGCGCTATCGATTCAATCAGGGCTGACAGTAGCCTTCAAAAAATCGACAGCAATCTTGTTCATCTCAGAATACCGCTCAATTCCTCCCTCAAAGGAATGGATCGCAAAACCCAGATCAAACGCATCGAAGATTATATCTTCATCGTAAAAAGAAATTAACGAAAAAGGCCCGTCTTTGCAGACGGGCCCTCTTTTTTATTTAGAGTCACTTTACTTCCAGAGATTGTTAGGATATTCTCCTTTCGCAATCAACGCATTCAGGCTGGCCTGCACCCCGGGAGCATCCTCCTTATACGTTACCCCAAACCACTGAGACGATGTCGGTATCACTTTGATGTTCCCCTTCCCATCACGGATCAACTTATCCCCGATGATCGGAATGAAGAACTCCGCCTTGGGGTTGGTGCCTTGTTCCTGCAGGAATTCGCTAAATATTTTTTCCGTATAGGTAAAAACAGAAGGATCGAAACCCCAGAAATTCATAGATACCTTCGAATCGAAAGGCACTTCAAACTTTTTGTCGCCCTCCTCATAAGTTATCTTATTGCCATCCTGGTAGATCTTTGTCCTTTCGGCGATGGACACCAGGTTGTCAGCAGCATCCACCTGGCAGACGCCACGACTGACCGTACCATTGTCCGATAGCGTTTTGGCCAGCTCATAGCCAATGATACAATATAGTTTCGGGCTCACCTCCGTCGTCAGAAAGGCATACGCCTTCTCAAAAGCATCCCGGCCATAAAAATCGTCCGCATTGATGACGGCAAACGGTTCCTTAACAGCATCTTTCGCGCAAAGGACCGCATGCGCCGTCCCCCATGGTTTGGTCCGCTCGGCAGGGACAGTATAACTGCCCGTAAAAGCATGCAGGTCCTGGAAGACATAATCGGTCTCTACTTTACCCTTTAATTTAGGCTCGAAAATGTTCTTGAAGTCATCGGCGAAGTCCTTGCGGATGATGAAAACAACCTTTTTAAACCCGGCACGAATAGCATCATAGATCGAGTAGTCCATAATGGTTTCTCCGCTGGGTCCGAAGCCTTGAATCTGTTTCATACTCCCATATCGGGAAGCCATACCGGCCGCCAGGATCAAAAGGGTTGGTTGCATTATCGTAATTTTAATTTTAGGACACGAAAATAAAGCAATACGATGAATATTCCATCTCTTCCTGAACCACTGGAATGGCCAGGGCTGGCCCAAAAAAATATCAGGGCCGATATTCTCCGTCTGGACAGGATACATCCCGTCATCTCAGGCAACAAATGGTTCAAATTGAAGGGCTTTCTCCAAAAGGCGCTGCAATCCCCGGGCCAGCCCGTGATCACCTTCGGTGGCCCGTGGTCTAACCATCTCATCGCCGCCGCCTGCGCAACCCGCCAGCAAGGCCTGACGGCTATCGGTATCATCCGCGGTGAAAGACCACCTGTTCTTTCCGCGACGCTGACAGCCGCTGCCGCCTATGGCATGCAGTTAGAATTCATCTCTCGCCGGGAATATGCAGAAAAGGAAACACCTGCTTTTCTCCGGCAACTGACCGATCGGTACCCCGGCGCATATATCATTCCGGAAGGAGGCGCAGGCCCCATCGGGATAAAAGGCAGCGAGGACATCTTACGGACAACCGATACCAGTCAATATACCCACATCCTTTGTGCTGTCGGCACCGGCACCACGTTGATGGGCCTCATACGCGCAGCCCGTCCAGGCCAGGTCGTGATCGGCATTCCCGTACTAAAAGGCTTCGATGAATGGGCCGTTATCGATCCCCATGCCTTTTTAACGCCGGAACAAAAAGCCCGCGCCCATATTCTCTCCGGTTATCACTTCGGCGGATACGCCCGTCA
>Ga0302315_10001556_pt1 | contig 23084 bp, 17 predicted proteins | sample III_Palsa_N3_1_FD_200532 | JGI IMG/M metagenome (GOLD analysis project Ga0302315, IMG submission 200532) | Peat permafrost microbial communities from Stordalen Mire near Abisko, Sweden - III_Palsa_N3_1 | ecosystem: Environmental > Terrestrial > Soil > Palsa > Peat permafrost | place: Sweden...
GACAACCACAGCTTTTCCATCGCTTTTTTGAGCAGCGTTTGCCCTGCGGCATTAATAACGCATATTTCCCTCACCATTTGCGGGGCCATCTGTGCGTTGGCGTGCAACTCGGGCTTATTGCCGAAGCGCTCTATTTGTATGTTCCGTGCTGCGATCACCCGCTCGCGGATCACTTCACTTTTTTCTGCCGGGCGGTCGGATGTCAGCTCATTAAAGTTTACAGGGGTAACTTCTACATGCAGGTCGATACGGTCGAGCAGCGGGCCCGATATTTTGCTCAGGTATTTTTGTACTGCCCCGGGCGGACAGGTGCATTCCTTTTCCGGGTGATTGTAATAACCACATGGGCATGGCGGTGAGAAATATTCTTCCATCCTCTAAAGTAGTGAAAAAGCCGCTGAAGTATGAATACTCATTCTTTCCGGTAACACTTGGCGAGCATATCCGCAAGAAGCGCATCGAGGATGGCTTGCTCCAACGAGATGTTGCAGCGATCATCGGTGTCATTGAGCAAAGCATCACCAATTGGGAGAATGGCCGATCACAACCGCAGTTACAAAATTACCCCGCAATCATTGAGTTTCTCAATGACTATCCCTTTGATCACGCGATTGATACCATTGAAGGAAAAATCAAGCAAATCCGGTATTGCAAGGGCTACTCGTTTGATGTGTTCGGCGCTGTTCTTGGCGTTCATGGCACTACGGTAAATGCCTGGGAACATGGCGAACATGCGCCATCTGCCTATTACAAGGCGCTCATAAAACGAATGTGGTTCGACCTTCCGTACATCAAAAAATATCCAATCCACGAAGCATATGAAAGAAATGACACAGTATGAACTGACGGCATACAACGAAGCAGTACATGCCGCCTACTCACGAATTTTCACAACTACAAAACAGCTGCTTGCCACGCTTGAGCGCAATGACCTCCGGTTGATAATGGAACGAAATTGGAACCCGAACTTACCAGATACGATTGTACATGAAGTGATCGCGCCAATATTGTTCCTGAGATTATCAGTTGATGAAACAACGCGCTATTGCATTCATTTCGGCATCGAACAAAGCGACGACTGCGAAGTGATTGAAGTCACTGGTAGTTTTATGCGCAAACTGTTCACCGAGACTGCCAAACGGCGGAAATCGATAGTGATAGAGCAGGCACTATGTACTGATTGGTTCATTTCTAATTGTTCTGAAATGTACGAACACATGGACGAACATAGTAGATATCATACCTATTCCATGCTACCTTATCATCCAACACGACGCGCGGTGTTAGTCTGAAACCACAAGCTGCCTTAACGGCGGCTCTTTTTTTGCTTTGAGAAGATAATGGAAAATGTAGTATGTAGCAATAACTTTGTTCATATATGCACAGAACCAACGCCAGTTTTACCACGAGTTAGTTAACCGAGGAAAAAAACACCACTCAATGAGCGGTGTGGAAGAACAGGTGCTTTACCAAGCGGATTATTTCATGCGCGAAACAATATCCTACGATTACCCATAGGATGGCTCCAAAAATGAATTGTACGGTGTTTTCGTATCGTCTATCTCGAACTGGCATGGCGTATTTTTTTTATTGTGTACTGTTTTTTAGTAGTGTACCTGTCGTGCCTTATCTCCGAAAGGATGGCTTATTTTGTTACGATCAATAATTCTTTAAATACCTTTCTTTTATCCACCTTAGCGGTTATTTATCCCCCTTGCAGCACATTTATTAAAATGTGAGGAAATTTTTATAAATAAATTTGCGTTAAATATAGAGGAAATTTTTACAATTTAAAAGATAAAAAAATCCTTTAAATTTAATTTATTCAATTTTTAAGTGTATTTCCGTTCGACCCACGCCAATTCGTAAGTGTCTATATTTAGGTGATGGAAAAGGAAACGCGCGTGTATAACCGCATAAAGGCTTTTCTTGCCCTGAAACGGATCAAGAACAAAGCCTTAGCGAAGCACTTGAATGTGAGTGAACAAACGGTATCAAAATGGTGTACTAATTATAGCCAGCCCTCTATACCTGAACTCTACGCGATTGCGGAATTTCTCCACGTGAATGTCTATGATCTGCTAGAGCCGAGTGATACAAGCAGGTAGATATTACACTTTCTTTGCGGCAGAAACGATATGATTTAGCAACTCGGTCGTGTTCGCATTTTCCCCGTATTTCACTTTTACCCGATAGCCTTTCATAACGGTTGTTTTTTCTTGCGGCTGTATCGGTGCAACAAAGAGTGTTTGTACCTGGTCGGGCGTAATAATGCGTACCGTACTTAACTGATCGCTTGTAAGGTGGGTATGGATGAGTGCTTGTATCTGTTGTAGTTTTGATTGATTGGTGGAACATACGACGATCTGCTCGTAGCCCGCAGCCAGGCATTTTTGAATATTGTGCAATTCCCATTCGGGAGTTGTGGTAACACAGATTTCAACTGCTATGCGTGTGCCCCCTTTTTCAAGCAACACATCGACTTGACCTTTGCCGTCCGGTGTTTGTTGTTCAAGCTGTGCGGTATAGCCCGCTTGTTCTGCCAACTGCTTTATGAGTGTCTGCAAATAGATATGCTCACGGGCTTTGCGCTCTTGTGGTTCTGCCGGGGCTTTTTGTACTGGCGGCGCAATAGGCGCTTTTTGTTCTATTGGTTCTTCTTCCTTTGTTGGCACTTTCGGCTCAATAGTAGGCTTTGCCACGGGTGCAACTGGCGGCGGTTCGGGCGGCGGCACGGGGGTTATGGTCGGTATACCATCGCTGTATGTAGCTCTTGAATATTCTATAATCTCGTCCTTATAACTGTCATCTGTGTTCTCATACGGGATAACCGTAATGGTACAATCGGTAATTGAGGTGTTCACCCTGATGATAGCTTCGCCTATGGCAAGGTTCTGCAAGTCCTCTGCGGTAAATGAAGCAAATCCTTCTTGCACACGCTTGGCGTCAGTGTCGCCTAATCTAAAACAAATCCGTGTGCCCGCTGCTAATAAACCATTAGCTATGTCCGTATCATATTGCTGCACTTGTTGCATATTTTGGTGTGCTAACACCAATCCTAAGCCATATTTCCTCGCACCAGTTAGTATCTCGTTCATGGACGGTGTGGTGAAATGGTGGAACTCGTCTATATAGCAATAAAAGGGTATGCGGTCATCTTTCGCCTGGGCTTGGCGGCTCATGGCGATTTGCTGCAATTTCGATACGATGAATGCACCTAATAAAAAGCTATTTTCTGCGCCTAATAATCCTTGTGATAACTTCACTAAAATAATCTTTTGACTGTCCATGAGCTCAGCAAAGTCCAAACTCCCTTGTTGGCATACCATGTTGCGTATTACACGCGGGCGCAAAAAGCTATCAAGCCTGGTTAAGATTGAACCTATGGAACTGCTCTTTAATAACGGATATTCATGCTGCCAATAATATGCAATGTCGGGGTCGGTAACGGTACGAAGTATGTTTGTACGGAATGGTGCTTCAATGAGGAAGCGGCGCAAGTCTGCAAGCGTTCCGCCTTTCGTGTTGTACAAAAATGCGAGAATTGCATTGGCAAAGACTGAATTCATCTGATCGCCCCATGAGGTGCTAAAGCGCCGGAACAGAGCCACGAGGTCAGAGGCCAGTAATTCCTTTTCAAGTTCACTGTGAGCGGACAAAATATTGAAGCTTATGGGAAACTCGCTATCCGAGGGGTCAATCAATACCACATCAGTAATGCGGTCTTCCGATATCGTGTCTAACAGCATATCAATCAAGTCCCCATGCGGGTCAAGGCACATAAAGCCGTTGCCTAATACTGTATCTTCCATCATTAAGGCATGGAGCAAGGTAGATTTGCCTGTGCCGGTTGCTCCGATGATATGCATGTGCCGTAACCGCTGCTCATCAGTGAGCGTTACTTCACCTTCAATGCCCTGGTGAACATTCAACCCAATGCAATAGTCATGGCCTAACAAGCTGTTCGGCACTGCCTTGGTGTTTCTTTGCTGCGAAGCCTTGCGCAAGGGCATAAGCGGAAAGTGCGCAAGATTGGTCAGTTCGCGGGTATTGATAAGCATACCGGTGCGGTGGCTGGTGCGCAACAACATATCAACGATGCGGTCATGCACGGTGTATGCCTGGTCGATTAATGGTACAAGCCAGTTACCCGCACTCTTGGCACTGTGCATGATGGCGGTCGCCGTATGGTCAAGTAGCATGCTTGCTGCTTGCATGGTATTTGCAAAAGCAATGGCGCGTATTGTTGCTGCACACAGTGGCCGCGCTGTTTTTTCATGGGCAAACTTAACCATATCAGGCTCATCATAGAAAAAAGAACCTTTGCCCTCATTGTCATAGACAGCGTTTAACAAATGCTCCGCCCAGGGATTGTGTAAACCACTAAAGAGCGTTTGCACAATGACACACTCATTCTCATGCAAGCGGTCAAGAATGCCAAAAAGCGGTATAAGACTTTCTTTATCTCCGGTCAGTTGCGCCAATGGTCGCATTGTTTCTTCCGCAAGGCCAAAGTCTATCGTATACACGCATAGTTGGGCCCGCAGCCAATCTTCTATGTAGTCGCTGTACGTTTCCTGCATGCCAAAATCGGGAAAATAGGCTTTGACCTGGGTGTAGACATAGGCGCTGTCCGCATCGCGGCAGACCAGTTGCATAGTGATTTCCTCGGCTGTGCCAATGAGTTCAAAACTGATTGGGCTGTTACGGTATGAAAGCATAACAAGCAGCTGCTCCATGTACTCGCTGTGTACTTTGCTGTTCTTTGGAATGGCAATGGAGAATATGGTTAGCTGGGTTTCGTCTGTGTATGGATAGGGTTCTATTACTTTTTCTTCCGGTATTGTCTGTACGGTGGTAGCTTGTTGCTTTGGGGTAAATAAGGATTGAAAGAATGACGGTCTTTTGCCGTCATCAATGATGGGACTATCGGGCAGGAAATGTCCGAAGAACGGCACAAAGGGCGGCTCTAACTGTACGGCATAGTCTGCCCTGTGCCAGCCCCGCCCCCGTGTTTCCCATTCATAGAATTTTTTAGTTAGCGTTGTACTGCGATCACTCATGGAAAATATTTTAAGCGTTTAGATTTATAATATGGATGATATGTTTTGAGGTTTTATTAAAAAACTAAAATACTAAACATTTGGAAATTAGTAACTTATTGCATAAGTTCGGTTATGAAAACCTTTACCACTCTTTTACTGTGCTGCATTTTGCTAGGTTCAAAGTGTGCACTCGCCCAGGACGATGTTCAACCGTTGGGCTACAAAATGGTCGTTAAACAAAATTTATTATCAATACAGGTATACCAGGACGACAATGGCGCTCCAAATCTGGATTGTTACAGGAACTGGAATTTCATATGCTGGTTTAGATGCGATCCGAGTCAGGCGAAAACAGTAGGGGGAGTAACCTATGTTCCAATCGTCATCCCTGAGACCAATAATCTGATAATTTCAACTGCATGGACGAAATCCGGCGACCCAATAGGAACTAGCGATTACGATCAAAAGCTATGGATACTAAAAGCAGACTTTGAGCAATACGCCGTAAATTATTATCCTAGGTTTACCAGCCAGTTGGCGTTTGGCGGTCTCACTGTTCCTTTTCGAATACGTCCAGCAGTAAAGTCAACACCGAGCACGATATTTAATGGAGATTTCAACGTTGGGTCTTATCTTGGTTATAGAGTATCAGTTGCTAACAGCTTTGGTATAACCGTAGTTGGAGCAATTGGGATTTCATCTTTGAGCCAAAATGCCTCGAATAATACTGCCATCACAGATAATAGCGGTCAGTCAATGTTTGCATTGACATATGGGGGCGGCATTATAGTTGACTGGGCTAAGAAATTCCAGGTCGGCGTTATCGTAGGGGCAGATAATGGGTTTGACAAACTTTCAACCACGTACCTCTATCAGAACAAGGCTTGGTTTGCCATATCCCTTAACTATAGCTTCTTAACATTTACTTCAGCTAGTTCAAATAGTCAAAATGCATCAGGTACCCCAGCCACACATTAGAAAAAAATAATAGTTAAAATATTAAGGTAATATGGTCAAAGATATTTGGCGGAGAAGTAAAATTGCATTTCATAAATATCAGAATTTTGAAGAGTACTTGTCAACTATCTTTGACCACTTTATCAAATTTAATTAGTTATTTGAAATCAACACCCGCTTGCCATGCTGCGGCTGTATCGTTGCAGTGTACTCACTGATGAGACTGTTAATGCTGTTTTCAAACATCAACTGCGTGTCCTGTTTGAATAGGGTCGTTTCATCGTCCTCAAACAGAAAACTTATAATGGGACTTCTGAATAGCCATGCCACAATCGGATTTTGTGCAAATTGAAACCACCAACTGATGAAATAGCTTTTCCCATACGGTGCAGCGCAGACATAGAAACGATAGTTACCGCGCATAAACACTAAGTACTCCCGCTTTTCGTCAAAGAGGCCAGCGGGGCGTAAAAACTGGCGGTAGACTTGTATGTCGGGATATTGATACTCGGCAACAAGTTTTTCAAGGTCTTTGTAAAACTGGTCTGCGGACAATTGCATGTCAGCAAAGTGTTTGTACGCGTGTTTTAGGTTTTTCCGTGGCATGGATATAGGTTTAATCGGTTTGTATTGATACAAAGCTATTTATCTCGTTTCAATATTCCAAAAAGTTTTGCAATTTCAAATTTGCCTTGTACCTTAGTGTTTGTTAAACCATTTAAACCTTTCTCTTATGCACCTTATTTGCACCCTTTCCGCCCTCAACTGGATTTCTGACAATGGCGAGAATTACTCTTGGCTGTATATTATCATCGGCTTTTTTGTATTGCGCTATTCGCTGCGTTGGTTTCTCGGCATTGCCAGGTTGCAACGCGAACAAAGAAGCTATATGGAGAAAATGGAGAGCCATAACTCGCTGTTGGAGCGGCAAAATCAGCTGTTGGAACAACACAGTGCCTTGTTGGACAGGATTGGGAAGAAATACCTATAACCATTACCGCATTGCCAGCTGCAATATATCATGCCAATTCACTGCTTCAATAGTGGTATAGGGAATGCTTGGTTCGGGAACGACTATCTGCTGTTCGGGTATGCCATGTTGTACCAGGTATGCTTTCGCCCAACGGGCAATAGCGCCGTTTGGCACTGTGGCTTCGTGATGATACGTTGAAAGGATTATGGTCATGGTGGGAAACTCCGCGAAGTATGTAATGAGCGTATCTAACAAAACAGTGCCTCGGTAGTGTTGCGCATTCTGATATTTCATAGCTGTATAAAAGTACAAGTCATACTCATTTTTAAAAAACAAAAAGGAAAAAGAAAATCTGCTGTGGCGGCGCGGGCTATCACTGCAAAAAGCAACGGAATAAATGGACTTCGGGTATCGGACCGCGGGTTTATGCCGGAATTTTTTGCACTGATTATGGGCTGGCCTGTGCAAGCCGCCTATCTTGTTCTTTTTTCTGTTTGGTTTATATCGCGTTATACCGATATCAGATTTTGTTAGACCCGTAAAACAAACAAATATTGTCTTAGTTTTTAGCAATCCGTCGCCGTGTCAAGAGGAAGCGAGGGTTTCAAACCACATAAAAAACCACTGTCAATGTATTTAATTTATCCTTGCATCAGTATTTTATAAACTAGCCACAGAGAATACTATGTTATTAAACTATACAATAATTATTTTCTGAGTTTAGAAAATCTAAATTTAAAGTTTCCATCACAAGTATAATAAAATGTATTCTTGCTTCTGCTAAAAGCGATAGGTGCTTCCAACTGTTTGAGAAGGTTGATATATTCATAAACACTTCTTCTGGATATACTCAATTTGTCTGCTAACTGCGAGGGGCTGCCTGTTGCTTTTATGCTAATTAAATAATCCAGTCTTTCCAATCTGTTAATAAAATCGACCGACATAGGTTTTAGGTTAAGTTTTAGGTTAACGGTTTAGCAAATATAATTTTAAATAAGAATTAAAAAAAATCTTATTTAAAATTATATTTGCATAGAAACTAACATATCGGCGCTCTTGTGAATGTACTAAATTGGTTTGTGCTACTATTTTTATTAAAGCAAATTATATGTACAATATAGAAGCTTATGGGGCACTTGCCAGCTGATATTTCCCCGATAAATCGGTATCACTATTCAGCGCCTGAATATCCGCAGTTGATTTCCCAGTAATAGAACTTCCGATCTCCACCATTGCCCCATTAGGCGATGCATTCGGATCAAGCATAACAATTTTTACGTGAGAAAAAATTCCGTTTAACTTGATATTATAGTCAATTCCATTTTTAGGGTTCCCTGGCAAATATTTAAGAGGAATAGCAAATTCATACGTTAGTCCAGCTTTATTATCAAAAAGTGCAGCCGCTTTAATACCTTTGTCATTATAAACTGATATTACACTATCTAAAAGTAAAAAACTACCGGTGACCCCGATTTTTTTTATGCTATTACTTAGACTCCAATTCATTAAGTTAAGCAAGGAATCGGACTTTTTAGATCCGCTTTGGTTGATAATCCTAAGATTAGTTTCACTTAAGTAAAAGCCGATATTTGACGCATCAGCGGCGTCCAACAAAGGAAAGGTAATTTTCAACCAATTCTTATACTTGTCAGCACCTTTAATTGAAATTGTAATTCCGCCCTTAAGTGTCTTTTTTTCTATCAGTGGGTCTGAGGCATGAATAACTACGTAAACATGATCAGCATCATTTGCCATACTATAAAATATACTGGTAGAATTATTATATGCTGAAAATTGATTGTGCCAATCGTCAATTTTGCCATCGATTTTAATAGTAGATGGCGCAAAAATACTTTTCTCTTGAATTGTTGGTAATTTCTGGGCTGACAGCCGTTCGCAAATGCATGCCAATACCAATAGAATTGTAAATGATCTTCCGGAAATATTCGGAGAAAAAAATTTCAGTTTTTTTGTGCACGTAGCATAAAATAAAGTTAACGATTTCATAATTCTTAGTTTATTTAGTTCTTGGTTTGTTTATAATAAATTTAATTTTTAAAACTATAATAGAAGTCTTAATTATTTTGATAAACTAACGCCTTCATTTCCAATTTAATTTGAAAAATTTCGTCACTGGGAACTTTGATCGGCATTTTTATAATTTCCTTTGCCAGTGTTCTTGCCTTAATAGAATCACTTTTTAGTAGGTACACCTTTACTAATCTATATTTGGGTCTAAAATGAGCGGGTAGCATGGAAGCTAAATCACTGTAACAAGTTATTGATTGTCGGTAGTCTTTTTTTGCTTCATAAGCTTCTCCTAATAACAAATAACCATTTTCGGTTGGATATATTTCATTAGCTTTTGTTATAACGGTGATAGCTTTGTTGATGTTCCCATTAATTAGTAAGTTTTGACCATAACTTATTAAGTATGGGAAACATAATTGTAGAGCTGGATACAGTTGCTCGTAATCCTTCCCATATGCCCGTTCGTCATTCACAGCAATTTTATCAATGCTTTTCCATTTAGTAACAGCACTACCGTAAAGATAAAGCCAGACTATCAAATACCCAGAAACTATTATTCCCGCAATTTCGCCTAGTCTCAAAGGCAATCGCCCTATGTAAAGCCCTATCGTATCCTCAGCGGACATATTGACTATTGCAGCCAAACCACATACGAAAACAAAGAGAGTTGGAAGGATATGGAACGGATAAGAAAATCCCGCAAATATTAGATAGAAAAATATTATTGATTTAAAACTTAACATTAGTTTGGTCTTTCCGGGTTTAGCTTTTAAACTAATAATGAACCAAATCAACAATACAAATAATATGAAACCTATAAGGCCTGTCTCTGCCAAAATTTGGAGATACTCATTGAACGCAACATGTGTGACATCAGCAAGCTGTTGGTATATAAGGCTTTGGCTTCCATTGTGCATGAAAAAAAAGGCCTGCCAATCTGGATATAGCTTGGAAAACATGGTTGGGCCATAGCCCAGCAGGGGGCGGTGCCAGAAATTATTTAATGTAACCTGCCAAATTAACCAACGTCCCATGCTGGAAGTTTGTTTGAAAAGCATCGCCACACTGATAAGCATTAGAAAGGATGTAAATAATATTCCTTTTAAAAAGATGCCTTTAAAATTAAACTTGCTAGATAAATACGTTCCGGCCAAAACCAATGTTATTGCGATGACTGATGCGCGGGATTCGTTAACTATGGAAAAGGATAATATCAGTGTAATCAGTGTCCCTAAAAATAACCATGACATCCATTTTGGAGTCAAATTGATTAAGGTAGGCAAAACAACTGGCAGTAAACTAAGGACATAGGCGATATAAATACCCGAATTATAAAACGTGCCACGGATATCCAAGTTAGTGATTTTATCCATTCCGACAGCCACTAAATCGCAAATGCCTGCAATTAATTCAAAAATAAATCCGGAAAGTATGATTAGACAAAGCGCCTTTAAAACCACATCCGAACAGATAACGATACGTAAAATAATATATAAAAAAAATAATGCATGGATCAAGACAATGCCGTCTTCTGCATAATGAACTTTTCCGTTAGTCATAACAGAGATTTCGAACAACGTAAATAGTCCTAATAAAAAAATATCAATTTTTTTAAGCGCTATCGTATAAACTGGTAGGAATAATGATACACTCAGATAAACAAATAAACACAGATATAAACCGATTAGAAAGTAGTAACAGTTCAATTCATCCAAAAAAGAATTTGCAAATCCCTTGAAAAAAATAGAGGAATAATATAATAATAAGATTGTTGTTATGCTACTTATATTGCCGATTCGCATGTCACTTCAATAATTCATTCATGTCATTTGAATTAACATCGAGTTCTTTCAGTTCAACTGAATTACCATTCTGTAATTTTACGATTTGTGGATAGATCGATTGAACTTCAAGATCTTTAAAAACATTGGCGGTATCTAAATGTACGTTTTTTTGCTTCAAAAACTCATCGCCCACTTCCAAGCGTAGCAACTTTTTGTCCACAATTCCGGTAAAAATAACTTCTGTATGCGGAAGTCGAATAAGGTTGTCTTTTATATATCTTGTTGCATTATCAATGCATCCACCACAACCAGTTCGTGGAACTATAATACAGAAATGAGCTGAATTTATTTCATCCTGGGTTAATACCGCGCTTAAATCCTTATCAACATAACTGAATTTTGCATTTTTTTTATGGCAACCTGTAATCAAAAAGACGATACCAAGGAATAATATTATTTTTTTCATTTTCTTTCAATTTTAAGATTTACAAAAACAAGACTGTCATCGTTGTGCTGCAACTCAGGCAACAATGCCAAGTGCAAGCCATCCGGTGCCACGAAACTCATATCGGTTTTATATCGCTTTTCGGGAAGAAGCACCTCACCAATTTTCTGAAAACGAGAATTAGTTATGATAATAGATTCTTTATGATAGAACCTCTTTCTGGGATCTATATATTCTTCTTCAGTTAATGGTAAGACAACAAAGCGATAATAAAGATTATTATAGGGATCATATATGACTTGACCAAAACGAGGTGATATGTCGTCATGTTTTTCAAACTCCTCTACAGGCGCATTAGCATTTTTGTACTTCTTTGCACTGTAAGGAAGAATCTTTTCAAAAAATTTACTGCCCAGGTAATGTTTGCCTGTAACATTTCCATCCCAGTCAGTTTCATACAAATAGGGTTCCGCAGCGTAGCCTTCTACAAGTTTGCCCGATAATTTGTTATAAGTGACAAACAATTCATACGGTGCGCCACCCCATGAACCGTAATTAAAGAGATCCGGCCGGTCAAAAATTCTATTTGAATCTTTAGTTTTGAAATTGTAAAGAATTAGGTTTTTAATTTGTCTTTGATCCTCAACATTTAAATCCAATAAATGACCGGGAATTAACAACGTATCGCCTTTTAATTGCATGGGTTTTCTTGTTTTCGCATCAATCCCTACAATGAATTTTCCCGGACCAGGAAAGGCCAACATTCCCTTGGATACAACTTTTCCCGAACTATCTATTTGTAAAACCGTAGAAGTCCACGAATGTGTGACAAAGATTGTGTCCAAATTTTTAAGATAATGGGCAAAATATTGCGGGTTTCCTAAGAAAGTTCCTTTCGCAATACAAATTTTTTTTATCAGTGATCGGGTTTTATAACTGTAAACATAAATTGTTGAATTAAAAAAATTTAAATCACTGAATAACCCTCCCTCCTTACTATCAGTGAATTGAATAGAATTTGAAATCAGAGGCGTTTGCTTATCTAGTGGAAATGATGTCGTCCCCATTTCCTTTAATGTCAGACTATCATTAAATATAGCCGAATTTTTTTTCTGATAAGCAATAACAGAGTCGGTAACAATCTTTTTTTTGCAAGAAGTCACCGAAAATATAAGAAGTAGGCAATAAATAGAAAGCGTATATTTCATTTAGGCTAAGGTTTAAGATTTAAGGAAATCATGGGAAAACTGATTCCCATGAAATACTTGTTAGTAGATCGTATTGCCGCAACAAGCGGTACCATATTGATTCAGGTACCCGCATTCATTACTCATACATAATCCTGGATTGGGCTGTAGATCATAACATTCAATACAAAGCGCGTAAGACTTAATACCGATCGACATGAATACCAGAGTCAGCGCCGCAAATACAATAAGTTTGACTTTTTTTGATTTCATAATTAAAGAATTAAGGTTAATGGAATAATTTAATTTATTAGCAATAAATTTATTAACCTTAAGTGCAATCAGATTGCACGATTAATGGATCTGAATTTTTTAATAATAAACTTTTCCACTATGCTATAAAAGATGTATCACAAAGTGAACATTACAATTTAGTACAGCAGCAAATGCCATAAACTCCCGTCAATGAACAATAGCTATTAATATTGATAATTACACAGATGATCGGATTGAGAATTAGCCTATTACTTTAAATCGTAGCGAATCAAGTAACCCGTAAGATTATTTGTTGAGGGTATAGCTTTTAAGGTAAGTCTAGAAAGGTAAGTTATAGGAAACGTGGTTTCCTATAACTTCAGCATTAAAGTGAGTTACCGCAGCAATAGGGACCAATATTGTTGTTCGCGCTACACACGTTGTTATAACATTGGCCTGAATTGGGCAAATAGAGACATTCGATACAAGTTGCGTAGGATTTAACGCCGATACTTACCAATACCGCGACTAAAATGGCAAAAGCCACTCTTTTAATTTTTTTTGTCTTCATAATGAAAATTTAAGATGAATAAAATTTTTAATTGTTACTAATTTAATAAGCTACAATGCAATGCAATTGCACTAAGATAATTTTAATTGGATCACAAAAATTAATATCTTTCAGTAAATAATAATACCCTACTAATTGTCTATATTTAACCATAACCGACCCTTAAATATGAAGATTTTACTTGTTGCTTTTATTTTAAGCTTTTTATACATTAATCTCTATGCGCAATCTATTTCAAGCCTAAATAACAGAACACAAATAATTAATAAAACAGTTGTTACAAACCGGGAAATAAGCGGCATGATAAAAGACGACAGTGACAAGGTGGTAGTTGGTGCAACCGTTACATTAAAATCTGCAGTGGATACGCTAAGAACTGTTACAAATGACGATGGTGTATTTATTTTTAAAAATGTAAAGGAAAATGTTTTTAACATAACAGTAACTAGCATTGCAACTATTCCTTACGTAAAAAAATATTTATTCGCTGATAAGGATAAATTAATTATCCTAGATCCTATTATAATTTCAAATAAGGTTACCGAACTAAAAGAAGTAAAAATTAACGGAACTCCATCTATAATTTATAAAACTGATACTGTTGAATACCGCGCTGCCGACTACGTGGTTCCGCCTCAGGCAACTTTAGACCAATTATTGAAGAAAATGCAGGGAATGGAGGTTTCTAAAAACGGAACCTTAACATACCAGGGACAACAAGTTAACGAAGCGAAACTAAATGGAAAACAGTTTGCGGGAGGGGATGTTGCGCAAGCAATCCAAAACCTGCCAGCTGATATTGTCGAAAAAGTGCAGATCATTGACGACTATGGCATACAGGGATCTCTAACTGGAATTAAAGAAGGTTTGGCAGAAAAAGTGCTTAATGTTACAACGAAAGCCAACCGTTCAATTGGAACTATGGGCCGAATTAATGGGCAAGTAGGTGATGATGATCGTTACGATGCCGGGACATTTATTGAACGGATAAACGCTAATCAAGAAATCGGTATCCTCGGCGATATCAGCAACACTGTAAATGGTGTGGCGCCAGCTAACAACGGCAACTCATCAATATTAAATAATGCCGGCTATCCCGGGTCAACTCAATCAACTTCTGCCGCTCTAAATTATAGAGACCAGTTGGGGAAGACCGTCGAGGTTGTTTCAAGTTATGGCTATCGGAATAACAGTAATAACACCGAGATAAATAATTATGGCCAGCAATATTCCAGCCTCGGTACCACTGATTTTAATAGCCAAAGCAAAAACCTAAGTGGTTCATCGACACAAGATTTACACCTGGAAATAGATTATTCCATCGACAGTGCGAATTACTTGCAAATAAACCCTGGTTACAATTATAGCAATAACTCTTCGTCCACAAATGGAAGTAATGAAAACATTAGTCACTATAAAATAGGTAATGAACACGAACTTGATAATGGCACCCAAAATTCTTTGAGCGATAACAATACATTTCAACTTAACTCATTTTACTTTCATTCCTTTAAAAAGTATAAACGAAGCCTGTCCCTCTTTATTAATTTAAGTCATCATACAAACACAGTAAATGCAACAAGCTATAAAAATTATCGGTATTTTTCCGATAGTACACAAGCGCATCTCGTTAAAGATTCTGTTGTAAATTTAGCCTCTACACTTTCCAATACTAATTCCACAATTCAAAGTATTGCTACTTATACCGAGCCATTGAGCAAGCGGTCACTTCTTCAGTTCAGAACCGATTTTAAAACATCCTTCAATAAATCGGATTTCATACAAGATACTGTACTTACCAATGGCCAATTGCTCAATTTAGGTGAGGACAACAATGATTATAATTATCAGAATAGCGAATCTAGAATCTCTGTGAGCTATAGTAACATTCGTAAAAAAACCGACCTAAGTTTAGGCTTATCCGCGCTCTTTTATGATATAAGCGGCACAAAGGTTGACGGAAACGCCGGAATTTCGGTTGATCGTTCAGTATACCGGTTCATACCATTATTCCGTTTTTTATACATGGCTTCCAAGACAGAAACTGTTTCAATTAATTACACTGGTAATTATAATGACCCCCCATTTCAATTTTTGCTGCCATACGTAGATCGTACCGATCCGCTTAATATAAAAATCGGCAATCCCGAATTGCAGCCTTCTTTTTCTAATACTATTAGTGCCGGCTATAATAACTATATTGCCAACTCCCGGTTAAACATTTCCTTTAATATCAACGCTACTGATGTCGATCAGCAAATTACCACGAATATTCTTCAAATCATCACTCCTTTAAAATCAAACGGGAACACGGTGGGCTATTCAACAGTCAATGAGATAAATTATATTAACCTGAACGGAAACTCTACTTTTAGTTCCAATTACAGTATAGCAAAACAACTTGCTGATCGCATATATAATTTAATGTTAAATGGAAATATTACCTACAACTACTCGCCAGCAATGAGCAACAATACATTATATCATGCTAACGGATGGAAATTCGATGAACGGTTTGGGCCTCAAATCACCCCCAACGATGATGTTGAAGTAAATCCATTTGTGGAATACAATATTGCCAATACATTTTCCTCTACGCCGGGCGCGCAGGCTACTACTTATAAAATCGCCACTTTAGCGCTAGATGGCGATTTCAATTTCTTAAAGGATTTGCAGTTTAATTTCAATGCCACAAAAAACTTTGTCACTGCAAATACCCAACCTGATGCTAAAAATCCTTTCGTTATAAACATCGGGTTCAAAAAGGATTTGCTTCCCAAAAAGAACCTGAGCATATCGTTCAATGCATTTGATCTTCTACATCAAAACAGCTTTTTACAACAAATCGCGACTCCGCAAGGGGTTACTAATACAGTATCGAATAGTTTAAGCCGGTATTTCCTAATTGGTGTTCGCCTCAATTTGCAAAAATGGAATGGAGTGCCTACTCGGGATGGAAAACCGATGAAACGCAGAGGAGATGGAAGTTTTATTTATTAAAAACCAAAAATACACGTCGCACCAGATGGAGCAGATCTGGCTTTAATCTGCATTTTTAAAAAATTAGTAAGACCTATTATTTGCAGTTAACATTAATCGTTTAAATATCCTGATATTGAGTTTTCGAAAAATGAGCAAATATCATTTACATTTCACTCGCTACTTCCAAAACTTACCAAAATATCTATTGTCAACAATTACCCCGTCGGCGCTTACCGTATAATCCGACCATCCGTCAAAATAAATGCCTTTAAGTAAATTACTATCAAATTGTTGGCCATTTGAACTGCCAATAAGTATATATTTTTTAGGGTTTAGCGGATTTGGATAAATCATAAGAAAACTCAAGTTTTTTGCGCTATATTTTTTAGACCCAATCTGTATCGAGCTGTCACTGACCGAAACGGGAATCGCGTTCATCAATTTCTTTAAAAAAAGATTGGTGGTGTTTGAGCCAATAATTATTAGATTATAATTAGCAACGTCTGCCTGACTAACATCAACATCTTTTTTGACGCGGCAGGTATCTTCGAAAAAATTATTATGCCAGTCGGTTATAAAAGTATCCACTGCACAATCAAACGATTTCCGAGAAGCAATGCTGCCCATTGTTCCCTTAATGATGAGAAACGGACTTGCAAAAAAGTCGTTTTGCGGGCCTTCCGTAAATTCATCTTTTTTAAAATAACTTATAACGGGTTTCTTCAAATTCAATTGTAAAATATTATCAGTTGCGTAGCCTGAAAATCGCAAAATACCATCAATAAAGACAACCAGATGTTTTTTATGATTAAAGTTCAGTTTTTTTAAATCGATATTGATAGATCCTACATTGGAAGTTGTAAGATTTAGTTGATTGTCAGAACGATTCATAATGCCAGTTATCGCAGCCTTGCCCTCGCTGATCCTTGCATTAATTGTGAGCCAAAACGCTTTATTATACTTAAGCTCCCAGGTCGAAAAACTCAACGTATCCGGTATCGTGAGACGTTTATTTTGATAAAACTTAAACATATCGGTCAGATCTTTATTATCCGGCATTAGATTCATAAAGAAATAAAAGTGATTATCACCTTTTTTTACATTTAATTTTTTTAGCTGCACCCGTCCGCCAAGCTGATTTACCCCCTCATATAACGCTTCAGAATTTTTAATATTCGCTTTACTATCATCTATTGAGTGAATTATAAACACAGGAACATTTAAAAAATTCTCGAGTGTATTGTAAAAATCAAAATCGATGTCTTTTTTCGGTGCATTTTCACCAGCATTGATATAAGATTGATCAGGACGGTCCGGAATAGCCGGCCCTTCAACCGCCACTGCCGCAAAATATGAGGGATACCTGTTGGCCATAAACAGAGCAATTTCACCTCCCGCACAATCACCGTATGCGTACAGGCGCGTCGTATCAATCGCGTAGTCTTTTTTGACATCGTCAACCGTTTTGAAAACCTCATTGATAATTTGCTTTGTTAAATTATGATGATTGTAGACTTTAAAACTCGACCATAACACCGCAAAACCGTAACGATTCGCTAGTTTTTCTATATGTTCGATCCGATTTATGTCTGAGACATAAGTGCTAAAATTAAAGTGCCTTAAGCTTGTCTCATGAGGTAGCATGACAACAATCGGAATCTGCTTTGCAGGTTGATATGAATTTGGCACATAGATCATGTAGGAATCCGCCTTATGATCAGGGCAATCCTGAGCACGTATATGTAAACCCTTTATGTCTCGAAACGGCTCTATTTGTTTCTTAAGATGTATATAAATATCTTCCAGTTCTGATAAATTATTAGTTAACTTTCGCTCAAACGCATTGTCGTGCGTCACGGGAACTGTATCCAGATAACGAAACCGGTCCTCTAACACCGCAATGTTATTATTCGTTTTCGAATTTTGGATAACTCGCCTTAGACTATCATTGAGCGCTATAAAATAATCCTTATAGTTTCCGTAAAAAAAATGTTGCTGAAAGTTAATCGAATCCGTGCTTAGTGATACGCTATAAAGCCCTTGTGGGAATGTGGACAGTGATATCGTACGAACCCCGCTTTTCAATAGATCACTTTTTAACATAAGCTTATTTTCCGTATTTCGTATTTCCAGGGACAATTTTTTAGTCGTCGCAATATAAGGTGACCATAGTTTAATGTGCAGGGAATCATTTAGAGAAATCAAGTAGTTATTACAAAAACTTGAAAAATTATTGCCAATTGAATTTTCATTGGCATAATTAAGCGAGCATAATTTCAAAAAAAACTTCCAGTCTCCTGATATATGAGTTAACTTAACTAAAATAAAATTATCGCCCTTAAGCAGATGGGCTTTAATATTATACTGATAACCGTTAATTAAATCTGTGGCAAATTTATAAAAAATGGGTTTTTGATTTATCCAAATCTGCAGTCCGTTGTTTGCCGCAGCAATCAATGACAAATCCCGTGTACTATCGCTATTAATGATTGCTGCTGCATAGCAGCTTTGTGCTTTGTCCGGCGAATTGTGCACTAGAGAATCTATCTGGATATAACTCCCATCCATGTGATATTTTAATCTTTTAAAAGGGCTGTCGTTGAAATGGAACGCGGTATCCGCAGATGGATCATTATACAATTCTGAAAAGTCATTATAAGATTTAATATTATCTGCTTGGTCGTGTATATGGAATAGGTTTATATCAGAATCAATATTGTTAGTTATATATTGATCCAAAAAAAATGGCTTAGTAAACTCCCAGTCCCGAACAAAAATTTCACTGTCGCAACTTTTCAGATTTGCAATTGTTAAAACAGGTTTGCGTTTGGAACATGAAAAAATAGTCAGAACCAATAACCAAGCTACGATGATTAGTATGCACTTCATAGTTCTAAAATTTATAAACAAAGGGATGTTTTAATTTATCCTTGCTTAGAACATGACCGTAGCCATCCGAAAAAGAAAAAACGATATGATCAAGCTTTTCATCGTGCAAATCGTAATATCTGCTTGGATTTATGGTAATACGCCAGTTATTATTGCCTATCGGAACAAGTTTTGAATTAATATCCTGTCGATTTACTTCATCAATTGTGCCTTTTTTCGAATATACAATTGAATTAAGATAGATAACGTGAGCGTCCGCTAACAAATTTGGAAGAAGATCGGCATTTAAGGTGATTTCCAAATCATTCGCTACGCCAGTTTCTTTTGGAACAATGCTTACCTGGGTCGGCTCAAAAAAGTTCTTCAGGTTGCCTTGCCCGTTTTTAACCGCAACAATTCCTGCATTGAAAATAGTATTATTATTTTCAAAACCATCTACGTCATTACCTATAAAGTAGGATGATTTAAATGCTAAATTATATGGCCCTGCATTATATGATAAGTCGATAATACCTTGAATGTCTTTATCCCCGTTATGAACACTAAATCTTTCGCGTGTTTCATAAACGTTCCATATCATGTCGTCTATGATATTGTTCTCGTTACCATACTTATCCAAAAGAAATTTTGACCACGAAGTTTTGGCACCAGAGGTTACCCTGCCATCTTGGAGACGGTACATCACTCCATTGCCAACTGTACTGGTATAGCTTACAGTCGCGAATTTAGCGCCGGCTATTATTCTAGGAACTAAGAAGCCAAAAATAAAATGCGCTTTCGCTATATCCTTGGTGCAGGTTATATGAACCTTTATTTTGGCTGAAAAAACACTATTGGCAGTTACTGAAGTCGGCTGGTCTACTGATTCAATGTCAAAACAACCAATTAAAATAACAACTAAAGTCAAATAAAATATGCCATTCTTTAGAATTTTCATTTATCTGTTTTTAACATGATTTTTTTAAGGTATATGTGAACTAAAGAGCATTTAAATATTCTAGATTATCGTAAAAAATAGCTTTGATGATGTACGATATGCTATCGATGGGTTTGGTGTAAGGTTTGGGTTCATAACATTAAGGTTTTTATAAAGTTAAAAATCAGAAAAATAAAAAACAAATAATTTAAACATTTAAACATACCTAAATAGGGAGGATTATTTGATTTGGTAGAAACATCATCTTTTATGAAGAAAAACAGGATAAAAATAAAGCCCCCTCACATTCGCTGCTCGGAGGCTTAAACCTAAACCTTATCACAATACGCACCAGACGGTGCGGATAATATGAAGCCCCAAGATACTCCCCATTGTTTTTATTTGCAATAGGTTGTTTTATCCGATTAATTGTATATTTATTCCAATAACCCTATTGCAATGAAAAAGATACTTTCGCTTTTCTTGGTGCTGAGTATGCTCAGCACGGCAGTGTCCGCAACCGTGCCGACAACGCATTATTCCACACGCGATAGCGTGTATGTGTGCGTAAGTACTAGCAGCAAGCGGTACCATGCGTATATATGCTCGGGGCTGAAACATTGTACCCATGAGATTAAAAAAGTAACTAAAGCCCAAGCTATCAAGTGGGGGTATACACCATGCAAGATTTGCTATAGACACTAATGCACACCTAGCTTATAGTAATTTGTTTAATTTAGCTTTGTTTATAATGTATCCCTTTTTTTATGTGGGCTACTTGGACAAGGAAAAGCATTCCATGAAACCACATTTCAAGTACTAAACGATAGTTCTAAAACTATCGTCATTAGAAAATACGGCGATGAATTAGTGTGTAAAGATTTAATGAAAAATCATAAGGTTGGGCAAAAGACATTGATTTATAAAATCTCAGACGTAAAACCAGTCACGCTTTCCGATCAACATTTGGGACAAATTAGCGTAAGCGATGGAGATTTTTTACATTAGCTGTAACCGAGCCTGTAAAGCCACCGGCGAGAAACAAAGGTGGCTGCGAGTTGAGCAAAAGGTCTGCCCAGGGGGAGCAGAGCGGCTGGGCAGAATGTCTCACACGAACCAAGACAGCAGTGTTTGATAATGCGGGTCGGCAGGTGAGTTGCATAGAAAACGCGCTGTATCGGTGAAGCCTTTTGTGAGCGGCAGGCTCGCCAAGCACTGAAAGCGGTTGGCGTTTGTATTGGTGGAAGGCACTGAACCGGTAGAAACGCCAAAGACAGCTTTCATGATGAACGACCTTACTCCGACAAAAATAATGACAGGTTCAGCATCGCGATAGCGATAACAGCTGGTTAGTCTTAGCCTGTGCTTGAAAAGCTGAGGCTAAGACTGAGGAAAACCTGGCTTTATTTTTTGTGGAGTTTGAGAGTGAAGAATACCTTATTTCCTGCGATTTTAAAATATATAAGATTACTTTTGTTTTTTTGAGATTTCAAAACAATAACAACTAAGCGGAATATTGGGTTGACACATATCCCCCTCAGTAAAAATGTTCAAAACCTCTGCGCCTTTTGCTATGACGGATTCGTCGTCGGAATAAAATAGCAAAGATAGTATAGTTCGCATCTTATTAGGCGGAAGTAACAACGGATTGGTAAGAACGCTATCAATTTCGCTTTTTTCTACATTATATTCGTCATTTGATAACCGGTTTATGTATTCTAATATTTGTGATAGTCGCTCAAAATATGATGGATTCATCTCCTTCCAACATACTCCAAATAGTGAATCCAATTTGTCGATTACAATATAACATGTGCTTTCCATAGAAAGCTTATTCAATAGCTTAATTAGGAATTCTAACTCTACAAAATAAAGCATATGTATTGCGAGAATTGCATCAAATTTTCGAAAGACTTTACTCCCTATTTGGGTAAAATCTTCTTTTAAAAAGGTTGTTTTCTTTAAAGTAGGTACGGATTGAAAACTATCTTTAGCTGCATTCAAGAATTTTTCTTCTTTATCAATTAAAACCAGTTTTTTGGGAATAATTACTCCGAACGATAATACGTTTTTAGTTAATTCACCATCCCCTGAACCTAGATCAACAAAGCTATGGTGGTTACGAATGTTTGTATGATTTACTAAATGTGAAGCAATTGACACCGTTTCATTGCTGATAGATCGAAAAAATGACCACGCTTCGATATACGTTTTAAAAGGAAGATCGTGCACGTTTTTTAAAACTTGATTGGGTTATAGTTGGCATTATAATCAAACTTATCTTCGTTTTCGGCCTTCTTAAGTTTATTTACTATCAAATACGTGAATGGGGTTGCTAATGTTTCAAACAAGACCTTAAAAACAAACCCTGAAAGTGCCACGACAAACAAATCAGATAACCCAAATATTCCTGCAAAGGCAACAAAATTAAAAACAAAGGAGTCAAATGCTTCTGCGACAATTGTTGACCCAATAGTTCGTGTCCAAAGGTATTTTCCTTTGGTTAGTATTTTCATTTTAGACAGAACGTATGAATTGCTAAATGACCCTAAGAGATAGGCCAAAAAAGAAGCCAATGCTATGCGTGGAGTTTGGTTAAATAATTTTTGAAAAGCGGCCTGATCATGCCAAAAAGGTACTGGTGGTAATTTAACTGCAGTCACATAACAGATGACCATAATAGATAGGGCAACAAATCCAACCCATATAACGCTCCTATTACGTTCATAACCATAGATTTCAGTTAAAATATCTCCGAGAATGTAATCTATTGGGAAAACAATTATGCCGGCAGGGAAAGAAAAATCACCAATGGAAAATATCTTAACTGCAATGGTGTTGGAGATTAGCAATGTGGCAACTGACAACATTGCAACAACATGGAAAAAGCGATAACCTTTTGGAGCATTCATAATGTTGTATATTAACGGTGGATAATATTCATTGCTTCTTCGAAAGTAAATTCCTTTTTAGCAGGCAAGTTTTTTAATCTTTCAAGTTTCTTAAGGACTCGTAACAAATTACCATTTTCTTCTCTAATAACATTAAG
>Ga0302315_10001557_pt1 | contig 23078 bp, 19 predicted proteins | sample III_Palsa_N3_1_FD_200532 | JGI IMG/M metagenome (GOLD analysis project Ga0302315, IMG submission 200532) | Peat permafrost microbial communities from Stordalen Mire near Abisko, Sweden - III_Palsa_N3_1 | ecosystem: Environmental > Terrestrial > Soil > Palsa > Peat permafrost | place: Sweden...
CGCAGCGCGCACGCGAAACCGCTGCGGCAACTCTCTCGATTGTTAGGCGCGCCCTGAAGATCTCGAAAAGCTAGAGGCGCCGCCGGAGCTGCCCGCGGAGACTTTAACCGTGCGCACACGCGCCCGTCCGCCAACGTATGGACTTAATCCTAAAACTGACGTTTGTCGTCTTACTCATCGCCCTCAACGGCTTCTTTGTCGCCGCTGAGTTCGCCATCATACGGGCGCGTCAAACCCGTGTCATGGAACTTGTCGAACAGGGCAACAAAGAAGCCGTGACGGTTCACAAGTTCCTGTCGCAGTTGGATACCTATCTCTCGGCAACCCAACTCGGCGTAACCCTGGCGTCTCTTGCAATCGGCGCTCTTGGCGAACCGACACTTGCCGCGGCCCTTTCTAAACCTCTGTCGCTCATCGGCATCTCAGCAACGTCTTCCCATGGGGTTGCCATCGCAATCCTGGTCGGTTTTATAATCATCACGTTCCTTCATGTCATCTTTGGAGAACTGCTGCCTAAATGGTGGGTCATCGCCCATTCCGAATCGACCGTGCTGGCCGTGGCGCTGCCAATGCGCATCGCAATCTTCCTGGGAACGCCACTCATTAAGCCAATTGAGTACTTCGCGACGATTATTGCACGACTGATAAAGATAGAGCCCGGAGTGGCGCATATGCAGGCCCATTCCGAAGACGAAATCCTGGCGATCATGGCGCACGCGCATAAAGAAGGCGAGCTGCGCCCATCCGAAATAGAAATAGCGGAGAACGTTTTCGACTTCGCCCACACCCAGGCCAAGGAAATTATGGTCCCGCGCGTCGACATCATCTATCTGTCGACAACATGGACGCTTCAGGAAAATGTCGATGTCGCGGTGGACAGCGGCTACACACGCTATCCTGTGTGCGAGGGCGATAAAGACCACATCATAGGTATGATCCACATAAAGGACCTCCTGGCCATTTCAGGGGATCCACAGGGGGATCTGCGGTCTATCACCCGCCCCATCATTAACATCCCAGAAACGAAGCCCATCGACGAACTTCTCAAGGAACTGCAGAAGAGCCATTCGCACCAGGCGGTCGTTCTGGACGAGTACGGCGGGACCTCCGGTCTTGTTACTTTGGAAGACATCATCGAAGAGCTTATCGGCGAGATCCAGGACGAACACGACAAGCCTCCATCGTTCGAAGTTGTCGATGAAGACAAAGACATCTACAATTTCGCCGGGACTATTTCCATTGATGATGTAGCCGATAAGCTCGAAATAGAAATCGCGAATCCTTCCGAATACGAAACCATCGGCGGATATGCCCTCTACGAACTTCATATCGCGCCAAGACTGGCTGCCACAGCGCAGCTGGACGGCTATGACGTGAGTGTTATTGAAGTCACAGGCCGGCGGATTAAGCGCCTGCGCTTCACCAAACGTGTCGAAGAACCTGTGTCAAAAACGTCTGAAAAGGCTGAAGCTTCTACGAAGGAAGCCGCCGAATGACGATCTCTCGAGTCGCTGTGGTCGGAGGCGGCGCTGCCGGCATCATCGCGGCAAGTCGTGCCTCCGAGCTCGGCGCCAAAGTCACCCTGTACGAAAAAAACGAACGCCCTGGGATGAAGATCCTTATCTCCGGCGGCGGCAAGTGCAACCTCACGCATCAGGGATCCATGGAAGAGATCCGGGCTCAGTTTCGGCAGCCCGAGGCTCGCTTTTTGAAACCCTCGTTCTACCGATACACGAATCACGATTTCCTGGAAATCCTGCACACGAGAGGAATGCGAACCTACACCAGACCGGACGGCCGTATCTTTCCTGTTGACCCTTCCAACGCTAAAGACGTAGTCGCCCTGCTGTTCGATTTCCTAAAGGAAAGCGGCGTTGAGTTTAGACCGTTCTCCCCGTGCTCAGGATTGGTTGTGACTGATGGCCAAGTTTCCGGGATCCGGATAGGAGATAAAGTCATGCCTACCGATAAGGTAATTGTCTGCACCGGAGGATCAAGCTATCCCGCGACAGGAACGACGGGTGATGGCTGGCGCTGGCTTTCAGACATCGGACACACCATCGAACCCCTGCGCGCCGCCCTCGCCCCACTCTACCTGCAAAACGCCCGGCCAGACTGGTCCGGCATTGCAATCAGAGACACAGTCCTCCGCGGCCGTACAACAGAGGGAGGCAAACAGCTCTCCTCCTGGCGCGGCGACCTGCTTTTCACCCACAAGGGACTGTCTGGACCGTGTGCTCTTGGAATCTCAAGAGAGGTTGCTGAACGCATGGCGATAAGCAGTGAGCTTCCAATCGTCGAGATTGATCTGGTCCCGGACAAAGAGTACGAAGATATTAGGGAATCGCTGAGGAAGCTATCGAGGGACAATCCGCGTAAAACACTGACGGGACTCGTAAGCGAGGTGGTTACAGACAGGCTCATCGAAGCCGTTGTGGACGCAATTGGAATTAGCGGAGACACCAGGCTGGCACACCTCCCGGCAAAGAACGCAAACCGATACGCGAGCGTTATGAAGGGCTGGTCTTTGGGCCCCGTACGCAGCGTCCCGCTGGAACGCGGTGAAGTGGTTGCGGGCGGAGTACGTCTGGACGAAGTCAACCCGAACACCATGGAGTCGCGCTTAATAAATGGCCTATATCTTTGCGGAGAAGTCCTGGACATCGCGGGCCCTGTGGGCGGATACAATCTTCAGGCCGCTTGGAGCACAGGATACGTCGCCGGCAGCAGCTCAGGTGTATCGCCTGGTCTCGACAGCTAATCGTATCCAGAAAATCCATGCTCAGGCATCCCGAACCATTTCCTCTGGGGAAAATAACCAATCGTTTTATGCGCCCTAAGATCAATTATCCCAAAGACAGCGCCAGAACCTGAAAGAATATCGATTTCTCGTGTTTCAGTCCCTATCGGCCATGCCGGTTTGTATTTGTAGTCGACAGAATATCCTATAAAAGAGCTACCGTTGGCATATCGATAATTATGAGCAACAAGGCTAGCCGATATATTTGACGAATGGGTTTCCACGCGCACAGGTATTTGGTTCAGTCTTCTTGAATTACCGAAACCGACTTCTTCTTGGTACACCTTCCCGATATGTACTCTGTAATACGTAATGTGTAGGTACACATGCGCAATTTTACTTCGAGGATTGTTTTTCACAAGCAAAGTATCGTTCCAGGAGTCTAGATCGGGAAATTCCCGCATTGCAAGTGTTGCTTAGTAATAACCAGCTCCCACGAGAACTGCCGGGACAAGAACGGCCACCAAAATACATGCCAAAGATACGAGAAACCGCGTTTTTGTTCTTAGTGTCGCCCCCTTCTTAAATGTTAAGAGTGAAGCTCCAAAAATGGATGCAGATATATAAGCGGCAAGAAGCAGCAGCCAAAGCGCATCATGCCAATTACCGCTAAGAGGACCGAACCCACTTATGGCCGGAGCAGTGCAGAAAGAAATTGCAGCGTGCCATTCCCAACCTCTCCTGAAATTGTACTGGCGCCCCCAAGCAATCCCGACCAGGAAACTGCTAACCAGAACAATGTCAATGCCGCATCGGCGGTTATGCGGTCGTTCGCCTGTCCACCGTGTGTAGCTACGTAATTGCCCATCACAAACCAAACGGTCATAACCGCAGCTAAGAGTAGCGCATACGCGATCGGTACATACCGCTGCTCCACAAGTTCTTTCCAGATTAGTCGATTCACAAGGATACCTTTTCTAATCCTTCTACTCTTGGCAAATGCGCGTCGACCCCAAGCCGACCAGAGTCTAGTCTTACGTCGTCTCTCAGCGCCCCGCCACTGCCCAGGAGGCCAAACCAAGGCTGGCGAGGGAAGACGCCGATAGTTTTGAAGGCAGAAATGTCAACCGTTCCAATCAAGTGTCCTGACGCAGAAAACACATTGATCCGCCGAGTTTCGCCGCCAATCGGCCACTCGGGCCTGTACGCATAAACAACGCTGTAACCAACACGCTCCTTATTACCGTTCTCTTGGACCGCCTCCTTGGCAATTGAAGCTGTGATATTGGGAGAATAGGTTTTCACGGAGGCTGGCATAGTGACCCAACTCCAGGAATTGCAAAGCGGCAGTTCCCCAATATACGTTGCACCTGGTTTCACTCGATCGTACTTAATGTCGATCTTACTCATGATCGCTTTGTCCGGCAAAGCGCCGTACCCAGCCGGAGTAAGATGCCATGTTGTTAGAACAGGGATATCTGAGACAGCCAAACGCAAGAGACCCAGAAAGCCCAAAAATAAAGCCAAGGGTATTAGGGCCGCAACAGCAAACGAACCTAGCGCGACCATGAAGCGCTGCCTTGAGCGAAGCATTTCCCCCCTGTTAAAGATCAACAGTGAAGTCGTGAGGATAACAAAGCTCACATAACCAATGCCTACGAGCACCCCTGACAGGTCATAGGGATCGCGAATCCCCGCGATGTTTGCGATAGAAAATATGCCAGATAACCCAAATATCAGGGATATACCGGCTGCAGCCATCGGCCGGTCGCAGAACAAGGACACCAGGTTTGACAGCGCAAATATTATCAGGAATGCAAGTCCGATTACTGTCCATACTTCCCAACCGCCATCGTATCCTACACTCATTACCGACACTGCGTGCCCCAGTTCTTTATGTCCGAACAGGCACGCAATACATATCGAATAAGCAGCAATCATCATGGCTGTAGACATACCGGCTGTAGACAAGCCCGCAATAATTTTCGACCACCAGATTCGGGCCCTGCTAACCGGAAGTGCGGACAGAAAACTGAGAGTGCCGCTGCCTACTTCATTGGAAATTGCGCTGCTGCCGACGAGTAAACCAGATAAAGGAATGGCGCCAAACAGCAGTTGCACCGCGCTTTCAAAATCCAGACGATCGTTAGCGCCTCCTCCGTGTGATGCCATAAAGTTCCCCATCACAAACCAGACAACGATAATCGTAGTGAGCAGACCAGCGTAGGCTACCGGCACATACCGCTGCTCTACCAGTTCTTTCCAGATTAGTCGGTTCATAATAAATTCCTTACTCGATTCCGTGCTATAGGTTAATTCGCACTTGCGTTGTTATCAAGGTAGGTTCCCTTTGCTTCTGGAAAAAATAGAAGTGGTGGTGGAAAATATCCGTGTGTTTTGTGCGCTCGAATTGTAAGGATCCCAACGATATTCCCTGACACAGAACGGATTTTCAATTGCACCACCTCGTCACCCAAAGGCAGCTTGGGTGTGTATTTGTATTGCACTTCATAACATCGATATATCTCTGGTATGCGCGGTCCCGGTGAAATGTGCCAGTACGTTCTGACGTTCCAATCAGGGGTCACAAGTTGGTTCGGTGCTAGTTGCTGGGCAAATTCCTGCAGTCCGGCGTAGTACAGACTGGAATGATACGTCTTTCCGACCTGGACTCGATCCAATTGGACTTCCATATTGCGATAGACTGTTGGCCGTCTTTGTAATCCCTGGCTTCCGGCACTCACACTTGAATAACTAAAATTAGGAAATTCCATGGCAGCAAGATTCCTGAGATACACAAATCCTGCCACACCCGCCGTAAGCATCAGCCCCCAGCCACCAACTACGATCGCGCCGACAACCCGCTTTCGGCCAAGGTTTAGCATTGATCCAGAAGAAAAACCCATACAGGAAGCAATCAAGAATCCCGGAACCGTCGGAAGGATGGAAAAAAACACGATGTTCTTTACGTCTTGAAAGGGTTCGAATTCAAAGATGCGGCCGCCGACCCATTGGGTAATCGCTAGCACGCCAATGACAAGACCTGTCGCGATGCCGAAGGCGCTCACCGGTCGATCGGTCAGACTGGAACTAAAGACGGCTATCGAATAGGCAAACAGGATGGAATACAACCCGACACCTACTCCCAACAAGATAAGCCATGGATTATCTGACACTCCTTGTCCACTGATGTATTTGTCGACGAGGCTCAATGGAGTGGCATGAAATTCAATCCAGACAATGACGCTAAACGAAATCAACATGGAACAAATGGAGGCGAGCATCATCACAATTCCGGTGGTCGTCTTACTCAACCAAATCCGAAACTTGCTCACCGGTAAACTGCCAAGAAATCCTATTGTCCCCTGCCCCGCTTCTCCGGCAACGGCTATACATCCCGGAAAGAGGCCGCTCAAGAAAACCGCACCAGTCAGTACAACAACGGCCGAGTCGACGTTCATCCTGTCTGCGGGCCTGCCTCCATGCACGGCCACCCAGTTCCCCATGACGTCCCATATGATCAAAATCGATGCAAGAATTGCCGCGTAGGCAAGGGGGATATTACGCTGCTCTACGAGTTCTTTCCACACTAGTCGGTTCATTGCAGTTTCTTTCTAGTATCTACCAAATTGGTCACTTGGATCATTAGTAGTCAGTGGAGTCAGTGGTGTACACAATAAAGCTATCACCTGTGCCCCGGTACAAGTCGTAAAACCAGCCTCTGTGAGGAAAATAGCCACGGGCCTTGTGCGCCGAAATGTAGATCGAGCCTATAACGTTTCCTCTGGCGGAAAGGGCATTGAGTACCAGAGTTTCGTCACCATAGGGGAGTGCAGGACGATAAGTGTACAGGACATTGTAGACAGTTCTCTGGATGGGTTTTTCGTGCTTTCGACCCAGAGACAGTTGAACAGTTTGCTCCGAAATCTGACCGGTCAAGCTAGGAGAGTTAGACTGAAACGACACCGGCCGATCACCAATTTGCCAGGAATTGCCTATTGGCAGCAATCCCGACGAGGTCATACCAATTCTCGCCCTTCGGTACTTAATAGTATAAGTCACCTGCCCTGCCTTATAATTTGGAGGGTAAAAGCTTCGTGGAATTGGATAGTAGCTGCTCTCTAACTGCGGAACGCTTAGTTCCACCAAAGATTGCAGATAGAAGAAGACACCCGAAATCATTGAGATCACCAGACACAGGGCAGACACAGTCCATATGATTGTCCGCCGGCGTGTATAAGCGTTTAGTTCTACATTTCTGCAAAAAGAGAACCACGACGAGAGCAGAAAGAATGCCACAGATGCGGTTAATCCAGCCTCGATCGCAAAGCCCTGGTCGAAAGGGGCCGTACCCATGCCCCATATAAGACCAAGGCCGATGCAGACGGCAAGCCCAGCCGCTGCCAGTGGCCGATCAGCAATCGTAGAGCAGAACAACGAGATCGAGTAGCTGTAAAGCGAGATAATAAGCAGGGTCAGCATGCCAGCAATCCCGAGCAAAAGAGCCAAACCAAAAGATACATGCCCAAACGGGATAATCTTCGCGATAGCTGTAATGGCCTCGCCGTGAAATTCTAGAAATGTTATCGCGACGAATGCTACCAACATAAATGCCGCAGAGGCGACCATAATCACAATGCCTGCGATGACCTTGCTCATCCAGATTTTTGCCCGGCCAATCGGCATCATGGACAGAAACCCGATAGTCCCTTGAGCAGACTCATTCGCTATAGTGTTGCTGCCGGGAAAGAGGCCTGTTACCAACAATCCTCCCGTAAGGATTATAAGCGCATTATCCATGGTCATGCGGTCACCAGGACTGCCCCCATGCGTTGCTGCCCAATTACCCATGACATCCCAAATCGCGAGGATCACAGTAAGCAACACAGCGTAGGCAAACGGTATATAGCGCTGCTCGACCAGTTCTTTCCAGATTAGCCTTTTCATTTTCCTGTTGTCCTATGGGAAGGCAGCGCAACCTTATTCACAGTCACAAGGATGAGCGCGGTTTCTTTTCCTGATCTGTCCCTTATCGTCAGATGTGTCACTTCCTTACCCCTTGGTCCATGCGGAACATAATCCACGACAACCAACGGAGCGACCGAATAGTAGTTTACAGGGAAGTGCAAGGAGACCTTCATCAACGGGTCGCTTGACGTGACGTCGTGGGCGTATGAAACTGGAAAGTACGGTGCGATATTCACTTTGACATCCGCACCGGTACAGTCATTGTCCGAGCAGGTGACTGGCGCGTCTATCTCCACGTTTGCCACATGGGTACCTGCCGAGTCGTCATACTCGCTTATGTCTGTAGATTTAATGTCCTGAGCGGTTTGACGTGGGAGGAGCGCACCGCAAAGGACTATAACCAATCCCAGGGCCATCAGAAGGGTAAGAGAGACTGCCGCCGCAATTACGGGCGGTCGCATTAGTCCAACCTGTTTGTCGAAACAAAAAGCGCAGTACGAGGCCAAAAGCAATATCACTGCAACGAGATCGAGGATCGCGTAGACGAGCATTCCGAAGTACGATGAGGAACCTAAGATCGGCTCGCAGGCCGAGGCGATACTCATGAAGACAGTTGCCAGAGCCGCGGCTATTACTCCTGACAAAATAATTGCCGTCATTGGCCTGTCGACAATACTCGAAGCAAACACGGAACATCCCAAGCCAAAGAACCCCATAGACAACGGCACAATCCACCACTGCGGGAATTGAACATCAGCACCTATTGGAGAATGAATCAATTCGCTGTTTATGCTGTCTATATGCCCAATTAATCCGGATCCGGAAGCCAGCGTGTAAACAATGATCAGCGTCCCTGTAATCGCAGTAATTGTTGCAACAGACGCCAACTTACAAAACCAGATCTGACCTTTACTGAGGGGAAGGGAGTAGAGAAGTCGAATAGTGCCCCTTCCAAATTCCGATGAGATCATGGAACATCCCGCCGCCAGTCCGACGATCAGGCAACCAAGGGCGACAACTCCACCGACAGCAACTTCCGCGCCCCACAACACCAACGAAAAGGCGAACAGCACGGATAACGCTAAGGGGAGAAACCGCGATTCCATGATTTCTTTATAGAACAGCCGTCTCATGATCGCTCTCCTGGATCGCTGAGCAGCGCGACAAAGATCTGCTCGAGAGTAAGGTCAATCGTCTCCAGCAGAGATACATTGGCCGGCATATTTACGATGGGATCGATATGACGTGTAGTCACCAGATATTCCCGTCCAATGGATTGCCGGGCAAGTTCTCCGGGCAGATTGGGCGGAGCAGTACCGTCCGATGTCTGCAGGCGGAGGGTCTTAACCTCGGCTTTAAGTTGATCTACAGGCAGTTCGAGCATGAGCTTGCCTTCATGGATGATCCCAACCCAATCACACAAAAACTCTAGTTCGCGGAGCTGATGGGAGGCGAACACGACGGTGTGCTTGGCTTCCTGCAGGGTCTCAATCACTGTTCTGTCAAACTCGGCTCTGAAGATGGCATCCATGCCCGATGTCGCTTCATCGAGCAGAACGAGTTCAGGCTCGTGTGACATGGACATAACCAGGAGCAGAAGCGCAATATTTCCCCGAGATAGGTCTTTGACCTTTTTTGTACGGTCGAGGCGAAACTTTGCAACCAGGCGATCCTCTTCATCCTTGGACCACTTGCGATATTGCTCGGCAACGAAGCGAATGATCTGTTCTACAGTCATCCAGTCGTACAACGGCATACGCTCCGGGATATAGCCTATGCGCTGCCGCAACTGCGGGCCTTGTTTCTGGGGATTCATCCCAAGCACCGACACCGAACCCGACGTTGGATTCTGTATGCCCAGAGCAATCTGCAGCAGAGTGCTCTTGCCCGCTCCATTGCGGCCAAGAAGTGCATACACCGAGCCCGTCGGCACGTTGAGGTTAACCTTGCTCAGCACCTCGGACTTGCCAAAGCGCATGGTCAGATCGGTGGTGGTAAGTGCCATTCCGCTCGCCGGAGTCGTCACCTCGTTATTTGGAGTCATGTTTCGTATCCTTATCGTCGTTTAGAATGGTCAATCGCTGTTCCAGAACTTTTCTCACTTCATCCGCATCGATGTTCAAATGGTGCGCTTCTACAAGGGCCTTGTCGATCAAATCAGAAACCTGCTTCAGGCGTGCAGTATGACTCAGCTGGCTGTCAGGTTCACAGATAAAGCTGCCCAGACCGCGGCGTGTTTCTATGACCTTGTCTCTTTCCAGAGACTGGTAGGCATGTGCTATCGTGTTGGGATTAACAATCAATTGGGAGGCCAGCTCTCGAACCGTTGGCAGCCGATCTCCTGTACGCAGAGTGCCGGCCGCGATCATTCTCTTGATCTGGTCGACGACTTGCTGGTAAACAGGCAGTCCGGATGCTGACTCTAATCGGATGTGCATGACGAAAAGTGATGCCTCAATAAATACTTGTACTAGTTGAACTAGAACAAGTATAAGGCGTGTCCATTAATTTGTCAAGCACTGCATGAAAATTTTATGAAAGCAATACACCAACAGTCATGAAGGGCATGGTAGAATAACAAGTAACCATGGGTTCCATGATAAAAAGCACAATCGTCCGCCGTCGTCTGGTCCTTGCCCTCGCGCTGATCTGCCTTTGGATCAGTACCGTTGGCACGTCACACCACGACGCCAACGACCTGGCGAGTGTCCGTGCGTTCATCGTGCATCAAAGCACGCTGCATCAAGCGACGCCCGATTCAGGCCCGGACTACTGTGTTGCCTGTGCCTGGGAACAGGGACTGGCTAACGGACACACTCCGTACATGGTTGCCCAGGTTGCTCCAGGGTTCGATCGGGCGCCGTCAGTAATGGCCGCCCAAAGTACCCTACAAATCCGCACGATCACCCACTCCAGTCCACGCGCTCCTCCAGCGCTCAATGGCTAATATCTCTTTCTGACTCTCATCAGCTTAAAATTTGCTGCATAGGCATACACAGACCGCTTTTAATGGCGGCACTGCATGCCGCGATTCAACCGGGAACGTAAAAAGGCGCATGGGTACTGGAATACCCACACGCCTGGCAGGCTCGATATAATCACGCCCATAGCCAATGGTGATTGTATCCGTTCTTTGCCCCCACGTCTACCCATTTCCTAACTTACAGCCAAGCGACCGCATACCCGAAATTTCAGGTTCGCGCCGCTGCACGCCGACTTTTTACTAAATGGAGAATGATAAATGCGCGATTGGCAAAGACCTATCACGAGAAATGCCCCTACCCTCGCAGCCGTTGTGCTGCTATGCCTTTGTCCGGTGACCACAGCTCATGCCGACATTGTGGGACGTCTTCAAATTAAGGTTACGGATTCTTCCACACATAAGCCCGTCGCCGGAGCAAAGGTTACTTTTCACGACCTGGCAGGAGTTCACGCGGACACAGTTCTGACGACCGACAGTTCTGGAACAGCGACGTCCCAATTGCTTGAAATCCGCCAGTGGGAGTTGATCACCGATTCCGACGCCTACGAAGAAGACGACAGAACAGCAACCGTCGCCTCAGACACAACAACGGTCGTCGATATCTCCCTCAGTGCGAAAAAAGAAACGGTCATCAAGATCACCGGGTCCAAAAACTTGATCAGTGTTGGCCAAACAGGAAGTTCTTCTAGGAGGGATTCGACCTTTATCGGTCAGACTCCCTCCGGCAGCGGGAATTCTCAAAGTTTAAGCAACCTTCTGATCACAAACCCTGGAATGGTGGAATCGACAGACAACCAGGTCCATCCACGGGGTGAGCATGCATCTACGACAATCGTCATCGACGGAGCTGAACTCCCTGACGCGACCATTGGCAGAGGCGGGCAGTTTCTAAGCCCTGAAGTCCTCCAGAGCGCAGATATCATGACAGGCGCCTACGCTCCTGAATACGGGAGCGAGGCGGCGGCCATTCTTAACCTGAACCTGAAATCTGGGACGATCGATCCGTTTGAGAGTTTCAGCCTTCAGGGCGGCGGCTTTAACACCTGGGATGGAGACATGGCCTTCGGCGGCCAGGGCGGTAAACCTCTTGAACCCGGCGTTGAGGATGGTCCCAAAGACTTCCGCTACTTCCTCGACTTGAACAACCGAAGTACGGCAAATGCCCTGGAGGCTCCGCAGCCCGACGATCAGGATGCGCACAATGCCGGCGTCTCGTCCACGGTTCTTGGTCATTTTGACTATCTGCCGGATCAGAACGACCAGTTTTCGCTGACGCTGAATACGACCCCGGCCAATACGGAGATAGCGAACCGTACGGGGCTATCCAGCTACTACGAGCCCGTTGGGCAGGGCTACGGGTACGGCGGCGCCCGCAACGCCAACGGATACCTGCCTGGATGGAGCGCTTCAAGTCCGGGCCTGGCTTCGACCTTGGGCGCCTATTTCGGCGGGAACGGTTCTGCTTTGGGGAACGGACAGGGAGGCATTGTCTCCCAGGAACAAGCCGGCCAGGACGATTATCAGTACGATAACAACACGTTCGGCCTGCTCAACTACCGGCATACCTTCGATCCTAAGACCACGGCGCTCATTTCCTTTAGCCAAACGTCATCCGTAACTGAGCTTCGCAACAACAATCCAGCGAACAATATCCTTAACGATGTAAATCCGGACGGGACTCTGACGACCACGGACAACTCAATTGAGTTCAATCCGGATATGACGCGGCAATACAACCAGAGTCAGATCCAAGGGAATCTGACTCGGAGTAACGGAAAGCACACATTTAAGGGCGGGGTCATTTTCGACGATCAGTCCGGGCAGGAAAGTTATCAATTTACCCCGCAAAGCCAGTTGGCCATGGACGCTCTCGCTAACATCTACTCCTTCGCACAAAACCCACAGAACGTAGTCAACCCACTCCTTCCCTCGGGAAAGTACACCGGAGCCACGGATGCGCTGGGAAATCCCGTCTGGGTGATGTCTCAAGCAGGGGAGTCGTTCCCAACATTGACCATCCACAAGACAGGGTACTACGGCGCAGCCTACTTACAGGACACATGGAACGAATCCTCACGTTTTACCGTGAACTACGGGCTCCGTCTCGATATGTTCCAGCAGTCGCAATCTCTGTCGAACACAGCTGGATACACCTCTTCGAGCAGTCTGACAACGGCGGAGCTGTCGCCTCGTCTCAACACCGCGTACACGATTGCTCCGCGCACCATCCTGCGCGTTTCCTACGACAAACTCTTTACACAGCCGCCACTTGCTCAGGGCGCTATTGTCGGGCAGGTGATCCGGCCGGAGACGTGGGATCAATACGAAACAAGCGTGGAGAAGCAAGTAGCGCCGCGTCAAACGGCAAAGATCGACTACTACTACAAGAACATCCACAATCAGGACGACACAGGCATCCTGATTCCCTTCACCCAGATTGGCGCGCTTACGACGCTGAATTATCAGTTTGCCAGCGTTCACGGACTGGAGCTGTCCTACAACCTCGCGCCGAAAGGCAATGTGGGTACGGGAGCGTTCATGGCTTACACATATAGCGTCGCAAAGCCAGGAGGTCTTAACGAAGTAGGCACACCAGCACCGACCATCAACGACCACAATCAGTACGACACGCTTACCACAGGCGTAAATTACACGTGGCGCTCCCAGGCCTATGTCTCCACCACCCTGTACTTCGGCTCGGGAGAGGCATCGAGTTCTCTGGGACCGGTAGGCCCCATTGGGCCGGACGGAGCCCCCACTCTGAACAATGGAGCCACAACTCCGCGCACCCAGGTCGACCTGCGCCTTGCCAGCAGTCCAAAAATGCTCGGTATCGCCGGCTTGCAGCTCGATGTCATTAACGTGTTCAACAGCCTAGCCGTAGACAACTTCAATTCCGGATTTAGTGGAACTCGCTTCCAACAGGCACGCACCTTTCTACTGTCCATGAACGCGAAGTTCTAGATAAAGCAACCACCTGGAGCTGGGCGCGCGCGCCTTTCAGCCAGCTCCAGGTTCTAAAAGATTTGGGAGAATCGTATGTCGAACGTGTTTTTGTTTATCAAGGGTGGCGGCTTCGTTATGTATCCCCTCCTTGCCCTTTCGGTCCTTGCCGTCGTTGTCATTGTCGAACGCCTCCTCGCCTATGCGCAGTTTGGCGACCTTGCGCCCGGCCTGCTCAGGCAGGTCCTGGGATTGTCCCGAGACGGCAAATTTGAAGAAGCGTTAAAGTTCTGCCAGGAGAGAAAAGGCCCGGTTGCGGCCTGCTTATGCGTAGTCCTGATGCACAGAAATCAACCAACCCGTGAAGTAGAAAGAATTGTCGAAGAAACAGGACAGGATTACTTCCTCAAATTAGAGAGGCTTCTTCCCGTTCTCGATACGACAACAACCATAGCGCCTCTGCTTGGACTACTTGGAACCATCGTCGGCATGATAGGAGCGTTCAACGCAATCGCGGCGCAGCAACGGCACGGAAATAACGATTCTGTCTTGGCCGGCGTAGGCGAAGCGCTCTATGCGACTGCCACCGGCTTAATCATCGCGGTCATTTGCTTCGCCGCTTACAACTACTTCGCAGCTCGACTCAGGACTATAACATCGGAAACCGAACAGGCGGCCACCAAGCTGATTAATGTACTCACAGAGCGGCACCACAGTGAGCGCAGCCATCATGAATCAGCGGAACAAACGGAAGAATTCGTCTCGGGGGCAAAATAACATGGAGTTTAAACGACGCCGGGAATTAAAGAGGACGAAGATCGAGATCATCCCAATGATCGATACTATCTTCTTCCTGCTTGTGTTTTTCATGCTGTCATCACTGGCGCTCACCAAGCTAAATGGTCTTCCCGTAGACCTGCCAAAGGCGGCGACCGCAACCAGGCAGCAGCCAAACGATCTGACAATCACTATCGACAAAACACGGCAGATTTACGTAAACAAGCAGCCTGTAAGCCTTGCGGATCTTGGAGCGACTCTAATCGCCAAGACTGGAACCGGTGAAGACCTGAGCGACACATCGGTGGTCCTGAATGCCGATTTTAGCGTTCCGCACGGGCTGGTCGTCAACTGCATGGATGAATCGCGCAAGGTTGGGATCAGCAAGTTTTCCATTGCAACCGCGCCGGAGGACGAAAGTGGCTCACAGTGAACTAGAACCGCCGCCAGCGATCTCCAGCATGAACGATATGGAGATCTCACGCGAATCGCACCAGCAACCGGCAGACCCCATTAAACGTCGCCTCTTTATTGGCTTAGGAGTCTCTGTTCTGCTGAACGCAATTCTATGGCCGTTTGCCGCCCAGTTTGTGCGCCATCACAAAATAGTAGCCCCGCAGACCATAGAGGTAACATTCGTGCCAAGGGTTGCGCCGCAACCGGTAAAGCCAAAGCGTGCGCGGCCGCCCCACAAAGTGATTGCGCGCCCGAAACCAATTATTAAGCTTATTCCAAAGCCGATAGTGCCGGCGCCCCATCCGCATGTTACTCCTCCTGCCCGGCATCAGGCGCAGCCCCAGCACCAGGCGCACAACCGGGTTCTTATATCTCCAGGCAAGACCACACAGCCGTCCGATCACACGGCGCTGTCTGGCGGCAATGCCAGTCCAGGTAAACCAACGGAAGAACAAAACCCCGGCAACGATCAGACCAATACTCCCGCGCCTCCGCCGCAAACGCCCGCTCCCGATCCGTCTCAAACTCCTCCTGTGACGGCCCCGGCGCACGCGCCTCAGGCTCCTCCAACTCCTCCGCCTCCCGCCGGGCCAACCAGGGATGCAGAGCCGGCAAGTCAGGTACTGCCGGATATTCCGGACGATCTCAAGCAGGATGATTTCAAAAGCTCCGTTCGAGTAAAAGTTGATATCAGTCCCGACGGAACCTTCGTGCCCACTCTGCGCTCTTCCTCGGGCAACGATCAGATAGATGCCATAGTGCTCGAAGCGCTTAAAAAGTGGAAGTGGAAGCCAGCACTGCGCGACGGCCAGTCTGTGGAAAGCATCCAATTATTCAGGTTCGATTTCGAAGTGAACTAAGTACAGCAGAACGGTGTTAGGCAATATTGGGCAAATGCGCTTCGCCAGCATGGCGGACCCCCGAACAATTTACTCTACGAAACGATGAGGACATACAATTTGAACTATCGACCTTTAGGAACCAGTGATGTAAAGGTTTCAGAAATCAGTTTTGGCTGTTGGACGATGGGCGGGCTGAACTGGGTCAATGGAAATCCCAATGGCTGGGCGAATGTGGACGAAGACGAAATTACGGCCGGGATCAAGCTGGCGATTGACGCTGGGGTTAACCACTTCGATAACGCCGACGTCTATGGCAATGGCCGAGCAGAGCGTATGTTGGCCCGTGTTTTCGACCGCCTCGGTGTAAAGTCTGAAGACTTCATCATTGCAACGAAGATCGGCCACTTTCCTGGAACCGCCGAACATGCCTATGAGCCCGCCCACATCCGCCATCAAATCGAACAGTCTCTTATCAATCTGAAGAGAGACTATGTAGACATCTACTATTTCCATCACGGTGACTTTGGTCATGAAGGCAAGTACCTTCATGGCGCGGCTGAGACGCTGGACGCTCTTGTAGCAGAAGGCAAAGTCCGTGTAAAGGGCCAATCCGCCTACTCCGCCGATGATTTTGAGCGCGTTGTCCCCATCGTGAAGCCTCAGGTGCTGCAAAGCTGGGCCCACGCTCTCGACGATCAGTTCGTTCGACCTGGCTCAAGGGTCAGCAATCTTCTCGAAAAGTACGAGATGACCTTCGTTGCCTTCAGCCCCCTTGCCCAGGGACGTCTTCTTGATAAGTACAACCCGGCAAGCCCCCCAGAGTTTGAGCCAGGAGACCACCGTCGCGGCAGCGGCGCCTTTGGCGCGGAAGCTATCGAGGCCCTGAAGCCAAAGCTTGCAAAACTGAAAGCCAGATTTGGCGATTCCACGGAAGATCTTGCCTCTGTCGCGCTGAATTACATCCTCGCACAGCCTCGTGTCGCCTGTGTAATCCCAGGCTTCCGCAACGAGCGCCAGGCAAAGTGCAACCTCGCCGCATCCGGCCGTGAACTGAGCGCCGACGATCTGGCGTTCATTCGTGAAACTCTCGCCTAGTTGACCATTCTCTTCCGATGGGCGCTCCGTGAAATCATTCACGGAGCGCTTATTCATGTCCCGAGCTCTAACGACGCCCCCTCAGCGGCATGGTATTTGTTATTTAGCGGCCATCTGTTGTTAACGTTCGAAGTTATCTATCCTATCTTAAAGAAGCTGATCGAGATTGTTTTTCATATAGTCGGTACTTTGTGCAACAAATACTAGACAGCAGCAACGTTATCCGTTATAATCATACAAATACCGGAAACGTCCTCAATACTTCGGAGCCCATGCACAGATGAAAATACTCTTGACTACTTTTGGATCGCTTGGCGATTTGCATCCCTATATGGCTCTTGGCCTGGCGCTCAAAAAGCGCGGGCATACTATAGGAATTGCGACCAGTCCAAATTATCGGGAGAAGATCGAGGCGGAAGGCCTAAATTTCTATCCGGTTCGTCCAGATTTTGATAAATTCGGTCCGCCTTCCGAATGGATGCACAAAGCGATGCATAAAAGGACGGGATCGGAGTATGTCGTCAAGCAGATGGTGCTCCCACACCTTACGGAAGCTTATGTCGATCTCAAGCGTGCGGCTATTGGATCTGACCTTATCATCGGCCACCCGCTTATTTATGCGCTGCCGATTGCGGCCGATAAGCTGGATTTGCCCTGGGTCTCGGTCATGCTGCAGCCTATCACTTTTTTCTCAGCGTTCGATCCGCCTATTTTGCCGGCGGCGCCCTATCTCAGTCTCTTTCGTGGCGCAGGGCCAAAGTTTCATCAGTGGTTCTACGATGCTGCAAGGAAGCGCACTCTCTCATGGATGGAGCCCGTCCAGAAGCTTCGGACTGAAGTTGGACTGGAAAGGACATCACTGCATCCTTTGTTCGAAGGACAGTATTCTCCGTTGCTTAATCTGGCTGTATTCTCAAGTGTCATCGGAGAAAAGCAGCCGGATTGGCCCGACAACAGCGTGATTACTGGGTTTCTCTATTATGACAAAGCGGAAGTAAACCAGGAACTGGACGCGCAGTTGTCCGAGTTTCTAGATGCTGGCCCGCCCCCTATCGTCTTTACGCTGGGTTCCGCGGCCGTGAATAATCCGGGCCAATTCTACGATGAGAGCGCTAGAGCCGCAAAAAAGCTAGGAAAAAGGGCCGTCCTTCTTACTGGTAAGGGCTCCGCCGCCGGAGTTAAAACCCCGCTGCCGGAAGGGGTCCGCGCCTTCGAGTATGCTCCTTATTCGCAGCTCTTTCCGAGGGCAGCAGCCATTGTGCACCAGGGAGGCATTGGAACCACGGCCCAAGCGCTGCGCGCCGGAAAGCCGCAGCTCATCATGCCGTTCTCCCACGACCAGCCGGATAATGCGAATCGCATTACAAAAATGGGCGTCGGTCAGGTACTTACCCGAGAGACATTCAGCGCTAACCGAGCTGCTTCACGTCTTAAGACACTACTCCAGCCAGACCGGTACGTAAGCCGAGCGGCAGAAGTTGGAGCCCTCATTCGATCCGAAAGTGGCGAACAACGAGCCTGCGACGCCATCGAGTCGGTCCTTCGTTAAGTAGACTTGGAGAAACTCTTGCCCCATCACCAAGTCTTGGCAATCTGATCCGCAACTCTAAAGGCCAACGCGTAGATGGTTAGGACGGGATTAAATCCTCCGTTGGTTACGTGCAGAGAGCCATCGGCAACGAAAAGATTATCGTGGCCGTGAACTTTTCCCCAGGGGTTTGTAACCGACGTTTTAGGATCGTCGCCCATACGTGTGGTCCCTGCCTGATGCTGTCCGCCGCTGAGCCACAATCCCCCCTGGTTCTGGACGATTCGGTCTGCGCCGCTTGCCTTCAGCCACTCCTCGGCGCGAGCGTTCATAAAGTTGAAGGTTCGCAACGTTTCAGGATGTGTGGTTCCCGATAACCGTACGACGGGAATGCCCCATCTATCGCGAACATCAGGATCGATGGTGACACGCGCATCCGGACTTGGTATCTCGTGCACAGGACCAGTCACGAAGAGAGACCGTCGGTAGCTATCCCGCATCCACTCCTTATTCTTCAGTCCCCAGGACGGAATGCCTTCCGGAGCTCCTCGTTTCTGGAACAGAACCGGCATCATAACGAAGTCATCGGCGAGCAACCCTCCGCCCACGACATGGGGGTTGTCGTGATTGAACTCTATAGTCGCCGTCGTTGTGCCCGGGCCTATTCCGTCCCAGATCGGATCGTTCATCCGTCCCATTGCACCCGCATAATAATGGCCCTGCAAATGGCGACCAACTTGATCGGAACCGTTGCCCAGTCCGAAAGGATGCCGGTCCGATCGGGAGTTAAGCAAAAGACGCGCGGTTTCAATAGCCCCACCGGATACGATCACAACCTGAGCCTGTACCGAGACACGCTCGTCGGATTGATTGAAATACGTTAACCCGGTCACTTTACCTGCAGAATCGGTATCGATCCGTTCCACCATGACCTCTGTTTGTAGTGTGCAATTCCCAGAGGCAAGCGCTCGGGCAATCATGGTATTTCTGGTGCCGTTTTTGGCTTCCACAGGACAGGCAAAACCGACGCAATGCTGACATCCCGCGCAGGCCGGACGCCCGTCACGCTCCACACTATTAATGAGCAGCGGAATACGCTGTGTCTCCCACCCCAGGGCGGCAGCGCTTTTCTGCAGTATTCGGCCCTGATTGTTCATGGGAACGGGCGGCATGGGGTATGGACCACGATGCGGACGATGCCTGCCTTCAGAGGCGGAATCACCACTCACGCCGATTTCGACTTCCGCCTTTTCATAGGACGGGGCAAGGTCTTCATAAGTCACCGGCCAGTCCGCCAGACTGCTTCCGTCCGGAATGCCGTATTTCGTCGCCATGCGAAAGTCGTCGGGCAGGAAGCGCCAGGCCATGCCGCCGTACACGCGGGTGCCGCTTCCTACTGTCGCCGCATTGTTGTGGTACGCACCTGTTGGATCCACGACATGCTTTTCGCCGTTTGGATATATGATGACACGGGGGTTTCCGACCAGGGGTGGGCCGGCGTTGACGCCGTATTGAGAGAGACGCTGATTGCGCAGATGATCTCTTCCGACATCCTTAAAGTCCAGCGACTTGCCTCGTTCCAGGAGCAAGACGCTCTTTCCAGCCTGCGATAGAATCCCGGCCGCGACTCCGCCGCCGGCTCCCGCTCCAACGATAATTACATCAAAACTCTTCACGCAGTCACCTCGAATCCAACCATCTTCCAGGCCACTCCATCAAGATTTCCGCCGTTCCCTGGGTCGGCATAAAAGCCTTCCATAGTGTGTCTAACGACCATTCTAAAAAATTCCGCAGGATCAAAAATCCACTCTGTCAGAACCGATCCAGATTCGATGCGCGCAAGGACAGTGTCCCGATCGCTCTCGGAAAGTTCCAGAAGAGAATGACCGTGGGCAGCTACGGCTTCTTCATTGCAAGCCGTCAGGCCAAGCTCGTATTGCTGGACCAGTTCCTCACGATCGGCAATTAACCGCTCAATATACGAACCTACTCCCGCCTTCCAGGCTCCAGGGTAGTCGTCCTCAGGAATAATCCTATCTACAATACTCCGTAGAATATCGGTCTGATCACTGCTAAATGGACTAGATTGCATCGCTGTTCACCCACACCGCTTAGAATAATTCTTTCGATTATACATGATGAATCGGTGCAATCAGAACACCGGGTCCAGCTCCTCAAGCTTACGTAATTGATTTACATTTGTAATTTACATCGAATCAGGACGGTAATTATCGATAATTCATGACAAATTCTGTCGATAATTGTCCTATAATAGATGTAGTATTATAGCTCTTTCCGAGCGGACAGGTCGAAAATAATGAAATTTTCTGATGGTAACTGGCTAATGATGAAGGGCGTACACGCGTCCTACGCCATACAAGCTTATGATATTGAGACATCGCCCAGTTCAATAACGATTTACGCAACATGCTCCCACATTCAGAATCGAGGGCAGACTCTGGGCGGGCCGCTGGTTACAGTAAAACTGACGTCTCCAGCCGACGATATCATCCGGGTCCAGGCGCAGCACCTTACTGGGGAGACGGGGAAGCCCCTTTCTTTTCCGCTGGAGCTAGGCTCGGATATCGACGTGGACATCGTTTCTTCCGACGATTCAATACGTTTGACTTCAGGGGGTCTTTCGGCCCGTGTGGCTAAAGGGTCTCAATGGGAGATTGCGTTCCAAGCCAATCAAAAGACCCTTACAAAGAGCGGATTTCGGGCTCTGGGAGTCATGGAAGTTGACGGCGACGGTTCCTATATACACGAGCAGCTTTCTTTGGGAGTTGGTGAGCTTGTTTATGGCCTGGGCGAACACTTTACATCGTTTGTAAAGAATGGCCAGGTCGTGGAAATGTGGAATAAAGATGGCGGCACCGGGAGCGATCAAGCCTACAAGAATGTTCCGTTTTACCTCACCAATAAGGGGTATGGCGTTTTCGTAAACCAGACAGAAGCTGTCTCGTTCGAAACCGCAAGCGAGAAGGTCTCGCGGGTGCAATTCAGTGTCCCCGGTCAGTCTCTCGACTACTTCATCATCTACGGCCCGACCCCAAAAGAGATCCTGGAGAAATACACTGCGCTTACCGGCAAGCCGGCGCTGCCTCCGACCTGGTCCTTTGGGCTGTGGCTGACGACCTCCTTTACCACAAACTATAACGAGGAGACGGTAACCAGCTTTATTCAAGGCATGAAAGACCGCGGGTTGCCCCTGCACGTCTTTCATTTCGACTGTTTTTGGATGAAGGAGTTTCACTGGTGTGACTTCACCTGGGATGAGAGAACTTTCCCCGATCCGGTGGGGATGCTGCAAAGACTAAAGGCGCACGGACTGAAGATCTGTGTGTGGATTAATCCCTATATCGCCCAGCGATCTCCCTTGTTCGAGGAAGGTAAACAGGCTGGGTACTTAATCACGCGCCCTGATGGCTCTGTGTGGCAAACAGACCTGTGGCAGCCGGGAATGGCCATTGTCGACTTTACAAACCCTGCCGCATGTACGTGGTTCAACAGCAAACTCAAGGCTCTGCTGGATATGGGAGTAGACAGCTTTAAGACCGACTTCGGCGAGCGGATTCCTACAGATGTCGTGTACCACGACGGATCCGACCCGGTTAAGATGCATAACTTCTACTCGTACTTGTACAACGAGACGGTCTTCAACCTGCTGACGGAAGTCCGTGGTGAGGGCGAGGCGCTCCTGTTCGCCCGATCAGGAACCGCAGGATGTCAGAAATTCCCCGTCCACTGGGGCGGAGACTGCAACTCCAACTACGAGTCCATGGCGGAAAGCCTCCGCGGCGGCCTTTCGCTCTGCCTTTCAGGGTTTGGCTTCTGGAGTCATGATATTGGAGGATTTGAAGGCACCCCACCCGCCGACATTTACAAACGCTGGATAGCATTCGGACTGCTCTCGACGCACAGTCGGCTGCATGGAAGCCATTCCTACCGTGTGCCGTGGCAGTATGACGACGAAGCTGTTGACGTGCTCCGCTACTTCACAAAGCTCAAATGCAGCCTTATGCCCACGCTCTACGCCTCAGCGGTGGAAGCTCATCAGGATGGCATCCCGATGATGCGGGCGATGATGCTTGAGTTCCCGAACGACCCGGCCAGCGACTACCTGGACCGCCAGTATATGCTGGGCCCGTCCCTGCTGGTGGCGCCTGTGTTCTCCAAAGAGAACGCTGTAGACTACTACCTGCCTGAAGGCCGCTGGACCGATTTCGTGACTGGAAAACCAGTCGAAGGCCAGCGTTGGGTGCGTCAGGAATGCGACTTCCTGAGCGTCCCTCTGCTCGTACGGCCAAATTCCATCATAGCCGTCGGTAGCCGCAACGACATTCCCAACTACGACTTCTCAGATGGTGTAACACTTAAGATCTACGAGTTGAGCGAAGATAAGCCGGCCAGCATCGCAGTGCCGGACCAGAAGGGCAAGACGGCTCTCACAGCCACCGCTAAATGCCGCGATCAAAAGATCGAAGTCCAGGTTTGCAGCGACCATACGAACTGGAAGGTGGTCCTGGTTGGCGTGACCTCCTATGATAAGGTCTGCGGAGGCTCTGCAGAGACTACAGAAGAAGGCCTGCTGATTACGGCAACGTCGGATCAGTTTACTGTTCATTTGTTGGGATAGCGCGTTTTTGCTTGTAGGGGCTTGCCTGAGAGTTGGCGCCCCAGCGCCAGTTCGATTGCACGCCCGTCTTGGAACCAAACGAGAACGCGCACCAGTTAAAAGGTGCA
>Ga0302315_10001559_pt1 | contig 23066 bp, 11 predicted proteins | sample III_Palsa_N3_1_FD_200532 | JGI IMG/M metagenome (GOLD analysis project Ga0302315, IMG submission 200532) | Peat permafrost microbial communities from Stordalen Mire near Abisko, Sweden - III_Palsa_N3_1 | ecosystem: Environmental > Terrestrial > Soil > Palsa > Peat permafrost | place: Sweden...
GGAGTAATACTTGCAGCAACTGCGGCAACTGATATGACTGCTGCCCAAAAAAATGAGGCCATAGCCGAAGCACGGTTTTTACGCGGTCATTTTTTGTTTGATGCTAAAAAAATGTGGAACAATGTGCCTTATGTAGATGAAAACACCACTAATTTTACTTCGCTAGCTAATACCGCCAACATTTGGCCCCAAATAGAGGCCGATTTTCAATTTGGCTATGATAATATGAACGAAGTGCAACCATTGGCAGGCCAGGCTAATAAGTGGGCTGCGGCCTGTTATTTAGCAAAATGCTATATGTTTGAGCAAAAGTACGCCCAGGCTAAAGCGCTCTTAGCAACTATAATCGCCAGTGGAAAAAATGCACAAGGGGTAAAATATGCATTAGTTGCTAATTATCACGACAACTTTGATGTAGGCACAGAAAACAATTCGGAAAGTGTTTTACAAATAAATTTCTCAGTTGACCCAACAAGTTTACCAAACAACTCCAATTTAGGTGAAACTGGTGTTTCGCCTGTTGGTACTGCTGCCGACGTTACTTATGGTTATTGGAAACAACCATCATTTAACCTGGTAAATGCCTTTCAAACAGATGCTAATGGTTTGCCTTTGTTAGATGCATCGGGAAATGATTTATCAAATGCCACTAACATGAAAAATGATGACGGAATAGCTTCATCCACACCATTTGTACCTTACCAAGGCAATGTAGACCCCAGGTTAGACTGGTCTGTAGGCCGGCGCGGTGTACCATACCTTGACTGGGGTGTGGATCCCGGCCAGGACTGGATAGCAGATCAAACTTTTGGCGGCCCATACTTGAATATTAAAAACATGTTCACCCAGGCTGAAGAGGGTATAGGTTTTGGCGGTATAATTGCCGATTATTACTATGTGGGCAACAGCGCGGTAAACTACAATATTATACGCTATGCCGATGTATTATTGTGGGCAGCCGAATGTGAAGTGGAAGTAGGATCATTAGAGCAGGCACGTACTTATGTAAACATGGTACGATCAAGGGCCATGACAAGCCCTACCGAAACAATTGATTATTCGAGCGGTTCGCCATCTGCCAATTATAAGGTTGGTTTGTATACTACGGCATGGGCCGATCAAACTTATGCACGCAACGCTGTACGGTATGAAAGAAGGTTGGAATTTGCCGAAGAAGGCCACCGCTTTTTTGACCTGGTACGCTGGGGCATAGCCGATACTTACTTAAATGCATTTATACAAACAGAAAAAACCCGCAGCGTAGGTAGTGTTTTAAGTACTGCTACTTTTACCAAAGGTAAAAACGAATATTTCCCTATACCACAACAGGAAATAGTGCTCGACCCGCAGCTTAAGCAAAATCCGGGTTATAATTAATAAAACTATCAGTAGTATGATGGTCGATTAGCAGCCATCATACTACTTAATATATCTACCAAATGAATTTTAAAAGTTGCCTGTTGTGTTTTTGTGCTGTTTTAACCGGCGAATTGATAAGCATAAAAAGTTATGCAGTCCCTCAAACAAAAACCTATTACGTAAGCACTTCAGGAAACGACAATAATACAGGCACAATAAATTCCCCGTTTAAAACTATACAAAAGGCAAATACGCTGCAACTTCATCCCGGCGATATATTATCGTTCAAATCGGGAGACACTTTTAAAGGCTCGTTAAAAATTGATACGGGCAATTCGGGCAACAAATCGCATCCAATCATTATCCGCTCATACGGAAAAGGGCGTGCAATTATTGATGCCGACAGCGTTTCGGCCATTAGCGTTTACAAATCAACCTACATTTCCATCAGTAATTTAATTTTAAAAGGCGTGGGCCGCAAAAGCGGTAATCATAAAGCAGGCCTCAATTTAATCAACACCAATCATATTAAAATTGATGGTATCGAAATCAGTGGTTTTCAAAAAGCGGGTTTATTGGTTTATATTTCATCACACATATCGGTTAACAATGTAAATGCACATGACAATGGCTATGCAGGAATTTCGTTGCAAGGCAGTTATGGAAAACGTAATACCAGCGATGTTAAACTAACCAACTGCCGCGCTGAAAATAACCCTGGCGACCCAACCGAACTCAACAATCATAGCGGCAACGGCATTGTTGCAGGCTATTGTAAAAACATATTGATAGACCATTGCACCGCCAACAACAACGGCTGGGACATGCCACGCATAGGCAACGGCCCGGTGGGCATTTGGGCCTATGAATCGGATAATGTTATCATCCAGTATTGCCTGGCTTATCAAAACAAAACCGCAAAAGGCGCCGATGATGGCGGTGGTTTTGATTTTGACGGCGGGGTAACCAATTCGATAGTTCAATACTGTGTTTCGTACGAAAACCAGGGGGCGGGGTATTGCCTATTCCAGTACAACGGTGCCGCGCCATGGCATCACAATATATTCAGGTATAACATTGGCGAAAACGATGGTACAGTTTCACCTGCACAGGCAGGTATTTATGTTTGGAACAGTTCGGCAGATGCCTGTCAGTTTTATGATTGTCAGTTTTATGGCAACATTATTTATAATTCGAAGGTGGCAGCGCTCAGCTTCTCTAACCCAAATCAAAATAAGGATTTCCATTACCATAACAACATATTTGTGGGTAAGGACAAGATAATTATCGGCAGAGATTCATTACACCTAAGCGAATACGCCGGCAATGATTGGTGGAGCTTAAAAAGTGGTTTTAACATCGACGGTATAAAGAACCTGGATGAATGGGCACATAAAACAGGCAAGGAAACCCAAAACGGTAAAATTACCGGCTTAAATATATTCCCCCAATTTAAAAACCCCGGAAAAACTAAGATAACATCGGCTTCGCAGATTAAGTCTTATACAAACTATCAATTACCGGCTGGTTCAGTCCTAAAAAGGAAGTTAAACCTGTTGCAATTACCATCAAATTAATCCATCCATCTACAAAACATAAAAAATGAAACGCAGGGAATTTATGGCAGGTACTATTGGGTTAGGCATAGCAATGCACCCATTTGTCCGCGTGTGGAGTAAGCCAAATGCCAACTCGATAATAAGGTTGCAGGGGCCGCCGAAGCCCGTTTTTGTTTATAATAACTGGTCGGCTTATGATGAGCTTTCGGACAACGTACCTCAAACCGAGCAACTGGCCATGCGAGAGTTAGCTGAGATGGTTAGGCTAAAAAAGCTTGGCGTTGAGTTGGATTATTATGTAATGGATGCCTTTTGGTTTGATTTATGGGGAGGCTATCGCACCTGGCACAAAACGCATTGGCCAAATGGCCCCGGCAAATGGCTGACCGATTGCAAGGCAAATAATATTAAACCGGGTATGTGGTTTTCTACCAACCTGATAGCCACCCACAGCGGTAGGTTTTTAGAGGTAATACCCGAATGGAAGGATTCCTTGGGTACCGACCCTAACATTATGTGTTTGTTTGATGGCGGTTATTTACCTCATTTAGCCGAAACCCTGCAAATATGGTATAACAAAGGTGTCCGTCTGTTCAAGTTTGATTTTGCCTACTTTGAAGCGGTTACACCCGCCATGAAGGATACGTACACCAAAGAGGAAGTGCTGGAGAAAAACAAAGTGGCATTTATGGCCATGCTGCAATCCTTCCGCAAAAAAAATCCTGATATAATAATAACAGGCTACAACGGTTTTGGTGGCAACATGGAAAACACCTACAAGCCCTTTGATGAAAAGATAGACCCGCGCTGGCTGGATACCTTTGATACCCTTTATTGCGGCGATCCACGTTTTTCGGATGTGCCAATGATGAATATCTGGCGCTCGCAGGATAATTACTCCGATCACCAGGTTAGCGCTTACCATGCTTACGGAATGCCCATCAGGCGTATTGATAATTGCGCTTTTATGATTGGCAAAACGGGTACCTGCTATTATCGCGGTATCCATTGCTGGAAAGGCATGCTGATACTGGAACTGGCCCGCGGCGGCTGGATGAATGTTTACCACGGCAATTTGGAACTATTGGACGAAGCCAACGGTAAATGGTTTGCCAAAGTACAGGCCTTGTACCACCCACTGCAAAAGCTGGATACTACAGTTACATTTGGCGCGATACCCGGTGCGGGAAAACCTTATGGTTTTAAATCAAAAGGGCCTAAAGGTGTTTTGTGTACAGTGGTTAACCCTTCGCAAAGCATTGCTACTATTGAGTTGCCTGTACGAAGACCGGGTAAATCAAAAATATTATATGCTGATGGAGGTTATAAACCAACAATCCACGGCAATAAACTAACCCTGAGCTCCGAGCAGTTGGTGGTTGTTGGTTTTGATGGCTATGCCGATGCGCAATACCATTTAGGCATTGATGATACCATAAACACACCTATTGCGATTGATAAAATTGATGCCAAAATCCCATCTACAGGTAAAAATGTAATTGAAGGACAGGTGAATGTACCATCAGGTAAAAATATCCGCATTATTATGCAGCAATACAGTGCCGATGGTTTCCCTTACCGCTCATGGCCCGGCGCGCCGCCCGATGGGGAAAAAGTGAGCGGGTTTATCCATATTAACGCATCGCAAAACGGGCAGGATATCCCTTTGCACATCGAATATGATAAAGTGATATGGAGCGGCTTATCATGGGCGGCAGGTGAGCTAAAACAAGACTCGTTTGATGCTAACCAACCCATCACCATCAAATGCAGCACGGATGAAAAAGATGAAATGAAATTGATTGCTGCTGTTTACGCGGTTAGCTATGCATCGGCATAAATAACCTGTTATATTTAAATATTAATTCTGCTTATGAAACGTACCGGCTATACGATTGCCATTTTACTGCTGCTGGCTTACCAGGCCCGAGCGCAAAAATTATATACTATTGATGCATCAAATGTTAATACAACGGTAAAATATGGTTTGTTTAAAATGGGCAATCCCGGCCCGGCAGGCAAACAATTATTGGTAAACAGCAGGTACCTGACACTAAACGGCATACCGCAAATACCGGTAATGGGCGAGCTGCAATTTTCGCGTATGCCGCAGGCGCGTTGGGAAGACGAGATACTAAAGATGAAAGCCGCCGGCATTAACATTATTGCCACCTACGTATTTTGGAACCACCACGAAGAAGTTGAGGGAGAATTTGATTGGCAGGGCAATAAAGACCTACGCAACTTTGTAAAGCTTTGTCAAAAGAATGGCCTGCTGGTTTATCCAAGGATAGGCCCATGGTCGCACGGTGAGGCGCGCAACGGTGGCACGCCCGATTGGATATTGAGAAAAAAATATTTAACAGATCGTTCATTAGACCCTGTATATCAGCAATATGCTGAACGTTATATAAAGCAAATAGGCATGCAATTACAGGGGCTGATGTATAAAGACGGCGGCCCGATTGTTGGCATACAATTAGAAAATGAATATTGGAAAGGCAAAGCCGGCGAGCCTTATATATCGTGGTTAAAACAAACTGCTATAAAATACGGCATGGATGTACCGCTATATACCGTTACCGGCTGGGGCGATGGCTCGGTGCCGCCAAATGAGGTTATCCCGATGTGGGGCGGTTATCCCGATGAATCGTGGGACCCGAATATCAGCAGGATAACCGGGTGTGATAATTACCATTTCAGTTCTTTTAGGGATGATACCACCATTGGCAACGCGCAGGTGAAAAAGACGCAGCAATACATGGATTATAGCCTCGACCCATATTTTACCTGTGAAATGGGAGTGGGGATATTTAATTCGATACAGCGCAGGCCGGTTTTAGGCAGGCTGGATGGCTTGGGCATGATACAGGCGCGCATTGGTTCGGGCGGTAATTTGTTGGGCTATTATATTTTTGCCGGCGGCTCAAATCCGCTGGGCATATACAGCACTATGCAGGAGGATAAGGACGAAACCGGCTCGTGGAGCGAGTTATCGCCCATATCTTACGATTTCCAGGCGGCTATAAAAGAAAACGGCCTGCTGGCCCCATCTTATTGGGAAGTAAAGAAATTCGATTACTTTTTAAACCAGTTTGGCCCACAACTTGCGCCAATGGAGCCCGTAATCCCGCCTAAAGGTGCTGATGATTTGCAATACTCATTAAGGGTAAAAGATAACAGCGGCTTTTTGTTCGGCATAAATTATTGTCGCAACAACATCTCCACCGAAAAGAAACAAGTAAGCTTTAAGGTTAAATTGAAGGATGGCGTTATATCGTTCCCATCAAAACCTGTTAATATACCCGACAGCAGCCTATTTATCTGGCCTATTAATTTAGATTTAGGCGGTATACAGCTTATATATGCCACGGCCCAGCCGCTTTTTAAAACCGATGATAAAAGCGAATGGGTATTTATACAGGATGCTGCTAAATTTCCTGAAGTTTGTTTGGCTGATGCAGGGGTATCAAATGTAACTTCAGCCAGCGGACATATTTCTAAAGCTGATGGTAAATATCTAATAACCGATTTACACCCCGGCACCCAATGCGTTATTTCGGTTAGCCGGGCTGGTGGCAAACAGCAAAAAATTATAGTCCTGTCAAAACAGGAAGGTAAAGAAGCCTGGATATTAAAAAATTCCGCCGGTAAAAATCTGTTTTTTATATCAAGGGCAGGCTTATATATGAAGGGTAACGAACTGCATATTGTCGATACCCTGGCAAATATGCAGGTTAAATTGCTGGCAGATGCATCAAACCAAATTACTGCCGGCGAAACGCTTTTTACCGTTGATAAAAAGGATAGCCTGTTTGTGAACTATCAAATAAAAATGCCGGTAAAACAGGTGCCTTGCATTGTTAAACAGCAAGAACCGCTGGCAGACGCCACTTGGTTAACCACATCGGTTAAATATATTGATGCAGATAATCTTTTGTATCATAAAGAATTTCAAAAGGAATTTAGCGCGGAGGACCCTGCCGAAATAAAATCAGCCAAGCTGATACTATACCCCGAGTCGGATTGCCGTTTCAGGATAAACGACAGGTGGGTCAATCAGCCGATAACCCCCGGCGTTTTAAATGTGCTGGATATTACAGGCTATGTAAATAAAGGCGAAAATACCTTGCTGATGGATTTCCCTTATGTTAAGGGCAATAAAGCTTTTGCCGCCAAGGTGGTGATTGAATATTTTAACACCAACCGCAGCGAGTTTTCATCTGATACCTCGTGGATGGCTATTGATGAATATTACTACCCCGCAACTTATGGCAGCAAACCGGTGTTCCCGCTGGGCTTAACCAAGCCAGAAGTTGCCGCCCCACGTGCTGTTGCAGATGATAAGGTTATTGCAGGCGTGAAACAGTTTAATGTATCGGTGCCTTGCGATTATCTGGATGGGTTAAACAATTTATACCTTGCTGTAAAATATAAAGGCGACAGGGTTTCGGTACGATCGAACGGTAAATTGATTGCCGATGATTTGAACAATAATACCGAGTGGCTGATGGATTTAAAGCGTGACGGCAGTCAACTGGAATGCCGCGATTTACAATTAGAGGTACAGCCCTGGAAAAACATCGATAAAATATATTTTGATATCGCTCCCGCAAAAACGGATGAAGGCGTATCAGCCATACAAAGCATTCGTTTTGTACCCGAATATAAAGCCATATTGAACATCGACAGCAAATGATAAAAAGAGCATTAATTCTATTTTTAGTCCTGTTAAGCAGCGGCACGGTATTTGGCCAGCTTAAGTTTGATAAAATACTGTATGGCGCGGCTTATTATTATGAATATAACACCTCCGAACGTTTAGACAAGGATGTAAAAATGATGCAGGACTGCGGCATAAATGTAGTCCGCATTGCCGAATCAACCTGGGCAGTTTGGGAGCCGCAGGATGGTAAGTTTGACTTTACCAAGCTCGACCTTGTTCTAAATGCCATGAATAAAGCAGGCATCAAAGTAATTGTAGGCACGCCAACCTATGCTGTTCCCGACTGGCTGGCTAAGGAACATCCTGAAGTGCTGGCTACTACCACCAATGGCCGAAACAGGTATGGCACAAGGCAGAACATGGATATTGAAAACCCGGTTTTCAGATTTTATGCCGAAAGGATCATCCGAAAACTGGTGGATCATGTTAAGGATAACCCTGCTGTTATCGGTTACCAGGCCGATAACGAAACTAAAGCGTACGGCAACGTTGGCGATACAGTAAACGCCGAGTTCGTGCGCTATCTCAAAGATAAATTTAAAACCACCGATAGTCTGAACAAGGTATTCGGCTTAAACTACTGGAGCAATACGGTAAATAATTGGGATGATTTCCCCTCAATGGCAGGAAATGTTAACGCGAGTTTAGGAACTGAGTTTTCAAAATTTCAGCGGCAAATGGTTGCCAATTACCTGGCATGGCAGGTAGGCATCATTAACCAATATAAACGCCCCGGCCAGTTTGTTACGCATAACTTTGATTTTGATTGGCGCGGCTACACCTACGGCGTACAGCCTGATGTTGACCATTTTGCCGCTGCCAAAGCTTTTGATATTGCCGGGGTAGATATTTATAACCCTGTTGCCGACAGGCTAACGGGCAGGGAAATAGCCTTTGGTGGCGATATAGCGCGGGGTATGAAGCAAAACAATTATTTGGTGATGGAAACCCAGGCGCAAAGCATGGCCGGCAACCAGGAACTACCTTATCCCGGCCAATTACGCTTGCAGGCATTCAGTCATTTAGCATCAGGGGCGGATATGGTGGAGTATTGGCATTGGTCATCTATCCATAATAGCGTAGAAACTTATTGGAAAGGTATTTTAAGCCATGATTATGAGCCCAATCCAACTTATTACGAGGTAAAAAGGACATCGGCAGATATAAGCAAAATAAGTAGCCACCTCATCAACCTTAAAAAAATCAATAAGGTTGCTGTGCTGTTCAGCAATGCATCGCTTAAGGCTATAGATTGGTTCCCGATTAGTGATAAGGTTGATTATAACGATGTGCTGCGCGAAATGTACGATGCCCTGTATGATGATAATGTGGAATGTGATATGGTATCGCCCGAGAACAAAAACCTGGAGCAATACAGCCTGCTTATTGTACCGCCCTTATACAATGCGCCCGATAGCTTACTGGAACGGCTAAATAATTATGTAAAAAATGGCGGACATATTGTTTACGCCTTTAAAAGTGGCTTCAGTAACGAGTACAACCAGGTGCGCAGCTCGCGGATGCCGGGTTTGCTGCGCGAGGCATGCGGTTTTAGCTACCAGCAATTTACCAATATCAACAGGCTACCCCTAAAAGACGATCCTTTTAAATTAGGCTTTGCAGGTAATTATGTATCAGATTGGGCGGAACTTTTAGTGCCTGAAACCTGCAAAGTACTTGCCTGGTACGACCATCCGTACTGGGGCAAATATGCCACTATCACTAAAAATAATTATGGTAAAGGTACGGTGCTATACTTTGGCGCGCTGCCATCAAAAGCCCTCATGCATAAGTTATTGCTTGATGAAGTAAAAGCGGCAGGTTTAAGCAATGCCGACCAGCAATTAAGCTTCCCGGTAATTGTAAAAAATGGTGTAAATCAGTATCATAAAACAGTGCATTATTATTTTAACTATTCGGGCACAATCCAAAATATAACTTATCCGCATGGCGCAGCTACCGATTTATTAAGCGATAAAACGATAATTACAGGTCAAAAATTAACGTTAGCGCCATGGGATTTTATGGTAGTGGAAGAAAAGAACAATTGATATGACGAAGAAATTATTTATAGCGATTATCCTTTGCAGCATTATCATGTTTAGGTTTCATGCAAAAGCCCAAACTCCCGGCTCAAACGGAAAACCATGGGCCGATACGCAAGGGCATTTTATCAATGCGCACGGGGCAGGGGTAATGCATTATAAAGGCATTTACTATTTATTCGGCGAAATTAAGAAAGGTACAACCTGGCGCGTGCCCGGCCAGGATTGGGAGGATTACCGTGTACCGGCAGGGGGGGTATCGTGCTATTCGTCAAAAGATTTAAAGCATTGGAAATATGAAGGTGTTGCCTTAGCCTCGGTAAAAGGCGAACCTGATAACGACCTGGACACGGGTAGGGTAATTGAACGGCCCAAAGTAATTTACAACAGCAAAACCGGCAGATTTGTAATGTGGATGCATGTGGATAAAAAGGATTATTCGTATTCGCAATCAGGTGTGGCAGTGAGCAGTACGCCAACGGGACCATATCATTATATCAAAAGCTACAAGCCAAACGGCGAAATGGCGCGGGATATGAGCGTATTTAAGGATGATGATGGCAAGGCATATCTTATTTTTTCATCGGCACAAAACAATACTATGGAAATATGCCTGTTGAGTGATGATTATTTATCGCCCACAACAACTATGCAGCCCTTATTGGTAAACCGTAGACGTGAAGCCCCGGCATTGTTTAAAAACGGGGGTAAATATTATTTAATAACCTCATCGTGCACGGGCTGGTCGCCAAACGCGGCTACTTACTCGGTGGCGGATAACGTACTTGGCCCCTGGAAAGAATATGGCAACCCCTGCAAAGGCCCCGGTGCCGATACCACTTTTGCAGCACAAAGCACGTTTGTATTGCCATACCACGGCAAATACATTTTTATGGCCGATATATGGAATAAAACAGATTTAAAAAAATCAGGCTATTTGTGGCTGCCATTAACTGTAAACAATGGCCGGGTTGAAATTATAAAGAAATAATAATGGTTATGATTAAAGCAATAAGAATAAGCTCACTGGTAGTATTTATAGCAGTTTGCGGATATGCAAATGTACAAGCCCAAAGCAATTTAGGTTTTGAGCAGGGGATGAGCGGCTGGTTAACCAAAGGCAATAATATCAGCATCGATAATACCAATTTTCATACCGGCAAAAGCTGTGTTAAAATAGGGCCGGGATATGGCCTGGTAATGCAGCATATTGCTGCCGTACCATTCGCTATTGTACTATATACCGACTATATAAAAACCAGCGATACGCTTACAAAAGCTTATACTTTTATTCGTTTTTATAACAAAGCGCATCAACTTTTAATAGATTATAAGAACAGCATAAAAGGAACCACCTACCAGAAAGGCGGAAATTATACCGAAACACCCGCCGAAACCGCTTATATGGAAATTGGGGTAGAAAGCGATCCGCAAAACAAGGGTTTTGTTTATGCTGATGATTTTGAGATACAGAATAATATAGGAGTGCCAAAAACCGCGCATGCGCCTATATGCAATCTCAAACAATATATGGAGCCTTTTTGGAAAGGCGATACTGTTTATAACGAAACCGTGCTGCTGTACTCCATAAACGGACAGCCTGCGGATGGTAAATTGATGTACATGCCATCAAAAATACTATCGGTAAAAAAGTTTGATCTGAGTACTACCTATAAGCAAGGTGTCGATTATACCATTAACGGTAATATAATTACACGCGTAAATGGCTCGCCGATAAACTTTAAGTCCGATACCTCGTTCGACCGTAAAACAGATTTGGCCTGGTTTGAAGATCAATCGCAGTGGGTGGTGGTAACTTATACCCACCACGATAAATGGGACGGCCCCATACCTGCCTATAAAGGTAATATTATGCCACGCACCATCGCCAAACTAAAAGCTGAACAGCCGCTTAAAATAGCTGCATATGGCATGAGCATTACACGAGGCTTTAACATTAGCGGATATGATGCCGTGCCGCCATACATGCCAACCTATGTATCGCTGTTTGCAAACCAGCTAAAGAAAAATTACCACGACAAAAATATCACGCTTTATAATTGTGGTTTACCCGGTTCGGTGGTTGATTGGGGTGCGCAGTATGCCGATGAATACATCAGCGCCTTAAAGCCCGATCTGGTAATTATTGATTTTGGGATGAATGATTTTTGGCGATATACCCCCGAACAATTTAAAGGTTATATAGAAACGATCATTAAAAAAATAAAGGCCAAAAACCCAAAAGTTGAATTTTTGCTGCTCTCAAACATGAAATTCGACCCTGATTATGTGCTCGATTCGGACAAAAACAAGGCCTGGTACCTGGCAAATATGGTGGGTTACAGCCAGGTTTTAAAGCAAATGGAAACAAAAGGCATGGTAAATTTTGATATGACAACCCTAAGCGATGCCATCTATCATCACAAAAAACCAAAGGATTGTATAGCTAATCCGCTTCATCCTAACGATTATTTGGCACGATGGTATGCCCAGGGGATGACTGCATTATTATCACGATAGTTTAATAATATGCCAAGTATTTTATCAAAAAGAAATATATCAATAATTTAACGTACCTTGCAAACTTATTAAAAACAATATAATGCAAACAGGAACAGTAAAATTTTTCAATGAAACAAAAGGATTCGGCTTTATTACACCAAGTAATGGTGGAAGCGAAGTTTTTGTTCACTCTACAGGCTTAATTGACAATATCCGCGAAAGCGATACTGTTAACTACGAAGTAGAAGAAGGCCGTAAAGGCCCTAACGCGGTAAATGTAAAAATAGCTTAATATCTATAATTATTAATCGTTGAGCATTCTCCGTACCGGAGGATGCTTTTTTTGTACAAAAAAATTAGTGAAACATAAAAAACAATAAAAACATATGGGTAGATCAATAGAAACATTTAGTAAAAAGGAAAGAGAAAAAAAACGTTTAAAAAAGCACCAGGACAAAAAGGAAAAAGCAGAAGACCGAAAAAACAACAGCGACAAGGGAAAAAGCCTTGAAGATATGATGGCTTATGTTGATGAACATGGCAATATTACCTCAAAACCAACAGACCCGTCAAAAAAGATAAAGGTTAACATCGACCAGATACAGGTTTCGGTACCAAAGCATGAAAATATTGTGCAGGACATTTTACGAAACGGTGTAGTGAGCTTTTTTAACGAATCGAAAGGTTACGGCTTTATTAAAGATTTGCAATCGCAGGATAGCGTATTTGTGCACATAAATGCACTAAGTGAACCGATAAAGGAGAATGATAAAGTTACTTTTGAAACAGAGCAGGGCCAAAAGGGACTAAGCGCTATAAAGGTTAAAAAGCAATAAGTATTTGAGCAAACCAATACTTTAATACCGGGCAAATCCAGAACAACCTAATAGACGCTGGTAATAACCAGTTTATTAAGTTGCCCTGGAAATGACAGGTAAATATTAAGGCAGCAACACTATTTTCCCGCGTGTATGCCTCCTTTCCAATTCGCTGTAAGCCTCACGTACCTGGCTTAGCGGGAATGTTTTTGCGATAGTTATTTCCAGTTTACCCGAAGCTATTAAATCCGCCAGTTGGGCTAAAACTTCAGCGGTTGCCGCTTTAGCGCTGCCATCGGCTTTTACGCCGTGTTTTTGCACGGCTTCAAAATCAATAATCGTATTAATCCTGTCGGCAGGTACGCCTAATTCGAGCGCCAGTTCAACATATCCCTGGCCGTAAGTATCTATAAACGCATCTATTTTTCCGTTGGCGGCAGCTTTAATCCTGTCGGATTGCCCGTCGCCATAAGTTACCGCGATGATGCCATGGTCGGTAAGCCATTGCTGATTCGCTTCGCCTGCAAGGCCAATTACCTTCGCACCGGCGTTTTTAGCTAACTGAATAACAATAGAACCAACGCCTCCGGCTGCGCCCGATACAACCACCGTATCACCCGTTTTAAGTGAAACCGCTTTTACAGATGCCCATGCCGTAGTGCCAGCTACAAATAAACCACCGGCTTCTTCCCATGATACATTATTAGGCCGTTTTACAATCTCATCGGTTTCCGCTACTAAATATTCCGCATGACTGGCCCTGTTATTGGTAAAGCCCAATACTTCATCGCCAACGGCAAAACCTATAACCCCTGTTCCAACCTCTTCAATTATACCCGCAAAATCGCTGCCTTCGCCGGATGGAAAGGTAGTAGGAAACTGCTTGTCTAATTTACCTTCGCGTATCGAAGCCTCGCCGGGATTAATTCCCGCTGCCTTTACCTTAACCAGTACCTGTTTATCTTTTGGCGCAGGGAGTGGTACTTCTTCTAATTGAAGCACATCCAATCCACCGTATTTCTCAAATTTTACTGCTTTCATTATGTATCTGTCGTTAAAAAAATGTCCTTCTATAACGTAGCAGTGGAAGTCCTGTTTCAATAAGTGATGGCTTAATGTGTAATTGTTAGGTAAAGATTGATTGCTGTAACATGTTACAGGTGTTACAAGGTTACCCATTTGAAAGCTGCGGAGTGAATTTGTAACATTTGGAGAAGCCGGCATCGCCGTTATTTTATATATTAGCATATAATAAAAAAATTTAATTTGAACCGCGCCTTTTCTGTCCTAAACTGTACTGTTAAGCTTATTTTATTAGCCGCGGCGTTGCTAATAGTCAATTACACGTGTGCGCAAGCACCTGTCATTAGTTCTTTTAGCCCCACAAGTGGGCCCACAGGCACAATTGTTACTATTAAAGGCAATAATTTTAATGCCAGCGCACAAAATAATACTGTTTACTTTGGCGCGGAAAAAGCGACTGTTGTTTCCGCCGCGGCCACGCAATTGGCAGTTACCGTTCCTATAGGGGCAACTTGCCAGCCGTTTACTGTTACTGCAAACGGGCTAACAGCTTACTCGGTGGCGCCGTTTATAGTAACATTTAATGGCCCTGCCTTAACCGCGAATACATTTAAAAGAACTGATTTTGAGGCAGGCCTAGGCATAGAGAATGTTGTATTAATGGATTTTGATGGCGACGGTAAGCCTGATATTGCAGGAGAGGGTGATGAGAATGACCTTTGCTTCCTCAAAAATAATAGCCTGCCCGGTACGCCTTCGTTTTCGCTGGTGCTCAAAAAAGTAAGCTTAGTTGGCAGTGGGATAGCAGTGGGTGACTTTGATGGCGATGGCAAACCAGATGTGGTTGTTTCCAATTTTGATGATGGCTCAATTTCCATATATAAAAATACTTCCACCATAGGCCAGATAAGTTTTGCAAACGCTGTCAATTTTACAGCTTGGCCACAGGCTTACCGCCTGGTTGTAGCCGACTTTAACGGCGATGGTAAGCCGGATATTGCCGTAACTTCCAATGATAATATTCCCAGCATGATTTCCGTTTTTACTAATACTACAGTGCCGGGCGGCCCAATTACTTTTTTGCCCCGACAAGACCTGCCTGTCCAACAAGGCGCGCGTGAAATTACTGCTGCAGATATCGATGGCGACGGAAAACCGGATTTGATAGTTTCCTGCCAGGGGGGCAATGTAAGCGTATTTAGAAATACTTCGGCCGGCGGCCAAACAAGTTTCGCCCCTAAAGTAGATTATACCATGCCCGCTGTTAGCGCGACAGAAGCTACCGTGGTTATTGACTTTGATGGTGATGGCAAGCCGGATATGGTAGTTACCAATAATAATATGCCGGGTTCCATATCCTTGCTGGAAAATACCAGTACGCCGGGCACAATTTCATTTGGGCCCATGCAGGTAATTTCAACCAGAGATTACCCGTATGGTATTTGCGCGGCCGACATTGATGGCGATGGCAAGCCCGATTTGGCGCTAACCAATCAGCTGAATAATTCCGTCGCGGTATTGGTTAATACGAGTACGCCCGGACATATGAGTTTTACAAATATCGGAAGCTTTGCTACTAACATACAGCCCAGAAGCGTTGTTGTGGGCGATATGGACGGGGACGGTCGCCCGGACCTGGTAGTTGGTAACGAAGGTGCGTCAGCTGTTACTCTTTTAATGGCGGCTACCCCGCCAATTATCCAGGTTGGTACGTTAAGCGGTGCAATAACATCCTGTGTTGGTACTGCCTCAGCCAGCCCTGACATACAGCAATTTACTGTTTCGGGAACCCATTTAATAGGAGCAATTACCGTAAGGGCACCAACAGGTTTTGAGGTGTCTGTAGCTGCAAATAGTGGTTATGCAGGTAGTTTGGCCTTGCCTCAGTCGGGTAGCAAAGTTGCAGCTAAATCTATATATGTACGTTCATCGGCAAATGCTACTGCCGGCAATAATACCGGAAATATAGTGTTGAGTACTCCCGGAGGTAGCAACCAAAGTATAGCGGTGCAAGCTACTGTGAATGCCTTACCGGTGATTAATACAGTTTCTGACCAAACAGTATTTAACGGAATTACAACCAGCCCAATACCTTTTAGCGGAACAGCCAATACGTACACCTGGACAAATGATAACCCGGGCATTGGCCTGCCCGCCAGCGGCACGGGCGACATAGCCTCATTTACGCCTGTTAACACCGGCAATAGCCCGATTATAGCTAATATTACCGTTACGCCGGAATCAAATGCATTCGCTTACATTGCAAGCGCAGGTGGTGATGTTTCCATAATCAATACCACCACCAGCACTTACGTTAAAGACCTACCGGTTTATTTTGGGGCCGGCGTTGCGGTTAGCCCGGATGGAACGCGGGCTTATATAACCAGTCAAAATTCAAGTGTTGTTTCTGTAATTAACACTGCCAGTAATACAGTAATCACGAGTTTTTCAGTCGGTAAATTTCCATACGGTCTGGCAGTTAGCCCCGATGGGTCAAAGCTATATGTGGCTAACCAAGCAGACAATAATGTTTCAGTTATCAATACTACAACGTACAAACTCATCACCACGGTAGGCGTAGGCGCAAACCCTTATGGTGTCGCAGTTAGCCCCGATGGCACCAGGGTATATATAACCAACCTGGGCGGTGTAACTGTCAGCGTAATTAATGCCGCAAATAATAGCTTAATCAATACTATCAATGTAGGTTCGGCTCCTATAGGGGTTGTAGTTAGCCCCGATGGCAGTGTTGTTTATGTGGCCAATACACTTAGTGCCGATGTCTCAGAAATCAATACCCATACCGGTATAGTTAGCACCATCCCGGTAGGCTCCCATCCTGTGGGGGTTGTACTAAGCCCCGATGGAAAAAATTTATATGTTACAAATTCGGGGGATGCCACTGTATGGGCCATCAACACTTCCAACAACGCGGTTCTTGCGAAAATACCTGTGGGTAGTGGCCCCGAAGGTATTTCCATTACCCCGGATGGGCAAAGTATTTACGTAGTAACTGAAATTTCTGACGAAGTTTGGATCATCAATACTAATTCCTATGCCGTAACTGCAAAAGTTACGGTTAGCCTTAACCCCGTTTCATTAGGTAATTTTATTACAGATGGAACTGGCTGCCCCGGTACGCCCAAAAGCTTTACAATCACGGTAAACCCGACTCCTACAATAACAACCGCGGGTGTTTTAGCTGCTGTTAACACTGTTTACGGTACTCCTTCGTCATCATCAAGTTTTACAGTAACGGCTGTAAATTTGTCGGCGGGTATTACTGTTACTCCACCGGCAGGCTTCGAACTAAGTGCTGACAATATTAATTTCTCCAATACGCTTACGCTCGGCGGCACGGGCAATTTAACAGATATTCCTGTTTATATCCGGCTGGCGGCTGTTACAAACGTGGGCGGTTATTCGGGCAATGTTTCATTGAGCAGCCCGGGAACATCAGTTGTAACTGTAACCATGCCGGTTAGCAACGTGAGCCAGGAACCGATAACCCTGCAAGCGGCCGACGTAAACAAATCCTATGGCACTGCACTGGTAGATGGCGTTAGTTCAGCCGGATTTAATATAATAGCCGGAACCCTGCAAAATGGCAATACGATAAGCTCGGTAAGTTTTAATTATGGTACTGGCGCTGAGGCAACAGCCAACGTTGGCACTTATGCAGCAAGCAGAACACCCCTGGTAAATACCGGCGGAAATGGTTTTTTAAGCAGCAATTACACGATAACTTATGTTGCCGGGAATATTATTGTGACACCGGTGCCGTTAACGATCACGGCGACAGACATTCATAAACCTTATGGCGCGGTGCTTACTGGTGGAACAGGATTTACAGCGTTTACATCAACAGGTTTACAAAACCAGGAAACTATCGGCAGCATCAGTATAGCTTATGGTGCAGGTTCGGCAGCCAGCGATGCGCCCGGCGTTTACCAGGGAGCAATTATTCCATCGCTGCCTGCCGGTGGCACGTTCAGCGCAGGAAATTATACCATTACTTACCAGGTCGGGAATATTATTGTTGATTCGCCCGTTTCAATCCAGGTATCTGGAGCTTTAACCGCATTAAATACCACGTATGGTACACCTTCGCCATCACTTAGTTTTATGGTCACGGGCAATGATCTGCCTGCGGGGATATTAGTATCGCCGCCCGCGGGATTTGAAGTGAGTATTGATAACATAAATTTTTATTCTTCCCTAACTATCGGCTCCGGAGGCAATATTGGGGCTACACCGGTATATGTCCGGCTGGGGGCTATAACCGCGGCAGGCGTATACAGCGGAGATATTTTACTAAGCAGCAATGGTCAGTATAATGAAAGTGAGGCAATACCTAACAGCACGGTTATTGCCGTCCCTTTAACTATTACGGCAGACAACAAGACCAGGGCTTTTGGCGCAGCCAACCCGGAATTAACAGCAAGTTATGCCGGTTTTGTTAACCTCGAAAGTGCTGCACAGTTAAGCGTCCAACCGGTAATCTCAACTATAGCTGTAACCAATTCCCTGGCAGGCGAGTACCCCATTACCGTAAGTGATGCAGAATCGCCCAATTATATCATCACATTTGTACCGGGTATATTAACTATTCAACCTCAACCCTTAGCCTCCGCAATACCCAATGCTTTTACTCCTAATGGCGACGGTATAAACGATGTTTGGGATATCCCCGCTTTAACTTCATATACTAAAAGCACAGTAAAAATTTATGACCGATGGGGTAGCCTGGTTTTTCATTCGGTGGGTTATGCCAAACCCTGGGACGGAACCATGAATGGTAAGGAATTGCCGACAGGTACTTATTACTACGTAATTGAATTAGCCAAAAATATGGCGCCTTTGTCGGGCTACGTAGTTATCATTCGCTAAGTAAAATCAGAATGTGGTTAGCTTGTATGTTGATGTTGTTGGAATAATGTCGTGAACTTACTTTAATTAGTATTTGGTAATAACTAAGAGGAGAGTTGTCGTTCAAACCCAAGAAACCTTTAACAGTTCAACGGTTTTTAACGCTGCCGCAGTCTGCAAACAAAAAAGCCTGTAAAAAAAATTACAGGCTTTGGTATTAAATTTATAAGGATGATGATTTTTATCTATTCTCTTATTCCGTTCTCAAACTTTTTATCGGATTAACAATAGCAGCCTTTATAGATTCATAACTAACCGTAAGCCAGGCGATACCTAAAGCGGCTATAGATGCCGTAAAGAATACCAACCAGCTAACATTAATATGATAGGCAAAACCGGCTAACCAGCTATTTACCGCATACCAGGAAAGTGGTACAGCTATTATGATAGCAATTAAGATTAACCTGGTGATGCCCAGGGATAATAAATAGACGATGTTTATCACGGACGCACCCAGTACTTTACGTACGCCAATCTCTTTTGTACGCTGTTCGGTCATAAATGCTGATAAGCCATATAAGCCCAGGCAGGAGATAAAGATACCGAGCGCGGCAAAAAGGTTAAAAATATTACCCATCTGTTGTTCCCCTTTGTAAAGATTAGAGAGGTCCTGGTCAAGAAAGCTAAATGTAAAGGGGTAGGCGGGGTTTAGTTCCAGGCTTATTTTTCCTAAAGCCTGTATGGTGGCATTGGTTTTACCGGGCAATGTGCGTACTACTACAAACCCGCCAAACTTATTAAAAGGCATCACCAATGGTTCTATGGCCTGCTGAATAGGTTTAAAATTAAAGTCGTTTACAACGCCAATAATAGTGCCTTTGTTACCCCAAAGCGTTAACGGTTTACCCACTGCGGTATTGGCATTTAAGCCCATAATTCTCGCCATTTTTTCGTTAATCATGTAGTTATTTGAATCGGTTTTAAATTCTCTTGAAAAACTTCGGCCGGCCAATAATTTTATTCTGAATGTATTGGTAAAATCTTCATTAACAGCCATTACCGGGAATGACATTTGCGAGTGTGGGTCTTTGCCATCCCAGTTTACGCTAAGGGTCCATCCCCCTAAGTTGGTGGGTAGGTCGGAAGTTACGGCAAAATCGCTGGTAAGCGGATTTTGCGATAATTCATTTTTAAAAGCTTGCTGTTTGCTCCAGATGTCCCCCGTCATGGGTATATACAATAGATTAGCCTTTTCGAAGCCGGGGTTGCGGTCCCTGATAAATTTAAGCTGATTATAGATAACCACTGTGCCTACCAGTAACACAATGGAAACCATGAACTGGACTACAACCAAAGTATTGCGGAACAATAAATTGCCGCCCATTGATTTTACATTGCCCTTGAGTACTTTAACCGGGTTAAAGCCCGAAAGAAATAAGGCCGGATAGCTGCCGGAAATAAGCCCGGTTAACAAGGCAATGCCAAAAAGGCTTAACCAAAGCCTTGCATCCGAAAAATCGATGCTAAGTTTCCTGTTGGCCAGTTCATTAAATACCGGCAGGAACATGCGGACAATTACAAGTGCAAGCAATAAGGACAAAAAAGATATAAATACCGATTCGCTTAAAAACTGGAGGATCAGCTGCCCGCGAACAGCGCCTGCCACTTTTCGTAAGCCAATTTCTTTTGCCCTCCGGGCCGAACGCGCGGTAGCCAAATTCATGAAATTGATACAGGCTACTACAAGGATGAGGATAGCGACGATAAAAAAGATGCTTACGTATTGTGCATTTCCGTGGCCCGGCAAATCTCCAAGCCTATCTGGTGCCAGGTGTATTTTGGTTAAGGGCTGTAATTCAAATAAGGCCTTAACGTCGGGGCTGTGTTTATGATAAATTTGGTCGATTTGTTTTTCCAGCCCCGACAGGTTAGCAGGAGTGGGGTTAAAACTTTTATCCAGTTGGATATAATCTAAAAAATTAAAGTTATCCCATACATTATTTTTTAAATCACTAAATGTTTTGGCCAGAGACGACATCGGAATAATAAAGTCGAATTGCAGGTCGGAGTTAACAGGAATGTTGGCTAAAACTCCTGTTACAACCACGTTTTCCTGGTTATCTTTTCGTAATATCTTGCCAATAGGGTTTTCATTGCCGAAGTATTTGGTTGCCATTTCCTGTGTTATCAAAATGGCATCCGGCTGGTTTAACGCCGTGGCGCGGTCGCCTTTTACTAACGGATAGGAAAACATATCCATAAAACTTGCATCAGCATAAAGCGCACGAGGCTCTTCAAATTTTTTATTGTCTGTTTCCAGCAGGATACTGGTGCCATAACCCAAGCGTACCGTATTTTTTATAACAGGCAATTGTGCTTCCAACCCACCCGGCAATCCTGCCGAATTAGCCGCGCTTTTTGAATCGCCAAAATCGCTGGCTATACGATAAATCTGGCCGGCGTTTTTTTGGAACTTGTCGTAGCTTAATTCATTCTGCACCCAAAGCAAAATAAGGATACTTGATGCCAGGCCTATTGCCAAACCTGTTATGTTGATAATGGAATAAGCCTTATCCTTTATGATATTCCTGTAAGCCAGTTTAAAATATGTTTTGAACATGGTGTGCCTTTTTAAATTAATATCAGCAATTATTTAAAATTCGTGCCATTCAATTAACTTGCTGATAATAAAAAACTTATGATGTTAAATTTATAAAATACCGTACGGAAACGTTACAACTGGTGTGCGGTTTTATTTGTTGTGAACCGTATGTAAATAGTTATATGTGATGTTATTTAGTATTCTCTCGAATATAATCGGCTACAACAAATGCTTAACAGCAAACGCCCTCCCCGAACCTGACTTTAAATACCGTTCAAAATCATATGCTTTATACCTATCAGGAAAAGAACAACACCACATTAATTTAAGAGGAAGATGTGGTTTAGTAGCAGGTACATATCCTTTTTTATGACGCGCGTATCTTTCTTTTAGGTTTACAGTGCAGCCAGTGTAATGCTTGCCGTTATTAAGCTCGAGAATATAAACGTAGTACCACATAAGTACTAAAATAGAAAAGCCTAATGAAATTACTCCATTAGGCTTTAAATTCTCATTCGCTCGGGCGAAGCCCTCCTTCGCGGCCAACTGGCGGATTTCATCCGCCGTAGCCCGCTTCGGCGGGCGAAGGCGGAGAGCTAGGGATTCGAACCCCAGGAACCTTTAACAGTTCAACAGTTTTCAAGACTGCCGCAATCGACCACTCTGCCAGCTCTCCGGGGGCAAAAGTACAAAACCAGCCCGAATTGCCAAATTTGATATTGATTTTTTTTGAATGAATATTTAATTGATGTTACTAAATTGTAAACCAGCTTGTTATCGCATCTCTTTATTAGAAATGGGGTGCTTAAAGCTGTTAAAACGCGGTTTTACAATTTTAATATTGCGTTTTGCGAAGTCGATATTAGCGTTTAATTCAAAACCCATCAGGATAATGAGCGAGTTTAGGTAAAGCCATAACATCATAATGATGAGTGTACCAATAGAGCCGTAAATTTTATTGTACGATGAAAAATGGTTGATATAATAACTAAAACCCAACGAAGTAACTATGGCAAGCCCGGTGGCTAAAATAGAGCCGGGGTTTAAGAACTTCCATTTCTGCTTGTGTGCCGGGCCATAGCGATATAAGATAGATACGGTGGTGAAAAAGATGAAGACGACGATAATCCAACGGGTAAAAGCGAATATATATAACCAGAAATGATGTTTGCTAAACAGGTGCGCCTGCACAAACCTGATTGCGCTTTGCCCGGCTATCATAATAACTATGGCTATTAACAATGATATACTTATCACTATGGTTAATATTAATGCTATCCAGCGCCTTCGCAGCCAGCTGCGTGTCTCAACTACCAGTGATGACCTGTTGAATGCCCTCATCAGGTTATTTACCCCATTGGTGGCAAATATCATAGCCGATAGAAATCCCAGAGATAACAACTTGCCATTTTGATGTCGGATGATATCCACTACGTTATCGGTAAAAAATTTCGACGCGCTGTCATTAGGTAAAACCAATGTGGCTAATCCCAGTAATTTATCCTGGAAATTATGGATGGGTATATAGGGGATAAGGGTAAATAAAAATATAGTGCCCGGAAA
>Ga0302315_10001560_pt1 | contig 23055 bp, 31 predicted proteins | sample III_Palsa_N3_1_FD_200532 | JGI IMG/M metagenome (GOLD analysis project Ga0302315, IMG submission 200532) | Peat permafrost microbial communities from Stordalen Mire near Abisko, Sweden - III_Palsa_N3_1 | ecosystem: Environmental > Terrestrial > Soil > Palsa > Peat permafrost | place: Sweden...
GGGCATTCTCTTCCGCGCCAGCCTTAGCCGCTGCCTGCGATACAGCGAAATCAGCCGGCCCCTTACCCGGATGCTTCGCCAGCCAATCGTTCTGCTGCTGCACCTCGACCGGCACTCCCGGAGCACCGCCGTTCTTCTGGTAGTAACCAACCTCTGCGTTGGTCTTCGCCGTGGTTGCGTTCGCTTCGGCAGTCTGCGCCGCGTCCTTCAGGATTCCCGCCTGCTTTGCCGCTTGCTCCGTAATCTGCGACTGCGCCATAAGCGTGTTGCGGAACTGCATGACGCCTTCCCTGATCTTGGTTGGGTCGCCGGATTGGGCCAACTGTGCCGCTGCCTGAGCGTGCTGAGGGTCTAACGCTCCCTGCTGCGTAAGGCTCTGCACCGTTTGAAGCAGCATTTGCGGCAGTTGGGCATCAGGAACCGATTTCGGATCAGCCAACGGCGAAAGCGCACCGTTTACGAGGTCGTTTTGCTTCAGTTTAGCCGTAATTTGCGACTCTGCTGCCGCGCGATATCCGCCTGCTGCTTGAGGACACTTGTCTTCAGCCCAATCACGGCCTGTGCGTCTCCGCCGTTCTTCAGGATTGCGGGGTAGAGCTGGTTGTAGTCTTTGCCGTCCCAATCGGTCATTGCCTTGGTAACGGCTTGCTGATTCTTCTGCTGCTGCTGTTTCTCCTGAAGATCAATCGCTCCCGACTGCACCTGCTGTTGGGCGGCCTGCTGCTGCAACGGAGCGTTCTGCTGCTGTTGCTTGATCTGCATGAGACGCGAGTATTGGTCCAGCATGTTGGGCTGGGGTGTGGGAGGATTGACCGAAAGTGCGGGGAGAGGAATAGAGCTACCCATGATATACTCCCTCTATGGCTAGCACACTGCGTGATTTATCTGGCAAGCGTTTTGGGAATCTCATAGTTTTAAACCGCTCCTCGGCTGTTGGAGAAGGTCGCCCACGATGGCGCTGTCTCTGTGATTGTGGCACTGAAAAGCTCGTTATGGGAGATGATCTGAGAAAGCCCAAACCCAGAGGTATAGTTAGCTGCGGATGTATTCAGCGCTCCCATATGGCAGCTCAAGCAGAGAGATGCAAAGGTAATCTGGGAAATCATCGCATTCACGGCGCTTCGGGAAACAAGCGAACGCCCGAGTATGGAAGCTGGGCTCATGCTCGCGATCGGTGCAATAACCCTAACCATCACGCTTTTAAAAATTACGGCGGTCGAGGAATAACATTTTGTAAACGGTGGGACAATTTCCAAGTTTTTCTGGTGGATATGGGTCCGCGTCCTACAAGGACGACTCTTGACCGTATTGAAGTGAATGGAAATTATGAGCCGATCAATTGCCGATGGGCCACTTACAAACAGCAAAGCGGCAATCGCCGAAAGCGAGCAAAGATTCATTAAGTTATCCTGCCAATTCCGAAGCGGGTACCGAGTCGCCGGACCACTGACCTTCGCTGTTGCTGCCGCCATAAAGAGAATTGATGAGGCCGAGATTGCTGATGTTGGAACTCGCCCCGCTGACTGCGCCACCCCACGCGTTTGCAGACCCGACGACGCCAGACGCGTTCGCCGCGCCGGCATTGTTGAGTTGCTGGGCCTGCTGCGCCCCGCTCGTACTCGATAGCTGAGATATGTTGTTCGCCGCGCTCTGCCCGACCGTAGCGAGGTTGTTCGCCGTTGTCTGACCCTCCCCTGATAGAGCGGCTAGGCGGTTGTAGGTATTCGACTGCTGATTCTCATACTGGTTGTAGTTCGAGGCGTAAGTGTTATAGGCGTTGTTGTACGTGTTCTGGTAGTTCGTCGATGCGAGGTTCTGCGCGTAATTGTTGAGCGCCTGGGCTGATCCTCCGGTAAGAAGATTTCCCTGGGCCGCCGCCGACTGCTGAAACGCCTGCTCGCCCATCTGCAACTGCGCTTGCTCGCCTGGAGACTGGAGGGCCTGCTGCGCTGTCGGCGCGGTGAACTGGCCGCCCGGATAAGCTTGGGTCAGCGAACCGAAACTGCCGAGGTTCGGGTTGACCATCGAGCCTAGATTCGTGGTCCCGCTTGTGGCACCGCCAGACGTCGTACCCCCGGTACCGGTAAATGCACCTGCTGAGCCCGAGGACGCGCCGACAGTCGTCGGAGGTGTAATGCCAAGCAAATAGTCTAGGTTGGCCTGCCCTGCCTCGCCAGACTGAAGGAAAGGGGCTTCGTTGGCCTGAGTCTGACCGTATTCGCCCTCTTGGAAGCCAAGGGCCTGCTGCTCCTGCTGGTATTCAAGTTGCTGCGCCTGCTGAGCGGAGCTTGCTTGGATACCAGCCGCGGTCGTCGCAGCATTCGAGCCGATAGCCGCCGAGCCAATCGACCCCGCCAGCCCAACTCCTGCGATAATCCCGCCAGTTACGCTCATTTTGCCTCCGTCAACAATTTGCTTACAGTGTTGTCCGTGTGCTTCCAGCCCATCAGCTCAAACATTCTCGTGTTGTCCTCATGGACCTTACTCGAAGCGTGGGCGCGGATCACCCCTCGTTCCTTGAGACCGCGTTCGGACTCCTGAAACATTCGAACCCCGATTCCACCCTTGCGGTAAGGCTTCATCAGGTAATACATATCCGCCAGCGCGACCGGCCCGGAACTCATGTAGTGCAGATGGTGGGGCATCACGAACCACACCGCATACCCCACTAGTTTCCCGTCGTCTCGGACGGTTACAACGTGCATCCGGCCCATCTCATCAAGTAAGCGGTATTGAGCATGGTCCAAATCTCGGGTAAACAGTAGCTTGTCGAGGGCCAAATCCTGCCAATGGAACGCCGCCACCTCTTCGATTTCGGCATCAATCGCTGCCCAAGTCTCCGTCTTGACCTCGATCATGCGATTGCCTGCTGAATGTCGCCCACGGTGACATAATTTCCACTCACATCCGCGCCCAGCGTGAGCAAAAGGTAGAGATATTCAAGAGAATCGACGTTCAGATTCTCCACATGCGTCTCAAGCGTTACCTTCTGCCCGATTTCCTTCTCGATCGTCTTGCAAATGTCCATTAGGTCGCCGCCGTATAGCTCGTGAGTATGCCGTTCGTGAAGGTCATGGAGCCGTCTGCGCCGCCCGTCGTTAGCTTGGCAGTCGCAACCACTCCGCTTATCCCGTCGGGCGGAAGTTGCGAATCCGTTATTGCCCCTGTCAGCGCCGAGAGAGCAGGAACCTGACTCGGAGTAACAGCGCCATTAAGAGCCTCAAGATTCGGCACCTGTGCCGCTGTAAGAGACGGCACCTGCGCTGGAGTCACGGAGCCCTGCAACTGAGACAGCGGAGGCACCTGGGACGGCGTGGCCTTGCCAGCGATGTCTCCGAAGGATGGCTGTACCAGAAGCGGAGCGCCGTTGGTCCCAATCGCTGCAATCCACTGATGCGTCACCTGCGAGACCGCCAAGATGCCACCCAAAGCGGAGGCGGTTGGAAATGGAATTGAGTCGGGCGAGATATTTCCTTCAGTCGTAAACGCATTGTTTAGCGCCTGCTGAAGATTTTGCAGCCACTTCGTAAAGGCGAAGGTGGGTTGCCCGGTCTTCGGATCCACCAGTGGGCCGGATGGAACAAGCTGGGCGAATACGAGCGTGCTCAAACCTGACCCCCACCACTTGAAATCCTCAAGTATGCGTCCACCACGCACCAGAAAACCGGGTCTGTCACCACCAACTCATAGACCCTATACCGCGATTGCCCGAGGCGTCTCCAGATAGCTCGTGCGTTGTACTGCCCCGCGAAACCTGTGCCTTGTACGTGCTGATTGCTCCAAGTCTTGCCCCGATTGTCGCTGAAGCGCAAGACAGCCTGCGGAGGTCGAGGGTTTCCATTTCCGTCAACGAGCGGCGGTTGAGGACCATTGCCGGTATCGAAGTCCACGCTGAGTTCCGCATGGTAAATTCTCGCCATCTCTGCGATCACGGTCGGAGCCCGCCGCAAACGCCTGATTGTCTTGCCGTTGTCGGTGTAATTCGCCGCGCTCATCTGGTACAGGTTTCCGGTCGCCCAGTCGCCCACCAAGTGCTTACCGAAGGCGTAGGTGTGATTCCAGCTTTGGTGCGGTCCCCACACGCCAAGCTGAGTGTTCCACGTGGAACGTTTATGCCACAAACCTTCTGTCACGTCGTAGCACCATGACCATAAGGATTGCGGAACGTAAATAACCCAGAAGAGGTGGCCCACGTCCTCATAACTGTATGACACCATTGCGGCGAGGTTCGCGGGTGTGTTCGTTCCCAAGTCCAATTCGACCGCATGAGTCGAAACCCGCATCGGGACATAGCCGTTCGATCTCCACGCCGAGAGAGCCCCGCGTTCATCCTGGTCGATCCAGAATATCGAATTATCGAGCCGCGCAGGGGCAAATGTCGCGACGCACCCCTTTTCGATCAGGGTGCCGGGGATGACATCGAAGACTTCATTGCTGCCGGTGTCCTGGTAGGGCTGAGACCGCAGGAATCCCATGATCCACGGCTCGCGGTGATTCACGATCAGCGAGGAAATGTTCTCTGCAAATACCTCTACCTCGTTCACCAGCAGTCCGGGCCATGTCGTTCCGTCGAGCACTTGCGACATCTGGAACTTGTTGCTATTCAAGAACATCACGATAAAGTAACTGTCTGAATAATCAGCCTTGAGTGGCGTTCCGGCCATCTGTGAGGAGACATTCAGGAGTTGCAGCCCTTTATCCACCCAAAGCAGCGTACCCGTTCCGTCTGGAGTGTTTCCGCCGGCATCGTTGAAGTCAGGTATCGCCGCGCCAGAGGTTCCGGCGTTGTCGCCGGCTGGACCTTGCTCTGCCCAAACGAGGGTATTTGCGTCCGTCGTATTTCCGGTCTCTTGGAATATCGGCTCTGTTGTGCCGGAAACACCCGCGTTGGTAGCTAGGCCCTGGTCGGTCCATGTGAGTGTATTGCTGTCGAGAACCGAACCCCCAGCATCATCGAACGTCGGAATATCGGCCCCTGACGTTCCCGCCTTGCCGTTCGCGGAGGCTTGGTAGACCCAGAAGAGCGTGGTAAGCGTCGTGCCGTCTGTTGTGGCACCGTAGGAACTCCACGCAGGCACCGTGGCCCCCGAGGTTCCTGCATTTCCACCCGACGCGGCTTGGTAGGTCCAAACCAGCGTCCCTGTGCCGTCCGCGGTGACACCCGCGCCATTCCACACCGGTGCCGAGGCTCCTGAAGTTCCTGCGGTGGTGACTTGCTGAACATTCCCGTTCGAATCTACGATCTGAAATCCCAGCGCATACGCCGTATTGGCCGCCCAAGCGTAGGAGTAAGCTTTCTGGGCGTTTCCGTTGGAGTCGACGATTTCCGCGCCCAAAAGATAGGTCGTATTCGCCACCCACGCAGCCGCCGAAGCCTTTTGGATATGGTTCGCGGCGTCTACAATTTCCGCGCCGACATTGTAGAGCGTATTCGCGATCCATTTCGCCTGCTCGGCCTGCTGAATGTTCCCGTTCGGGTCCACGATCTGAGCGCCGATGGCATAGGGCATATTCGCGATCCAAGCAGCTGCGGTGGCCTTCTGGATATGACCTGCCGCGTCCTTGATGACCTGCCCTACCGTGTAGACCTTATTCGCAGTCCAGACGCCTGGGGAGAGCGTGTAGCAGTAGCAATAGCCATTGGAGATGACGAGTAGCTGGTTGGTATTGTTCACCATCGAAACAGGGTTCCCGTCAGAGGTAACATTGCCGATTTCGTTGCGCGTTCCATCTGCGAAAACTTCGTACAGCGTATCCCCATCTACGGCGAACAACTGGCTACCGGTCCACCACTGCCCCCGAAGCGGTCCCCCATTTTCGTCAGCCGAAAAGATCGATAAACCTGGGGTGCCATAGTAGCTCTTGACGCTCGCCGCCGTCTGCCCGCCATAGGGCTTGCTCGGAGCGATAGCAGCCTGCGACTCCAATGTCTCCGCATACCAGTTGATACACTCCTCATCGGCCACGGCCGTGCTCTTGGAGGTGTACGAAGCTCCGACGAAGCCGATCCTCATCGAGTCAAACCGTCAAGGAAGGAATAATCAGGACGGCCAGATCCGCTCGAACTCGGAGCATCTGTCGCCAGCCGCGGCGAGGAGACATTGTTGACCTGCACCGACTTGAGCGCCCGCTTCCACATTCCCACAAGCGTCTGACTCGGTTCGCGCTCGAAGCTCGGTGCCACGCGGATCGCCAACTCGTACTGAACCGCAGCCCAGTAGCCGGGGGGCATCGAGAACGACTGCGCCACGGTGGTGTATTCGCTCAGAATCGCCCGAGACTCAAGGTTTACCTGATAGGAGGATGTTGGTACAGGCCAAAAGTAGATGTTGCCCAGAGGCCAATCTGGCGAGTAGTAGTAGTCGGTCGGAAGAGAGGAGGTAAGCCCCTTGATGCGGTTGTTTGCCCACCAGTCATCGTCCCTGCGGTTCAAAGGCAGTTCAACCCCCGGCGTACCCTGAAGGATGAGGCCGATGCTATCGATGCTCTGCGGGCGCTGGTTGACATTGAAGTCACCGTTTGGGCCTATCGTCACAGGCACGATGTTCGCGGGCAGCGTGTACTGTGTGAAATTCACATTGTAGATCATCGGTCGGCGAGCATTCCACTCGTCAATCAGGACCTGGAGATTCTGAAGGCACCACGCCTGATCGTCGTTCGACAATGCCTCACCAGCGGCGAGCGCCCCAAGATGCTGCGCCGCCGCATTGATGATGGATAGAGCCGTTACCGTGATGGAGTTTGCTGCCGGCATCTAGGCAGCGTGCTCTTCGGACGGCGGAGGAACTTCGTCAAGACCTTCGCGGTTCGCTTCGTCGTGGTAGTCGGTGTTGTCGGTCAGACCTGCGCCAACGGTCTGAGTCCAATCCGGCCCTTCGCCGTACCAGCGCTCCGAACCACTGCCGACCGCCTCTACAGGAGTTCCCTCGTATTCCTTGCCTTCGAACTGCTTTCCGGGGGGAAGCTGCGGGATGTGCGGCTCAACCTTATATCCAAGGTCAAACGCAGCCTTCGCCTCTTCCTCATTGATAACGACCACATACTTGTGCTCCAGCGTTTTATCGACGGGATGCAAGTACAGCATCTTCGGGTATTCCTGAATCTCTTCCATGATGGCTCCTTTAAGCTGCTTCGGATTTGGGGGGACGGCCGACACCACGCTTCACTTCGGAGGGCTCATACTCGAATCCCTCCAACTCAACGTCAGGCTTGGCCTCGGGGACATGCGGCTTGATTCTCCAACCCTTGCTCGTTGCCAACTCCAGCTCCTCGGAATCAGCAACGATGCGAGTCCGGTGCTCCTGCGTCTTGTCCTTCGGGTGCAGGTAGACCATTTTGGGGTATTCCTGATGGGCGATGGACTTCGACGGCGGCTTGTTGATGTCAAGCACCGTCATATTCGGGCTGTCGAGTGCTTCCTGGTCGAGTGCGAAGGGCATGGTTTCCTCAAAAAGATGAGGGCCTATGCGAGCGCCCTCTCTGGGTTAGACGGTTGCGGTGCCAAGCGAGTAGACGGTGTAGGTCGGGAGAGATGTGGAATCCCCCACCTTGGTCACAATCAAGAGAAATTCCTTGATCTGACCCGTTGCCACCGTCATGGTCCCACTCGTGGTCCCACCGGTGCCGGCCGCAACGGTGACGGTACCCGCGCCGCTCGACTGAACGAAGAACCGAATCCCCGAACCGGAGGTTGCGTTCGGAGGTGCGATTCCAGGCAGTCCGCCCTGCGCTCCCTCAATCTGAGGAACGAGCAAAGCAGCGGTCGGAAGGGTGAGCGTCTGCGCGGCTCCGTTGGTGGAGGTGATGAGACCGCCAAGGACGTCCGAGTAGGTCAGGGTTGTGGCGACCGCGGTGTAGGTGACGGGCGCATAATACTGGTTGATGATGCCGCTGAAGCTGAGGTAGTCCTTCTGAGGCGTGAAGGACTGCACCGGAAGAGGAGTTGCTGTCTGATTGGGTCCACCGAAGGCCATGTTATGCTCCTGTGCGCCTCCTGCGAGGACGCTGATTGCTGTTTTGTACCGCGTAGGTAACCCATCGGCAGTTTGAAGGCGAGTAACCGGAATTGTTATCTCTCCGGTCCACAGTCAACTTACCTTTTCCCAAGATGTGCTCGTATCCATTTTCCTTCGCCCACAAGATGAAGGCTTCTGGATCGTGCCGCCACGCCTTACAGACTTCAATGCCTCGCCCACCGTAATCAGAATACTTCCTGTTCTTAGGGTTATAGCACCGCTGAATCATGGCTTCCCAGATTGCGTATATCGGTTCATGGGAAAGACCATGCGTTCTTGCTGTGAAGCGCTCAGCCTTGAGACATCCACAGGATCGGGTGTTGCCATTTCTAAGACTGGCCCCTGACACTGTTATGAGTTTCCCGCACTCACAGCGACAATCCCATCGAACACTGCCGCTGCCGTCGCGTACGCTCGCCTTGCTGATTACCTCAAGACGAAAGAATTTCTTGCCAGTTATGTCGTCAAATCTTCCCATCCGTATATTATAACTTGTCCTTGTAATATACGGATGGCATAAGTGCTTATTTCTTATGCACCTGCAACAGCTACTGCACCCGCGTCGTTGTACAAGTTGCCGTAGCCCATGCACATGTCAAATCTATTGGTCATCTTCGACTCACGCTGATCCCATGCACGAACGAAGCGAACGGCGAGTCCGGTGTCCGGATCTTCCGTCTGCTCTGCACGCTCGACCGCCTTCGGAACTTCCAGCTTGCCGCCGCTCATCGCGAAGGCGAACTTGGATAGGCCGAGGGAAACCGTGCCGCTCACACCGCTTGGTGCGTTCGTTCCGGGCCACAAGGTCAGTGCAGCTCCGTTGGCAGGCAGAGAATCGGTGTTCTGATACTGCGAGCCAGGGCCATAGATGGCAGGAGACACGTTCAGCGAGTCGGTCCCACCAGTCAGGGTCAGAGGCGTCAGAACGGTGAAGTTCTGTGCGCCCATCGTACCTGCACGGCGAGTGGTCGGGTTGACGCCATTGACGTTGGCGATGGAGAACTTGTCACCAACGTTGAACGTCTGCCCTGCCGTTCCGGTGACGCTCAGCACATTGCCGGACTGGTTCGCTCCGGTAATGGTCACACCGCCCGTTGCGGCAGTCCCAACCGTGTGCTCGTAGAGCGAGTTCGAGCGGTACCACTCCCAACCAGCCGCCGTACCGAGAACGCCGGTGCGGAACATGCGGGAGATTTCCGGGGCCGGGTTGAACTGCGTCACGTTCGCCTGCACATACGACTGCATCAGCGACGGGCTCAGAATGAGGTGGCGAATCCCCTTGGGGCAAGCCTTCTCATAGAGCCGACGCTCCGCAGCAGCAGCGAAGTTGATCGTGGTCGCGTCCGTGCCGAGGGTGCCGACGACGTTCGATGTGTTCTGGTAGGCGAACAGTGCAGCGCGAGAATCACACTCCTGCGCCAACTGCCGAGCAGCCGGATACAGGTAGTTCTCCTCAAGCTCTTCCTGCGAACGCTCCATCTTGACGAGACGCTCGTAGGAGTCCCACTCAAAGTGAATCCCGAACACCTGATCCAAATTGATGGTGGTTGCCAGACGAGCGATTCCCTGGGGCTGATATCCCAAGCCGTTCGTCACAACCCAGCGCTGCGGAAGTTTGACCTGTACGGACGAGCCTACAGGGAAGTTCTTACCGAACTCCGACTCCCACTCCGTATTGAAGACACTGGCAACTTCGAGAGCATTCTGCAAAAACCACAGAATCTTCATCGAAACCCAGTTTGTGTCGAGAAATTGATTTGCCATGAGAACCTTTCAGGCCTAGCTCTTCAGCTTTGCCAGATATCGGCGGTTGGCTTCCGCTTTGAAGCTACGGAAATCACCCGCCTTTGCCGCAGATTCCATCCCGTCTGGAGGTGAAGCGGCTTGGCCGCCAACCGTGGAGGGTGGTTTCGGGGCTTGGGTTTTCGGTTTTGCAGGAGCTTCTTCGGTTTTACCCGCCAACTCGTCGGCAATCAACGATTCCGTCAACGCAATGTATCGCAGAGCCTTGCCTGGATTGTCCTGCGCCATCTTCGCGAACTTGGAAGCCTCTTCTTTGCTCCCGCCGATGACTGCAACCAAATCAGGAAAGACATCCGAATCGTTCAGCATATCTTGAACAGCAGGGCTGATCTTGATTGCTGACATTGCTTCGATGAAACCGTCTCGTGCTGCCTCGAAGTTTTCGTGCCGACCGCTGGCCTCTTCCATCTTCGCTTTGAATTGCTTCGCATGGTTCTCAGCCGCCTGCTCCCGCTGTTGCGTAGCCCACCGCTGCTCCGCTTTCCAGTCAGCCAACTCCTCGACGTAATCCTCATAGGTCGCAAACTTCGGCGTCCCATCGGCTTTCTTGTCTTCGGTGGTCGGTTTGGGGCGAGTGAACTGAGTTTCTGGCTTGGTGGGTGACGATTCCACCTTTGGCGTCTCTTTGCCAGCTCCCTTACGAATCTTGTCGATGGTCGATTCCAGCTCGGCGATGCGCTCTTCCGCAGTCTTCGCCTTCTTTGCCGGTTTCTCCTGCACTTCTGGTGTCTTGACTTCTGTCGAGGCTGCCGCTTCCTCGGGTTTCGGCAATTCTCCAGTCTTGCGGAATTCGGTTCGCTGATCGCCCGTAAGGTTGACCAAAGGACCGCGCTCGACCTGCATCTCTACGGTGGTTGGCGATTCCACAACAGCCGCCTGTGCTTCATTCATTGTGTTACCTCGTCCTTACGCCGGACCGGCGGAATCTTGTTGTTGGGCAGCTTCCTGTGCGCTCTGCTGGCTCTGTGCGTCTGCCTGCTGCGCCTGAAGGTCTTGCTGCTGCCCGGCCTCCTGTGAAGACTGTGCAGACTGGTTTGCGGCTTGCTGCTGCTGCAACTGTTGCTGCTGGTCGGCCTGCGCGGCTTCCATTGCAGCCTCGTGAGACTGCTGATGGAACTGCGCTTCCAAATCCTTGACCGCAGCTTCACGATCCGCAAGAATCTGAGCCTTCGTGTTGATCTGGGCAACCGCAATCTGCGTGGCAAGTTTCTTGTCCTCAAGCGACATATCAGCCTGAAACTTCGCCTGAATCTCCTGCAACTTGCCTTGCGTCTCCCACATCTTTCCATGCTTCTCAAGTGACAGCTGCTGTGCGGTTGCCATCGCATGTTGTGCCTGAGCCTGGGCCTGCTGAATTGCCTGTTGCGCCTGGGGTGGTAGCGGCTGACCGTCTCCGTCCGGGTCGATAATCTTCGACATCGCATCGCCAATCGGGCCGATATCCTTGAGAGTAATCGCCATCGAAAGAAGCTTCGCCTTCGCTCCGGGTGCGATCGGCAACTCGCCAAGCTCGCTAATCAGAGTGTCCGCAAAGTCCGACGCCGCCTCGCGCTGAGACTGATAACTCATGCCAGTGGAGATGGTTACGTCAAAATCACCCTTCGCCGGGTCGAAGACATCATCGGGGTTGGGAGGAGCCTGCCCTGGTGTAGCTTGTGGCATCTGCCCACCCGGCGCTACCGGCATTAAGGTGTGTGAATCGTCCGGGTTCCGCGTTCCAACCTGCCGAGGCGTGTCCATCACCTTCGTAATCAGCTCATCCAACTGCCGGCCGCAGTTCTCAATCGCACGGTCGAAGTTGTCTGTAAAGTGAAACGAGCCAATCGCCTGCTGTGACTGAATCTTGTCCAGCGCAATTCCCGACTTCTCGTTCTGCCGCTGCGCTGCGGTGGGTAATGGTGTAATCCCCATCGCAGACTGAATCGACCGTCTCCAGCGCTCGAAACCGACCTCATACGCCTGTGTGTTTGGCGAGAATGGAGCACGTACCGGCAGAGGGAGGGTATTACCACCTGCACCGTCCACGATCGGGTCCACCTGGATGTAAGCGCGAGGAACTCGGTTCAACTCGTCCCAAGCATCCTTGTCCGTCTCGAACTGCCCCACGTAGCCCATCACAGGAGCCCGCGGGGCCATGCCGTACTCTTCGGCTTCCTGCGACGCGATATACGCCAGCATCATCTGCGGACCACGCGCCTTGCGGATCATCGAGTAGTACATCCGCTTCATCTCGCCACCGGACGGCACGTACACCTTCTTTCCGGTCACCGTGATAATCGGTATCCACGATCCTGGCCACGCTGTCTTTTCGAGAATCTCGACGCCATTGGTGATGTACTGCGTCACCGTGCCGCCCTCACCGTTCTCGTCGTAGTCATCGATGCGCCAATACTCGGCAACAACGATGTTTTCCGCCGCAAACCAGTCAGGAGCCACCGTCGTATCGTCTGCGGTGAAGCTCTTCTTCTCTGCCTTGGGGTATTTCTTGGCAAAGTCCCGCTGCCGCATGATATCCAGCACGAAACAGCGCTTCTGGTCTGAGAAGTCAGCTTCCTTTGAGTTCGGGTCCAGCAGCACCGAAAGCGGGTTCTCGATGATCTTGATGCGGGGCTCGACCTCGTTATCCTTCGAAATAATCTTGGTCGTTACCCGAAAGAATCCCATGCCGCAGTTGATTGCGTTCTCAAAGGCGTTGGTATACGCGCTCTGAGCATTCGAGGCATACTCAATCCCACGAATGACTGCCGATCGCTTCTCGGCGTCCGCATCGTTCGCCCCAGACCCCTTGGGATTGACCTTGATCGCCCGTTTGTTCTGCCGCAGATTGTTGATCGTGGCATTGAGGTACTGGTCGAGCTCATCAGGGCACAGGACGGGACGGTTATTGTCCTCGCGCAGCATCCGGTCGGCAGGCTCCCACGGATCGCCGGCCACGAAGCGAAGGTCAATCTTGGCCTCGGAATGGTTTTCGCGCCAGAAGTCTTTGAAATACGAAAAGTCCTCCCGAATATCTCTCAGGAGTTCATCGTTGCCCTTGGCAGGATCTGTGCGGACCGGCTCTGATTGCACTACTTGGCAATCCTCGTCATTACCTGCTTCTTCGGGCGCTTGTGGTCATACTCGTTCATCGTTGCCTTGTACTTGCCCTTCGGCACGGCCGGCATCTTCGGGTTCGGCAACTCGTCCGCTCGCATCTGCTTCTTCATTAGTTCCTCACTTCGTGGATTCGTGATTCCGGCATCAAAATCTTGCCCACCTTCGCCTGCTCTTGGTAGATCGGCTGAACCCCGCACTGACGAGCCGCTTCCGCATTCATGTACGCCTCAAGGGTAAGCGCCTTGAAATGAAGGTAAGGCCGCATCGCATCCAGCTTGCCTTTCCTAGCCTCGATGTTCGACTCCGTCAACAGCTTCTCCCGCAAGTGGTCGTGGTCCTGGATCAGCGTTGCCAGAAACGCCAGCATATCCGCGTCCTCAATATCCTTGAGCGGACAGACGATGGCGAAGTTCTCAACGCGGCGTTGCTCGTCTAGTTCCATCGCCCATTCCTCCGATATCGTAATTCCTTAAAAATAACCACCATCGCTTTTGCTGCTAGCCAATAAGCGGATAAAACTGCTGGGCCTACTATCGCCAAAGCTATCTTATGCACAATCATTTGAGCAGTCCGTTCATTTGGAGTTGGATGGTGGTTGGCCGACCGTCAGCGCATGTGGCCGCGAGAGCGCGAAACGAAGCCATGCGAATCGCGTAAGAGTCCGCTCCTTCAATGGGAACGTAGCGATACGCCATCAGTTTGCCGCCCCCGCTGCGGAGTCCTTATCGTACTTGACGCCCATCATCTTGTTCGCCTTGATCCGGACCTTGGTAGCCTGCGCCTTGGTCAGCACATCCTTCGGGATTGTCTTCTTCGGCTTCATATCGTGTTCGCTCCGTCCTCGTACACAATGTCCAACACATCGCCGGCGGTCCCGTTGACATACCAGCTCCCGAGGTCACGACCGACACCGGTTGCGGGTCCGACATAGAACGCACCGCCTGGAGTCGCAACGCTGAGTCCGCGGGTGGTGCTGATATTCGCGTCTCCGATCCGCATGACGTGGGCTGCATTGTTCTGAAACAGCATCCAAATTGCGTTCAGGTGAGCGCCTGGGCTCAGAACGGCGGTATTCCCAGCCCCGATGGTAACCTGCATGGTTTTGACAGCTGCGTGGGCCTGCAATGGCAGGAATAGCGCAGCCGCGACAAGTATTTTCTTCATCATGCCCATCCACTCCTTCTCGCTGGCGGTGCAACTGGTTTAGGTTTCGGCGGCGCAATCTTCACTGCAAACGTCATCGCCCACGCATCTCCGAAGTCTGGCGAATCCACTCCCCGCGATCGCATCTCGTCTTTGCTCTCAAGCACTATGCAATTCCTCGTAGGGTGGTATCCGTAATCCGGTGCCGTCAAATCTGTGTCTATCTCTGGATCATCGGGTATCTGTCCACCTTCGAGCCAGTCCTTTCCTTCGCCCCAAATCTCTGTGCGCCGATTGAAATACTTTTGCGGGTCTTGCGCCGCTGCACCACCGTGGAACTCGAATAAGATCATCTTGCGTCCGTCTGGCCAAATGATCTTGTCATAGCGGCGAGCGACGAGGTAATCGACTACCGCCCCGCCAATGCCGTCTCCGTCAATCACTACGGCGTCCGGTCGCTCCCGATCAATTGCTTCCTGAACCATGCCACCAAGCTTCTGAGTGTCCATGCCGTAGAAGACGCCTTTGGGCTTTCCTCCACATATTTCTGCTTTTCGTCCCTGGCGCTTGAATATGACGCTTCGGTTATCTCCGAATCGAGCAACGTCCACGGCGAGGATGACAGGGCTTGATTGGTAGCCATCGACGATTCGCTTTCGCGCTGCTGATACGAGATCGCCGGATATGAATTGCGTAGATCCACCGCGAGGAAATTCTCCGCGTATTCTGACTCTTGCTCTGTCGGAGTCTTCGCCCCATCCCCTGATTTGGGCGTCGAGGAGCGATTTGTTGGTGCCTTCGACGGTGCGGGAGTCGATTTGACGCTTGACCCAGCGGTTCGCGCCGGTGATGGCTTTGTAGAACTCGCCGGTGTTGCGCGTTGGGTTTCCGAACGCGATCCAGATGATTTCCGTGTCTTCATCGCTTAGAACTCCCTCAGCCACTTCCCAGATGATGTCGTCAATTGAGCTAGCCTCGTCGAAGATGATGACGATTCGCTTGCCCTGATTGTGAAGTCCTGCGAAACCTTCCGTCTTCTGCACCGACCACGTAATAAAGTCGGCTCGCCACATCGCCTGATGCTCAGGGTCTTTGACCCGTATCGACGTGGCATTGATGTCCCACCAGTGTGCATTGATGCCGTGCCGAAACCACTTCTGCACTTCCGGGGCTGTCTTCGTGGAGAGCTGTACACCAGTTCCAGCCGTGACTACTACCTTGCAGTCCTCGCAGGTGCTCATGGCCCAATCAATCACCATGCCAATCTCGGCACTGTTGTGCGTCACAATGAAATCGGAGGTTTGATACAGCCCTCCGTCCACCTCAAAGCAAATGCCTGGACCCGACTCTATTTCCTCAATTGAATCAATCCACTTAGCCGTGTATCTCGATTCTGCGGCGATCAGACGGCTTTGCTTTCGAGCAATCTTGAAAAGCTGTGTTACGCCGTCCCAAGTTATATGCGTCTGCCAACTTCCGGCAAATTGATTGGCCTTGAAACTCTCCGCCCTTGCTCTCAAACCTAACGATCTGGCCAGTTCGATAACGTCTTTGGTGAGCTGACGGGATGCGCTGGCAAACGCTGCTCCTCCGCATTGCTCTACCCAGCCATCCGTATCGAGCAATCCTTGAAGAACCTCTAGGCGTTCAGATGACTCGATGTAGCGACGGTCTACCTTTGCGTTATACGTGGTGCAACCAAATAGGCCAGCCTTGCGAAGATGTTTCTTTAGTCCATATAGGGTACGACAGACGCCTTGCCCACGGTGGGGATACGCCACGTTATCCCAAACTTCTGGGTCGATGTTCGTTACGCCTCCGCCATCCTTTGTCCCATCTCCGAGCCACACGCCATACGTGTATGGGTCAACGGGTAGCATAGCTTTGGCGTATTGAACTGCGCCAGAGGCAGGTATCTCCCATTGCCTAGACAAAGAAACTCCGTTGGCCCTCAGAACTCCAGCGTTCACGATATCGAGCGTTGAAACTACCTTCCACCCAGTTCCGTTCCGCCTAGCTTGTCTGTCCCGCGTCTTCCACAAATGACCGGATGAAACATTGACGGCCGTTCCATCAGAAAAGCGAACTCGATAGAAAGGGCATGACTCGTAAAACCTCATCGCTCGAATCAAAGCCGGCGATCCATCTTCGCCAAACAGATAATCTCCCACACGCATGGTAGAGATTTGGCGTAAACCGTCAGGCGTAGGCAGATAATCTTGAGGGCTCTGAGCCTTCCCAATGCCGTGGCCCGATGCGACCGCGATCTGCAATGGCTGATGCCGCGTCTCAGGGCTTGCGAAGTGATCCCGGATCAGCGTGTTGATGTCGTTCTGCCACGTTCGAGGTCCGCTCGCCGGCAGCTTCTCCGACTCCCAAGGGAAGTTGTACCGCATGAAGCCGACCGGATCGAGCGAGTAAGCCCCGATGTCCTGGGCAAGGGCTAGTTCTTCCTCTGCCAAGCCGCCCTTCATTTAGCCCCACAGAGAGAACATTTGCAGCGCGGGTGATGCCCTTGCGTTTTGGAGCGGGGGGAAGGAATCGAACCTTCGACCTGCGGACTGGAAGGCCGCTGCTCTTCCTCTGAGCTACCCCTGCGGATCAAATCCACCGCAACCCAATTGCGACTGCGTTGAAGCCTCACACCTTCTTCGTCCAGCCGGGCCACCAATTCGTCAGGTATTCGAAGCGATATCACCATGACTACATTGTACTACTTCCCAGCCCTCTTCCGAGCCTCGGCAATCGTGTCTGCCAAGGTAAGACTGCCGGATACCTCCAACTTGTCCGTAAACAGCCGTAAGTGCTTGCCTAGCAGCTCCAAGGACTCACGCTTCGGTGCCAGCTTGAACTTCGTGCGTAGGACCAACTTGCGCTCTCCGTCCCCTACACCACCCGCTGTATCGACCGTAATCTCTTGAATCGCAGCGGTTTGTTCCCGAGTCATCTGCGAATAGTCAAACTCTTGGAGCCTTCCTTCGGAGTCAAACGCGAAGTAATCTCCCATGTTCGCAAAGCCCATCATCGCCAGTTCATTCAAGACTCGTTCGGCGGTGATCTCAAGCCTTGCGAGTCTCGGAAGGTGTTTCTTTTCAATGGCTTTCTGCACTTCAGGCTTCGTCAGGTTTTCTTGACCGATGGAGTACGCTGTCTGCTTGCTGTAACCTGCTGATTCTGCGGCCTTTGTTGCATTGAGGCCGTTCGCAAGATAGTGAGCTACAAACAACTCCTGTTTCGGGGTCAGTTTTGCCACGTCAAGCCTGCGCCTGAGACTTAGAGTCAACGAACCGGTTAGCCTGTGATACCAGAGTCCAGTTGGTCTCCCGGTCGAAGGTAATACCGGGGATCTCAGCTACTGAGAGAGGTTCACGTACCTTAGCCTGCACATTACGGGCTGCAATTGATTCTGCAAGACTTAGGTCGCGCACCGATACGCCTTCTTCGAGCCAAACACACGAGCAGTTCTCAATGCCTCGGAAGGCTTGAGAGGGCTTGAGCCAGTAATTGCGGGTGATATTGAGGATTCTCTTGTTGGATGCCATAGAGACGGTAAAGCCTTGGCCGAAATGGAGCCCGACATTGTTGCCTGTGTCCGGCATCAGTGAAGCAGGGTGCAATTCGTTATAGCACAGTGGGTTGAGAGTGCAAAGGATTATTTGCCTAATAACGCAAGTGAGCCGGTCATACCACGAATTAGTTTATGAGTCCGCCCACATATGTTTTGTTGCGCCAGTATCGAGGCCAAGGGCTATATTCTCCCCAGGTTTTAGTAATCTTCCACATTCCTACTCCCATTCTATTCATCGGAGGAACGTGTTTCCTGATTAGAAAACCCTCTGCTTCTCGACGTGCGTCATGATCTCGCACGATTACATGGCGAATAGAGTCTGCGCCCCACTGGACAAAAGCTCGGCGCATGTTGTGGTGTCGTAAACGATTCCTGATGTTCACGGAACGGCCAGTGGCACGACCATCCTTGCGAATAGCCTAACGTGTCATTCACCCAATTGGACCAAAGAGAAAGTCAAGAAAGCAAAGGAGATAAATTGAATCCATACGAAATATACCAGCAAGCCCTTCGTGATCGAGCAGAATGCCAGAGGTGGGCAGCACTCATCGGCAAGCAATCGAACGCCACAGCGCCTCACCGGGGAGCAATTACAGGCGTATCGGGTCATTTCGCGATTCATTTTCAGCCCAGTGACGGCGCAACGAACTACCATGATTCTCCGAAGATCTTCGATGCGGTATTGGCTGATGTAATGAAGGATCATTCCAAGATGCTCATCGAAGAAACTCTGGCGGTGTTCGTTCGGCGCGAGAATGACGCCTTGGTCAAGTGCAAGTCATTTGCCGAGGCGATGCTCAAAGAAATATCTGATCTTGAATCTCCATCACTCTAACCGCAGCACAACAGCCTGGAGGCTGAAAAAAAATGGATATTTTGAACGCAATCGGCACTGTCTTGTTCACGTCTGCCGCAACGATCCTCAAAGATGCGGTTGTTGAAGCGGTCTCTAAACGAGCCGACCTGCGCGGAGCCAACCTGCGCGGAGCCAACCTGCGCGGAGCCAACCTGTACGGAGCCGACCTGCGCGGAGCCGACCTGCGCGGAAAGAAAATCCAAGCGCTTCGCGTATTCACCGGACTGTACGAGTATCAGGTGTGGTCTATTCTATTCGCCGACGGTACACGATGGGTTAAGATGGGTTGCCTATTCTACGACCTAACCGAATGGGAGAAGATTGGCGTACGCGAGAGCAATCTATCGGAGTTCCCGAATGACGGAAGCTCAAAGTGTGAGGAGCGCGTGGCAGCATTCGAGTTTGCCAAGGGAGTTGCGGAGCGGTTTGTGTTCGTCGAGGAGAAAGTCGAGGCACCCACCAACAGCGAAGCCCCGTAAGGGGCTTGTGCTGTGCTTGGAGGCAGGGTTCCGATGCACGCCGGGTTCCATGAACAATATACGCGGATGCTATACTATATGCAAGATCGCTTAGGCGATTGGCAAACAGTTGGGTAGCTCCCAACTGCAGTGGAGCCGGAGGGACTTGAAGACCTCTGGCTCCTGCCTCACTTCAAGGGGGAACACGTTGAAAGCACCAGCCTTCCAGTTTTACGCTGCTGAATACCTTGCCGACGAAAAAGTACAGTTGATGTCTCTTGAGGAAGAGGGATGTTACATACGCCTAATGGCGTTCTGTTGGCGCGAGGGCAGCATCCCATGTGATCACGAAAAGCTATCCAGACTATGTAAGGGTGCTTCATTCACCCTACTAGCGGTGGTTATGGAGTGCTTTCAGACTTGCGATGACAATCCCGACAGGTTGATTCATAAAAGGCTTGAGGCTGAGCGCCGGAAGCAAGCCGAGTGGCGGGAGAAGTCGTCAGCCGGGGGTAAAAAGGGCGCGGAGTCAAGAAAACTAGCAAGGGTGGTTGAACCAACCAATCAACCACAAGGCAACACTGCATTTGCTTCTGCACTTGCTTCTTCGTCTTTGTCTTCTTCTTCCTTAAGTACAAATACTTCCGTAAATGAATACTTCTCTAAGGAGGCTTTTGTTAATGAACCCTAAGCGCCGATATCAGGAATATCTCGCGAGCGATCACTGGGCGGCGATGAAATTCTTCAAAGCTCAGATGGATGTTGTTCAATGCGTGGCGTGTTTGGCAACCGACGACATCGACCTACACCACATGGTCTATACCAACCCCCTAGAGGACGCCCAGCTCGAAGACACTTGCTGGTTATGCCATTATTGCCACGGATTGTTCCACCATAAGGCCGGTACAGTGCTGAAGGGTGTTCCACGTCACTTGCTCATCGCGGAGACCGTACGGGTCATCCTGACATACAATCCGATCGATCCTCCTTGCGACCAAGAACTTTTGTTGGGAAGAAGGACGCTAAATAGCCTCGGCGTGAATCCTGACCACTACGAGGCAACTCTCAAATTCACCAAGAAAGCAGTATAGCAACCGTCACTGTGACAGATTCAAAGCGTCACAAGGAGGTTTTATATGGAAGTCCGGAAATGTCCTGTATGTAGCAAAGAGTTTACGGTGGACCCCACAAAACATGACGATGCGGCGAAAAGGTATTGCACGAAGCGCCACAAAGAACGAGCAAAGAGGCTGCGTAGAGGGATCGCAGTTGAGCGCAGAGGCCCCAGGTTGTCGCTTTCAACGCAGATGTATACGGCAGATGCCTATAAGCACTTCTGCCCCACCTGCGCTGAATTAGGCATTGAAGAGTAGGGTTTAGCTATCAAATACGCTAATGAAGGGAAGGAATGAAAAATGAGCGCACTGAATCTGGAATCCGCCTACGAAGAGCTTCTCCGCGAATCGTGCCAAACAATCGTAGATCTTCGGTTTGAATTGAGTCAGCAGAAAGAGATTCTGGAATCCTGGCAGAAGCGCACGAAAGAGTTAAATGCCATCGTGAATGGCTCGCTTATGGTTGATGCGATGTCGGACGATTTTACGGAAGACGATTGGTCTTGGCTGTGGCCAGAGGAGTATGAAACTTCGTGCTGCGGGGCTCCGTGCTCAAAAGATAGAGCAGAAAACGGCGGACGTTGCGGCATGCCTTGCATTTAACCCATTTCAACGATGCAATGAAGCAGCACAAAGGAGAAGCATGAGCGAACTTATGAAGAAGCTGGCAGAGATGATGCCTAAACGCAATACTGAACCTGCTCCATCGGGAAGGCAAATGATATCCTTCCTCCTTGAGCCCATACGCCAGCATGCCAACCAGTTCGATCCGTGTTGCCCAATGCTCCCTAAAACACAGGACGAGATGGTAGCAATGTTGTGGGTATTTGGCGAGCAGATCGCAGGCGAAATGGAAAATCGGATGAACTACGCTTTGAATATGGCCAACGATGCCATAAATACTCAGAAACCCACAATTGTTTACTCCCCTGAAAAGCCATCCTAAGGCTTATTCTGTAGCTCGCCCTTGCGCTTAGCCGCCGCTTCCTTGAGCCGCTCGAGCAGTTCGGTATCCCCGGATGCTTTAGCGGCTTTCGCTGGCACCTGGAACCTGTAGGCAAGTATTTCGAGGGTCCGTGCGTGTCGGATGGAGTGAAGGGCTGTCACTTGGGCAATGAGGTCCGCAACCTTGACGAACTGCTCTGGGTTGGCACGGACTTCGGCTATGTAGGCGTGGGGATCGAAGTTCATGACTACACCTGGTCCGTAGCTGCGGGCTGCGCTTTAGGCCAAATCAATCCACATCTTTCGCATAAACGCGCCTCTTCGGTTTCGGGGTATCTCCCCATTAAGAATTCAAAGCTGATGACGATTCTCTGATACGTGGAAAAGGGGCCGCATCCCTCTACCTTACAAAGCAAATCTCGAATTCTCATACTGCAACCGCCTTCCGCTGCTCTGCCTCTGGACGTGTAAGTTCGCCAGGGCAGAAACCATCGTTGAAATCATCGTCGTCCATCGCAGCGTAACATTCGTTGTGCATCCGCCAGTCTTGCCATTCGTTGGACCACATGCCGTGGAAGTACTTGTGCTGCTCACCCTTGGGAATGCCTTCATAACAGGCAATGCACCGGTGGTCTTTCCTGCCTACGATGTCTACCGTTTCCCCTAGATCGCTCATGCTGTCACCGCTCTCTTAGATTCTGCCTCTTTCGACTTGGCGTACCTGATGCGTGAGTGCTTCTCAAAGCCAATGACCGCCCGTTCTGGCATGGCTGGCATATCGAGCAACTTGTCCGGCCAGCATTGAAACTTTTCCCGATAAAGGTTGGACGCGCGGCCCCTGACTTCTCGCACATCATCCGTCTTTTTGCGATCCATAAGCAACCCGATGAGTTGCGAGTAAAACGCTTGCTTCTGATCCATCGAGTATTTCTCCTTCGGCTCTTTCTTAGCCTCGCGCTTCACCAGCGTTCCGTCAACGGTCTCCACATTGCAGACTACCGGACGCTCGCCACACTTAGGGCAGACGCTTGTGCGGGGGGGTAGCAACATGCGGCACTTGCCACACTTCTTTGGCTTCGGCGGTTCCTTCTCTCCAGCGTATGCGTCACCCTTCTCTTTCGGATCGGAAGAGTCCAGGTGGTCGTAGGAATAGTCTTCCGGCATCCCCAGAGCCTCGATGTTGCCGCCGTGGTCGTTGACCCACCCTACCTGCTTCCCGTTTGCCACACGTCGAAGGCGCCCCAAATCCTGCTCAAGCTTCATGCGTGAGCGAGTGAGATAGGCGAGGCTTATGCCGCGGACATCTTCATCTATCCCTGTACCAAGGCAACCGACCGAGAACATCACGTGGATGTCCATGCGACGGTACCGGCAGAATAGAGCTTCTGAGTTAGGGTCTTCGCTATCCCGCTCTTCCGAAGGGGTATCCGCGTCAATGTACCCGCACCGCACACCTTTGTCCTCGAAAGACTTCATCAGCATCTTGGCATGGTTGCAGTTCTGCCCGAAGACGAACCATCTTGCCTTCGATCCTCTCTCCTGCCACATCTTGTACACATCCGCAACCAACGTCTTGTCGGACATCTCCGCTTCGGCTTGAGAGTCGGAGAACTCGCCGGCCACGATCTTGAGTTTCTTTCGGTTCGGGATGTGCTCGGGCTCGTAGACCTCCAAAGGGGATAGACGGCCTTTATGCTCCAAGGTAGCGTAGCTGGGTCCGATGATGAGATTGGTCCAGTGCCGTCCCATTCCTTTGGCGTAGGGAGTAGCAGACAACCCAATGAAGATCGTGCGAGTGTCTCGCGCCATCCACTGATACATCTCGGCATGTTGCTCATGGCACTCATCTACGATCACCAGATCAAACCCCTGCATGAGCTGCGGACGCCGCGTAAGAGTTTGCATACTGGCTACCTGAACGCGGGCCTGATGGTTCGTTCTGGGATGGTTGCGCTGGATGACGCCAATGTCGGTGATGCCCTGCTCCTCGAAGCCGCGCACCGTCTTATTGAGCAAAGACAGGATCGGCACGATGAACAAGACCAAGCGATTCCGC
>Ga0302315_10001562_pt1 | contig 23043 bp, 17 predicted proteins | sample III_Palsa_N3_1_FD_200532 | JGI IMG/M metagenome (GOLD analysis project Ga0302315, IMG submission 200532) | Peat permafrost microbial communities from Stordalen Mire near Abisko, Sweden - III_Palsa_N3_1 | ecosystem: Environmental > Terrestrial > Soil > Palsa > Peat permafrost | place: Sweden...
GGATTCAGAAACCGTGACAACTTCAAGACCGCCATCTACTTCCATTGTGGTGGCCTTGATCTTTATCCGGCTTCAGCTACCCATAAAATTCCCGGATGAATCAATTTTTTATTGGCGCAGTAACTATTGCCGAGAAATTCGGATGAAATCGGCGCCACGAACTCTTTGAGCGTGCCGCCATGTTTCTCCAATGCGTCCTGAAATGGCGTGATCAATCCTAACTTTTCCAACTCCAGAGTCTCGGATACTTCAGCGACAAATACGCCAGCATTCTGATTCCCGGCGTTTATTTCCTTCACGGTACCAATCACACTGTCCCAATTCGACAACGGCATGAAGGCAATCTTGATGCCGGGTTCCTCCAATTCAAATTCCTTGATCAGCTTGGTATAAAACCGAGAAGTCTCAGACGTGGCACCGGAAGGAACGATAAATTTTAACGTTACTGCATCGACGTCAAATGCTGTGCTGTAGCATGCTGCAGCACAGCAAGCAGCGAGAAAGCGCGCGTACAGGGTACGTTTTATAATGCACATGTCCCAAATCTAACACATGTAACGAGGCGACGGCCCCATACCGTCGTACAAAAATAAAGGCCAGGATTACTGCTCGAATCCGAGCGTCCGCCGATTTGGAATTTCACGCGCAAATGTACCGCAACACCATTGCGAACAGTGTTGCCTTCCAATGGGACTCCGCCAGTTTTCACGACAGAGGTGAGGTCGATGTCGCCCCTATTGACGAAAGATTATCTATCGTCCACTATTGAAAGGGCGATTTGTCATGCTGGCGGTGTGTCGGTCGATAACGTCCTACTCTCGATACAATGCGAGATGTACAGGTCGCTTTCTTGATCCAGATGCTCTCGATTTAGCGTTCTACGATGTACGCGCATATGGAGCCGAGCACGGTAGTTAGCCTGTTGGGCTGCCTGAGTCGCAATTTTGGAAGAATTTCACAAGGCCCAAGTGCGGTGCTTGAGGTATTCAATAACTTGTTGCTGCGAATTTCATGGCACGAAGAATGAAAATGTTCGTACTGGATGAAGAAGTCGCTGAATTGGAGGCAACCTTGCCTCTAGTGCGCAGTGCCGAGGATTTGCCCAGTTTGGTGGAATTGTCGTGGTACCTGCGACAGCGCGATTCGACGCGCGCGCTTACCCTGGCAGGTGAAGTGGAAGCCCTGTGCGATACATCCCAACTTGGCGATTCTGAACGAAGATCGATCAGCGCCAGGCTGGAACTGATTCGCGGCGAGGTGAAGTGGTTATTTGCCGAGCTTGATCTGGCTGAAATCATGGCCAAGAACGCGTTGGCTATATTCTCGACCTTGGACGACATCATAGGATGCGCTGACAGTCATTGGTTGTTGGCATCCATCATTGGGGACCGCGCTGACCCAAAGCGCCGCGATAGCGAACTGGAGCTGGCTGCGGCCGACGCCCACCGCGCAGGCGACGAGCTGAGGGTGGGGATGGCGGAAGCGGCGCTGGCACGATGGGCCGTGCTTCGCGACTGGCATGCGGCTAACGCATGCTGGGGAAATCGGTTCAATGCGGACATCAACGCCATACATCCCGGACTCGCGACATGGGTCTTTGATTTTCTTGGCGTTCTTGCGTTTCAAGCGAGCGAATTTGAATCGGCTGCGGCGTATCGGGTAAAGATGTACGAAAGTGCATTAATCACGGGACAAGTCCAGCGCACGATCAACGCGGCAACGAATGTCGGCAGTTGTTTTAACAACCTCAACGATTATCAAGGCGCACTCGAATGGATGGAACGCGGACTCGAAGCGGCACGTCCGACGGGTTGGCCCGCAAGTATCGGAATCGGACTGATACAAACCGCCGATGCTTTGCGACGACTCGGAAGACTGCAGGCGGCACATGATTTGCTAACCGAAGCGCTATTGATTCTGATGCCGCTTTCCGGTTCACGTACCTATGCAATCACGCTGGAATATATGGGCGATGTAGCGCTTGACCGGTGCGACTTTACCGTAGCTCTGGATACCTTCCGCGAATTGGAACTCCGGGCCAACGCATTGAATCAATCCGACATGTTATCCATCGCCCTACGCGGCCAAGCTCATGCGCATTTGCATCTTGAGCGGCCCGACGAGGCGTTTGCGGCTGGTTCGGCTGCGCTCGACTTGGCAATAACACAAGGCAATGGCTTTAACCAAATTGATGCCTTGCGCGTATTGGCGGAAATACATTCACGTTATACGTTGCCCACACCAAACGCCATGACGGCGCCAACCGCAGCGCTACACTACCTGAAACGGGCATTGGCAGTGGCCGCGACCATCGAAGGTTATATCATCCCCGGGCTGCTGCTGGACATGGTTGCCCGCGAATACGCAAATACTGGCGACACAGCGCAGGCCTATAACGTCTCTTTGCAAGCGATCGCTGCACGCGAGAAGACCAATAGCGCAGAAGCGACAAATCGTGCCGCTGCTACGCAGATCAGTCATCAGACCGAGCGCGCCCGCGCGGAGGCGCAATATCATCGTGAGCTTGCAGCGTCCGAGGCAAAGCGCGCGGAGGCGCTGCAGCAAACCAGTACGACTCTTGAGAGTTTAAGCGTCATCGGCCAGGATATCACTGCGCATCTGGACGCAAAAGCGGTTTTCCAGACTCTATCCCGGCATGTGCATGGTTTGTTGGATGCAAACCATTTTTCACTATTCTTGCTGGACCCCGATGGCCTTACGTTGACCTGCGCCTTCGGGATAGATGACGGCAAGCCGCTCCCGGCGCTACGCGTACCGCTATCGCATCCAAGCGCCAACATCGCCCGTTGCGCACGCGAACGAATTGAAATCGTAAAGGAAAGGGCAACCGAAGGCTTTAACCCCAACTTGATTCCAGGCACGCTCCCGTCATCGAGTGCCTTGTTCTCCGCGTTGACGATTGGTAAGCGCTTGTTGGGCGTCATGACGATTCAATCCCCAAAAGATGAGGCCTATGGCGAACGCGAGCGCCTGATCTTCCGAACCTTGTGTGCGTATGGAGCGATTGCACTTGAGAATGCGGGTGCGTATCGGCAACTAGAAGCAACCTTGACGACCCTGCGTGAAACGCAGTCGCTGTTGGTGGATAAGAACCTTGAGCTAGAGCACGCTTATCACGAGCAGGAACAGGCGAGCCTGACCGACCCCTTGACCGGGTTGCGCAACCGGCGATTTTTATTGCAACACATCGACAATGATGTTGCCATGACATTGCGCCGCGTCAAGAACTACATGAAAAATGGCGCTGCGAAGGTGACAGCGGATATTGATTTAGTATTTTTGATGATTGATATTGATCACTTCAAGTTTGTCAACGATCAATATGGGCACGCAGCAGGCGACCTTGTCCTGGTACAAATGGCCGAACGCCTGCAAAAAGTGGCGCGAGAAACTGATTACTTAATTCGATGGGGTGGAGAAGAATTTTTAATGGTGGCGCGCGGAACCGATCGACGCGATGCACACGTGGTCGCGGAACGAATTCGCGTGGCAGTCAATAGTCGCCCGTTTGAATTGACCGACGGTGTTCAGATCTCAAAAACTTGTTCTGTCGGCTTTGCTTGCTTTCCATTTTTGCCGGGAAATCCGAAACTGTTAACCTGGTCTCAGGTCGTGGAAATTGCGGATTTAGGGCTCTATCGTGCCAAGAAAACTGGCCGCGATGCGTGGGTAGGTTTGCACGGATCAGTGGACGTAAAGCCAGACGAACTTTTTCATCGGTTGACACAAGATATCGAGCAGGAAATACAAAACGGTGAAATAAAAGTAGTGAGTAGTTCAAAGAATTGATTTATAAAATTATAGCAACTATTTTTTAAACACGAACATTCAACCCTGCTTTCGCGCAATGGCGAGAAGCCAAACTTGGCGCTGGCTTGATTGGTAATAACGCAACAGATACGGCCGGCTATTTGATCGGATAGGCGGTACGACATTCCGAAGAGGAAAACCGCGTGCCGGAGCCGTCAAACGGAGTTATGATTGGCTTAGATCCGTGTCACCTCTTGGCGCTAAATCTCGCCTATGCAGTAAGAGCATCAACAAGTATTCAGGCACGTCAATGTAATCGCGTTAGGATGCCTATGTGGAAATGGCTCGTTTCCATCGTGCTCGCTTTTGCGGCATTCCTCTTGCCGGGAATTGCCACAGCCACGATTTCGGTCGTGTTCATCAATCCGGGTAATCCGGATGAGCCCTTTTGGCGTAGCGTGACGCGGTTCATGCAGCCGGCCGCCAGTCAGCTCGACATGCATCTAGAAATCCTGTATGCCGATCGCAACCATGTCAAGATGGTCGAATTGATGCGCCAGGTGACACTGCGTGAAAAAAAGCCTGGCTACGTCATTATGGTCAACGAAAAGACCGCCGGCGGTGTGATGCTCAAGCTCGCAGAACAAGCCAAAATTTCGACATTGATTGCATTTAGCGCGTTTGAAGGCGAAATGGCACAAGAATACGGCACGCCGCGAAAGCAATATCGCTATTGGATTGGATCGATCACGCCGAACGCAATCGAGGCCGGACGGGAGACCGCCGCTGAGCTGGTGCGCCAGGCATTGAATTCGAATTCGCGCTTGCGCGGCGACGGTAAACTGTATGTAGCAATGATCTCAGGCGACCGCGTCACGCCCACCGGTGTCTAGCGTACGGAAGGTGCCTCCAACGCGTTTGCTGCAACGCCAGGGGTCCCGCTGGAACAAATCGTGTTTGGGGATTGGAGCCGGGCGCGCGCACGCGCACGCGAGCAGGCCAGCTGATTGATGGTGCGTTATCCGAAACTCGATGCAATCTGGTGCGCCAGCGATCTCATGGCATTCGGCGCGATTGACGCAGCGTAATCTGCAGGGCGCAAACCAGGAAAGGATATCTTCATTTCGGCTTTCAATAATTCCCCGGAGGTGTTGAAAGAGCGTATCGCCGGTCATATATCGGCGCTCGCCGGCGGGCACTTTACCGCCGGAGCCTGGGCCTTGATGATGCTGTACGACTATGAACATGGCCGCGATTTTGTCGATCAAGGCCTGCAGCTCCAGCTTCCGTTGTTCGTTTTGCTCGATAGCGAATTGGCCGACCGCTTCCTTCAGCAATATGGCGACGAGGATTTTTCTAAAGTTGACTTCCGACAGTTTTCGCGGCATTTGCATCCCGCATTGGGGCGCTACGATTTCAGCCTGTTGAAGATATTGCGCTGACCACGCACCATCGGCAATTCTACGAACCAGTTTATGACATGTAGCGAGCGGGTGCGATTTGGCGCAACTGAACGAGGAATTATGGTCAATGACAGCGTTGTCGTTTTATGCGTAACTTTAGTTGCTCGAAGGCGGGTTTTCGCGGCATTCTTTGGCTACTTTTCTAATTTTGACTGGTTTTAGGATAGGATCAATATTCATCACGCGCCAACTCTTATGAAGCGATCACTACCCGGTTACGACCGGCCCGCTTTGCCTCGTAAAGCGCTTTATCGGAAGCGAGAATCAGTGCTTCCACAGTGCTTCCGTGTGTCGGAAATTGTGCCAGACCGATGGAAATCGTGACGGTGCCTAGAGCTCCACCCAAAGCATGCAGCGCAAGGTTTTCGACGTTTGCACGCATTTGTTCTGCTCGTTCAATTCCCAGTTCGGTTGGCATATCGGGCAGAACGATCGTGAACTCCTCGCCGCCATAGCGCGCCACGACATCACTCCCTCGCGCATGATGGAGTAGGGCGTCGGCCACCTCACGCAGCACTTGGTCACCTACGTTATGGCCATGTTTGTCGTTGAAAAGCTTGAAGTGGTCAATGTCAATCATCAGCAGAGTCATGCCGTAATGCTCGCCCTCTGATTGTAGCCGCGAGGCACGCAGTACTACACGCTGCGCTGATTCCTCGAGGAAACGGCGGTTGTACAAGCCCGTCAATGCATCGCGGATTGACTGCTGGTGTAGCGATTCACGTAGCTTCAAATTGCCGATAGACAAACCTACTTGTTCGAGTGTGATTCGACGGTAGCTTTCATTTTCCAAATTTACCTTGTCACCACTCGTTATGCCAGCGTCCAGCACCAGCAAACCCATCGATTCGCCATGGGCGATTAGCGGCAGGCAGTGAATACCGCTGCGGATATGGGGATGATTTGATTGAAGGTGTGTGCAGGCTGCGGCGCCCGTTTGCACGGGTTGGTGAAATGGCTGTCCCAGGCGTACCGCCCAACAATCGCCGGGTTCAAAGTATTCAGCGTACGGCTCGGCTCCCCAGGAAAACGCTTGTCGCAATCTGTCGCGAGAGGCTGCCATCAGGTACGGTTTCACCGCCACCGTTCCATGAAGAGACGCCGGAATTTTCCAATCCGTAGTGACCGAACAGAACGTCAGCGCCGACATAAGCATCCTCAGCATGGGCAGTCGAAATGGATGAGAGCGCGATGGTCGTTAGGGTCGTCAAAAGTAATTTCTTCATTGATTTCTTTCTCTTAAGTTAAGGGGAGGGCTCAGAACAAGTGTAGGGGCGAGGTGGCGATGCGGGGAGTGCCGAAAGTCACAAGATGCAAGTACGAGCGCAATATTGATCCAGATCATGTGATGCACTGTCATGCAATCGGCTGAGGCAATGACGTTCGCTCAATCGCATTCGATATTGCTTCGGCAATTTATTTGTGTCAGCATATGTTACGTCTTCCCATTGCACGTGAGCTCCGAAAACTGGACTGAATCGATATGGCACAGCCCCATACTGCTTCGATACCGCCACACCTGCGTTGCGGATGAAGCGCATCCATGCTCTGTCCGCAATGGCTTCATACCGCCTGGGTTTTGCGGCTTGTCTCTTGCTTCCGCTCATTTTCTTTTCATCATGCGCATCCGCCGGTAATATTTTCTTCAGCCTGTCGATTGACGGCACCAATTTAAGCCTGACAAACCAGGGCAATAGCAGCGCCTATTATCCGACCGTGTCGCACCTGCTTGCCGATGGTCGCTGGGAGGCAATGGCGTTTCAGCCTGGGGAGGTGTCGCCTGCAGAACTTCTGCCCGGTGAAAAAATTGATTTCGTTTGGACTCCTGCAAAATCGCCGACGGCACTGTCGCCGCTTGAAAGCCTGCAGCCGGTCATGGTGCGTTTCTACGATCAGGATGGAGTCGGCTTCGGGCAGATTTCCTTTTTCAAGCCGCCGCCGCAGATTGCCCAGGCGCTTGCTGCCTCCTACATCGGCGGGCTGATGACAATTTCGCCGCCCAAGGATAAATCCATACACGCCAGCTGGCTGCTTTGGCCGCAGGAAGAAGGAATCAATCCGCTACGTTACCCCATTAGCTTTACGTTCAAACAGCCATCGGCGCACCGCATCGAATGGCATGCTGGCATGGATAAGTTGCGGTTCAATCTGGGCGCCGGCCTGCCAGCGGCGGTGTTGCTGCACGAAACCGATCAGGGCCTGCTCTTGCAGAACCTGGCCGGCGGCGGCCTGCAGGGGCACGAACAACGGGCTGCCTGGCTTGATTGGAAAAACTTATTTTATGGAATCGCTGCGGCGATTACAGGACTGGCCTTGTTCGCACTGCTTACGCCATCGTTCATGGCATGGCGCAAGAGGGCGCCCAAATGAGACATTCCCTTGTCATGTTGCTCGCGCCGCGGCCGCGCTTCACGGCCTGGCTAACCGATTTGACGTTCACTTTGTGCAGTGCCGGCATCGTCGCTTCCATTCTGGGCATCGGCTTTCTCAATTCCAGCAACGGGCCCACTGGTGGCGATGCGGCGTCGCACCTATTGTATGCCTGGCTGTATTCGAATGAATTGCTGTTTTCCGGCCAAGTCTTGCCGGTAGTGCCGGAGGTATTCGGCGGTTCGCCATTCCTGTCCTATTATTTTCCACTGCCGTTCATTGTCATTGCTGTGTTATCCAAATTTCTGGGATTGGCATCGGCTTTCAAATGGGGATCGCTTTTACCGGCAATGCTGTTGCCCGGAGCTGTGTTCTCCTGTAGCCGGCGCTGGCTGGGGTTTTCCTGGTATGCGGCACTATTTGCGGGATTGGGTACGCTTGCCTTTTTGCTGCATGAACAGAATTCGATTTGGGGCGGGAACCTGCTATCCACTTTGTCTGGTGAATTCGCGTACAGCTACGGCTTGTCGTTCGGGGTTTTGGCGATGATGGCCTGGGCCAGAGCGATATACCAAGGGCGCGGCTGGTTGACGGCTGGATTACTGGAAGCCGCCAGTGGATTTTCACATGGTTTCCCGTTGCTGATTGTCGGACTCTCCACCGCATTCCTGTTGCTGGAAAGTGCGTTCCGTGGGCATAAGCCAGACACCCTGCGAAATATAGCTAAATCCGCCGGTCTCCTGCTGCGTGGGCATCTGCTCGCTTTCGCATTGCTCGGCGGTTGGTTGTGGCCGATGCTGGAAATGCACGGCCTGACCATCCCGAATGATGCCTATTTCGTGACGGAAAACTGGCACGATTTTTTGCCGACCATATTGATCCCTTTTCTCGCCAGTGGTGTGCTTGGCTTGCTCTTGCTGGCAATTCCAGGTGTGCGGCACGGCTGGGCTGGTCAGCAGCGCAGTGCAGCGTGTTATTTCATCGGCGCCTCAGGATTGGCCTCGGTGGCCTTCCTGGCCGGCGACAGGCTTGGCCTTGCCGACATTCGGTTTTTCCCGCTGACCTGGCTGCTTGGCGCCATTGCCTGCGGCTGGTTGGCCGGGCAGGCGTTCGCATTTCTTGGAAATACATCGACTGCCATGCAATCAACCCGTTTGATCCGGCCGCTGCTAGTCGTGGCGATTTGCTTTTGCATGCTCGGCTGGATCGGTCAAAATGTGCGGCAAGCGCCAGACTGGGCTCTGTGGAATCATTCCGGCCTGGACGCCAAGCCGCAGTGGAATAATTTGAGCAAACTCTTTCCGCTGATGCAGGGAGATCTGTGGAGTCCGCGCATTGTATTCGAGCATGATCCGGCAAATAATGACCTCGGTTCGACCCGTTCGCTGGAAGCCTTGCCGATGTTCCTGAACCATCGTCCGGTGCTGGAAGGGCTGTATATGGAATCGGCGGTGCTGGGGCCGGCGATCTATCAATTGCAATCGGAAGTATCGACCCATCCTTCGTCGCCATTGGTGCGTTTCCCCAGTGGCAGTCTCGATCCGGAATTCGCAGCGCGGCACATGAATTTCCTGCATGCGGACACCCTGCTATTGCGCAGCCCGCAGGCCAAAGCCGCAATCGAAGCGAACGGGCTGTTCGTGAAGGTTGCCGAATCGCCGCCGTTCGCGCTGTATCACCTCAAGCAGTTTGACAGTCATCTGGCGCAAGTCGTCACCTTGCCGCTGCGCATGCTGCCAAATAAAGACTGGATGCAAGACGCGTTCTCCTGGTTTCGAACCCGCAGCCGGTTCGACGCTTATCTGCCCGTGTACGGCAAGAATGGCGGAAATGACGATAAGATCGTTGACCGGATCGATGCCGCTGCGGCGCTAATTTCACCGATACGCGAGAAACTGTTGTCGCGCAATGAATTGATATTTGAAACCGAGGCAATCGGGAAACCGCACTTGATCAAAATCGGTTACAACCTGCGCTGGCAACTGGAGTCCAAAGGCAGCATGCAGATCGCCGGGCCGGGATTCATGCTGGTCGTGCCGCAAGAAAAAGAAATCCATCTGGTGTATGGCCATACTCTGATCGGAAAAATCGGGATGATCGCCAGTGTTGTCGCCGCACTTTGCGTATTACTGCTCTTTTGGCAGCGTATCATGCAGCCCGCTGCTGTGCCGCAGCCAACGGAAATGGTGCCCGCGAGTTTCCGGTATTGGATGCCCATGTTTATTGCCTGGGCGCTGCTGGCGGCGATAGGGGCCTATTTGGCGATCCAATCCCCCGAGCGGCGCTACAAGCAAGCCTGGGCAGCGATGGACGCTCATCACTATCAGGAAGCGAGCGAAAATTTTCTGTCTGCCTATCAGTTGCGACGCCCGCCGGCGAAGCGGGAAGAGGCGCTGTTCTGGCTGGCTATGTCGAACGAACTTGCCGGCCAAAGACCGGAGGCCGAAGCCCGCTATCGCGAGCTATGCGACAACTATCATGGCTATTGGCTACCCGAGAGTCTTTATCGCTACATCAGGCTTGAAATGGCGGATGGACGTGTCGCGGAAACTGTTTTTTATCTCAAGCGCCTGCGTGAAGAATTTCCGAACAATCAATGGTCACTTCAACCGGATTTACCCAAATCATGAATACGCATGACATCGCAGATGCACGCCCCGAAATCAGCGTCGTGGTACCCGCATTCAACGAGACAGGAGGGATTTCAACATTCCTGAAGCAGTTGTTTAGTGTATTGCGCAACTGTTCTGCAAGCTTTGAGGTGTGGATCGTGGACGACGGCAGTCGCGATGCGACCTGGGAATGTCTGCGCGCGGAATTGGCACATTATCCGCAATTGCACGGGTTGCGCTTTACCCGGAATTTCGGCAAGGAAGCCGCCATTCTCGCGGGTCTGCAACACGCACGCGGGCAAGCGGTCGTGGTCATGGATGCCGATGGCCAACATCCGGTGACTTTGCTGCCGGAATTGCTGGCCCCGTGGCGAGCCGGTGCAGCCCAGATTGTTGCGGCACAAAAATCGCAACGCGACACCGATGGTTTCATGACGAGGGTGAATGCGCGCGTGTTCAATACCATGATGCGCGTATTGACTGGACTCGATCTGGAGGGTGCATCGGATTTTCGTCTATTGGATCGTGGCGTCGTCGATACGTTGCTTGCATTTCCGGAAAAGGTGCGTTTTTTTCGCGGCATGACGGTCTGGACCGGCTTTGTCACTGTTCAGGTTTCCTTCGACGTTGCGCCGCGCATCGCCGGCGCCAGTCATTGGAGCACCGCCGAGTTGACACGGCTCGCCATTACCGCAATCACCTCATACAGCGCCAAACCGCTGGGTATGATTTTTCGTCTGGGACTGCTCGGCATGGTCGCCGCGTTCCTGCTGTTGTTGCAGGCCTTGTATTCGTGGCTGGTGCATATCGCCGTGTCGGGCTGGACATCCATCACCGTGGTCGTGTTATTTTTTGGTTCGGCCAACCTACTTGGAATTGGCGTGCTTGGCGCTTATCTGGCGCAGATATTTAATGAAATCAAGGCCCGCCCGGAATTCCTGGTGCGCGAGCGTATATCCGGTGCAGTGGAAAAACAGCCATCGAGCGACGCCTGAGAACCTTATTTGTACCCTGTTGCGATTACCTCGACGCCGATGGAATAGGAGTCCTTCTACTCTCGTTCAGGCTTGTGATAAAAGGTCCAGTATCGATTGGCGGAAAAACTCCAGAGCAAAACCAGCCCGGTAGTGGCGATTTGGCTGACTAGATAATAGACGGCGAGCACGTGCACGCCGACCCACATGAAGAAGGTGTTGAGTAACAATCCGATCGCCGCCACCACCGCAAATTTCGACATGCTTTCCCGGTGTCGCTTGTTGCTGCGAAAGGTAAATCGATAGTTCATCGAATAATTGATGGCGGCCCCGAGCACGGCACCTGCAGACGACGCGATGACGGCATCGACTGCCGCAAATTGAGTTAGCAATATCAGTAGTCCGTAGTGACCGATTGCCGATGTGACTCCGACTCCCGCAAAGCGGATGAATTGTTGATGCAGCTCAAGCATTTTATGTTTGGAAAGCAAGGAATTGCTGGTGAAAAACTAAATACATTCACGCTTGGCTATTTTTACAACATTTTGTATTGAGTTAACAAAAATAAATTGATTTATGGTTACAACTGGCTATTATTTTATAGCCGGTAGAATTTACACCGGCATTCAATTTTATCAAAGCGTCGTCAGCAGAACGCTCTTTACCAGAATTTGAATAAACTCCGCTTAGAGCGATTGAGAGAGAATTTCTTTTTGGTAAGTTAAAGGGAGAAGGCTATGAAAAAGCAATCCTTTCAAAAGGGTAGCTGGCTGGTGTTTATTCTATTGGCATTGACCGGTTGCGGTGGCAGTGACAATTCCACGCCTGCCGCCACGGCCACCACTACAACTACAGTTGCCGGCACCACGACCACAACCGCAACGGGCACCACCACCACGACGGCTGCGACCACTACCACCAGCACCACCGCTACCACGACGACGACCACGCTCCCGGCGCAATCCACAACCGGATCGACCGCTTTCGGCGTGTTTTCGACACCGACGGCGCGCATCGCGATCTTGCCAACCTCTACCGCAACGGCAACCGGCTCAGCCAATGGCGTCCAGCCAATTGGGCTCAGCAGTCTTATGGCATCGTCGAAAGCGCACAGCAAAACTACCGCAAGCTCGTCCGGGTATGGCTTGATTCCGGTTACATTCACGGACGGCAATGGCCCGGATGAATGCTCGGTCGATTCATCGGCAGAAATGTCCGTGTGTATTGAACTGGCGACTGCGCAAATTGCGATTCTTGATTTGAGCACATTTGCCACCAGCGGCCTGAGCTCGGACGTCACCGTCTCCCTGGTGACATTGAGCGATTTGCCGACAACGACGGAGAGCATTTTTTCGGGGGATACTTGCATCGATTGCGGCGTCGTCACTATTCCAACTACGAGTAGTGCGACCAGCCCGCAATTCATTATCGCCGGTTATGACGGCTATCATGTGTACAACTATCCCGCAGCCGGCGCGACCACTGCCACGGCCGCTACGGTATATAACGTCCCCATCAGCGAAAATCTGGGCATAGACGCGCTCCAGGGATGGATCATTGCGCCCGGCTATTGGCCGCTTTCCGAGAACACCAATAAGGTCACCACGACCGGGCGGCAGCTCTTTATTATCAATCTCGCACAGGGCAAGTCGTATGCGTGGACGCTTCCGACCGATAGCTGCACTGAAACAAATGCGACGCAGCAAACCCTTTGCACGAGTTTTGCCAATGAGGAAATCGACTCATTCTCGGTTGATCCGGTGACGGAAATCCTGACTCTCCAATCCGAGTCCGGTAATGAACTTTTGCAACTCGATTTGAGTCAGGCTGTTTTCAGCGGCACGACATTTACAGCGCCACATCAATTTGTCAGCGGGCAAAATCCGACTGATAACGAAATGAGCGGCACGGTCGCGTCGCCGCTGGGCGATGATCTGTTCTTTGCCTCGGAATATAGCGGCGATGCATGGATCGGTGCTGCGAGCCTGCCAATCGGCGCCGGCACGGGAGGGAATTTCCCGACGTATACCTTCTATCCAATCTATGTCGATTTGACGGCATTGAATACCGCCAATCCAGGCGGGGCCTGTGCGTCGTTTATCGGTGGCGACGATCCGCATCGGGAAGCGACCGCGATTTCACTTCTGGGCAGCCAGTTTGGCGTCTACGCGTCGGGAGACGGGACTTGCTTGGCGACGGTTAATCTGGCATTGCTGGCTGCCGCACCGCACACGGTGACTGCCAACCTGGTCGATAGCACCTACAACCTCGTCACGAACAAGGTGGTCGCGTTTATTGCTGTTCCGGCGGGCTCTGCCTCAGCCGTCGCTCCACCGGGTAGTGTCAAGCATATCGGAACGCAAAAGACCGAGCTGAAGCCGCTGATTCGCTCCCCATAGTCATCGCTGCCGCCCAACCATTCTCGCTTGTGCGGGCATGGTTGGGCGTATGAAAACAAGCTTAAGCCGTTCCGCGCAAATCCGAGCGGCTTTTTCTTGTGGCAAAGCAATTCCGGGGCATACATGATCAGCATTCCGTTTCGACCGGGAATTCTCCAGATGGTGAAATTTAAGCAGAAAGGCACTGGATGAATAAGGCATTCCTGCATTGCATGAAACGAAGCGCATTCATTTTCGCTATTCTGCCTTTAACGCTGTGGAGCGCTGATAGTCTTGCACAGCAGGGTGCGGTAAGTGGCCCGGTTGCACCACCTGTGTTGCGTGTTGCCGCTGCCGAGGGCGATAAATCTGCCTCGATCAAGAATGACTCGGCAGAGAAAAGCCCTGCACCCGGCAAGCAGCCCGATCCAACCAAGATCTTATTGCCATCGGGGCAAACGCTCAGCGATGCGATGAACAATCTTGATGCGCGAATGAGGAGAGAAGACACGTTTTCCCTGTTGAAAGAAGTCTCGCGCCAGATCACCGAGTATGGCCCTTTCCCCACATTGCTCGATGCGCAAAAAATACTTTTGGCAACTGCCCGCGTCAGCATCAAGCTGGACGATGCCAGTGCCGCCCGGGTAGCGCTCCCGCGCATTCGCGAATTGCGAGCGCTGGCACCTGATGACCCGCAATTGGTGAAATTGGAAGCGTTGGCGCTGCATCAGGCCGGTGACTTTGCCCAAGCCAAGGCGGGCTACAGCAAATGGCTGAATGACGCGGGCCCGCAAGATGCTGAACGGCAGGAAGTGACGGATAATCTGGCGCGTGCCGGGCGAGGCGAAGCGCCGGTGCTGGAACTGGCGAAAGGAAGTATTCATGATTGTCCCGATTGCCCCGAGATGGTTATCTTGCCAGCCGGCAGTTTCCAGATGGGTGGAAACAAAGAAAGCCGGGAGCAGCCGGTGCATACGGTTGTCTTTACCAACTCGTTTGCAATCGGCAAGACGGCAGTCACGCAAGGGCAGTGGAAGGCCGTCATGGGCAATAATCCCAGCCACTTCAGCCATTGCGGCGACGACTGTCCGGTCGAGACTGTCAGTTGGGACGATGCTCAAGCGTATGTAAAGAAACTCAGCCAGATGACAGGTAAAACTTACCAGTTGCCAAGCGAAGCGGAATGGGAATATGCGTGTCGCGCAGGGCAGCGTAATGAGTATTGCGGCGGCGATGACGCCGACATTGTGTTGTGGTACGAAGATAACAGCGGCAAGAAGACCAGGCCGGTCGCCGGCCGGCAACCAAATGCATGGGGCTTGTACGACATGAGTGGCAATGTTTGGCAATGGACCGAGGATTGCTGGAATGACGGTTATCGCGGAGCACCGGCAGACGGTAGCGCGTGGACGGTCGGAAAATGTGAGGTCGGGCGGGTGTTGCGCGGCGGTTCCTGGGGCAGCAGTTCGCAAAGTTCGCGTTCGGCCCTGCGCAACCGGCGCGTGCCAACCATTCGGAGCTATTTCTTCGGATTCCGGGTAGTCCGAATGCTCTAATAGAAAAACGCAGCAGGGCAGGGTATTATCCCCACCCTGTTGCGTCGACTTCAGTTCTTAGAAATCCACTTGTAATGAAGCAGAAACCAAACGCGGTGCGCCAAGGTAGTAATACACGCCGCTCGGTGCTATGCCGTTGACGGTCGTCGCATTAGAGACACTTTGCGAAGACGGGTTGCGATATTGCGAATTGAACAGGTTACTGACATTGAGGCGCAAGATCGGATTCTTGAAAATGCCGCTGCTCGGAAACAAATAGCCGGCGTCGAAGTCGGCCAGGTTGTAACCGGGCGCTTCCTGGTCGTTGACCAGCGTAGCCCATTGACTGCTGGTATGTTGGTCCTTGATGCGGGCATACCAGGTGGCCGTCTCATACTGGATGCTCAAGCCGACTTTATACTTCGGCGTCAGCGGGAATTCCTTGCCCTCGCTCGGCAGCGATTCGGTCGAGGTGATCATGATGTCGTTGGAGATCGTGCTGATCGTATAGCCGTAGGAGCCGTATAGCGACCAGCCCTTGATTGGCGTATTGCCGATTTCCAGCTCGAAGCCATGCGTCTTGACGCCGCCGGCATTGGTGTAGGAACTCAAGCCGCTGGTTGGATCATAAGCATCTGCCAGGCGATTCTTGAAGTCGATGTCGAATGCAGTGGCCTGCGCAATCAGAGCGGGGCTTTGATAGCGGTAGCCGACGTCCAGATTCCAGCTGGTTTCCGGCTGAACCGACGACGACAATACAGGCTGGCCGTTGACGATGGTGACATTGTCGCCGGTTGCCGACGAAAACGCGAAGTTCGGCGGCGCCTGCATGTTCTTGGACAAACTCGCGAACAATTGATTTTCCTTGTTCAATTGATAGCGCGCGCCAAATTGCGGTAACAAGTCGGAATAGGTACGGATGATTTCATATCCGACCGCCGAGTTGTTGCCTTCGTTCGGATAATTCGTGAAATCGCGCTTGATGCTCGGATCCCGCGCGCCGATGTTGATGCGCAATTGATCGTCCATCAGCGACACCGTGTCTTGCAGGAAGAATTGCCAGGCGGTGCTGATGGTGCGCCAGTCGCGGGCCTCATATGGCGTGCCGTCGGGGCGATCGATGAAGTTACTGTTCAACCAGATGCTGGCCATATTGCCGGCGTCATCGACCGGAACGATCGGGCTGGTTTGCAGATGGTGAGCTTGCTCCAGCCAGATGCCGCCGAAGATGGTGTTGTTATCGAGGGTTTCAGTGATCGATGTCGTGATCCCAGGACGCTGGGTTCTGGTTACCGAACTGCCGGCAACGATGATTTTATCCTTGGTGTCGCCGTCGCCATTCAAATCCACGCCGACCAGCTTTCCCGTGGCGGGGTTGAGGAAGCCGCTTTCCGACATGACCTTTTCCTGCGTGCCACCGGTGCCGTAGCCGAACCAGTAATAGGGAATGATTTTCAAGTCGGTGCTGTCGCCCAGGCGGAACTTGCCGGTCGCCGACGCGATGACGTTTTCAAATGGATTGATGGCAAGCTTGTAGTACGCAGGACTCTGGCTGACTTCCGTTTGCGCGGTGCCGGCAACGGCCGGCAGGTGGCCGACAAACGTCGATGCATAATCGTAGTTATAGCCGTACTGGTTCAATTGCGCCAGGCTCGGATCGTAAATGTTGTTGGCGACTTCCCGATTCATCAAGATGGAGCCGGTCACATAGTTGAAGCGGTCGATATCGAAGCGGAATGCAGCATCGATGTGATCACGCAAGGCATCGCCTTCACCCTTCCATTTGTCGGCGTGAGCCTCGGATGCGGAAATAAAGAATTTCGCCCGATCGTCATCGACGCGGCCGCTGTCGTAACGAACGTAGGTCTTCCATAGGTCGAGGCCGCCGGCGGTCTGCATGACGCGCCAGCGTTGTTTGTCTTCCGGATCGCAGGTGATGATGCCCAAGTTGCCGCCGGTAGCACCGACGTGCGGCGCATCGACATCGGTCGAACCTTGCGTCACGAATTCGGAGCAGACATTTTCCTGGTCGACGAATTCTTCCGGATACACCGCATAGTTTCCGGAGTCGTTGATCGGCACGCCATTGATGGTGGCGCCGATTTCGGTGCTGTTAAATCCACGCATGGTCATGCCGCCGCCGAACAAGCCGGTGGCGTCATAGTTGTAGGTGTTGACCGAAGGCAGCAGGGACAACGATTGATAGGCGTTGTCGGTCGGGCGTTCCTTCTGGATTTCTTCCTTGCTGATCGTGCTGCGCGCCTTGGGCGCGTCTTCCTGCACCATCAAGCCCATCCCCGCCTTGCGGCCGGTAATCGTCACCGTGGTGTCGCCTGACGCGTCTTTGCCGGTTGCGTCAACTGGTGTCGTTTGTGCCTCTGCTACTGACATGCCAAGGCACAGCACCTGGCAGGCGAGCATCATCGGCGTCAAGCGGAACTTGGACTTCGTGTCTGAAACGTACTGCATGAATTCTCCTGGGTCTGGAATCTGCATGCACGGCGACGGTTCCGCATCTTATGTGGAATTATGCGCCTAACATGTGCAGGGTAGTTGGTTATTCAACGAGACTGCGCTTGGGTTCGGAATATTTTTGTATGGGATTCCGCCTCGTCAATGGCGGCTCGGATTGCTTATGCCGCCCACTATCCGTATGGGAAACAGACGCGCATTAGACGGTAAACCGTGAAAATCGGTCAAGGGAATTTTCGGCTATTTGCGGCGGGGTCACGTTTTTGCAACGGCACGCTGTGACGTCATGCCTGGGTCACAAAATCCAGGTAATGTGCATCGAAAATTTCAATTGAATATGACGAAATAATTACAACTCGCCGCTTTCGATTGCTCATGTCAATATTGCTAAACATGGCCCCGTAAATATTTTTTAAGTCCGGCAATTTATGGGCGCTCCATTGTGGAATGTCGATCTAGGCTTTTCTGTTGTATAAAAGTTGAAGTCGCAGGCAGGAATTTTGCCTTGTGTTTGATTTAACTCCTGGGTAGGATGTCGAATTGCTAATGCAATGACTGCCTTGCAATGAGGCGATGCACTGCTCAATCCCCCTTTCACTCAACTGCATTGTCATTAAATCCTTTAAAATAGCGGTCTACAAGGATTTAATTATGTCAATTTCAACAACGCAGGAAATCGTCACCGAACTCCGTGCTGGTCGCATGGTTGTGCTGGTGGACGAAGAGGATAGGGAAAACGAGGGCGATCTGGTGCTTGCCGCCGAATTCGTCACCCCGGAAGCGATCAATTTCATGGCTAAATTCGGTCGTGGCTTGATTTGCCTGACCTTGACCGCAGAGCATTGCGAGCAATTGAATTTGCCGATGATGACGACCCGTAACGGCACTTCGTACGGCACGAACTTCACGGTGTCGATTGAGGCGGCAGAGGGCGTGACCACCGGCATTTCGGCAGCTGACCGTGCGAAAACGGTTCAGGTAGCGGTGGCCCGCAACGCCAAGCCCAGCGATATTGTCCAGCCCGGCCATATCTTCCCACTGAAAGCGCAAAAGGGAGGGGTGTTGATGCGGGCCGGTCATACCGAGGCCGGCTGCGACTTCGCCGAGCTCGCCGGTTTGACCCCGGCGGCTGTCATTTGCGAAATCATGAAGGACGACGGCACCATGGCGCGCTTGCCGGACTTGATCGAGTTCGCGCAGGAACATGGCTTGAAAATCGGCACTATTGCCGATTTGATACATTATCGTAGCCAACATGAAAGCATCGTCGAGCGCATTGCCGAGCGCGAGATGCATACCGTGCACGGCATGTTCCGGGCGATTGCCTACCGCGACAAGCCGAGCGGCGGCGCCCATCTGGCGCTGGTGCATGGCGATGTTGTTCCCCACTGCGAAACCTTGGTGCGAGTCCACCAACCGGTATCGATTCTTGATATGCTGGAGACGCAAGCAACCACGCATTCCTGGAATATGGCGTCGGCGATGGCCGCGATCAAGGCCGCTGAATGCGGTGTCATGGTGCTGTTGAATTGCGAAGAGTCGGCAGAACAGATGTTTGCGCAATTCGCGGCCTTGAACGATCCGAGTACCCGCCCGCAGCTGCGCGCTTCGCGCATGGATTTGCGGACCTATGGCATTGGCGCCCAGATTCTAAAGGATCTCGGCGTCTGCAAGATGAAATTGCTGGCCAGCCCAAGGAAAATGCCATCGATGACCGGTTTCAACCTTGAAGTAGTCGGCTATCAGGCGAAACCGAATGTTGAGTGACCCGACGTCACTTCACACGCAAACAAAGGAAATATCATGACAGTAGGACTGTTTGAAACCAATTTGACCGGACAAGGTTTGCGCATCGGTATTGTGCAGGCGCGTTTTAATGAAGATGTTTGCCATGGCCTGCTGTCGGCCTGCCTGGCGGAATTAAAGCATTTGGGTGTCGAAGATGAAGACATTCTGCAGGTAACGGTTCCAGGGGCGCTCGAAATACCGTTGGCGCTGCAGAAAATGGCGGAAACCATGCAATTTGACGCGCTGGTGGCGATTGGCGCGGTGATTCGCGGCGAAACTTATCATTTCGAATTGGTTTCGAATGAATCCGGCGCCGGGATCACCCGCGTCGCCCTGGATTTCGGTATTCCGATTGCCAATGCCGTGTTGACCACCGATACCGACGAGCAGGCCGAAGTGCGGATGGCTGAAAAAGGTACCGACGCTGCCCGTGTAGCGGTCGAAATGGCTAATCTGACAATGGCGTTGGAGGAGCTGGCGGAAGCGACTGAAGAAGAATAAGTGTCACCGTTAGTGTAGAGCTGCGTGGTGTGCCGGTTTCAACGCTTTGACCTGCCACCGCGAATATTTTTAATTTCCTTTTCGCCTGCACCGATGTCATGTTGCAGGTGGTGTTTGTGAGCCATGACCCAAAAATCCGTCCATGCCAACCCGAGCAAGAATCGTACGCCGCGCCATCGTGCGCGTGAATTTGCCTTGCAAGGGATTTATGAATGGCTGTTGAGCAATGAAGACGCCGGTGCCATCGAAGCCCACATTCGTGAAGCCCACGGCTTTGACAAGGCCGATGCGGAGCATTTCGATTCCCTGTTGCACGGCGTAATCAAAAGTGTCGTCGCATTGCGCGCCGGCCTGGCGCCGTTGATTGACCGGCCGATCAATCAATTGTCGCCGGTCGAGCATGCCGCATTGCTGATTGGCGCTTTCGAGTTGCAGAATCATCCGGAAATTCCCTACAAAGTGGTCATCAATGAAGCAGTCGAATTGACTAAGTCATTCGGCGGTATCGATGGCCACAAGTACGTCAACGGCGTGTTGGATAAACTCGCCGCCACGGTTCGCAGCACCGAACTTGGTTCTGCACAATAAATCGTTGCGCCGGCTGCCGCCGGTCAAGATCTGATGGCGGCGGGATCGCATTCGTAATAGACGCAGTGCCACATGTTTATCCGTACAGCTTCCCGATAAATCATCATGACCATGAATCTTACGAACCTGGCTTCCCGTCTCGATCACATCGATCCGTTTCATGTCATGGAATTGGTCAAAATGGCGGCGGCGCTGGAACAGCAGGGGCGGCATATCATCCACATGGGGATCGGCGAGCCGGATTTCACGGCGCCGCCAGCGGTGGTCGCTGCCGCAGCGCAGGCAATGTCGGACCGCAAGTTGCAATACACGCCGGCCACCGGCATTCCGGCCTTGCGGACGGCGATTTCAGCACATTATCAACGTGTCTACGGTTTGGATATCGCGCCGTCACGCATCATTGTGACGGCAGGTGCTTCGGCTGCACTGTTATTGGCCTGCGCTGCACTGGTCGACAAGGGAGCGGAAGTGTTGATGCCGGATCCATCGTATCCGTGCAACCGCCATTTCGTGGCTGCCTTCGACGGTGTCGCCAAGATGATTCCCAGCGGTCCCCAGCATCGCTTTCAATTATCCGACGTGATGGTGCGCGAACACTGGTCGGCGGAAACACGCGGCGTGCTGCTGGCTTCGCCATCCAATCCGACTGGAACCTCGATTACGCATGATGAGTTGAGCAAAATCGTGGCGACCGTGCGTGAGCGTCACGGTTTTACCATTGTCGATGAAATCTATCAGGGGCTGAGCTACGACGCCGTGCCGTTTTCCGCCTTGTCTCTGGGCGAAGACGTGATCGTGATCAACAGCTTTTCCAAATATTTCAACATGACCGGCTGGCGACTCGGCTGGCTGGTGGTGCCGGAGAGCCTGGTGCCGCAGATCGAAAAACTGGCGCAGAATTTGTTCATTTGTCCATCGAGCATTGCCCAACATGCCGGCTTGGCCTGCTTCCTGCCCGAATCGCTCGCCGTCTATGAAGAGCGCAAAGCCGAATTCCGGCGGCGCCGAGATTTTATCGTGCCTGCCCTGCGGGAATTGGGTTTCAAGGTGCCGGTCACGCCAGACGGCGCATTCTATGTATACGCAGATTGCTCGGCACTCAGTGACGATGCCGACCGCCTGACGATCGACTTGCTCAACGAGGCAGGAGTGGTGCTGGTACCAGGGCTGGATTTCGGGCCTTATACGGCGCATAACTACATTCGCCTGTCCTACGCGACTTCCATCGAAAACCTGCAAGAGGCAGTGGCGCGCATGCGGCGCTTCTTTGCCGCTCATAAGTAAAAAAGCCCGATCGCCAGGCGGTCGGGCTGTAACTTCTATATATATAACCCCGTTTACAACGCCGCGAACTGGATCGCTTTAACCTGTTGCTTAGGTGTTAATGCTGCTGAATTCGGTTCGATTTGTGTTTCCGCTGGCTTGCCGTCGGTCGCATTATCGGCCGTGCGTTGTTTCAAGGCGGTGGTGGCAACCGGTGTAAACGTGGTCGGCACATTCTTGCCGATCGAGACTTCCTGCAGTCGATGATACTCAGCCAGCACCTTGGCGCCGTAGCCTGCATCGTTATCAAAGGCGGCTGCGCCAACGTAGGACTTGAGTCCGGCCTCGACCGAACCGCCACGAACCACGAAATCACGCAGGATCAGCGCACCGACCCTGATATTGGCGGCCGGATTCAATGCTGCCTTGACGCCGCCCAAGTCGTCGAACCGCGCATGATGGACCTTCCACATCACCTGCATCAAGCCTTGCGCACCCATAGGGCTTTCGGCAAACGGATTGAGACCCGATTCAATACACATCACGGCCAGGATCAAGAGCGGATCGAGTTTGGTTTCCCGAGCGGTTGAATAAGAGGCTGAAACCAGCATGTTGGCTGCATCACCGGCGACATGGTAGCGTTTTGATAACCAATTGGTCACCAAATGCTGTTGCTCAGGGGTGCCCATGTATTTAAAGTCGCCAGTGGTCATCGTTGGCGCGTTAAACGTGGCGGAAGCGACGGTCAGCGGCTTGGCTGGAGCATCCATCAGATCGGTCAATGGTGGCGCTACGGCCGCGACAGGTTGAATTTTGACGGTTTCGGCAAAAGGCGACAGGGCTTTGAGCCGGTCGGCAAGATTCGGATTGAAAAACATCATGCACAATGCGGTGATGGCGGTAACGCCGAGCAGCAGCAATGCGCGATGTGCAGTGGTGAGAAACCCTTTTACGGCCTTACGAGCGAGCACGGTCCATTCGCTGGACTGCGCTCTGGTTTGGGCAAGAAACAGTGTTGCCCCATTCATTCGACTTAGCATTCAAACTCCTGAATAGTCGCGGCATGCACGAACCCCTGCAGACCATCCTGCGTGGTTTTTGTGCCGACCGTTAATCAGAAACATCGTCCACCGTCGCATGGCGCGCCCGGTAGACGTCGGATTGTTTGCAATATGCTGATAGCGGCCCGTTGGCGCATTGTCAGCGGCAAACAACTTTTTCGGGGGGAAGGCTGACGCCTTTCGAAAACACTCCTTAAAATGTCATGTGGGACCCCGATCCCGTGAAATGATGAGAACTACAAATTTGCGGTGCGTTCGGTCTTCGAA
>Ga0302315_10001564_pt1 | contig 23030 bp, 9 predicted proteins | sample III_Palsa_N3_1_FD_200532 | JGI IMG/M metagenome (GOLD analysis project Ga0302315, IMG submission 200532) | Peat permafrost microbial communities from Stordalen Mire near Abisko, Sweden - III_Palsa_N3_1 | ecosystem: Environmental > Terrestrial > Soil > Palsa > Peat permafrost | place: Sweden...
GGCAATGTTTGGTACGGCAGCGGTACATCAATAAACGTACTGTATGCCGGCACCACCAGCGCGGTAACCTTTGTTGCACTGCCTGTAGCACCTAACGCCATCGCTTTTGATATCCCCGGAAACCTATATGTTAATTTCGGGAACTTTATTGAAGTACTACAGGTGCCAGGGAACTTCCAGGTAAGCCCCAGCCTCCCGGCAGGGCTAAGCCTCAATAGTGCAACAGGGACCATAAGCGGCACACCCACCGCATTTACGCCTGCAAGCAATTATACGGTTACGGCAACAGCCGGTGGCAACGGCTTTACCGCAACGGTAAATATCCAAACCGTTACCACCGCTACGCTAAGTTATGGCAGCGCAGTTAACGCAACTATTGGCACGGCTATAACAACCATAATGCCAACAAGCAGCCAGGTAGCTGCCCCAACATATAACAGCCCACCAACGATCTTTGCAAGCGTAAACGCGCCGACAGGCCTTGCGGTTGATATTGCCGGAAATGTTTATGTGCCCAGTGGTCTCAACTTATTAAAATATGGGCCTGGCGGGAGCGTGTCAATCATAAATAACAACGCTTCAGTCATAGCCCCACTCGCTACCGATGCCGCCGGAAACCTTTATGCTTTTTATCCCGACCTCAATTTCTTCCAACTTAACGTCTTTACTCCCGGCTCAACAACTCCTTCCTATAGTTCAAGAGGTGGCTACGTCGGCGAAGGCAAATATCTGTACGGCGGTGGGCCCACCAATACCTCGGGTATTGCAGTTGACGGCGCGGGAAATGCTTACGCTGCGTCGCCCTCCACAAATATAGTATATGAATTTACAGACGGCCAAAACGGGGGCGTCAACGGCGCGCAGGCTGTTGTAATCGGTACAGGGTTTACCTCAGTTTCGGGAATTGCCGCCGATGCCGCCGGCAATGTTTACGTAGCGGATGCCGGCGCCGGAACCATCGACCTGATGCCTGCAAACCGCAGCCAGTGGACAACCCTTGTGTCGGGCCTCGGCGCGCCGGCAAGTATTTGTATCGACGGCGCCGGGAATTTATACTTCAGCGATAACACCGCTAATACCATCAGCGAACTCCCGGCGGGCAGTACCACGCCGGTGCTCATTGCATCGGGCCTGGGCGATATAACAGCGGTAGCGGTTGACGGGCAGGGAAATTTGTATGCTGCCGATAACACCAATAACGTGATAGATAAATTTAGCCCATCGGGCGGCTTTTTTATTAACCCGGTATTGCCGCCGGGCTTAAGTTTCAACGGTACAACAGGCGTTATCAGCGGCACGCCCACTGCTGTCGCTCCCACCATTGTGGGCAGCAATTACACCATTACGGCTTATAACCCGCTGGGCAGCGCTTCGGCTATCCAAAATATAGCGATTACCGCCGCGCCGCCAACCTTAGCATACAGTGGCGGGCCGCGTTTTACCACCGGCGAAGCCATCATTCCGCTTACGCCAACTTCAACAGGTGTGGCCGCACCCGGATATAGTACGGTACCAACGCTTATCGACGTTCAATTTGGCGCCCCTTTTGCAGTAGCCGTGGATACCTCGCTGAACGTTTACGTGGCCGATCCTTATGATACCTATTTTGGCGGCATAGCGACAGGTGGTGCATTTAATAATTATATAATTCCCAAAGGACAAGGGGCCTCTTATGCTTTTTTCAGAGCAGATAATCAGCTAACGGCCGTTGCCGTTGACAGTACCGGCAATCAGTATATTAACATTGGCGACGGCTCAGGAGTTTTAAAGCTAACGCCTTACTCATACCCTTCTGCCCCATACACTGAGACGGTGTTGTCCTCTTCGCAGTACGCGTACGGTCTTGCGACCGACCCGCATGGCAACCTGTTCGGCGCACTGGGGAGTAATGTAATACAATATACATCGCCGGGCGTCACCACTACCGTAGCTTCCGGGTTTAATTTTGCTGCCGCGCTCGCGATCGATGGTTCCGGGAATATGTTTGTTAGCGACAGGGGCAACAATACACTGTACAAAGTACCAGCCGGCAGCAGCACACCGATAGCCATAGCGACAGGCTTTGCAGTGGGAAACTCACCGTTGGCGGGTCCGGTATATGGCCGGATAGCGGCCGATGGAACGGGAAACATATTTATTGCCGATGCCGGCAATGGCGTGGTAAAAGAATTGCCTGCCGGGGGCGGGGCAGTAGCAACCGTTATCACCAATTTACAGCTACCCACCGGTATGGCGGTGGATATTAACGGGGCGCTTTACGTAGCCGACCTGGGTTTTTCGCAAGTGAGGAAATACACACCCGGCGGCGGTTATTATATTTCGCCGTCGTTGCCGGCAGGTTTAAGCTTTAACAATACCACCGGCGTTATCAGCGGCACGCCTACTGCCGTTACCCCCGTTAAAGATTACAAAATAACCGCCTATAATGCCAGCGGCAGCACCCAAATTAAAGTGCGTTTCGGCGTAGCGCCGCCAAGCTCAAGCCTGGCGGGTTTAACACTCAGTGCAGGCAGTTTAAGTCCGGCATTTGCAACGGCTACTTTAAGTTATTCGGCAAGTGCCCTTTACCCAAGTACGCAAACCACGGTTACGCCTACGGCTGTAGATGCCAACGCAACCATAACCGTAAACGGTACTACAGTTGCAAGCGGATCGGCTTCGGCGCCCATCAGTTTAGCGGTGGGAAATAATACCATTACCGTTGTTGTTACGGCCAGCGATGGCTCATCAACCCAAACCTACACCGTAACCGTAAATCGTGCCGGGCCGTCAAACAATGCCTTGTTGTCCAATGTGGGCGTCGGTTATGTGATCAACGGGAGTACGGTTGAGGCGGTAGTTACCCCTTCAACTGCCGACCCTAACGCGACCGTAACCGTTAACGGTGTTTCGGTTGCTTCGGGCGCTGCAAGCAGTCCGATACCGTTGAGCCCGGGATCCAATACCATTGCAATCGTGGTAACCGCACAGAATGGCCTTAATAAAATGACCTATACAATAACTGTGAACGGGCCGCTTGGTTCTACGTCATCGCTTTCAGGTCTAACGATCAGCGCCGGGACATTATCACCAGCCTTTGCTCCCGGAACTACCAGCTATACCGACAACGTAACCAATAGCGTAACATCCGTAACCGTAACCCCCACGACTACGGACCCCAGTGCTACGGTTACTGTTGACGCGGCGACAGTTACCTCGGGTACTGCCAGCAATCCGATTACTCTGGCTGTGGGCAACACCGTTATACCAACTGTGGTAACCGCTCAGGATGGCGTTACCACCACCACCTATACCATCACGGTAACCAGGCCGCCATCCACCAATGCAGCGCTCAGCAACTTAGCCATCAGCAGCGGCACGTTAAACCCGGGTTTCGCCAGTGCGACAAACAGCTATACAGCTTCGGTAGCCAACGCGATAACCACGATAACCGTAACTCCTACAACTGCCGACCCTACAGCCACCGTTACCATAAATGGCTCGGCAGTAATTTCAGGTAGCCCTTCTCAGAACCTGCCATTGGCGGCGGGCCCCAATACTATAACCACCACGGTAACGGCGCAGGATGGGGTAACGCAGCAAACTTATACGCTTGTGGTAACACGGGCAGCCTTGCCACCCACGCTGAGCTATACAAGTCCGCAAAGCTATACGCTGAATACAACCATAACACCGCTTTCCCCGACCGGTAGCTATGTGGCGGCCCCCGCGTACAGTGGCACGCCCACGGCCTTAGGTTCCGGCTTCAGCGCACCGAGCGGTGTAGCGACAGATGCCGCAGGCGACGTGTTTATAGCCGACTTCGGCAACAAACTGGTCAAGGAAATACCCGCGGGGAGTAATACCCCGATAACCATAGGCTCCGGTTTCAATGACCCTTATGGTTTAGCAGTTGATGCCGCAGGCAATGTGTACGTGGCCGATTATGGCGCCAGCGCGGTATATAAAATACCGGCAGGCAACGGAACCCCGGTAACCCCGATAGTTATCGGGGGCTCCGGCTTCAGCCACCCGACAGGCGTAGCCATAGACGCCGCAGGCGATGTGTTTGTGGCGGATTACGGCAACAAGCTGGCAAAGAAAATCCCTGCGGGCAGTAATACCCCGGTAGCGATAGGTTCAGGCTTCACCTCGCCTTTTGGCGTCGCCGTTGATGCATCAGGAAATGTGTACATAGCCGACTACGGCGCCAGCGCGGTAAAGGAGATCCCTGCCGGCAGCAATACGCCGCAAACGATCGGCTCCGGCTTCAGTAGCCCGAAGGGCATAGCCGTAGATGCGTCGGGCAATGTATTTGTGGGTGATTACGGCAACAATGCGGTGAAGGAGATCCCTATAGGCAATGGAACCCCGGTAACGATAGGCTCCGGTTTTAAAACCCCGGAAGGCGTAGCCATAAGCGGAGCGGGCAATGTGTATGTTGCCGATGCAGGCAACAATGCTGTTAAGAAAGTCGCACCGGTTGGCGGCTATTATATCGGTCCATTCCTGCCTGATGGCTTAAGCTTTAACAATACCACCGGTGTCATCAGCGGGACACCCACTGTAGCAAGCCCGGCAACAACATATACGGTTACCGCGTATGTTCCCGCAGGTAATGGCACAGCAACAATAAATATCGCTGTTGTGATACCTTACCCAACCGTCAGTTATGCCGGCCCTCAAAGCTACCAGGCCGGAACGGCGATAACACCGCTTATCCCAACCTGCAGCAATATAGCAGCCCCCGGTTACAGCAGCGCCCCGGCTGCCTTAGGTACCGGTTTTAGCGCACCAAGCGGCGTAGCCGCCGACGCCGCAGGCGACGTTTACATAGCCGACTTCGGCAACAAGCTGGTCAAGGAAATTCCCGCCGGCAGCACAACCCCGCAAACGATAGGCTCCGGCTTTAATGACCCCTATGGCGTAGCGGTTGATGCCGCAGGCGATGTGTACGTAGCCGATTACGGCGCCAGCGCGGTCTACAAGATCCCCGCAGGCAATGGCGCCCCGGTAACGATAGGCTCCGGCTTCAGCCACCCAACAGGGGTTGCCGTAGATGCCGCAGGCGATGTGTTTGTAGCCGATTACGGCAACAAGCTGGCAAAGGAGATCCCTGCCGGCAGCACCACCTCGCAAACGATCGGCTCCGGCTTTACCTCGCCGTTTGGCATAGCGGTTGATGCATCCGGCAACGTATACGTAGCCGACTATGGCGCAAACGCTGTAAAAAAGATCCCTGCTGGCAGCACAACCCCTGTACTGATCGGTTCAGGCTTCAGTAGCCCCAAGGGCGTTGCGGTAGATGCATCGGGCAACGTTTTTGTGGGCGATTACGGCAATAACGCGCTAAAAGAGATCCCGGCAGGAAGCAACACGCCGTTAAGTTTGGGTACAGGCCTTAAAAGCACGGAAGGCGTAGCTATAAACGCATCAGGTAATGTGTACATAGCCGATGCAGGCAATAATGCTGTTAAGAAGATCATACCCATAGGCGGCTTTTACATCGGCCCATTTTTACCTGCAGGTCTAACAATGAACAATACCACGGGCACTATCAGCGGCACCCCAACAACCGGCAGTGCGGCAGCAAACTATACAATCACCGGATATAACAGCTTCGGAACAGGCACGGCATCGTTAAATATTACGGTCATCGCAAATCCCCCAACCCTAAGCTATACCGGCCCGCAAACCTATTCGGAAGGAACAGCGATAACCGCACTGAGCCCGACAAGCACCAATGTATCAGCGCCGGCTTACAGCGGCACCACAACAATCCTCGGTTCGGGCTTTAGCGGCCCGACGGGCACCGCAATAGATGCGCAGGGAAACATCTACGTAGCCGACAGGGGCAATAAAGAAGTAAAGAAAATCCCGGCGGGCAGTAATACGCCAACGGTGATAGGCTCGGGCTTTAGCCAGCCCTACGGCATAGCGGTGGATGCAAAGGGGAATATTTATGTAGCCGATTATGGCAATAGCGCGGTGTATAAGATCCCGGCAGGCAGCAACACGCCAACCGCGATAGGCTCCGGCTTCAAAACCCCTACTGCCGTAGCTGTAGATGCACAAGGCAACATCTATGTAGCCGATTACGGCAACAATGCGGTAAAAAAGATACCGGCAGGCAGCACTACGATCCAGGCGATAGGATCAGGCTTTAGCGAACCGGCCGGCGTAGCGGTAGATGCACAAGGCAATGTGTACGTGGCCGACAGGGCCCACAATGCGGTAAAAGAAATCCCGGCGGGCAGCAATACGCCAACGGCAATAGGCTCAGGCTTCACCAATCCGTTCGGCGTAGCGGTTGACGCATCAGGCAATGTGTATGTAGGCGATTACAGCAACAACGCGGTAAAAGAGATACCCGCAGGCACCAATACGCCGCAGAGCATTGGCACAGGGTTCGGTAGCCCGATCGGTGTAGCGGTAGACGGAGCCGGTAACGTGTATGTGGCCGATAATGCCAATAATGCCATCAAACAGATCAAGCCAAATGGCGGCTATTATGTCGGACCGCACCTGCCGGCAGGGCTAACGATGAATAATGCGACAGGAACGATCAGTGGCACACCAACGGCAGAAAGCCCGGCAGCAAATTATACCGTAACGGCATATAATGCAGCAGGTGCAGCCACGGCTACGATAAACATCGCCGTTACAGGCCCTCCGCCTGCGATCAGCTATGCCGGCCCGCAAACTTACACCCAAAATACCGCCATCACCCCGCTGGCCCCGACCAGCAGCAATGTAGCGCTTCCCGGCTACAATAGCACAACAGCAACCCTCGGTACAGGCTTCAGCGGCCCGAGCGGCGTAGCGGTAGATGCACAGGGCAATGTGTACGTAGCGGACAGGGGCAACAAACTGGTCAAAAAGATTCCGGCAGGAAACGGCACGCCGACCACGATAAGCTCCGGCTTTAGCCAACCCTACGGCGTGGCGGTGGATGCGGCCGGCGATGTATTTGTAGCCGATTACGGCGCCAGTGCGGTGTATAAGGTCGCGGCAGGCAGCAATACCCGGGTAACGATAGGCTCCGGCTTCAAAACTCCAACAGGAGTCGCAATCGATGGAGCAGGCGATGTGTATGTTGCTGATTATGGCAATAACGCGGTGAAGGAAATAGCGGCAGGCAGCAATACGCCAACCACGATAGGATCAGGCTTTAGCGAGCCGGCCGGGATAGCAGTGGACGCACAGGGAAATGTGTATGTAGGCGACAGGCTCAACAATGCGGTAAAAGAGATCCCTGCAGGCAGCAATACCCCAACTATCATAGGCTCCGGCTTCAATAACCCGTTTGGTGTAGCAGTCGATGCATCGGGTAATGTATATGTAGGCGATTATGGCAACAACGCCGTAAAAGAGATACCGTCAGGTACAAACACACCTCAAACCATCGGCTCAGGCTTCAGCAGCCCCGACGGGGTTGCGGTAGATGGAGCAGGCAATGTGTATTTGGCCGATCTTGGCAACAACGCCATCAAACAGATCAAGCCGACAGGCGGCTATTATATAGGGCCATTCCTGCCGGCCGGGTTAGCATTTAACAGTATCTCCGGCATTATCAGCGGTACGCCGACAGCAGTAAGCCCGGCAACCAATTATAAAGTAACAGCCTGCAACAATGTCGGCAGCGGTACCACTACCGTAAACATTGCTGTACTATCCACCAATGCAAGCCTTTCCAACCTAACATTAAGCAGCGGGCCGCTTACACAGGTGTTCGCGACAGGTACAACCAGCTATACCGCAAGCGTAGTTAGTGCCGTCACCAGTGTAACCGTAACTCCAACTACCAGTGTTTCTACCGCAACTGTCACCGTAGACGGAGCAGCTGTATCCTCCGGCACAGCATCGCAAAGCCTGCCTTTGGTTGAGGGGGCCAATACGATCACGACGGTGGTAACCGCACAGAGCGGGGCCACTGAAACGTACACCATAACCGTAACCCAGGCAGCGCCCGGGGCTGCTTTCAGGCCGGTAAATTATACAAGCCTAACTGATAGCGCATCAATGGTAAATGACGGTATATTGGTGCACGAGGGTGTTTCGCCCAACGGCGACGGTATCAATGACTTTTTGCTGATAGACGGAATAACCAGTTACCCCGATAACCATTTAACGATTATTAACCGGAACGGAGCGCTGGTATACCAGGTAAAGGGCTATGACAACAGCAAGAGCGTATTTGACGGACACTCCAATGTCAATGGCAGGATGCAGGCGCCGGGCACTTATTTTTACGCGCTGGATTATAGCGTCAATGGCGCATTAAAACATAAAACAGGGTGTATCGTGCTGAAGTATTAATGATAGTTAATTAGAGGTTAGTTGATTAGAGATTAGGAAAAAGCACCCTGATCTCTAATCACTGATCTCCGGTCTCTTTTCGGAAACTTATCTTTCTGCTTTCGGATGCCTCCAAAGAAATCCTGATGAATCTGAATTCCACCTTCCGACTAATCTCTAATCAACTAACCTCTAAACCTGCATTGTCATCAGCCGTTCCCCGGCCTGGACGCCCAGTGCCGCCAGCTTAAAGCCCGAAAGTATGCCTTCGCTGGAATGGATAATATTGATCCTCAGGTATGCCCGATCCTTGCAGGCCACAAATAGCCCGTGGTTGGGATCCGTATAAACAATTGTGCCGGGCAGCTGCTCAACCGGGACGTTCATTTCGGCAGGTATTACTTCCAGAAGCCGTAAAACCTGGTTCCGGAACAGGGTCATAGCGCCGCCGTAGTCGGGGTTGGAAGCATTCACGAGGTTTTCGATCTCCCTGGCCGATTGGTTTTCCCATTTTATCACCAAATCACTCGGAAGAGGAGCCGGTGCTATGCTGGCCGAATACTCATTTTGAGGCAGCAGCATTGTGCTTCCGGTGTCTTTCAACTTTTCAATAGCCGCGGCTACAACGGCCGCGCTTTCGAGGCTCAGGCGGCCCCAATAAATGCCATGGGTGGAACCTGGCGGAACAGGCACTTCCTTTTGCATCAGCAAGGCTCCCGCGTCAAATTCGGAAGTAACCTGGTGTATAGAAATTCCGCCCATTTCATCGCCGTTTTTAAGCTGCCAGAAAACGGGGCATTGACCCCGGTAATGCGGCAGCAAACTATAATGCACATTATAAAAACCAAAGCGGGGGATGTCAAACAGCTCGGTCGGTACTTTATAACTGTAGGCAAATACCAGAACCAGGTCTGGTTGTAATTCCAGCAGCATATCTTTGAAGCCGACTGTTAACTCGCGCCTCGAAAACCTTTTGAATGGAATTTGCAGACCAGTTACAAATTGCTCGAGTTGCTGGTTAAAGGGGTTAATTTCCGCGGGCGCAACAACTGCCTGCACCGAATGGGATTGTGCTAAAAACTGCAGCGTGGGCACGGAGCAGACGTTGTTTGAGAGTAAGATGATCTTCATGGTAAGGCCCTAAAATAAAGGCGAAATATACAACAGTATTTCAAAGTAAGCAGGATAATTAAACAGTGACTGATAATTATTGGAATAACAAGGCGGCTATTTAGCTCATTTTTCGTTTTAGCTCCAGTTTTTCATAAAACTGCATCGCCGTGCTCAAAAGGGCCGGGGATTGTGAGGAGCTTTCACGTTCGAAAATTTCACCGGGTTTTTTTGAATGGTATTTCGCCCTTTCGCGCATCACTGCTAACTCGGCATCACTGAGATGAATGCGGGCAAACCTGCTTATATTGTTGATGATGTTAACCGGCCCCTCATTGTAGTTAAGCAATAGCGTGTTTTTATCCGCATCAGCAACTTCAAGGAATTTTTCCAGCATTTTTTCAATAATGGCAGCCGTGTAATTATCTATTTGATAAACTTCAGGCATCCCGGGAAAGCCAAATATTTCAGGATTGACTAACTGCGGTACAACCTGCCGCCCGGGCATTTGGGCAAGCGACCGGAAAACTTCCTCGGGCCGGCGATACATGATCACAATCGGAACCAACGGAAACATTTTACGCAAAGTATGATAAAAGAAAATGTGCCAGCAATCCGTTTTTAACACAACGTGCTCTTCGTCCGGAAATCTTTTTCGGCCATAAAAGTTCAGTGACGCCGAAAGTAAGCCTGCTATGCTCGCTTCGTCGAACTGTTCGTCAGCAAGAGGGAGCCCGAATATCTCATCAAAAATTGGAACCTCCGATAAAACGATAAATCGACCGGAAGTGGCAAACATCTGTGTGATGAGCGTGGATCCGCAACGGGAAAGATGAAATATAATCACCGCCGGAGCTACGGGATTCAATGATGCGCCGTTTTTCTCGATTTCATTAAGCCCGCTGACCTTTAGCGGCCCGTGATGGCCTCTTCTGCGGCAAGCGGCAATGGTGTTATCGAAAAAAGGCTCTGTGAAGCGCGCTTCGTAAGTGTCCATCCATTGACATTGCGATCCGCCATCGGCCTTTATTAGTTTAATAGGTACAAGATTTTCGCTCATGGCTGCAGTGTTAATGCTCAGGCATTTTCCGCCCTCAGCCTTTTAACCTTTTCCTCAAGCTCGACGGCCATTTTGTTCGACTGTTCGGTGTTTTGCCAGCGCAAATGTTTTATCATATTAAGCAAATTGTCATCAACAGTTTCTTTTTTATAAGCTACGTGGCCGGATGAGGTAATGAGCTGGCTTAGCCAATCGTTCACCTTGCAATCTATCACCAGGTGTATACGATCGCTGCCGCTATGATTGCTTACGCGATGCGGAAGGTTTGCGTTGAGGTACCAGCACTCGCCTTCTTCAAGACTGATGCGCTCGTCTTCGCAGTAAAATTCAACAAGGGGGTTGGTAATAACCGGGAAATGCAGCCGGGCTTCACCGTTTTCGAAAGAAAGTTCTGCGTCCCTATGCTGTTTAATAATAGCGCCCGCTTTCAGGTTTAAAAACCGTACCGCCATTACCGGGCATTGCAGCAACGACGTTACCTTTTTCACCGATGGAAACTGGTGCATATAAATGGTGTCGGTAAATTCGACCTGGCCAAGCAGGTCGGGTACCGGGTTTTTATGATCGCCGCCCGGAGAGCGAAGCGGCAAAACATCCCAGGCGCCGGTATAGTGAAAGGTATTTATATGCGGCTGCCATTTTGAATTGACGGTTATCAATTCCGCCCGCATATTGGGCAGGTCAAAAGCGAGCGGTAGTTTGGCATATCGTATCATCTGATGCGGTTTAATTCGGCTTCAGCCAATGCACCATGTTTGGAAATGGCAGAATACCCAATTCCTCCGATTTCTTTTTGTCGTAGGCGAGTCCAAGGTACTGCAGCATCGGCAGGCCTATATAACTGCCGTTAGCAAAAGCCTGCAAAAGGGTGTCCCCTTCACCCTTGTACCCCCCGTCGTGAAACACAACCGATGGGTCAAGGCCGATGTGTAAACATGCGGCGTATGACCAGGCGAGGGCCATCATTTCAAATCCGCCAGCCATCTGTTCCGGCAATGGGTCGCCAATGGTTTTGCGAAGATCGGGCCCGTACGCAGCGAGGTGACCGGCTTCATGGAGTATATCGCCAGCATATAATAATTTTTCTGGGTCGGCTATTATCTTGCCGCCTTCGAGCAGCAGACCTGGTAAAAAGGTTGGTTCCTCCAGCGGTCGCATGATCAAATCCAGGCCAATGGTTTGTAAAAAGCCGGCTATTTTATTTACAACTTCCGTGTTCAAGCGATATCTATTGTTATACCGGCAGTGAATTCTCTGCAAGCGACAGCTCCTGCAAGGCGGCGCTATATTTTTGACCTGTGGGTTTACCCGGGATGATATGCGATACGGCGATTCCCTTTTTTAGTTTTTCATTGTCAAACGTATAGACGGTTTTTCCTATGGTCAGGCCCTGGCCCACCGCGGCTACAAGCAGTACCTCCTGTTTCAATTTATTGTGAAACACTGCATCATTGTTATGTAACCGTCCGTAGTCATTACCAATGATAACGTCGATATGCTCCGATGTACGGGCAAGGATCTGATCATTTACACGTTCATCTTTTTTTGCCGACCCAAGGTCCGAGAGGCAAATCACCACATGGCAGCGCTCGTTTTCCTTTAGAAAGCGGGCCGTCCTGTTAGCGCATGCTATGGCATTATCATATACAACACCTTTAAGTGGTTTGCAAACCCCGGTAATGCCAATTTTCAGGCCACCGGATTTGAAAGTAAGATATGGTTTAATTATTCGTTTTAGGGCCGGCGTAAACCGGTGGTTACAGTTCACCAGCGCGAAATTCATATGGGCCGCAAGAGCGGTTAACTTTTCCCCGCCATCAGACAGGTCTAATCCGCCCGCTGCTGCCGCTTTATAACCGGTGTTGTTCATCATCTGAATAAGCAACTTTTGCTGATCGAACCCCGCACCGTTATTTAAAAAGTTGCCGGCATCCAACAAAAAACCAGTCTCCGCACTATTTAACTCCTTGTTAATGCCGCCAAGGCCGCCCGTTTTTTTAAAAACCGGTCCTGTAGTGCCATTAAGTCCGTTGGTGTGGTAAATGATGAGCCGGTTGGCATTGCCTGGAATTGCGCTAAGCAAAGTGCCTGAAGGGGCATCCTGCTTTAAATATTTTCCTAACAAAGATGCGCCCGCAACAAGCGAGGCCTGCGACAAAAACAATCGTCGTGATGGTTTCATATTTAAAAATCGGGTTAATTGCTGGTATTTAAGCAGCACTAAATGTAACCCTAATTTTTAATATTTGATTATTTTTTTCATTAATTAAAAAACAAATCGTTCATTTTTGCGTTTTAGGAAACTATTTTTTCATAATTTGATATTTTTCAAAAAATTTTATAAATTCGTGTCGTTGAAAATAAACGGATTGTCCTACAAATAAACAAAATAAACGAAAACGACAAGTTAAACAATTTATTGTTGAGCTGGGATGTAAGCAGAGGCCATATCGATGTGTAAACAGACTACAAAGCTCGTTTACAATTAATTAAAGGTTCAATTAAATTTTTGATTTTTCTTTGCAATATAAAATAAACTTTCTAATATTGACGTATAATTAATGCAAAAAATCAACATCACGTGGATGTTGGTGCAAAAAGTTCCTAAATCATATTATAAGCCAATTAAACATATACAAACCTTACTAAAACTTAAACTATATGAATCCCTCTTACATCGGTGTCGTTTGGCAGTTTGCAGGAAACTTTGCTCCTGTGGGTTTTAATTATTGTGATGGTTCGCTGCAGTCCATCGCCGAAAACTCTACCTTATTCACGCTTTTGGGTACTACTTACGGCGGCGACGGCGTGCAAACATTTGGCTTGCCCGATTTACGCGGAAGGATGGTGATAGGCCAGGGTACGGGCACAAGCTTGCCAACGTATATAAATGGGCAGAAGTCCGGTACAGAAAGTGTAACCCTTACCACTGCCCAGATGGCGGGGCATACGCACCTGCTTTATGCAGGGCCGAGTGCCAATTCGCAAACACCTACCTCAAGTTCGTATATAAACCAGGTAAATAACAACGGTACAGCCACTAATTTTTTTTCCGATCAGCCGGCAAATGCCCAGCTTATTGGGGGCTCAATCAGCGCGGCGGGTAGTAGTATACCTATCGAGATCGTTCAGCCTGTACTCGCAATTAGCTACGTAATAGCTTTATACGGTATTTACCCAAGCCAGGGCTAACAACCAGGGCTTTCTTACTGATAATCAAAAATTAATTTTAAACCAAATCTTAAATAAAACATACTATGGACGGTCAATTTTTAGGTCAGATTATACCGGTCGCTTTTAATTACGCTCCCAAAACCTGGTCAACCTGTGCGGCACAGTTGCTGGGTATTACTCAAAATCAGGCTTTGTTTGCTTTATTGGGTACCACTTACGGTGGTGACGGCCGAACAACATTTGGCTTGCCCGATTTACGGGGCAGGGTGGCTGTACACGCGGGACAGGGGCCTGGTTTAACGGGTATAACCCTTGGCGAACTTAGCGGATCCAACTCGGTAACCATGCTGGCTAATAATTTGCCGGTACATATACACAGTTTTGTGGCAAACAACCAATCCAGCACGCAGCCGGGGCCAGGCGGTAATGCGCTTGCGCAGGGTGGTGTAACGGAGGGTAATAATTTATTTTTGTACGGGCCTGCGGCAGGTTTAACAATGAATGCAAGCACCATAGCACCTGCGGGCAACTCCCAGCCAATTCCAATTTTGCAGCCTTATACGGTGTTGCAATATTGTATTGCTTTACAGGGAATATTTCCATCAAGGAATTAAAGTAACAGCCAGCAGCAGATAAATATTTTAAGTAGTGTTAATTAATCAAACAAAAAACTAACCTAACAGCCTCATGTATAATCAATATTTAGCAATGATACTCCAATGGGCCGGGAATTTTAACCCGTTGCAGTTTGCACTTTGCAATGGACAGATACTGCCCATTTCATCCAATACTGCTTTGTTTTCATTAATTGGAACCTATTACGGGGGAAACGGAACAAGTAACTTCGGCCTGCCCGATTTACGCGGCCGGGTTCCAGTAGGCGCCGGGGCGGGGCCGGGCTTAAGCCAATATTTTATAGGGGAATCTACCGGAACCAATACAACAACGCTGTTGACAAACAACATACCTTCACATACGCACAATGTAAATGCTTATGCGGGGTTGGGCGATCAGCCGTCACCGGCCAATACTATTTTTGGCGAAGGGCCCAGAACCGGCAGCGGCACCCATATTATAGCGTCGCACTTTTACCAGAATGCCGCACCCAATACACCGCTTAACATATTATCGGTTTCGTCAAACACCGGTGGTGGCAGTAACCCGATGAATATTATGCAGCCTTACCTGGGTATAACTTACATCATCTCTTTATCGGGGATATTCCCGCAAAGACAGTAATGATAGCGAAGAATTTCTATTCCTGCGTATGACAGGAACTATAAAAATTGGGATGCTTTCGCCATATTCAGGCGTGTATCCATATTACGGACACCACCTGAGCGCAGGCATGTTGATGGGGATATACCCCGGGGTACCAAAACGGAACGAAATACAATTTATACCCGCGTACACTAATATGGGCGATCCTAAAAGTGCGCTGGAAGCCGCAAACCGGCTGATTTTTTTTGACCAGGTGGATATCCTTTCCGGACTGGTGAGCTATAAATCAGTGCAGGACATTATTGCCGTTATTGAACGCCATAATAAGATCGGGTTTTTCTTCGATTTGGGCGAGTATATCCCCTGGTTTAATTACCTAAGCCCCAGGGTGTTTTATTCTTCCCAGCAAATATGGCAAACCCAATACGCGCTGGGATATTGGGCAATGAAGGAATATGGGGCCGGGGGGCAAACAATTATGACCCTTTATGAGGCTGGTTATCATATCAACAGTTGTTTTCACCATGGCGCTAATGACGCAGGAGACGAAACCCGGAATGTGCATGTAATACCTCATGATAAGCATGCACCTAAAAAAATGGATCTTGACGATTTTTTTGAAAAGATCCGTAAAAATCCCCCGCCTTATGTGCATGCTATTTTTGCAGGCACTTTGGGGAATGAGTTTTTACTGGCCTGGAAAAATTCGGGCTTTCATAAGCAAATACCCCTGATAGTAGTTGAAAATATGGCCTATGACGATGTTTTGGGCGATGTTGGACATTTAGATCTGGAGTTAATAACAGGCAGCACCTGGAGCAGGACAGACGAAAGCCCCCGTAATAAGGAGTTTGTGGAGAGATTTGAAACAGCAGGGGGACAGCAAGCTAATATATTTGGCTTGCTGGGGTACGAGGCGGGCCTTGCGCTGAGGGAGGTAAAATCGCTAATACAAAAGCGCGATTTTGACAAGGTCTCGTCATTACTGCAAATGGAATCAGTGCCGGGGCCGCGGGGCGAACGGAATTTTTACCCGGTATCCGGTTACGCCTTACCAACCATAGATATAGTAAAAGTAAAAACATCAGCAAATACCATATTTAAAACGGTGTTGAGCCAGGGAAAAGGTTTGAAGTTTGATGCTGAACAGTTTAAGGAAATTCATGAAGGAAGTGTGAGCGGGTGGCTCAATCCTTATTTATGTATCTGATTTGATGGCAGGGAAAGCCCTTAAAAGGTATAGTTTGCTTTTTATACTGATTTTGAACGAGATACCACAGCAAAGAAAAGTTGAAATAATTTATACAAAAAATTGAAAAATAGTTAAATTCACAAGATTTTTGGGTGATTTTTTAAATAGAAAGAAAATCAATCCATTTTATCGCGAAACATAGACCTTTTACAAAAGTTGCCTGGGCTTCGCAGTAAACGGTTTAAAAAAGTACATTTCCGATCCCCATACAGTAAATCTGTATGATAAACGTAACCGGTAGCTTTAAAATTGTAACGAGTAATAAAATTTTGCAGATAAGCGCTGTACAACCTGCTGCTGCGAAAAATTGAAGTGGAGTATTTAAATAAAAGTCTATGAAAAAAGTATTTACTAAAATGTATTGGGCCCTTTTGCTGCTGACAGTTTGTGCAGCAGGTACAGCCCGGGCGCAGGACACTAAGCTTGTTGAAGCCAACAATGAAGGTGCAACTGCGATGTGCAGGGATGCCAGCGGCAACGTTTTTGTGTTGCGCGATGCCGGTACTTTTAGCGAAAGCGGTGCGTTGACAGCGAACGGCGCAGTTGATGAGTACAACAGCAGTGGCACAAAGATTGGTACAATAATAACTAACGCCGGCGAATACCGTGACGCGAATGAGGGCGATGCATCGCTCGCACTGGGTATTGCGGTAGACGCAAGCGATAATATTTATGTTACCACTTATAATGACTTTGAAAACAGTGTACCTGGAAATATAGTTAAATATTTTGCACCATCGTACACGGCTTCTACTACGCTGTTAACCGGCGTCAATAGTACTAACTATGGATATTTCGGGTCGCTCGCAATGGATTCAAACGGTAATCTTTACGCATTCGCGGTAAAGGATGCAACCACCGCCGGTTTAAACGTGCTTATCAAGCTGCCTAACGCGAGTACCGTTTCACAAGGAAATACAATTTCACAAAGTTCAGTGCTGTTGATAGATGGTACTACTTTCGCTAATAACGAGAATACGGCGTTTGGTGACGGCACTACTACATTTGATAACGATAACGGTAACTACGCTCCATATACCGCACTTGCAGTCGATAAGAACAATAATATTTTTATAGCTTCTGCCTGGGCTTATTACGAACCTAGCGGAAGTTTTGTCGGGTATCAGGGCGGTAATCTATATGAATATACACCGGCAGCTACCACCTCGGGTTATTCGTCTGCAAGTCTCGTAAAATCAAGTGTTTACTGTAGTTCACTCGGTTGTGATCCTAACGGGGATGTTTTCGGTACGGTAGTAACCAACCCCGGTTCAGATATACATACTTTCAATATCGTAAACTGGGGGATCGGGGCTGCCGGGATTGCTCAATCCATATCTTCCGGGACAACCATCAAGTTCGAGGATTTATATCCTTCGGGCCTGGCAGCGGTAAGCGCTACCAATGTATTTATGATCAATGGAAACGACGGCGGCACAAATGATGGCGACGTGTATCAGCTGATTGGGGTGCCTACTTCACAGGCCAGCGGTTTTAGTACTTCAAATATTACCGAGACCGGTGCCACTTTCAGCTGGACTACGAACGGCGGTGGTGCCAACAGGGCGGTATTTGTAGCATTATCCACTGCCGGCAGCTTGTCAGTTAGTAATAATACTACCTATACCCCTTCTACTACTTTTACTTCGGGCACGCAGGCCAGCACCGGCTGGTATTGTGTGTACAATAGTACCACAAGTTCGTTACCACTTAACATAACAGGCCTCGCTGCAGCAAAAACATACAACGTAATGGTTGTTGAATATAACGGAGGGGCTGGCCCTCCCGCCTACCAAAATTATGAAAGCGGCGCCACAGTGACTACCTTTTCAACGCCTGCTAACCCAAGTTTAACAGCTTCGGGCGGCACGGATAGCTACTCGGTTGGCGGCTCCCCTGCTACGGTTGATGCAGGCATAACTGCTTCGGCAGGCCAAACCAACCTGAGTACCGCTACCATAGATGTCAGCGCCGCTTACAGCTCTGGCGATGCGCTTAACTTCACTAACCAAAATGGGATAACAGGCAGTTACAATTCCGGCAACGGTACTTTAACCCTAAGCGGTTCTGCCACTGTAGCAAACTACCAAACCGCGCTGCGCTCGATCACTTTTTCAAGTAGTTCGGCATCGACATCAACACGCACTATATCATTTACAGTTAGCGATGGCACGGTAACCAGCGCCGCGGTTACCAAAAACATTACGGTAACCTCATCTACAACCATCAGTTCGCTCACAGCTGTAAGCAGCACAACTACCAATGCCAGCAGTGTACAATGGACAGCTACTTTCGCGGCATCGGTAAGCGGACTATCAACCTCCGATTTTACCCTAAATACATCAGGTGTAAGCGGCGCGGCTATAGCGGCCGTATCCCAGGTGTCGGGCACTGTCTGGACAGTAACCGTTAATGACGGCAGCGGCAGCGGAACCGTACAATTGTTAATGAACAGTTCGGGCGGTGTTACGCCTTCCGTTAGCAACGCAACATCGGGATCGCCTTTTGCAGGGTCTACTTATACCATTGATAAAACGGCGCCAACAGTAAGTTCAATAAATGCTGCAAGCCCTTCAAATATTAACCCCACCAACGCTACCAGCGTAACTTATACCGTAACATTTAGCGAGGCGGTGACCGGTGTTGATGCATCTGACTTTGCGTTAACCACAAGCGGTGTCTCTGGTTCTGTTTCCGGCGTTTCAGGTGGCGGGGCTACCTACGCTGTAACCGTAAGCAGTATTACCGGTACCGGCACTTTGCGATTAGACTTAAATAGCAGCGGTACCGGCATAACCGATGCAGCAGGTAATGCTATCAGCGGTGGCTATACCAGCGGCAGTGTTTACAATATCGATCAAACACCGCCAACCGTTAGTTCAATAAATGCTGCAAGCCCTTCAAATATTAACCCTACCAACGCCACCAGTGTAACTTACACGGTAACTTTTAGCGAGGCGGTAACCGGTGTTGATGCTACCGATTTTGCGTTAACCACAAGCGGTGTCTCTGGTTCTGTTTCCGGCGTTTCAGGTGGCGGAGCTACCTACGCTGTAACCGTAAGCAGTATTACCGGTACCGGCACTTTGCGATTAGACTTAAATAGCAGCGGTACCGGCATAACAGATGCAGCAGGTAATGCTATCAGCGGTGGCTATACCGGCGGCAGTGTTTATAATATCGATCAAACACCGCCGACTGTTAGTTCCATAACAGCAACAACTCCATCAAATGCCGGCCCTACTAATGCAACCAGTGTAACTTATACGGTAACCTTTAGCGAAACCGTATCCGGTGTTGATGCGACGGATTTTACGCTGACTACAAGCGGCGTTTCCGGCGCCATAAGCTCAGTTTCGGGTAGCGGAAGCACTTATTCAGTGACCGTAGGTTCGGTAAGCGGAAGCGGCACATTAAGGTTAGACCTGAACAGCAGCGGCGACCCCATAACCGACGCGGCAGGAAATATGCTTACCAGCGGTTTTACAAGTGGCGACGTCTATACTATCCAGCAGACACCGCCGGTTGTGAGCTCGATCACTGCTACTACCCCTTCCAACACTAACCCCACGAACGCAACCAGCGTTACCTATACAGTCACCTTTTCAGAGGCAGTAACCGGCGTTAGTTCGGGCGCCTTTACCGCTACAACCAGCGGTGTGACTACCAGCGGCATCAGCGTGTCGCCTGGTAGCGGCAGCGTTTATTCGGTAACGGTAAACGGCATCAGCGGTAACGGTACATTAAGGCTGGATATGAACAGCAGCGGCACAGGAATTACCGACCTGGCGGGCAACGCCCTTTCAGGCGGCTTTACCAGCGGCGATACTTATACCATCGACCAGACCCCGCCCACGGTAAGCTCGATCACTGCAACTACGCCTTCAAACGCCAATCCCACCAATGCCACCAGTGTTACTTATACAGTAACCTTTAGCGAAGCGGTAACAGGTGTTAGCAGCACGGGCTTTATTGCAACCACAAGCGGGGTAAGCACCAGCAGCATCAATGTAAGCCCTGTAAGCAGCAGCGTTTACTCGGTAACGGTGAACGGCATCAGCGGCAACGGTACATTAAGGCTGGATCTGAACAATGGAAATACAGGTATTTTCGACCTGGCAGGCAATCCTATTTCGGGCGGCTTTACCAGCGGCGATGTTTATACGATTCAACAAACACCGCCAAGTGTTACCTCAATTGCTGCCACCACACCTTCGAATACCAATCCGACCAACGCTACCAGCCTTGTTTATACCGTAACATTCAGTGAAAACGTGTCGGGCGTAAACAACGGTGATTTCAATATTAACACAAGCGGGGCAACCTATACCGGTATATCCGTATCGCCGGTGAGCGCAAGCCAGTATTCGGTAACCGTAAGCGGCGTAGGCGGCAACGGCCCTTTACAACTGCAGTTTAACAGCACCCCGGGTGATGTAACCGACGCGGCAGGAAATGTGGCAAACGCCAATTTTACCAGCGGCGACACCTATACCATCGACAATACGCCGCCAACAGCCACAAGCCTGATCTACACAACCTCGAACGCCAATTCTGCTTTTGCGAAGGTTGGCGATGTGATCACCCTTAGTTTTGGCGCCACTGAGGCTATACAAACGCCATCGGTCACCATAGCCGGGCATGCCATAACCGCGACCAATACCGGCGGCAATAACTACTCGGCCAGCTATACCATGACTCCCGGGGACACAGAAGGATTGATACATTTCAGCTTGACCATGACGGACCTTGCGGGTAACGTATCCACCTATAACGATGTAGCAGCAGGCGATTATATCACCTTCGATATGACGCCGCCAACGGTAGCCGTAAGTGCGCCATCGGTAAGCACTACCGGTGCCGGTCCGGTGAGTTATACGGTAACCTATGCCGATGCCAACTTTAGCACCAGTAATCTTACCGGATCGTACATCACCCTCATTTCAACCGGTACAGCTGCCGGTACGGTAGGCGTAAGCGGCTCCGGTACTTCTTACACCGTAACCATATCCGGTATCACCGGCTCGGGCACCCTGGGTATTTCTGTCGGTGCAGGCGCTTCAAGCGACCTTGCCGGCAACACCGATAACGGCGCAGGGGCGTCAGCAACATTTAATGTCCTCCCTCCTCCGTCTGTGGGCTATCCCGGCTCGGAGACCTATGGCGTAGGCTCGCCGATAACGCCGATAACGCCAACGGGCAGTGGTGTAGCGCCTCCCACTTACAGCAGCACTGCTGTAAGCCAGGGCTCGGGCTTTAGCGGCCTTACCGGCGTTGCGGTTGACGCAGCCGGCAATGTGTACGTAGCCGACCGTGGCAACAAACAAATAGAGAAGTATCCTGCTGGCAGCAGTACACCGCTGGTGATCGGCTCCGGCTTTACCGCCCCTTATGGAGTCGGAGTAGATGCGGCAGGCGACCTGTATGTGGCCGACTATGGCGCCAGCGCCGTATTCAAAATCCCGGCAGGCAGCAATACCCCTCAGGTGATAGGCTATGGCTTCAACCATCCCACAGGTGTTGCAGTGGATGCCGCCGGCGATGTTTATGTGGCCGATTACAGCAACAACGAGGTAAAGAAGATCTTCGCGGGCACCAATACGCCTGTAGTGATCGGCTCGGGCTTTAACGGGCCGGTAGGCGTGGCGGTGGATGCGGCAGGGAATGTTTACATAGGCGACCGGAACAACAATGCCGTGAAAAAGATCCCCGCGGGCAGCAATACGCCGGTGGTTATGGGTTCGGGTTTCAATAACCCGTTTGGCGTGGCCGTGGATGCTTCAGGAAATGTGTATGTGGGCGATTTTAACAATAACGAGGTAAAGCTGATCCCCGCAGGCAGCAATACGCCGGTGGTGATCGCCTCCGGCTTCAATAACCCTGACGGGGTAGCGGTAGACGGGGCAGGCAACGTATATGTGGCCGACTTCGGCGATAATGCCTTAAAAGAGATCAACCCGACCGGCGGCTATTTTATCAGCCCCTTCCTGCCGGCAGGCTTAAGCTTTAACAATACGACAGGGACGATCAGCGGAACGCCGCTGGTGGTGAGCCCTGCAACAACTTATACGGTAACGGCCTATAACAGCAGCGGTTTGGCTACCGGCACGGTGAATATCACCATTGCGGCAGCCCTGCCCACCCTTAGCTACGCAGGTCCCCAAACCTATGTGCAGGGAACAGCGATAACAGCACTGACACCGGTAAGCAGCGCCATCGCAGCACCCGGTTACCTCAGCACCCCTGTGAGCCTCGGCTCCGGCTTTGACGGCCCTACCGGCATTGCGGCTGATGCCGCCGGCAATGTGTATGTCGCCGACAGGAGCAATAAGCTGGTAAAAAAGATCCCGGTTGGCAACGGAACGCCGGTTATCATCGGCACAGGCTTTACTGCCCCCTATGGGGTAGCGGTGGATGCGGCCGGTGATGTATATGTGGCCGACTATGGCGCCAGTGCGGTATATGAATTCCCGGTTGCAGGCGCCCGGGTAACCATCGGCGCCGGCTTCAGCCATCCCACAGGCGTAGCCATTGACGCGGCGGGTGATGTGTTTGTGGCTGATTACAGCAACAATGCGGTGAAGAAGATCCCTGCGGGAAGCAATACCCCGGCTGTGATCGGCTCGGGCTTTATCCAGCCGGTGGGTGTGGCTGTGGATGCCCAGGGCAATGTGTACGTGAGCGACAAGGGGCACAACGCCGTAAAAGAGATCCCCGCGGGCAGCAATACGCCGCAGATCATCGGTTCGGGTTTCAATGGCCCCTTCGGCGTGGCCGTGGATGCTTCGGGTAATGTATATGTAGGGGATTATAACAACAATGCGGTAAAGATGATCCCGGCAGGGAGCAATACCCCGGTTGTTTTAGGCTCTGGCTTCAGTAACCCCGACGGGGTAGCGGTAGACGGCGCAGGCAATGTATATGTGGCCGATAATG
>Ga0302315_10001565_pt1 | contig 23026 bp, 21 predicted proteins | sample III_Palsa_N3_1_FD_200532 | JGI IMG/M metagenome (GOLD analysis project Ga0302315, IMG submission 200532) | Peat permafrost microbial communities from Stordalen Mire near Abisko, Sweden - III_Palsa_N3_1 | ecosystem: Environmental > Terrestrial > Soil > Palsa > Peat permafrost | place: Sweden...
TGAGGTGGCTGTAGTCCCAGCCGGCCAGCGCGCTCAGGCATTGCTGCTCGATGGCGCGCTCGGTGCCGGGCTTGTGGTGGGTCAGGAACAGCTTGGGGCGGTGGCGCAGCTTGGCCAGTTCCTGGCCGAGCAGGCTGGGGGTGAAATGCTTGGCGATCTGGCCGAGGGCGGCATCCTCGTCCGGAAAGGCGATCTCGATCATCAGCCGGTCCAGCCGCGGCTGCTGGTTGAGAAAATTCCACAGACGGTCGTCGGCATAGGTGTCGCCGCTGAAGGCGAACACGCCCTCGCCGCTGTCGATCAGGTAGCCCACCGCCGGCACCGTATGCAGCACCTCGAACGGCGTCACCTTGAGGCCGCCCAGGCGGGTGGTGACGGCCGGGGCCAGGGTGTGGAAGGTCATCAGCGGATGCTCGGCGTCGGGCAGCGCGGTGAAGTCCGGCCACAGCTTCCAGTTGAACAGGTGCTCCTGCAGGGCCGCCACGGTTTCCCGCGAGGCGTGGACATGCAGCGGGCGCTCGATCAGGCCGAACAGGTTGTCGGCCATGAAGGCCAGGCCGCAGACATGATCGAGATGGGAATGGGTCAGCAGCACGTCGCTGATGCGGCCCATCTGCGCCAGGCTCAGATCGCCCACGCCGGTGCCCGCGTCGATGAGCAACTCATCGTCGACCAGCAGGCCGGTGGTCCGCAGCCCGGGCCCCACCCCCCCGCTGCAACCCAAGACTTTGATGCGCATAGCGAATTGTTTGGAAGTTTGACTTGATACTAGCACAGCGCTTTCGCCCGGAACCGCGCAGCGCATTCGTGTAAATCCGCTGCGCCGATGCTATCTTGCAGGGTATTCGAGATCGTTTCCCCATGCCCCTGATCCTCAGCCTGATCGCCGCCCTGCTCTACGCCGGAGCCGCCTGGAGAGCCGCGCACAACACGCAGGCCGACGCGCTGTCGCAGCGCGCGCTGGTGCCTGTCGCCCTGGCCCTGCATGCGGTCGCCCTGCTGCAGCAGACGGTGATCGGCCACCAGTTGCAGATCGGCGTCGGCGAGGCCGCCTCGCTGCTGGCCTGGCTGTCGGCCTTGATGCTGTGGGTGTTCTGCCTGCGCGAGCCGCTGCAGGCCCTGGGCGTGGTGAACTACCCCTTCACCGCGCTCTGCGCCCTGTGGCCGGCGCTGGCCACCGGCGGCGCCAGCCCGATCCCGCTCGACGACTGGCGGCTGGGCGTGCACATCGTCCTGTCCCTGCTCAGCGCCGCGCTATTGACCCTGGCGGCGATCCACGCGCTGGCCATCGCCATCCTCGACCGGGTGCTGCACAGCCCCGACAACATCGCCCTGGCGCGGCGCCTGCCGCCGCTGCAGACCATGGAGAAGCTGCTGTTCCAGCTGATCTTCGTCGGCTTTTTCCTGCTTTCCCTGACCCTGTGCAGCGGCCTGCTGATCATTCCCAACCTGCACGGCGAGCATCTGGCGCAGCTGATTCTCACCGCCAGCGCCTGGCTGATCTTCAGCGTCCTGCTGTGGGGCCGCCTGCGCTATGGCTGGCGCGGCCGCACCGCCATCCGCTGGGCGCTGTCCGGCTATGCCACCCTGGTCGCGGCCTATTTCGGCAGCAAGCTGGTGCTGGAACAGATCTTCAATATCCACTGGAGCTAGGCGGAATTCCCGGCAAAAAGCCGATCTGGAGCACATTTGCCGCGCTGCAGCGCTTGACAGCAGCCGGTAGGTTTCCGTAACTATGGTGGTCCGCGTCTCTCCCCCGACGAGTTTTTTTTGGACGATATACCCTCACCCGCGCTGTTTGCCCTGCTGGTTCTGCTGATCGGTCTCGCCGCCTTTTTCGCCGGCTCCGAAACCGGCCTGATGATGCTCAACCGCTACCGGCTCAAGCACGCCGCCAAGCAGGGCAGCCGCAGCGCCCGGCTGGCGCAGGGCCTGCTGGAGCGTCCCGACCGGCTGATCGGCCTGATCCTGCTGGGCAATGTGCTGACCAGCGCCTTGGCCACTTCGGTGGCCCTGCTGATCGGCTATCGCCTGGGCGGCGCGACCGGGGCGGCGATCGCGCCGTTCGCGGTGACCTTCATCCTGCTGATTTTCGGCGAAGCCGCGCCGAAGACCCTGGCCGCGCTGTATCCGGAGCGCGTCGGCCTGCCCTCGGCCTATGTCTACTGGCCGCTGCAGCGCCTGCTCTATCCGGTGCTGGTGCTGGTCAACCTGCTCAGCAACGGCTTGCTGCGCCTGTTCGGCGTCAGCCCGGAAGACGCCGCCCAGCATTCGCTCTCCGCCGAGGAACTGCGCTCGGTGGTGGCGGAAGCCGGCGCCATGATTCCGCAGCGCCACCAGCGCATGCTGCTGTCGATCCTCGACCTGGAGCGAGCCACCGTCGAGGACATCATGATCCCGCGCAACGAGATCATCGGCATCGACCTGTCCGAGCCCTGGGAAAAGGCGCTGGAAGTGATCACCGGCAGCAGCCACACGCGCCTGCCGGTGTTCGACGGCTCCATCGACGAACTCAAGGGCGTGGTGCACCTGCGCAAGCTGGTGCGCCTGGCGGTGGCCAACGAGCTGAACCTCGACACCCTGATGACCCTGGTGCGCGACCCCTACTTCATTCCCGAGGGCACGCCGCTGAACCAGCAGCTGCTGAACTTCCAGGACCAGAAGCGCCGCATCGGTTTCGTCGTCGACGAGTACGGCGACATCCAGGGCCTGGTGACGCTGGAGGACATCCTGGAGGAAGTGGTCGGCGAGTTCACCTCGGACCCGGCGACGCGGGTCAAGAACGTCTATCTCGACGCCGACGGCAGCGTGCTGGTGCACGGCTCGGTGACGGTGCGCTCGCTCAATCGCTCGCTCGGCTGGAAGCTGCCCACCGGCGGCCCGAAGACGCTCAACGGCCTGGTGCTGGAAAAGCTGCAGGAACTGCCCAAGCCGGGCCGGCGGCTGGAAATCAACAACTACCAGATCGAGATCACCGACACCCGCGCCAACGCGGTGAAGACCGCGCGCATCCGGCCGGCGGCTGCGGTTGCCGCCGCCTTGGCGGCAAGCAGGTAGCTCGCTGTTGCTGAAATCAAAAGCAATCTCGCGCAAAGCCGCAAAACCGCAAAACCGCAAAGAAGTCAAAAACAAAGTTTTTATTTGCGTCTTTGCGGCTTTGCGCGAAACGCTTTTTTGGTTGCAAGCCTTCCCCCGCACCTCGCCTACGGATTCCGGGCGGTGAAGTCGTCCAGCCCGCTGGCCGCCGTGGCCTTGACCTTGGTGCGCAGCTTGTCGGTCCAGCCCAGCAGCAGCCCCGGCAATCCCAGAGCCTGCCGCGACCAGCGGTAGAAATCGAAGCGGTCGATGTGGCGCAGGATCAGGCCGTCGCGGAATTCGAATTCGGCATCGATGATGTTGTGCACCTTGCGCCTGGTCAGGCTGAAGCTGTACCAGGCCTCCCAGTGCGCGCTGCCGCGCGCCGCGTCGGCCTGGAGGTTGCCGAATTCCACGCGCAGGTCGGTGCCGCGCGTGCACAGCATGCGCCACATCGCCGGCACCCGCGTGCCGTGCAGGTCGAACACCTCATCGGTGAAGTGCGCCTCGGGGTGGTAGCACTGCGCCATCGCCGCGTGATCGCGATGCGAAAACGCCAGATAGAAACGCTGCAGCAGTTCGACATTCGGATGCATCGTCCTTCTCCCTGTAGCCCTTGCCGGGCTTGTTCTTTCAGCTTCGATCAGATGTGCCCCAGCGCCTGTTCCAGCCGCGCCACCGCGAAGACTTCCATATCGAGCTTGATCGCGCGCCGCGGCCGGTTGGCCTCGGGCACGATGGCGCGCTTGAAGCCATGCTTGGCCGCCTCCACCAGGCGCTCCTCGCCGCTCTGCACCGGGCGGATCTCTCCCGCCAACCCCACTTCGCCGAACACCACCATGTCGTTCGGCACCGGCCGGCCGCGGAACGAGGATAGCGCGGCCAGCAGCAGCGGCAGGTCGGCCGCCGTTTCCTGGATGCGCATGCCGCCGACGACGTTGGCGAACACGTCCTGGTCGGACAGGGCGATGCCGGCATGGCGATGCAGCACCGCCAGCAGCATGGCCAGGCGGTTGCCTTCCAGGCCCAGCGCGACGCGGCGCGGATTGCCGGCCTGGGAGCCGTCCACCAGCACCTGCACCTCGACCAGCAGCGGCCGGCTGCCCTGCCGCGTCACGGTGATGACGCTGCCCGGCACCGGCTGCTCGTGCCGCGACAGGAACAGGGCCGAGGGATTGCTGACCTCGCGCAGGCCGCCGTCGGTCATGGCGAACACGCCCAGCTCGTTGACCGCGCCGAAACGGTTCTTCACCGCGCGCACGATGCGGTAGCGGCTGCCGGCATCGTGCTCGAAGTACAGCACGGTATCGACCATGTGCTCCAGCACCCGCGGCCCGGCGATGGCGCCTTCCTTGGTGACGTGGCCGACCAGTACGATGGTGCAGCCGCTGGCCTTGGCGTAGCGCACCAGCTGCGCGGTGCATTCGCGCAGCTGCGACACCGAGCCGGGCGCGGCTTCCAGCGCGTCGGTGTACAGCGTCTGGATCGAATCCAGCACGACGAAGCCCGGCGTGACGCGGCGCAGGGTGTCGAGGATGGTCTCCAGCATGGTCTCCGCCAGCACCGGCAAATCCAGCCGCGGCAGTCCGAGACGGCGCGCGCGCAGGCTCACCTGGGTCAGCGATTCCTCGCCGGTGACGTAGAGCGTGCTGAGACGTCCTTCCACCGCGGCCAGCGCCTGCAGCAGCAGGGTCGATTTGCCGATGCCGGGATCGCCGCCGATCAGGATCACCGCGCCGGGCACGATGCCGCCGCCAAGCACGCGGTCCAGCTCGCTCAGGCCGGTGGGAATGCGCGCGGTGTCCTCCTCCGCCACCTGATCCAGCCTTTGCACGGCGCTGCTGGCGGCGACCAGGCTGGCCGTGCCGCGGCCGCGCGCCTTGGCCGCGGCCACCCCTTCGACCAGGGTGTTCCAGGCGCCGCATTCGCTGCACTGGCCCGACCACTTGGGGTATTCGGCGCCGCAGTTCTGGCAGAAGAACACGGTTTTGCGCTGGGATTTACGCGGTGTGACGGAATTCGCCATTGGCGCAGATAGGGGGCGTTTGGATGGGGTGAAAAACGGTAGTATGCGGGCGATACATCCCGTCAACAATGTTGGAAGTTGGCGGGGACAAGTCCCCGTCGACAATATCCTGATCCGGGCGCGATCCGGGCGGGGACCAGAAAGAAAGTCCGATGGGGATAGGCATGAAGCAAGGGTTCTTTCGCTCCGACTGGTTCGCCGCCTTGGCCTTTGCGCTGGTCTTCGCCATCGTGGCCTACGGCGTGTTCGGCAACGCCTTCCAGGGGCTGGAGCGCTCCACTTACGACCTCGGCGTGCGCGAGCGCAACCGCACGCCTTCCGACCGCGTGGCGGTCATCGCCATCGACGATCAGAGCATCCAGAACCTCGGCCGCTGGCCCTGGCCGCGCACCCTGCACGCGCAGCTGGTGGACAAGCTGCGCGCCGGCGGCGCCAAGGTCATCGGCAGCACCGTGTTCTATTCCGAGTCGGAGCAGGACGCCGGCGCGGCGGTGATCGAGGATCTGGCCAAAAGCTTGCAGGCTTCGCCGCTGACGCAGCAGATCCCGGCCGAGATCGACAGCTTCAACGTCATGCTGCAAGACACCGCGCAGCACGACCGCGCCGTCGCCGGCATCGCCAAGGCTTACGGCGAGTCCTCGCTGGCTACCGAGTACAGCAAGGACATCGGCGCGCTGAGCGCCAAGCTGGACGAGGCGCGCAAGCGCCTGTCCGCCGACAATTCCCTGGCGCTGGCCTTCAGCAACGCCGGCGACGTGCTGCTGCCGATGAGCTTCGAGCTGGGCCGTCCGCAGGGACGCCCGGACAAGCCCCTGCCCGACTACGTGCGCCGCTTCGCCCTGACTCATGTGGTCGACCGCGTCGACGCCAAGGGCCGCGGCGCGCTGCCGATCCCGACCCTCAGCGTGCAGATTCCGGTGCCCGAGCTGGGCGGTGTCGCCGCCGGCATCGGCGCGCTCAATTCGACCCTGGATCTCGACGGCGGCATCCGCCAGGAGCCGCTGGTCCTGCAGTACTACGACGAGTTCTATCCCTCGCTGTCGTTGATGCTGGTGGCGCAGGCCTTGAACCTGAAGCCGGCCGACATCGAGGTGCGCCTGGGCGAAGGCGTGGCGCTAGGCGGCCTGAGCATCGGCACCGATGCGCAGCTGCGCATGTACACACATTTCTACAACAGCCGCGACAACCAGCCGCCGTTCCCGGTCGATTCGTTCTACGACGTCTACGCCGGCAAGATTCCGGTGGAGAAGTACAAGGACAAGATCGTGCTGATCGGCGCCACCGCGCGCGGTGTCGGCACCAGCTTCCCCACTCCGGTATCGCCGGCGATGGCGCCGGTGCTGACCCTGGCGCACACCGTATCGAGCCTGCTGCAGCAGGACTTCTATACCCGTCCGTCCTGGGCCGGCTGGGCCGAGCTGGCGCTGTTCCTGCTGCTCGCCGCCTACCTCGCCTTCGCCGTGCCAAAGCTGCCGGCGGTGAGCGCCGCCCTGGTCACGGCCGGCCTGGTCATCGCCCTGCTGGTGGCCGAGTTCGTGCTGCTCACCGGCAGCGCCCTGTGGCTGCGGCTGACCACGCCGGCCCTGCTGCTGGTGTTCGGCCATCTGTTCATGACGGTGAAGAAGTTCCGCATCACCGAAAAGCTGAAGCAGAGCTCCGACGCTGAAAGCGCCGAGAGCAACAAGATGCTGGGCCTGGCGTTCCAGGGCCAGGGCCAGCTGGACATGGCGTTCGACAAGTTCAAGCGCGTCGACAAGGTCGACGACCGCCTGCTCGACCTGATGTACAACCTGGCCCTGGATTTCGAGCGCAAGCGCCAGTTCAACAAGTCCGGCGCGGTGTACGAATACATCGCCAAGCACAATTCCAGGTTCAAGGACGTGCAGGACAAGCTGAGCCGTGCCCGCAAGATGGAGAGCACCATCATCCTCGGCGGCGGCTCGCGCGGCACCACCGCCGGCGGCACCCTCATCATGGGTGGCGACAACACCGTGGAAAAGCCCATGCTCGGCCGCTACCAGGTGGAGCGCGAGCTGGGCAAGGGCGCGATGGGCGTGGTCTACCTCGGCAAGGATCCGAAGATCGGCCGCATGGTGGCGATCAAGACCATGGCGCTGTCGCAGGAGTTCGAGCCGGACGAGCTGAAGGAAGTGAAGGAGCGCTTCTTCCGCGAGGCGGAGACCGCCGGCCGGCTGCAGCATCCCAACATCGTCTCCATCTACGATGCCGGCGAGGAACACGATCTCGCCTATATCGCGATGGAGTTCATCAAGGGTTATGACCTAGTGCGCCACACCAAGCCCAATGCCCTGCTCGAAGTGCCGGAGGTGATCAAGATCATCGCCGACGCCGCCGATGCGCTGGACTACGCCCACGGCAACGGCGTGGTGCACCGTGACATCAAGCCGGCCAACATGATGCTGCTCACCGACACCCGGGTGATCAAGGTCACCGACTTCGGCATCGCCCGCATCACCGACAGCAGCAAGACCAAGACCGGCATGGTGCTGGGCACGCCCAGCTATATGTCGCCGGAGCAGCTTTCGGGCAAGAAGGTGGACGGCCGTTCCGACCTGTTCTCGCTCGGCGTGACCCTGTACCAGCTGCTCACCGGGGCGCTGCCGTTCCAGGCCGACTCCATGGCCACCCTGATGTTCAAGATCGCCAACGAGCCGCAGGCGCCGGTGCTGACCTTGCGGCCGGACCTGCCGCCGGAGATCGAAAACATCATCACCCACGCCCTGCAAAAACAGCTGGAGGCGCGTTACGCGGCCGGGCGCGACTTCGCCCGCGATCTGCGCGGCCTGCTGCGCTGACCGCCGCGGCATGCCGATGGCGCTCAAGGGCAAGGTGGCGACCGCACTGCTGACCGATGTCGGCAAGGTGCGGGAAAACAACGAGGACGCCATCGCCGAGGACAGTGACATCGGCCTGCTGGTCCTGGCCGACGGCATGGGCGGCTACAACGCCGGGGAGATCGCCAGCGGCATCGCCACCGCCACCGTGCTGGACGTGGTGCGGCGCGAATGGCCCAAGCTCAAGCACGGCCAGGTCGACGGCGACAGCGGCTACAGCGTCGAATCCCTGCTGCTGCGGCAGGCGCTGGAAAACGCCCACACCACCATCTACCAGGTGGCGCAAAGCCAGCCGCAGTGCGCCGGCATGGGCACCACCGCGGTGGTCTGCCTGCTGCACGACGACCGCCTGTCCATCGCCTACGCCGGCGACTCGCGCCTGTACCGGCTGCGCGGCGGCCGGCTGGAACAGATCACGCGCGATCATTCGCTGGTGGAGGAACTGGTGGCGCGCGGCCACTATTCGCGCGAGGACGCGCTGCAGCTGGTGCGGCGCAACATCGTGACCCGGGCCCTGGGGGTGGAGCCGACGGTGGAGGTGGACCTGATCGAGGAGGGGGTGGAGCCGCGCGACCTGGTGCTGCTGTGCTCCGACGGCCTCACCGACATGGTCGACGACGAGGGCATCCGCTTAACCCTGGTCGAGTTTGCTGATAATCTCAACACTGCTGCGGAAATGCTTGTCCGCAAAGCAATTGAGCGCGGCGGCAGGGACAATGTTTCGGTCGTTCTGGCGCGGGTGGATGCGGCATTTCCGCACAAGCGGCCGTGGTACGAGCGTCTGATCGAATGGTTTTGAGCGATCTATCACACATGGGAACGGGGACTGTCTGACATGGCCAAGCTCATCATCACCGACGCCGAGGGCGTGACGCGGGATTTCCCGCTCAGCAAGGAGCGCGTCAGCGTCGGGCGCCATCCCGACAACGACATCAGCCTCAACGACAAGGCGGTGTCCGGACGCCACGCGGTGATCATCACCATCCTGCGCGACTCCTTCCTCGAGGATCTCAACAGCACCAACGGCACCCAGGTCAACGGCAAGCAGATCGCCAAGCACCCGCTGAGCAACGGCGACACCATCAGCATCGGCCGCAACACCCTGAAATATCACAGCGAAGCCGTCGCCAGCGAGGAAGACGACTTCGAGAAAACCATGATCCTGCGTCCCGGCCAGATGGGCGCGGCGTTCGAATCGCAGGTCAACAAGGCGGCCGCCTCCGCCCCCGGTCACGAGGCTCCGCCCAGCACCAAGCCCCTGCTCGGCAGGCTGCGCGTCGCCTCGGGCACGAACAGCGGCAAGGAACTGGAGCTGACCAAGGCGCTGACCACCATCGGCCGTCCCGGCGTGCAAGTGGCGGCGATCACGCGCCGCGCCGACGGCTATTACATCGTCCATGTCGGCGGCAGCAGCGGCGGCCAGCATCCCCTGGTGAACGGGCTGGAAATCGATGCTCAGGCGCGCAAGCTCAACAACGGCGACACCATCGATCTGGTCGGCACCAAGATGACGTTTCTCCTGAGTGCCTAGGATCGGGCCCTGCCCTGGCCATTCATGGTCGGGGCGATGGACGGGCTGACATAAAGCCCGGACGAAGCGGCATAGTTCCTCGCCGCCCCTCCCCTTAAGCTGCATCCACTTCAAATGCAGGGGTTTGTCATGCGCTTTCTCTACAACTTGCTGCTGGGCTGGCCGGAACGCATTGCCCAATACCTGGTGCCGGTCGGGCCGCTGCTCGCGCGCATCGTGGTGGGCTGGGTGTTCCTGTGGAGCGGCTGGGGCAAGCTCAACAATCTGCCGCAGATCACCGATAACTTCATCAGCTGGGGTATCCCCTTCCCGCACATCCTGACGCCGTTCACCTCGGGCGTGGAATTCTTCGGCGGCATCTTCCTGCTGCTGGGCCTGTTCACCCGCGTCTCCGCCGGCGCCCTGGGCATCACCATGATCGTGGCCATCTGGTCGGCCAAGCGGGGCGACATCGATTCGCTGGAAACCCTGCTCGGCTTCGACGAAACGGAATATTTGGCCTTGTTCACCTGGCTGGCGATTGCCGGCGCCGGTACGCTGTCTCTCGATCACTTGTTGAAACGCTGGCAGGGGACGCCGGAAAAAGCAGCCTTGGCTTTTTAGAGCATTTTCGATACAGGTGCGTATACATCATGAGCCGCCAAAAAGCGGCTCATCGCCTCTCCCTCTGGGAGAGGCCGCGCCGTCAGGCGCGGGTGAGGGACGCGCTTTCCGGCTACAGCACCATAGCCGGAAAGTGCGTCCCTCACCCCAGCCCCTCTCCCGAAGGGAGAGGGGTTCAGCGTGCAATGGCGCCCGCCACCATCAGTCCTGATGAACGAAGTGCACCCGGTTGGTCAGCCCACAGAATAGTTCATAGGCCAGCGTACCGGCCCAGCCGGCCACCTCTTCGGCCGGCAGGCCGGGGCCCCACAGGGTCACGGTATCGCCCACCTGGGCCTGCGGCAGGGCGCGCAGGTCCACCGTGATCATGTCCATGGACACGCGTCCGACCATCGGCACGCGCTGGCCATGGATCAGCACCGGCGCACCGGTCGGCAGGATGCGGTGAACGCCGTCGGCATAGCCCACCGCGACCACGCCGACGCGCATCCGCTCGGGACAGCAGAAGGTGGCGCCGTAACCCACCGTTTCGCCCGCCTCCAGCTCATGCACCGCGATCAAGCGGCTCTCCACCCGCATCGCCGGCCGCAGGCCGAGATCGGCGCCGGTCTGTCCCGGCAGGGGGCTGGCGCCGTACAGCATCAGCCCCGGCCGCACCCAGTCCGCGCGCGCCTGCGGCCAGGCGATGAGGCCGGCGGAATTGGCGATGGAGCGCGGCCCCGGCAAGCCTTGCAGCGATTGTTCGAACGCCTCCACCTGCCGCTGCGTCATCGCATTGCCGGTTTCGTCGGCACAGGCCAAATGCGTGATCCAGCCCGCCAGGGTCCAGGCCAGGCGCGCCTGCAAGGCCGCCAGCAGCTCCGGCGCCGCCGCCAGCGGGAAGCCCAGGCGGTGCATGCCGCTGTCGAGCTTGAACCACAAGGTCAACGGCCGCTCCGGCGGCAGGCGCTGCAACAACTGCAGCTGCCAGAACCCATGCACCACCACCTGCAAGTTCAGCCTGGCCGCCTGTTCCGCCTCCTCCAGCGACAGCACGCCTTCAAGCAGGGTGATCGGCGTGCTCAGACCGGCTTCACGCAGAACCAGGGCCTCTTCCAGGCAAGCGACGGCAAAGGCGTCGACACCGGCCTGCTCCAGGGCGCGGCCGATCGGCACCGCGCCATGGCCATAGGCATCGGCCTTGATCGCCGCCATGACCCTGGACTGCGGCGCGTATTCGCGCACGCGCGCCAGGTTGTGACGGATGGCCGCGAGATCGATCGTGGCGGTGACGCGGGGAATGAAGGACTGAGTCATAGCCGCCTAGTTTCCGATTTCCGGCGACCGCTTGCCACAAGCAGAAGCCGGCCAGCGCTGCGCGTATATGCCGGATTGTGCCCCCGGTCCGACCCGACTTGCGGCAGCAGCGGCAGCTTCACGGCGGCGGAGATTTATGACAGAATTTCAGAAATTCCGTTATTCGGAGAAATCATGACCAAGGAAAGCATCATCGTGTCGGATCGCGGCCAGATTACCCTGCCGTCCGCCATGCGCAAATCGCTGGGACTGCGCGGCAATGCCGTGCTCACCGCCGAGCAGGTGGGCGGCAAGATCGTGCTGACGCCGGCCATGGTCATCGAGACGGAATCCTATTCCGACGAACAGATCGCCGAGTGGAATCGCGCCGACACGCTCAAGGAAGACGAACGCAGGCAACTGCTCGGCAGGCTGAAGAAGAACAAGCCGCGTGCTTAAGCTGTTCCTCGACGCCAACGTGCTGTTCACCGCCGCGCACAATCCGGGCGGCAAGGCGGCGTTCCTGTTCGACGCCGCAGACCTGGGTCATTGGCGGCTGCTTTCCAGCGCCTATACGATCGAGGAAGCGCGGCGCAATATCGCGGCGAAGTACCCGCAGTGCAGCGAACGCCTCGAAGTACTGGTTGGCGAAGTCACGATCACGCCACAACCGGCAACGTCCCCAGGCCCGGCGATCGCATTGCCGGAAAAGGATTTACCGGTATTTGTGGCTGCCTGCGCCGCGGGAGCGAGCCACCTGCTCACCGGCGACCTGAAGCACCTCGGCCCTCACATGAACCGGCCCGCGGATTCGCTGGGCCTGATGATCCAGACGGTGGCGGATTTTCTGAAGGGGCTATAGCTGCGCCCGGCGCAATAACGAGCGATTCAAATCCGCGATTGGATCAAGTAAATGCTTTCAGCTTGGTCGTGCTCTGTCGTAGTTTGGCCAAAAACAGGCACTGGCGACGCAATGCCAAGTAACTGCCTTCGGCCCGAAGCGGACGCTCGCCAACGGCAGCTTAGGGGTAAGGTAAAGTAGGTTTCATGTCCACACTTTTCTTCTCCTGGCAAAGCGACACCGACGAGAAAATCGGTCACTATTTTCTGCGGGACAGTCTCAAGTTGGCACTCAAGTCAGTGGCTTCTGACGCCTCGCTGGAAGAAGCACACCGCTCACTGGAGCTGGACCACGACACCAAGGGTGTTCCTGGATCGCCGTCAATAGTCGAAACCATCTATAGCAAGATTCAGGTAGCAAAGCTCTTCGTGTCAGACATGACGTATGTCGGCAGCAAGTCGAACCAAGAGCGCATACCGAACCCAAATGTCTTGATCGAACATGGCGTAGCGATCAAAGCCCTGGGCCCCGGACGCGTGATCAGCGTCATGAATACCGCTTTCGGATCGCCCGAGGACTTCGAGCTTCCGTTCGACCTAAAACATGTCCGCTGGCCGATTCGCTACTGTCTCGCGGAAAATGCCGACAAGACGAAGATCCGGGCAGCGCAGCAGTCCCTGGCAAAGGAGCTCGCAGTCGCCATAAGTACCGCCCTCGGCGCTTTGCCCGCAGGCGAGGAAAGCGGACGAGGCGACGATTTGCCAGACTGGTCCATCAGGGAGTTGTTTCTGCACATACGCCCCGATCTAGTTGATGAACCGGACGCAGAGCTTTTGAAAGGCGTAGGCAAAGCGATTGCCGACCAAGCCAGCATAGGAGCACTCAAGACATGGGGACGGGAAATTACCCGAGATAGGAGAAGGCTTTCGCTCGCGCCGATCCCCGCCGAACACTGGCGTGACGTTCACTTCACGATGTGGTTTCTTTCCAATGACGATGACGGCTTAGACGACATAGAATGCAAGAGTGCGGCTGAGGTGCGGCACTACGCGTCAATCAAATTCAATAGGCGCCAGGCACTCAAAATCTGGCGAAAACCAGAACTTAGCCTGCGGTTAGACGGCGTCCTTGAAGAAAGCGCCGGCGACCACTCGAAGCAGAGCTTCTATCTCCGAGTCGAGAATGTCGGGGATGTGGTCAACGAGAACTCAGTGCAAATCGTTTCGCTGAGAACGGAGGGTAAGCTGTGGCATGAGCGCATTCTGCCCGCAAGCCTACGCGATGCAGCATCGTTTACTCTCCGGACAGGGGAGAAATGTAAAGTTCCTCTGTGTTCGCGCGACACGTTAGGGTATAGAGAGCAAATGGCCCCAATCAAGATCCTCTACGAAGACAAAGGTGAGCACGATTGTTCGCTGCCAGGTGAAAAAGGGTGCAACTACGTGGTGTGGGTACACATGTGCGGCAAATATCGCAGCACGGCAAAGATTCGACTGACCGTTGATGACTCAAATCGCCTCCGTGTGGAGCGGGTGGCTGCATGAATTGGCGTGAACTTGAGTGCCTTGTCGGGCGTCACTCGGCCCGTTGCAGCCGGTCGCGAACGGCGGCTTCCGGCAGCTGTAGAATTATTTGATGCAAAAGCTGGTTTCAACCGTAGGTTTTCTGATCGCAGGCGGCTGTGCCTGTGCCGCTGTCATTTTTGCTTATAAGGCTGGATGTGCCGGCGACGTAAAGACGGGTGCTTTTGGAGATCCTGTTGCAGCATTGCGCCTCGAAAACGAAAGCGCGCTAGCTCTTTGTGCCATGCTTCTAGTGGGAGCTGCTTCCGCCCTTATCTGGCCTGGTTCAATTGCGAAGCGCCTGATGCGGGGGTTGGCCTGTATTCCTCTAAGTGTTTTCGTCTGGTTCGCGCTATTCCTTGAGGTCGAAAGACTTGGACTTCAGGCTTGCTTCGGTCATGGCTAGGAGTGACAGATGTCGGCCCGAACCTGCCGGTCGCGAACGGCTGCTATGAGGAAGCCAATTGCGCCAAAGCCCGCGTACGCGTGGGCCCGGCTTTGCTTGTTTCGTAATAAGCGCACCGGATAGCATGGAATTAGAGTGGAATCAAAGGGAAACGTGCGCATTCAGTTGACTGTCCGTCAACCACCTTCGCAACACGGAGAAAATAAATGTCAGGTAACGGTCTCGGATCGACCATCGTGCTCGTTAATCTGTTCCACTTGTTGGCGGAGATTGGCATCCTGACTTGGGCTTATTTTCGCACCAGGGAATGGTGCTTCATCGTATTGATTGTGAGCGCACTCACTGCACTCGCCGGCTGGATAGTTCTTTCATTGCCTAGAATTTTGGATGTGTCAATTTCACTCGCGCGGTTTCAAGCCGGTGCCGCTCTTAACGTACTCCACGTAATCGTTGGATTATCGGGTATGGTTGCTCTCGTGCTCGCCTACGTAAAAGCACCTACGTCACGGTGACCTTCATACCACCCAACAAGAGGCTCCACCGGATGCCGCCGGCTCCGTTGATGCCAAGCGTACCGGCGGTAGCCGGCCCAGAGCCGCCGATCGCCAACGTCGGCTAAGGAGCGGTTAGAATCCAGGTAGGCCGAAGGGATCAGAGCAGTAATTCGAAAAATGACCTACCGAGCAACGAAGTCCAGAATTCTTTTCGGCTGGTGTTTCGTTCTGGCCTGTCTTGCCTTGATGCCTTTCCTACCCTACCGGGCCGCGATGGCACTATGCCCGGTATGTGCCATGGTTGGAATCACATTCCTCGGCCCTAGGCAAGGAAGGCCTCTTTCCGAACTGGTCGAAGAAAATCCTGGATTCTGGCGAGTAGCCGCCTCAATTCACCTGATTGTGGCGGGAATAGCGCTGTATCTTGCACTCTTTCACCGGACGGTCATCCATTTTTTACTCGAAAAGCCGATCGGTTGGCTAGTTCTATTTCTAGTCCTGATGGGACCCTTCATCCCGTCAATTTATAAACACGAGGTGGAGCGTTATCGAAAGGCACCTGAATACTGAGTGATGGCATCCATGCAACCGCCACTCACGGCCCAGAGTTGCCGATGGCCGATGACCGCTATGGGGTATTCTGCTTTCGCAATGACTGACACCCGAATAACTGCAACGCCCGCAAGGGAGCTCAAATCGTGAGCCGTGTCGCCCCCTCCGTGGCCGGTGTCTACCTTCTGTTCAGTATTACGGTCTATTTCGGCACATTGGGAGGCGACGCCCATAGCTGGTGGCCGGCATTTCTGTATCCGATAGTGTGGCCGCTCGGCAAGCTCGAACACGACGTGCTCGCGCCCGCCCTGGCTCATTGGCTTGGGGCAGACGGCAAAAATGTCCCGGAGGCAACCTGGATCGCCATGGATCGTGTTTCGGGCGCATTCTATGTACTGGCTGGCACAATGTGGGTCTGGTGCATCGCCGCTCTGGTAGTGCGTGCGCTCATGGCGCTGCGGGGTCACAAACGCTAAGTGCAGCTCGCGGCCCTTTCGGCCGGTCGCGAGTGACCGCTTTGCGCCCAGGGCCGGCGGTCAGCTTAATTGGGCATAAGGGCAAAGTTATGAGAACTGAGACCACGTTGCTGGCAGCTGGCATGGTAGTCGCCTTGATCTTGCCCCGCGTTTTAGCCTCAAGACGGGGACGGTTGTCGTTACACGTGTGGGCAGTCGGCGCGCTGTCAGCCCTCATTGGAGCTACTGGGCTGTTAGCTTTAAAACCGAGCACAGCACCGCTTGTAGTGAGCTATGTCCCTTTCCTGAGCAACAGATTCGTCGCTGCCGGGGCGGTTTTGATTGGTTTTGCCTTGGCCATACTTGGAAAAGTCTTATCAAACCTTCGTCAGAACAAGTTGCCCCCGCCATGAACGCACGATGGCTGTTGAGGCTAGTATTAAAGAGATTGGTATCGGTGTGGCGCCTAGATTGGCGCCATCCGGCCCGTACCGGCCAGTCGTTAACGGCAGCTTCGGAGTAGTACGATGGAAGCCATGAAACGCATATTCTTGGGGGACATTTGATGCAAAGAAGCGTAAGAATAATAGCGAGTGCAGCGCTGTTTGCCGTTTCAAGCACGATAGCCCAAGAGCACCCCGCGATTCGCGTACTGCCATTGACGCCACAGCTTCCGCAGGCCCCGGCAGGCTACGAATGGAAGAGTTGCGTCAAAGGTCAAATAAGCATGCTTGTTCCGTCTGGCTGGACAGTGCAAAGCCGAAGCGGGCAGAACGTTGTGCAATGTGCCGCTTCGGCAGATTTTACAGCCAGCCCTACCAATTTTTCTGGCTTGGAAGTCGGCATCTTTATGAAACCAGCTGATGCAAATGTTCAGACTCCCGAACAATACAGCACCCAGTCAATCGAAAACCTGCACGGGAAGGCGACTACGTTTTCTCAATGGACGTCTGAAGATCAGCTCTTCTCATATAGAAACGCAAACGTGGTCATCGGTGGCGACTCAGCGACTATGTCATGGGCACTAAATAGAAAAACAAGCTCTGTTGTTCATCTGATTCTCACGGCGCCAACTGATAAATGGCCCAGCGTGGAAGCTGCGGGAGGCACGATGATTCAGTATGTTGCTGTTAGTACGCAGCTTTAGCGGGCGTATGGTGCGCCGGCGCCATTCGGCCCGAAGCGGCCAGTGGCGAACGTCTGCTATAGAGTATTACTACGAGATTATGAATGGCCGCCCTGAAATTCAGCGATCAAACTGAGTGCTGTGAAGCCATTGCCAATGCACTTGCCTCGGCCGTGAAGCCGCCCTGGCGGCGCATTGTTGTTCATGCGTCGCTCAACGGCATCCAAGTTACTCTACAGAAGCAGTATGAATCGGAGCACGGCATACTCGCAGATGTACCTTTCATCCCCACCCTTGGCGAGTGTTTTTATGCCTTAGCGCGCCTAGTCAGCAATCAAGACAAAGGTCTGTTTAAGACTTGCGTGTTTACACTTACTCCGGATGAGTTTGATGTGCAGTACGTCTACTGACGGCCCGAAGCCGCCACTCGTGACCGTCAGCTTTGGAGTACGCTATTTTCGGAGCCTCGAAACACTATTCAGCGGTGCTATGGGGGGACTTCTTGCAGAAGTTTTTGCCGAATGAGGCAAATCGTCGCCTCTTCCCTGGATTTGTATGCTTTTGTATCGGAGCCTTCGGCGTCGCCCTTGGTTTCGGGGCTTGGGCGCTCGAGTGGCGGTGGCTCGGCTACGTCGCGTACGGGGTCACGGCTATCGGTGTGTTCGGCGGCGGTTGTGCGATCCTCTATGGCTGGTGGCGCATCGCTAACGGCCCACGAGCACATGACAAGTAGTGAGGCAGCTGACAGCCCGAAGCTGCCGGCGATGACTGGCTGGTTTGGGGAGCCCTGAGGCCAGGACGACAACTGAATTGGGCCTTGATAGCCTGCGGCGACGTTTAGTACGAGGTTACTAATTTGCAAAGGCAGAGGTTGCTTGAGGCCGTCGAGATTCTTGCCACCATCCCTTCCGGAAGCGATGGCATTAATCAGCTTGTGGCTGGTGGCTTCTCGCGTAGCGAGGCTATACAGCTGTCGGAACTGGTACCGGAAGCGTTCGCTGTCCCTGTAATGGAGACGCTGGGCGTTGCAAAGATTGTGGACGAGGTATCTGCTCTCAATCGCCGTGGGGAGTGGGAGCAGATACCACTTCGAGACCTCCCTGTTTTTCAAGAGGCTCTGTCTCTGGCACGAGAACATCGAGCAACCTTGATAATGGACCAAGGAGCCTATAAAGCAATAGCAGAGCGGTCGTCGCTAGTATCTACTGCAAGCAACGCGCTTAATTCAGGCGCGAACATATCTGGAGCGACGATGGCAGTCGCACTGATTCGGACTACCGCCGAAGAATTGCGTGGCGAGTGTGTTTCGAAGAATTGAACCAGCGGCAGAGCCCGGCCCGCACCGGTCAGTCACGAACGGCAGCTTTAGGGTAGGCTACCCCTCATCGCGCTTCTTCTTTTGCGATGAGGGGCGCCGCCGTCGGGGCTGCACTTCTTTGGTTACTTTCTTGTTGCTGTAGACAAGAAAGTAACCCGCCTGTAGGCGGAAATCCACGACTTCAGATCGGGAAGGCAGACCCCCGTCTTTCTACAATCCGGGCCTGGAAGATGGAGGCGAGACCGCGTGGGCAGGTGAAGCCTGCCCACGCTACTAATGCCGATGCAACCGCGAAAGCGCTTTTGCGCATCCAACTACCTGCGAGACCAGAGCCAAAACACAAAAGCTAATAGCCGGATAGATGCGCATGAACCCCAGGATGCCCAGTGTGAGCGAGCTGATTTGCACGGCGCTGAGCGCCGCCATGTTCTATCTTTCGCAAGGGCTGGCGAACGCCTGGCCGCTGACCTGGTTCGCGCCAGTGCCCCTGCTGTGGCTGGCATTCGGCAGCACGCCGGCCTGGCGCTTGCTCGTCGGCAGCTTCCTGGCCTTTCTGGTCGGCCAGGCCTACATCGCGCAGTGCTACGTCGGCGCGCCGCTGATGTCCCTGCTGACCCTGATGGGGCTGAGGCCGATCCTTTTTCCCCTCGGCATCCTGTTCGCGCGCCTGATCCATCGCCGTCTTTCCCTGCTGCCCGCGCTGCTGGCATTCCCGGCCTGCTGGACGGCGATGGATTTCGTCGCGGGGCTGGTCCCTCTCCACGGCAGCTACGGGTCGATCGCCTATAGCCAGGTCTCGGCGCCGATCGTGCTGCAGAGCGCATCGCTGTTCGGCATGTACAGCATCACCTTCGTCCTGAGCCTGTTTGCCGCGGGCCTTGCGCTCGCGGTGCGGGACCGGAGGGCCACTGTTACGGCCGTGAGTGTCGTTGCGGCGGTATGCGTGGCCGACCTGCTGTTCGCCGTCACGAGACTGGCCGCGCCGCAACCGGAGCTGGTCCGTGTTGCCGCCGTGAGTGCTGTAACTGAGCCAGATGACGCCGATTCCCTCGCGGCGGACCGGCAGGCCCCTTCCCTCTACGCCTCGACCCTGGGCGATCTCGCCCGACAGGGCGCAAGGCTGATCGTCACGCCGGAGGAGAGCCTGATGACCCGGCAGGCGTGGTCCGCGGAGGTTTTTGCACCGCTGGCGGCGGTGTCGCAGGCCACGGGCGCCGAAATCGTCGCGGGTGTTCTGCAACGCGATCCGGCGGGCGACATCGCCGTGGCGTTCGAACCGGATGGCCACAACTCCGTGTACGCCAAGCGCCACCGGCTGATGCCGTGGGAGGCCAGGTTTCCTGCCGGAACGGCCCCCGGCCTGCTCGGCGGAGGCAGGGCCATGGCGATCTGCAAGGACATGGATTTCCCGGACACGATCCGCAAGGACGCGCAGGCCGGGCTGCGGCTGATGGCGGTTCCGGCATGGGATTCCGATGTCGATGGGTGGATTCACGGCCGCATGGCGGTCTTGCGCGGCGTGGAGAACGGATTCGCGGTGATACGCGCGGCCAATCATGGCCTGTTGACCGCGAGCGATGCCAACGGCCGGCTGATTGCGCAAAAGGTCGCCGGGCAGGATCAGCCGAACTGGCTGCTGGCGGATCTTCCACTGGGACCAGGGCCCACGCTCTATACCCGGATCGGCAATGTGTTTCCCTGGGCCACCTTGGGGCTCACGCTGCTGTTGTGCATCGTAGGCATGTGGGGTGAGCCGAAGGGCCTGCAGCGAAGGTAATAGGAATTGGACAACACCGTGACTACGGCCAACGAGGATTCGTGGCAGGCATAATGCAGTTACCAATACCACGGCTTCTCCTAACTTTGCATTGATCGCGTCTTCGACGAGAAACTAAAACTGGACGAGAACGTAGACATGACTTGCTTCCGGATTTCGGGCGACTGAAGACGCTGCTGCGTCGCTTCGGCCCGGTTGATTTCCGACGCTTAACTGTTCATTAGAAGCCGACGGCCTGCGCCTGATGCCCAACGCAGCGTTGTACGCACCGTTTATCTGACCGCTTTATGGCGACGAACTTCAGGGGCTGACAGGCAGCTCATGGCACCAACCGGCCGTTTGAAATCTATTGCCCAGCGTCCACTTTGAGTCGACAGCGAGCGCTGGAGCGGCAGCTGCAAAAAGCAGTATTCACCCCCACGGATTTCACCTCGTTTCATCCTAGCTACACATGCTGCGCCCGGCCGGCCCGATGGCGGCGCGTGATCGGCAAAAGCACAAGCAAGGCGATGGCGCGTTACCAATCACTGACCGCTAATCACTAACCACTGCTTCTAGGTGTAGGCGTATTCCGGCGCCAGGTTGTCGAAGCGCGTGTACTTGCCGAGGAAGGCGGTCTTGATCTTGCCGGTGGGGCCGCTACGCTGCTTGGCGATGATGATCTCGGCGGTGCCGGGGGCCAGCGACTCCTTGTTGTGGTAGTCGTCGCGATAGACGAACAGCACCACGTCGGCGTCCTGCTCGATCGAGCCGGACTCGCGCAGGTCCGACATGATCGGCCGCTTGTCGGTGCGGCTTTCGAGGGTGCGCGACAGCTGCGACAGCGCGATGATCGGCACCTTCAATTCCTTGGCCAGGGCCTTCAGCGAGCGCGAGATCTCGGAGATCTCGTTGGTGCGGTTCTCGCGGTTGTTGGGCACCTGCATCAGCTGGATGTAGTCGACCACGATCAGCGACAGCGGCTGCTTCGCCGCCAGGCGGCGGGCGCGGCCGGCCAGTTCCTGCGGCGACAGCGAACCGGTTTCGTCGATGAACAGGGGCGCTTCGCGCAGCAGGCCGCTGGCCGAAACCAGGCGGCTCCAGTCGTGATCTTCCAGATGGCCGCTGCGCAGGGCCTGCTGGTCGATGCGTCCGAACGAGGACAGCACGCGCAGGGCCAGTTGCTCGGCCGACATTTCCATGCTGAACACCACCGTCGGCAGCTTGCGCTCGATGGCGACGTGCTCGGCGATGTTCATCGCGAAACTGGTCTTGCCCATGCCGGGACGGCCGCCGACGATGATCAGATCGGCCTCGTGCATGCCCTGGGTCATCTTGTCGAGTTCGATGAAGCCGGTGGGCGTGCCGGCGAAGGCGTCCGGATTGGCGCGCAGGCGCTCGAGGCGCTCCTCGATCGCATCCATCAGGACCGGCATGCCCTTGACCTGGCTGGCCGCCTTGCTGCCGCGCGCGCGGATGGCGAAGATCTGCTGCTCGGCGACGTCGATCAGGGTGCCGGAATGGCGGCCGCCGGGCTGATAGCCGAGTTCGGCGACATCCTGGCCAGTGGCGATAAGGGCGCGCAGCACCGAGCGCTCGCGCACGATCTCGGCGTAGGCCTTGACGTTGGCGGCGCTGGGGGTGTCCGCGGCCAGGGTGCCGAGATAGGACACGCCGCCGGCGTCGTCCAGCCTGTTCTGCTGCCGCAGATGCTCGGACAGGGTGACGAAGTCGCAGGGCTTGCCCTGCCCCATCAGCTCGCCGATGGCGCGGAAGATGACCCGATGATCCTGGGTGTAGAAGTCCTCTTCCGACACCTGGTCGACGAGGTCGTACCAGGCGCGGTTGTTGAGCAGCAGGCCGCCCAGCACCGACTGCTCCGCCTCCATCGAGTGCGGCGGTTGCTTGGGGCTGGGCGCGAGCTTGCCCTGCCCTCCTCCAAGCGCCGTCGGTTGCAGTGGGATTGCCATGAAGGTGCGATTAGATACCTTTGCGATTGCGTCCGCGCTGGAACAGACGGTGGAATTCACACCATAGTAAGCCTGTGCGGCAACGGTGCAAAATCCTGGGATAAGCTGTGGATAAGTCCACCGGATGCGCGGCGGGCGACCTCCGCCCTCACCCCTCGCCAGCGGACGCCCAAAATAAAACGGCCCGCCAGAGGCGGGCCGTTTTGCCAGGCAGTGCAGCCTAGGCTTTCTCTTCCTCGACCACCACGGTGAGGGCGACTTCGACCTCGGTGTGGAGACGGGCGACGATCGTGTAGGTGCCGATGTTGCGGATGGCGCCATCCGGCATGTCGATCTCGCTCTTCTTCAGATCGAGCTTCTGCACGTCGGCGGCACGCGCGATCTCGTTCGGGCCGACCGAGCCGTACAGCTTGCCTTCCTCGGCAGCCAGGGCGCGCACCTTGATCACCACGCCGGCCAGCTTCTCGGCGCGGATCTTGGCGCCGTTGAGCGAGTCGTTGGCCTTTTTCACCAGCTCGGCCTTGCGCTCTTCAAACACCTTGCGGTTGGCTTCGGTGGCGGACAGCGCCTTGCCCTGCGGCAGCAGGAAATTGCGGCCGTAGCCGGACTTGACCTTGACGGTGTCGCCGAGGTCGCCGAGGTTCTTCACCTTCTGGAGCAGAATCAGTTCCATCGTGCTTCTCCTGGCTTACTCGTGACGGTCGGTGTACGGCAGCAGCGACAGGTAGCGGGCGCGCTTGATGGCGACGGCCAGCTGGCGCTGGTAGCGGGTACGGGTGCCGGTGATGCGGCTCGGCACGATCTTGCCGTTCTCGGCGACGTACTGCTTCAGGGTGGCGAGATCCTTGTAGTCGATCTCGGTGACGCCTTCAGCGGTGAACTTGCAGGACTTCTTCTTGCGGAAAAAACGGGCCATGGCTTAGACCTCCTCGGTGGCGGCAGGCGCGTCGGCGTCGGCGCTCTCGCCGGCATCGCCATCGCTGGACTCGGACGAGCGGGACTTGTACTCCGGCTTCTTGTCCTCTTCCGGCACCTTGAACAGGGGCGACTGTTCGGTCTCGCCGGCTTCCTTGCGGATCACCAGCTTGCGGATCACGGCGTCGTTGAAGCGGAAGGCGCTTTCCAGCTCCTTCAGCACGGCGTCGGAGCACTCGACGTTGAGCAGCACATAGTGGGCCTTG
>Ga0302315_10001566_pt1 | contig 22997 bp, 21 predicted proteins | sample III_Palsa_N3_1_FD_200532 | JGI IMG/M metagenome (GOLD analysis project Ga0302315, IMG submission 200532) | Peat permafrost microbial communities from Stordalen Mire near Abisko, Sweden - III_Palsa_N3_1 | ecosystem: Environmental > Terrestrial > Soil > Palsa > Peat permafrost | place: Sweden...
TCGCGCCGTCGCCACAGAGTTGTCCGTATTGACCAGCATAATGCTTACAAGCTTCCAAAGTAACCCAGTAGGTGATGATGTCCGACATTGGAATGAAGTGTTTACGATATTCGACGCGATCGAGATCGTAGGTCACGTTTCCGCGCCAGTTCCCTTTAGGACGAAATACGACGTTCAAAGCGAAGTTCATCTTCTGGATGTCTTCGATCAAGCGAATCGAACGAATGATACCTTTAGTCTTATTGAAAAGAGTAACGTAGAAGTTTGAGAGCCAAGGCGAGAGCGGATCGTGATCGCCGAGTTCGAATGTAGAGAGGTGGCTGCTCAAGAAATAACCAATGAATTGGTTTGCCCACTCCGTCTGGAGTTGGTCAGCTAAAGCGCCTTCGTCGGAGTCGCGAAGTTCTTGAATCCCTTCGGCAACCATGACGTTCAAACCAGCTTGTGCAGCTTCGTGATAGTCACCGTTGATGAGGTCAGTGACAACATCCGTGTCCTGATCATAAGCAGCTTGAAGGCCCAGATGCGCACTACCCGATACAGCGGCGAATGCGCTTGCCGAAGCCAAGAGGCCTGACAGAACTAAAACAACAGAAATTTTCTTCATGTCTCATCCTTTGAGTGACGTTCGTCCTTCTTAATTTAGAAAGGAGAACGCCTGAAATAACGTTGAACTACGTGTTAGCACTCGCCCCCACAACACACCCACTAATCACACAACGCCAACAATCCTTAGCCTGCAAAAAGAACGAGCAGCTTGATCTTATGTCAAAAGTCTATCGCTGCAAATTTTTCCGCCGTATCCGGGCTATGCGGTGCCTTACATGCTTTGCATTGAAAAGCACTTCGATTCAAATTTGCCCTGTTTTTAAGCCCATTTTAAAAAGAAACGGCGCGAACTCTGACCTCGAAAGTCATGAATACGCGCCGCATTGAAAGGGCTAATTTAATGCAAAACTAACAAAAATTATCGAGAACCTGGGGTAGTCGCAAATCCGTTCATATCGAAGTCAACTACATCTCCCGCATTGAATTGGCGTTCTGCCCCTCCCACAACGACGAGGTTCGCTGCTTCAGCCAAAGTTCCTTCTTTGACGTTCGAAATCAAACTCTTCCCAGGCCAGAACTCCAACGAAGTCCCCGCCTTGAATTTGAGCTGATACGCATTCGAATTTGGAGGAGTATTTGGCCTAATCTCATAAGTGATTAGATCTTCCCCGAGCGTGTCGAGCTTTGCCAAATAGCCATCCTTGTAGAAGGAGAGCTTCTTCACCGAAAAGGCGAAAGTATCACCTGCGACAACATTCTTGTTCACCTTGAGTGAAATCGACCCGGTTGAATTCACGATATCAAAAACATCACCGCTCGCGCTAAAGTTCGCGGTCATTGGCCCATTTGATTCGTCTGCTACGAAGTTGAGCGGAGCTCCTGTGTACCTTGTTATTTGAACGACCTTGTCTTGAACAAGTTGCCCTTGGCCGTTGAAATCCGTCGCGTCGAGCTCTTCCATTCGGAAACGCAAAGGAGTGAGTCCTATCCAAAGAGAGGCATTATGAATGGAACTCCAAGACTCGTTGGCGTCGAAAAAGATATCTCCGGAAGTGGGGCCTGGATAAAATCCGGCGTTTTGGGCCTCAATCAGTTTTCCTGTGGGCGAGAAAAGCAAAGTAAGAAGTCCAGTGCCAGTAAGAATATCCGGATCTCCTCCTCCAGTAAGGACCAAGCCAGACGGGAGTGTAATGTCGGTCACAGGAACTACTTGGGTGACATTACCTTGGTCATCATATGTAAAAGAAGTGGATCGGACTGATGAGCCATACGTCACCGTCCAAATCTCAATCGGGATATCTCCCACCTGAAAATCCACAAACGGAAGGGACTGTAGGGTCGCTACAAAGTCTTTCGGAGTCGCCTTGTCCAACTCATGGGAGAAAATCAGCGAATTGAAATATCTTACGGAGATCGAGTTGGTGAATCCAAGACTGATTGCCTCGCGATAAATCACCTCATGAAGAATAAGTGCAGCCTTACTGTCGTCATCTAACGTATCCCAAAGGTCTTTGCTGATCAGATAGCGCTTGTCCTGCGGAAATTGAGGGACGATTTGAACCGCGATCTGTTTGAGCACGCAACCGTCTGGAGTCGCCCAGTTGTAAACGTCTTGAATCGGAGTGAGTTGCGCGTCCGGAATCAGAGAAGCCTCATTGAAGAAGTTATGGGCTTGATCCGAGTACATCTTTGCGCGGATCGGGGAAAGGCGCGCGAGACGTTTGATCGCCATGTCGACTTTTGAGAAGAGCGCCAGTCTTGGTGGACCGAGATCAAGCTTGATCCCCCGCTCCGCTTGAGCTTCGTAGACATCGACTAAAACAGATTTTGAGTTCTGACATTGAAAGACGTCTCCGCCGTTTCCAACTTCGCCGCCTTTGGCAAACGCCGAGGTATTGAGTGCCAAAACCAAAAAAGCACATGCACTCATTCCTTTAATGAACTGTCTCATTTCTTCTCTCCACGGACTTCAGTTGCGCGACTCACTGGGAAGAGCTGAATCGCAATCGTATAAACTTCTTTTTTCTTTCCCGACTCTAAGAACCGAGAAAGGCGTCTTCTAAACTTTTTAATCATGTCTTTTGCTTCTGGGAGCAGAGCGGGATCCATCGCCATATTGATCGACGAAAAATCTCGAAGCTCAACTGCGTCTCGCTGGAGTGACTCATCCGCGCGTTTGAGATTTTCGGAGTGATATCTTCTGATGGCTGACGATGGAACGTCGCTTGAGGTTGTGACTTGCTGAACGGTTCGCTTCAAATAGCCTGAGTTGATCTCGATGAATTTTAAACGTAAAAGAGCCGCTAGAGCTTCTTTTGCTTCAAACTCTTGAATCCCCAGGCGCGCGGCAATCGCTCGCGCGTCCGCGCTCGCCTCATAGGTTTCGGCGAGGCTTAAGATGGCCATGTAGTACCAGCTGGACATCAATTGAAACGTATCTTCTTTGAGTAATAGAAATGAGGCGTCAGAAATATCCGTAGAGTCAGAGGACTTCTCACACAGAAGTGCTACGCGCTGGTTGGGAGAAAGCCCCAAGCGGTCACAGATTTTGAGAAGATTCTTTTTTGAGAGTTCGCGCTTACGGTTGAGAACTTCTGAGAGCGCGGCAGGACTTAACTTCAAATCGCGAGCAAACCCTCGAAGAGAGTAGCTCTGATTTTTATTTCTTCGTCTCAGAAATTCCTGAGCCAAGAGTTCGCGGCAATCCATTGCCTGCTCTGTGTTCATGAAGATCAGATTAGCAGCGAACGGCCTGAAGGCAAGCGAACTCGGAACAAACTGTTCCGAGTTGATCGGAACAGTCTAGCATTCAGATTTTCTTGTCGGATTTTGTCGTTGTTTTGTTGTTACGGATATTCGTGATCAACACGTGAGCAGATGGTGCCGTAAGGCTTGCTGGCTTCGAAGAATGGCGCCTTGTTATCGAGCGCAACTTCGCGGGCAAACTCCACTGCAGTTTCACGCACTTCTACTCCACCATACTCTGGAAGTTCGTTGTCCATTTCGTGCATGGCATGGGGACAGGAAATGCTGATGATATTGGCGTCGTTTTCGTCATTTCGGAGAGCGTTTTGCTCGTCTACCCAACCCCGAACCGCCCAAGCCTTTGCGTAGACATCTTCGGCGTCGCCTCCGCTAAACACGAGAGTCTTCAATCCGAGTGGGTACTCTTCTGCTTGCGAAAGGACCGAGTTCGCTACAAGTCTCGGTGCAAATCCGACGGCGAGTTTACTCCAGAAAGGACTGCCCGGTTGAATCGGACCAACATGCGGGGGATGAGGATCATGCGTGAGCGTTGCCAGCGTGACTTCGCCAATTTTGTTTCCAAAGGTCCAGGGGAACTTTCGCACGGAAACACCTGGAGCAAATAAGATCACACCGCTGATCGGACGTGAAAAACCTGCGAGCCAACTCTTTTGCAATAACCGAGTTATGATCAACCCCCCAGTCGACCAACCCGCGAGAATGAGTGGACGCTTTACATCAGCCGTCTCAGGAGCCTTCGTCTCTTCTTCAACTTGTGCAGCAAGACTGACTAACGCCTCAAAATTGAAATAGTTCAAATCGTTATTCGATCCGCTATCTTCTCCATGAGAAGGTAAATCAAAAGCGATCACCCGCAATCCCGCACGCGTCCAGGCATCAAAGAGCGGTGCGTGGTTGTCGAGGCGATCCGCAAAACCATGAATGTAGAGAACATCCCCGATTACCGGACCATCGGGATTTTGGATTCCAATACGTAAGTTGAGGGATCTATTTCCATGAGGGATCGTTAAAAAACGAGTCTGAAGGAGTGAGCTAGCGGGAAGGCGCTTTGACGGCGACGAAGTTGAACACGCCGCAAATAGAAGAAATACGCCTGCACAAAACTTCAGGGCCTTCATGTTTTCGACCAGGTCCAACTTTGAAGCGCCAACTTCCCAGTGCCAGAAAGTTCGTACTTTGCGCCGATCGGAAGCGAAGCGTGCCCTGGCCCATGACCACCGGGAAAGCCTGCGTACACGGGGATAGAATGCTTTTCACCGATTTCTTTGAAGAGATCGATGATCACTTTTTTCTCATCGAGAGTTTTCCGAAGAGGCTGCATGTCTTTTGCCTGAGGCGACTTCAGCATCAAATCATTGAGACCGAGCTTGGGCATTTTCTTTAACATCTGAGGAACACTGTCCTTACAGTCCAAAAAGTCTCCGAGGATAATCGCTTTTGCGCTTTCAAATCCCCCCGCATGATCTAGTTGGCTGATCATTCGGTCAATGCGATACGGAAATTCTGAAACGTCCTCGAAGAAGAGAATGCGGTTCTTCGCTTTTGAAAAGTAAGGTGAGCCCGCAAGCGACGCCCAGACGGTGAGATTTCCACCCGTGAGCTCGGCCGAGATCGATCGTTTCACACGAGGTCCGCCAACGTGTTTCAACCTGAGATCTCCCCACGGCTCAGCAAGTGGATTGCCGGCTGCGAAAGCGACGAGAGATTTCCACTCATCGTGCTCGAAACGAAGAAAGCTTCGAAGTCCCGGCATTGGGGCGTGAAGAACCGACCAACCCCATTTGTTTTGAACGTATTCAAACAATGCGGTCGAATCGGAGTAACCAACAAAGAGCTTATTTTTAGGAATTTTCTTCGTCTTGCTGAGTTGATCCAAGATCGGAAGAATTCTCATCGCGCCGTAACCGCCGCGTGCAGCCCAGACGATTGGAAGCGAAGGATCGATCGCGTATTCAAAAAGCGCCTTTGCGCGCTGATCATCTGTTCCAGCGAGATAGCTGTGCTGAAGCAAACATTGCGGATGAACCTTCGCAGATAGCCCGGACTCCTTGAGGAGTTGAACGCCGAGCTTAAGTTCAATCGGAGGAACACAGGAAGAAGGCGCGACGATACCGATCATTTAATTTCCTAATTAAAATCCGAGTTAGATTCCTGATTAAATGCGAAGAGAAGAATTGGTGAGCGCGAGAACGCAACCGAAAATAACGGACCAGCAAAATGTCAGACAGAGCATGACCATTCCAGCCCATTGAAGAGCAGCACGAGTCCTCGGAGCGTTGAGAAATGCGTAAGTAATGACGATCAAAAACGCTTCGACACCAAGAGATATGAGAACTTGCGGTGACAGATTCATTTTAGTTGCGACAGCTCCTCAGTAAGAGATCTTAGGCCATCCCCGGTTTTCGCGGACACCCAAAAGACAAGCTCGGGACTAAATCCCATTTCCAACATCGCCGCCGCAACTTCTTTCTTGCGAGCGGCTCGTTCAGACTGGGTCTTCAGCTGATCGAGCTTTGTCATTACAAAGGTAATGGGGATTGCTTCTGAACTCAAGAATTGGATCGCAGAGCGATCGAGATCTGTTGGTCCATGACGACCGTCAAGAAGCACGACAGCGCGCTTCAGATTCTCATCGCGTCTCATATAGGCGTTAATGAACTCAGCCCAACGATCGCGCTCCTCGTGGCTCGCCTTCGCGTAACCATATCCCGGCAGATCGGCGATCATGACCTTGCGGTCCTTCCATAAATAAAAGTGAATGCATCGGGTTTTTCCCGGCTCTTTACTCACACGAGCCAAGGTGCCCCCCATGAGGCCATTGATCAGCGAACTTTTGCCGACGTTGGATCGTCCCACCATCGCGATTCGCGGCTCGCGATGGCCTTTGAGAAACTCGCCGTCCAGCAAGTCGTCAAGTTGTGATGCATCTCCAACGGTGTGAACAAAAACTCCAGCCATGATCGTGTTCCTAAATGGTTCGGTTTGGAACCTTATCCTATCTCATTTTCTCTCATCTGGCGATTAAGAGCCAAATAAAGGTGGCTTAAGCCTTGCTCTAGGTCCCAGCATGAAATGGCAAGTAAGAATCCAAGACCCCTCCGGTGAAGCTCGAATCGTCCGACTCCAAAGCCCAGTCCAAGGCTGCTTTACGGTCGGTAAATCCGAAAATGCTTCGATCCATCTCCGCGACGAACGTGCGCCGACGGAAGCGGCATTGATTTCCTTCGCTCCGTTACAGGAAGCCACCCAAGCCTCCGCAAAGAGCGCCCACAAAAACAGCTCCCCTTTTTGGCTTCACGTCGCAGACAGCTCTCCCGTCGTTTTGATTGGTGACTTGTCCGTCCGCGACGCTCAAATTCCTGCAGGTGTGCCGATTTCTATCGGTGAATCCTTTATCACTCTCGAACCTTTGGTGTCAGAGCGAGCGCTTCCATCCCTCCCCCAGGGGATGAGGCCTTGGCTGACTCAATCGGAAGAAGGGCGAGAACTTCTCTGGATGGCGAGGAAAGCTGCCGCCACGCCACTTTCCTTGTACATCGCCGGCGAAACCGGCACTGGAAAAGAAGTTCTCGCTCATCTTCTGCACGCCTGGAGCGATCGCGCTTCGGGCTCCTTTGTCCCGCTTCACTGCGGCGCCCTCGCACTTTCACTCGTGGAGAGCGAACTCTTCGGGCATGTCAAAGGAGCGTTCACGGGCGCGCACCAACACCGCCCCGGTGCTCTCATGCAAGCTCATAACGGCACACTCTTTCTCGACGAAGTGGGAGATCTTCCGATCGACATTCAAGTGAAGCTGCTCAGGTTTTTAGAAAATGGCGAAATCCGCCACGTGGGTTCCGATCGAATGTCTCACGCGGACGTTCGCATCCTCTGCGCGACCCATCACCCTCTGAAAAAACTCGTCGAAGAAGGAAAGTTTCGGCGCGATCTTTACTACCGTCTTGCGTCCGTCACATTGGAAATCCCCGCGCTCCGAGATCGGCCAAAGGACATCGAGCTCCTCACCCATCGATTTGCGAAAGATCTCGGAAGGCAAGTTTCGCCCCAAGCCTTATTGCGCTTAAAAGCTCATACATGGCCCGGAAATGTTCGCGAACTCCGCCATGCAATCGAACGAGCGAGCGGTCTTTCAGGCCCTTTCAGCCCGATCTTGGATTCCACTGCTTTTGAATTTTTGATTACCACAGAAAACATCGCGCTTGCTCCTGAACTGGAATTTGGAAACGCTGTTCTCACGATCAAAGAAATGGAACGAGTGATGCTGTTGAAAGCTCTCAAAATTTCTCGCGGCAATCGCGCGGAAGCCGCAAGAATCCTGGGTGTCGCGCGAAGCACACTCTTCGACATGTTGAGACGTTACAAAGTCAAAGGGCCACGAACGCAGGCTGCTTTAATTTCGGCTGCGGAAGTGAGTTAAACCCCGCGCCCTCGGCGCGGCGCTTAGCTGATCACGAGCTTCGAAAAGTAGAGATCTTCGATCTTGCCCTTGGGAAGCCAGGCATTGAGACGATCGAGAAGTTTTTTCTTGAGGCGATGCTTGCCTTCTTTCGTGAGAAGCTCGTCGCGATCCATCGGTCCTAAACTCGAAGTGATCTCGTTACGAACTTGTGCGCTTCCTTCGTCGAGCGCCTGACACGTCTCTACTTCGTCGCACTTGGCTTGAATTTCAATCTCGGCAAGATTCATCACGCCTGGAGCAGGTTTTTGCCCCTCAATCACTTTCAACTGAATCGTGAAAGTTCCGAGAGTCTGCATGCTGTATTTTTTCTTCGCCTCTTCGGCCTGCTTCTTGATGAAATCGTCGAGATTTTTTCCTTGCTCGCTTTGATTCATCTGGACCTGGATATTTTTGCGATCTTCCCAGACGTGCATTCCAGCAAGGCCAATTACGAAAGCGATTCCACAGAGGCTAACGACAAACAAGATCGCGCCGTTTCGAGTGGGCTTATCGGAAGATTTCAGTCCCGCGAGAACTTCCGCGATCGTTCCACCGAGTCCTGCGGCCCTACTCTTTTTTCGAGGGGCGTGATCGTCGGCCGGGGCCGGCGTTCCGGCCTCGCCACCTGAATTCGGAGAGGCAGGAGCTCCGGCAACAGGGGTACCGGCGGCGCCTGCAGCTGCTGGTTTGTCGGTTGCTGGAGTCGCGTTGGTTTCAGCCATCCCTTTAAGGTTAGCCGCGGCGAGCCGATAAGCAAATAGTTATGAACACTCTACAAAAACAATTTCTGATCAAAACAATCAACATTAAAGCCGGTTTCCGCGCTTCCCTCATCGGCTTGGGCGTCCTCACTCAACTCACGGGTTGCGCGATGATTGGACTCGATATGGGTTCCGACCATCCCGCATCTTCAGCGATGGACCGAAGCCCGGCAGGTTGGTCGAGTGGAACGTCGCCTTCTTCAGGCAATGATGAAGACGCGAAAAACGAGCAAGAACACCGCCGCAGACAAGCGATTATGAACCAAGACATCCTCCTCGGGATGAGCACTAAAGACGTGCAGTCGGCTTGGGGAACTCCTCGAGATATCGAAACTGCTGGTTTCCCTGGAAGCGGAAACGAGCGCTGGGTTTACTACAACGGCAACTCGACGAACTACGGGATGGATCGCCCTCGTATCGTGTACTTCGAACAAGGCCATGTCGTTGGTTGGGAATCTGCCAATAGGTGACTCTCCTTTTCTTCCGTGCTACGGTAACTCTCTACTTCTGACAGAATTTTGACCCTAGACATGGTGCGGAGCGTTACTGATGGAAGCATTCTTTGAATTCGAAAAGCCGATCGTCAACTTGGAGAAGAAACTCCAGGATTTGCGCGAACTTGCTAAGCAAGAGGGCGTCGACTTTGGCGATGAAATCAACATCCTCGAAAAGAAGGTTTCGACCCTCATCGACGAAACTTACGCAAAGCTGACTCCTTGGCAAAAGGTTCAGCTCTCTCGCCACCCTGGCCGTCCCTACTCTCGCGACTACGTCGACATTCTCTTTCCCGATTTCATGGAACTTCACGGCGATCGCGCTTTCAGTGACGACCAAGCGATCCTTGCAGGCGTCGCCACTTGGCCGCCAGTCGTACCCGGTGCGACCGAGCAACTCCCTGAGTCTGAACGCATCCCAGTTTTAATCTTAGGCCACCAAAAAGGCCGCAACACGAAACAGAAAATGGAACGCAACTTCGCGATGGCGCGTCCTGATGGCTATCGCAAAGCGATTCGCCTGATGCAGATGGCGGATCGATTGAAGATGCCTGTGATCTGTTTGATCGACACTCCGGGAGCTTATCCTGGGATGGACGCTGAAGAGCGCGGTCAATCTCAAGCGATCGCAGCTAGCATTGAATGCATGTTCCAACTCGGCGTTCCTTCCATCGGTGTTGTCATCGGTGAAGGTGGCTCCGGCGGAGCACTCGCAATCGGCGTGACCAATGCGTTGTTCATGATGGAATACAGTTACTACTCCGTCATCGCGCCTGAAAGCTGCGCAGCGATTTTGTGGAGCGACTCCAGTCTTGCTGAGCGCGCGAGCGAAAAATTAAAGATGAGCCCGCCTGAACTTCTGCGCATGGGCGTGATCGACGGAATCATTCCTGAGCCCAAGGGCGGCGCGCATCGCGATTGGAATCTCGCTGCGAACATGCTCCGTGAAGCGATGCTCAAAAATCTTCAGCCCCTGATTAAAAAAATGGCAAAGCCGGGCAAGAAGAACGACCGCAGCACTTTTATTGATCCACGCATCGAAAAATTTAGAAAAATGGGTGAAATCGCGCTCGCACATGCGCCAATTACTCCTGGGGCCTAATTGAGAAGACTCATCGTAATCTCCGCACCATCGGGCGCGGGAAAAACAACTCTCTGCCAACGACTCCTTCGGGATCTCCCGAACGAGCTCGTTCTGTCGATCTCATCGACCACGCGCGCACCGCGCGGACAAGAGAAGCACGGTGAGCATTACTTCTTCGTCAAACAAGAAGAATTCAAAAGCGGCATCGATGCAGGCCACTTCGCTGAGTGGGCTTTGGTCCACGGAAACTATTACGGGACCTCCAAAAAAGTCATCGAAGACGCCTTTTCTAAAAACAAGGCAGTCCTTCTCGACATCGACGTTCAAGGCGCTGAAAGCCTGAAGAAGGTTTATCCGGCGGAATCTTTCCGGATCTTCATTGCTCCTCCTAGTTTAGCTGAACTTGAGAAACGCCTGCGCACTCGCGGGACAGACTCGGAAGAGACCATTCAAAAACGACTCAAAAACGCGCAAGACGAAATGAATCATCTCGAGCGCTTCGACCACACTGTGGTGAATCAAGACTTGGAAAAAGCTTATAGTGAGCTCCGCAAGCTTGTCGAAAGCGCACTTCATGTCTAAGCAAAAACAAGCCACCCTTCAATCCATCTGCGACACGATTGGTGGATACTACCCCGACGCGAAGCTTGATCTGATCAAAAAAGCTTGGGACTTCGCCGAAGCCGCCCACAAGGGACAACTACGTTCCAGTGGCGAACCCTACATGGTTCACCCCGCAGGCGTCGCTCAAACTCTTGCTGATCTGAGGCTTGATCTTCCGAGCATCGCGACGGGTCTTCTTCACGACACTGTTGAAGATACGCACGCAACTCTTGAGCAGATTGAAAAAGAGTTTGGAAAAGATATCGCCGAACTTGTTGACGGGATCACCAAACTTTCTCAGATGACGTTCAAAACGTCCGAGGAAAAACAGGCCGAAAACTTTCGTAAGATGATCTTGGCGATGGCCAAGGACATCCGCGTGATCTTGGTCAAACTAGCCGATCGTCTCTACAATATGAGGACGCTTGAGCATCTGAATCCGGTCAAGCAAAAGACAATTGCGCAGGAGACGCTCGATATTTACGCGCCGATTGCAAACCGTCTGGGGATCGGCTGGCTGAAAATTGAACTCGAAGATCTTTGTCTTCGCTATCTCCATCCCGACGTTTATTACAAACTCGCTCAGCGAGTTTCCAAGAACAAACGCGATCGTGAAAAGTACATTGAAGAAGTCACCGAAATCATCAATGACAATCTCAAAGAATACGACATCCACGCCTCGATCGCTGGTCGCGCGAAGCACTTTTATTCGATGTATAAGAAGATGGAGCGAAGCTCGATTGACTTCGACCAGATTCATGACGTTATCGCGTTTCGAATTCTCGTCGACAACATCACCGAGTGCTACAAAGCTCTCGGCGTGATCCACGCAACGTACAAACCAGTACCGGGGCGTTTTAAAGATTATATCGCGATGCCTAAGGCCAACGGCTACCAGTCGCTTCACACGACTGTGATCGGACCGCACGGCGAGCGCGTTGAAATTCAGATCCGCACTCACGACATGAACCAAGTCGCTGAAGGCGGGATCGCTGCTCACTGGAAGTACAAAGAAGGCAAGTTCGAAAGTAGCTCGCGCGAAAATCTCGAGTGGGTTCAACGTCTCCTCGAATGGAATAAAGATCTCTCGGATCCGAACGAGTTTTTGGAAACCGTTAAAATCGATTTGTTCGCCGAAGACATTTTCGTCTTCACGCCAAAGGGCGAAGTTCGTCAGCTGAGTCACGGAGCAACACCTTTAGATTTTGCGTACGCGGTTCACACGGACGTTGGCAATAAGTGTGTGAGCGCGAAGGTCAACGGCAAGATCGTGCAGTTGAAGCATCGCTTGAAGTCAGGCGACACGATTGAGATCGTCACCTCCCCTACGCAAACTCCTTCCAAGGATTGGCTGAAGATCGTTAAGAGCTCACGCGCGAAAGCCAAGATCCGCGCGGTCATCAAGATGCAAGAGCGCGAGCGCGCTCTGGTCTTAGGTAAGGAAATGCTCGACAAGGCGCTTCGTCACTACGGGACTTCTCTTGCTAAGGTCGAAAAATCAGGTGAACTGAAAAAAGTCGTCGTCGATAAACATAAAATGAGAACTCCTGAAGAGTTCTTCATCTTCATCGGCTACGGGCGTCTCGACACGGATCATTTGATTCCAGAGTTTGTGCCGAAGGAAGCCCTCGAACGCAAACTTGAAGCCGCTAAAGAACAAGACGAAAGCTTTCTTAAAAAGGTCTTCACCGCCGCAAAAAAACGCAGCGAAGTGCGCAATGCGATCATTGTTGAAAACCTCGATGACGTTTTGATTCGCTTTGGACGCTGCTGCAATCCTCTGCCGGGAGACAGCATCAGTGGTTTCATCACTCGCGGACGCGGCGTGACCGTTCACACCGTGACCTGCACCAAGGCTCTCGACAACGATCAGGAACGCCAAGTAGCAGTCGCCTGGAACATGAGCGACAAGAAAAATCTCAAGCGTCACGTGAAGATCCGCGTTCTTTCGACCGATGAACCGGGCTTACTTGCGTTGATGTCTCAAACGATCAGCGCCTGTGGAGTCAACATCGCGTCAGCTGACATTCGTACGACGAAAGACAAAAAAGCGATCGCATACTTCGATGTCGAAGTCGGCGATCTCAGCCAGCTTCAAAAAATCACCAGCGCCTTGGAATCCAAGCGCGGCGTGATTACGGTTGAACGCGTTCGTTCTTAAACAACGACCCTTCTAAGGTCACAATTTGTAACCTTAGAAGTGTCGTTTTCTGCTATCGATCTTTGAGGCAGTTTAAACTCTCCTGCCAACTTTCCGTTTCAGAACTTCCGTGATCACGCCGTACGACATCAAGCCCGCGGGCCATATAATCGGTGCCACTGGCAATCACGCCAAACTCTCTGTTTTCATAAAACGATTGATTCGATCCATTTTCAGAACCAAGCCAAGCACGTTCCCCATCGACAAAGATCATCTTCGCATGCATGTAACCTGGCTTACCTTCGATGAGATTAGAAGCCGTAAACATTCGCGAACTAATACCTGCGGCGTCGAAGGCACTATAGATAGATCTGATCTGCTCTTCCTTTCCAGACGGCACTGAGCCAAAAGCACATGCACTCGCTGTAGTAATATAGACTCGCTTTCCTGCCTGAGCTGCGGCGATCAAAGCTTGGTTAACATCGGGCTGGTCCAGGTACTGAGCTTCAACTTCGACCGAGTATTGGGCGCTATTAATAAAATCCAAAATCGGATTGAGCGAATAAGGGCTGACCGTAAGAGTTTGCGATAACGCAGCCGGAATAAGTGACCTCACGTCGTAACGATCTCCGTTGAGATCCGCTTGAAAAATATTAAGCAGCGTTGAGACGATTAAAGGATCCGACTCAACAAACGAGAAATCACGGTCGCAACGAACCGGTGACTCTGACTGCTCGCAGAGATTGGGAGTATCGAAGTTGCCCGTGCTGATCAAGGCCGTCTGGCCATCAAAAATGGCGAGCTTTCCATGTTCATAGCACTCGCTACCGTCCGGCCCTCCTGAATTAGGGCACAAGTTTTGTTTATTAAAGGGTTCATAAATTCCACCCGCTGTAATGACTTCGTTACGAAACGCTCTTTGGTTTGCGCAATTGCCAGACAAATCATCATTTTCCGAATCAGCTCCAAACACGTTGCAAGGATTATCCAAGGGCTGAGGTTCCTCGACTATTCGGATCTGCACGCCACGAGCGAGGGCAGCTCTCAACGAAGAGAGGACTTCGGGATCACCCATCGTATAGATTTCGATATCGATCGAACGTTGGGCAGATCGGATGAGGGAATAAATCCACGAGCCATCCGAATTTAAATAAATGCCCGGGTGCGGCGCCGCCCATGCGTTGGGTAAGGAAAACTGGAACAAAGCGAAAGACACTGACAGGAAAGTCCATAAACGGATCATATTTCAGCCCTCATTGTTTTAAGTTCAGAACAGGGACAAACATAACCGTCACTTTTCGCCTTCCCCATCCAAATATCGGGGTTTGGCTACTTACTGAGTCCAGTTTGGACACAGGGTGAGTCCTCATTTCTTGACTCTTTCTAGGGACAAAGGTACATCCGGGCTCGTGAACTATAAGGATCAACTCAAGAGCGAACTCGCACGGCGCAGGATTATAAATCCGAGCTACTCTTTGCGAGCTTTTGCCAAGAAACTCAATTTGAGTCCCGCTTACTTGTCCAAGGTCTTTAATGATGAACGAACTTTGTCCGTCAAGGCGGCGGGCGGGATCGCCCAAAAACTTGGGTACTCTGAGGGAGAAAGTTTAGATTTCTGTAAGCTCGTGGCGGGTCAACGAATTCCAACCGCTCTCGAAGAAAAGTCTTCACTTGATTCTGTTTTACTTTCACTGGACCGATTTGAACTCATCGCAGATTGGTATCATTATGCGCTTTTGGTTTTAACCGAGTGCAAGGACTTTAAAGCAGAACCGTCTTGGATAGCCGACCAATTATCGATTACTAAAAAGTCTGCAGCGGATGCAGTCAATCGCCTCATTCGCTTAGGACTGATAAAAAAAGTACAAGGACGTTTTAAGAAAGTCGATAAGACTATTGCAACTCCCACCGATCAAGTCAGTCGCGCCCTTCGATCATTTCACTCTCAGATGATCGCAAAGGCCGGAGAAGCGATTGAACAACAAGACATACAAGACCGGGAAATTAGCGGGATCACTCTCGCAATTAGCCCGGAGCAAATGCCCCTCGCCAAAAAAGAGATCAAGAAATTTCAAATGAAAATGGCTCGATTGCTGAAGACTCAGGACGCTTCTGAAGTTTATCAATTGAACGTCCAGTTTTTTAGACTCTCAAAGAAAAAAGGTTCCTTATGAAATACTTTCTTCGCCTCATATCTGTGGCTTTAGTTTTGGCACTCCCACTTCGCTTTGCTACCGCGGGTGGCGCGCAAGCTGGCAATGGGACCGACTACCTCACACCTGATGAAGGTGCCTCTTGGTTTTTGGGGCTCGATCGAACTATCAAAGTTTGTTATGAGAGCGCGCCTCACTTTGGGACTCTTTCGTCAACGGATCTTGAATCAGTCATTACCCAAGCGTTTAGCTCCTGGAAGAATTACATCGACAGCAAGGGAATCAATTCGACAAGCCAGACCTTGCTTGGTCCCGAAAAAATCGCATTTCCAACCCGTTCAGAAATTCACCAAACTTGTAATGGCTCAGAAGATCTTCGCATCTACTTCGGGGTTAAAAAGCCCGAAGTCAGTAAGTTACTCGACGAATTTAATAGCCCCTTTGCCTTTGCTCAGCGCACGAACTATGACGCCAAGGTTGGCTGGGGTAGCGGCTTCATCTATGTCGCCCCTCAAGGTGCAGTGGATCCGGCTCAGTCGTTACCGAACTGGAGCACCCCGAATACGCTTTTAGCGATTCTAACTCACGAAATAGGTCATACATACGGATGTGGGCATGTCGCTGGCACCGTGATGGATGCTAATCTCGCTCAGAAGCTCGGTTACTTTTCTAACAGGCTCGATCAAATCGACATTCACCGAAGTCTTTGGGCAGGATTAAAAATCGCCGCTAAATATAACGGAACTCTGATTTCAGATGCCGGGCAGTTTGAAACGTTGATGGGAAGAGCACCATCGGGGCCAGTCCACGCGGATTTGAGCGAAAATTCTCTTCTCACTGTGAGTGATGATCTCGGTTCTACAAAGTTTCCAATGACCTTTGACACAAACATGCGTGCCGTGGGAGCTGGAGACAATCTCGTGTTTAGCGCCTACCTCAACAATGGTTCACCGGCCCATTTTGGATTGAGAAGCAATGCCGTGGTTTATTATGGCAGTCTCAAAACAGCCAAAGGCCAGATCCTGAACATCATGTATGAATCAAATACCGCGCAGACAGTTGGGAGCGGCGTTAAGTACGGACCGGTAACTCTCAAATATTTTGATCAAGGAACGCCACGAGTACTATTTCAGACTCAGTGGAACTAAGCCGGATAAGACGTAAAACAGATAAGAAACGTAAAACTCTAGCACGGTCCTTACTGCGCCTGAACTTGACAGCCGTTGAGATCCATCGTGACCACTAGCGTTCCAATGCCACAACCTTTTTGCTGACCGGGCTCTTCCTCTGAAATACCGAAAGTGTAGGTCACGATATTGCCGGTCACCTGGTTAATTTGAATGAGGGAGGCAATGACAGGTTCGGGTTCTTCAGTTCTGTTGAATTGCTCAATCGCATATTTAGCAGCAACATCTTCGCAAGACGTGGGATCAGCGGCATATGCGGCAAAGTTTGACGCAATTAGAGCCAAAGCAGGTGCAATGATAAACAAAACATTTGGCTGCATAATAAATCCTTTGAATTAAGTTTTCCCAAGAGGGCTTGTGCGCCTCCCTAGTCTTGAATGAGGGTATGTTTATCTGGCGTAAGGTGGTCGATCAAGCGCGCTCAATCCCTATTGACTCAAAATGTGTCCAAAAAGGACACGCTCCCGTGCGGCTCCGTTACGCCCCCGTCTTTAGCCCAGCATAAGTTGATTCAAAACTCGGCAGATTTTGCCGCGTACATTAAGATCAAAGGACGTCCGATGAGTGACCATGCCAAGGTCACTCTCGCTTTCCATCTCCCAATGGGTTCTAGGATTCTTGGTTGCTCTTTCCATCCCGGCCTTCCTGGCGAACGCCGCTTGGGCTTCTCCGAAGAGGCCTCACTCGACTCAAGGATTATTCGGCCACCGACGGTTTGTAGGACTTTCTGAGGGAAGCTCAAAGCTCTTCGCAAAAATGGACGCGGGATTTTTTTCCCAAAAGCTCGACCATTTCAGCGTTCGCGATCAGCAGAAATTTTCCCAGCGTTTTGCGATCTATACGGACTTCGCAAGCCAGCCCTTGGAAAGTGCTACGGTTCTCTATTATTTCTGCGGAGAATGGACTTGCACGGAGAGTGACGCGCTCTGGAAAGTTCCCAGTGGTATCGTCAGTCACGCCAAGGAGCTTGGAGCGGTGCTCGTGATTTTGGAGCATCGTTATTACGGAAAAAGTCGGCCCTTTAATGATCTCCTTCCCGAGCACATGAAATACCTGAGCTATGAGCAAGCTCTCGAAGACTTCGCTGACTTCGAAAGATACGCACGCCAGACTTACGGGCTGAACGGTCCATGGATCTCGATCGGTGGCTCGTATCCGGGTGCTCTCTCGGCGTACTTCCGCCAGCAGCACCCCGAACTTGTCGTTGGAGCGCTTTCGTCATCGGGAGTTGTGCGTACGGTAGATTCTTTTGAGGATTATGATCGGATGGTCGCCGAGGGATTAGGAACGCAATGTTTGAAGGCAGTGCAGGATGGGACAAGCCAAATCGAGCAAAGTCTCACGGATCCTAAAACCCTTTCAAAGATCGCCGAACTTTTCAATGAGCCTCAAATAACAGACGGACGCGACCTACTCGCGGTCGTCGCGAACACCGCCGATGGCGCGGTTCAATATGGCTTGCAGGAAAAATTTTGCGAGGACGTTCTTTCGACCGACCCGCTGGATGGGCTCGCAAAGGCTTCATTGGACAAGGCTGTAAATCCAGGTCGCTTTGATCGATCCATGAATGGTTCGATGGATGATTCGACGCCCGCGTCTTCCGACTCTGGCGACCCTGGCGACTCTGAAGACGCGCCTACGGACGAAGATTCCTGGCAGTACCAGATGTGCACGCAGTTCGGAGGCTTCATCGTTCCTTACCATGATTCCTCAAAACGAGTTCAATCAGCGCTCTTGGATCTCGATTACGAGACGAGCCCGTGCAAAGATCTTTTCGGGATATCCACTCCGCCTCCGACCGATAAGATCAATCGCAAGTTTTACAAGCCGCTATTGGACTCTGCGACATCCCACATTCTTTTCGTGAACGGGTCGATGGATCCCTACTCCGTGCTTTCGATCGCCACCAGGAATGGAAACGATACTAATCCCAACATCGAAACCGCACTCATCGATGGTGGGTCGCATTGCATCGACTTCTCAACTTTTCTCTCGAACCCCGATACCCTAGGGGCACTGGTGACTGCATTTCAGTCCCACTTCGTGAGCGTGGCCAAAGAGTGGTTTGTAAACTAATGTTCGTAAACTAATACTCAGCGAGCTGATTAAGCGCGGCTTGAGCGGAAACTCAATTCGCTTTGACAGGTAGCAGCCGCTTTAAGAGTTCCGCGTGAAAAACGCTCGGGTCCTGCATTTGTGGCGCGTGACCTAGATTCGCGAATTCGACGAGTTGAGCATGGGGAATTTGTTTCGCTGCCTCTTTGGCAAGTTCCGGATAGTGTCCAAGTGCTTCACGGACTGAAGGCGGGGCAAAATCTTTTCCGATGGCAGTTGTGTCTTTATCGCCGATCATTAAAACGGTGGGAACGCTGATTTGATGGAATTCGTAAACAACAGGTTGAGTATAGATCATGTCATACAGAAGAGCCGAGTTCCACGCGACAACGCTTTTTCCTGGGCCGCTGTTTAAACCTGCAAGCATCTGCACCCAGGGCTCATAGCGTTCATTCCAAGTTCCTGCATAGTAGGTGGATTGTTCGTAGCTTCTGATTTTATCGGCGTTTGTTTTGAGTTCACGGGCATTCCACTCGTCCACTGATACAGGTGGAACACCTTTGGCTTTCCAATCTTCAAGTCCGATTGGGTTAACGAGAATCAATTGCTTCGTGGATTGCGGATAAATTAAGGCATAGCGAACCGCGAGCATTCCGCCTGTAGAATGACCGATCAATGTGACCTGATCGAGATGAAGACTTTCCAGAAGCGCATGCGTATTCAGTGCGAGTTGTTGAAAAGAATACTGGTAAGCTTGAGGTTTCGTGGATTTGCAAAAACCGATTTGATCCGGAGCAATTACTCGGTAACCGGACTGAGTCAGAGTGTCGATTGTCTCCTTCCATGTCGCGGAACAGAAGTTTTTACCGTGAAGCAAAACTACAGTCTGACCGTTAGCATGCGGAGGTGAAACATCCATGAACGCCATGCTGAGTTCTTGATGCTGAGAAGTGAATTTAAAATATTTTACGGGATAAGGGTATTCAAAACCTTGAAGCTCTGGTCCGTAAGAAGCAGCCTGTGCGGAGGCGATGAAAAAAATCAATGGCGTAAAGATTGCCGCAAGCCAATGTTTCATCCTATTACAGTAAGGTAGTTTTTGTTAACATTCAAGCCGGACGGGACAAGGAGCCCTGCGCATGAAAAATCGGTATCTAATGTATTCTTTTTTCTTATTGGGAATTTTTTCTCAAGTAGTACTTTTAGCGATGGGGAACCAATCATCGGCTGAGGTGTCAAACGCAAGCACCATTGTCTCCGTGGCTCATATCGACGTCATGCCTCAAGGTGTGAGTAAAGTGGAAAACCCGTTTAGAACTTATCTCGCAAACTGCGCGAAAGAGCCTGGAGAAATGGAGATTCATTTCTATCAGCAAATCGGCGCGCCCAACCACTTCACTTTGATCGAGATCTGGTCCAGCAAGAAAACTTACGAGGATCACGTGGCAGCAGAGACGACACGTGCTTTCAGAAAAAGCATTGCTGCTTATTTGGGCAGTCCTTACGATGAACGCCTTCACACAGAAAAGCTCGAGTTTAGTCCCTAAACTCAGGGGCCACTCTACAAGACGTTTCGACGTATTTGATTCAGCGAGTTCGCTGCGCGAACTTACTTATTGGGCGACGGCTCACTCATAATCCCCGGCTGCGGCCAAAGCGTGTCTTGGGGACGCTCACCGTGCTTGAGGGATTCATCAAAGGTGTCACGCTTGCGCTGTTGATCGTCAACCAAAGCTTCTAGACGCTCTTCTGCATCTTTTTGATACTTGGCTTTTTCTTCTGCGAGGGATTTATTTAATTCTTCCCGACGTTCGAGCATTGATTTGATGTAGATGCGCTTCTCAGCTCCGGAGTGGACGTCCTTAAAAAATTTCTCGCGCTCTGTTCTCTCCTTACGCTCAAAGTCACTGCGACGCGACTTCTGAGAGGCACTCATGGCGTTTGCTTCGTTCTTTTCTTTTCTCTCGAAGGCCTTCAGCTCAAGGCCTTGTGCCTGCTTGAATTCCGACCTCAATAACTTGCGATCATATCCGGGTGAACCAGTAGGTGACGGCCCTCCGGGAGATGGAGATCTGCTATGGCCAATACCAGCAGTGACGGCAAAGATGAGGGCGAGCGTGCCCAAAGGAAGGATTTTTCGTAGACCCGAAGAAAACATGAGTTATTTGGTATTACTCTATGACCTGGATTTTATCGATCAAAAACCCGTAACCGTTCGTTGAATGGTCGGAGGTAAACTGGATATTGAGGGTATCGCCCGCGACATAATCCGTTGTGTAATCGTTGAGCTGACCACTCAGTTTTTCGAGGGTTTTCCCTGAAGAATCCGTCACAACGACGGTGTCATAGTAGAGCTCTGTATCGATCTTCTGGAAGTGGATGCGCAGGTAACGAGCACCTTTATGCTGCACCGTGAAACTGAGATTGGAGTCGTTGAGATAAGGGTGCGGTGACTCAACATCATCACTCACATCCTGCCACAGGCTTGGATCTGGGTCAGGTGACGGTGGATAGATCGAGTGAAGAGCGTTGTAAGCATTGAGACGACCTTGCGAGATGACCTTGCGGTGAAGCGAGGGAATTGAATCACAGCTCTTCATCAAGCGATCCTTGATCGCACTCACCGAAAGCGTCGGCTCTTGCGAAAGTAGAAGCGCTGCGACACCCGAAACGAGCGGTGCGGCCATCGAAGTGCCACTATAGGTCGCGTATTTGCCACCCAAAATCGTGCTGTAAATATCGACGCCCGGAGCCGCGAGATGAATCGTCTGAATCCCGTAATCCGAAAACGTCGCTAAGCGATCCTGATTGTCCGTCGCCGCAACTGAGATGACATTAGGAAGCGCGTAACTCGCCGGATACGAAGGCGTGGTGTCCGCATCGACGCCCGTATTTCCAGCCGCCGCGACAAAGAGAATACCCGCATTCTGCGCAACCTTGATCGCGTCCGACATCGCTTGCGAGAACTCCCCTACTCCTGAACTCATATTGATGATTTGCGCCTTCATGATCGTGGCATAATTGATCGCTTCAATCGCGCCTGACAAAAAGCCAGATCCATCTGGACCGAGAAATTTTACGGGGAGAAGACTGACGTTCCAATTGACGCCTGCGATCCCGACTCCGTTATTTCCAATCGCACCGATGATGCCCGCAACATGCGTCCCATGATCGTTGTCATCTTGTGCGTTGTTGTTGTTCCCGAAAAAATTCCAACCATGAACGTCGTCGATGAACCCGTTGTGGTCATCATCGATTCCGTTGCCCGCGATCTCGCCCGGGTTTGTGTAAATGTTCGCTGCGAGATCCGGATGCGTGAGATCAATCCCAGTATCGAGGACTGCGACCAAAACTTTCAGAGAGCCCGTGATCCCGGCGTTCCAGAGAGGAACAATTCCAATATCCGCTCCAGCGATCCCGACTTGTCCCGTTGGATCCGCTTGTCCGGTATTCTGAAATGCCCAGGTCTTGGAAAAATCCGGATCGTTCGGTGCAATACCTGCACGCTGTGACGCGGACGAATGATCATTAGAAATAAAGTCATTCACGAACGCGTGAACCACAAGATTGGGTTCTGCCGATTTCACTTCAGGTAACGATTTGAGTTTGGAAATCGCTGCGTTCATTCCGTCAGCAGAGTCATCGGTAACTTGAAGTACCAGGAGTGACGAATCCGTTTTAAAAGGGCGGGCGTCAAGAACGCGCTGAAGAGTTCGGTGACGCGATTGGTTTGCAAAGCCGTTGCTCGAATCGCCATTGAAGCTTTCGATGATCGAAGAAATTTGTTCTGCGTGAAAAGCCTTTGCTTCCGACGTGTTTGAGAATGTGCTGAATGCCGATCCACCGCTGAGTTGCCCAGCATTGAATTGCCCGTTGTTCAATTGGACAATGATTTGTCCAGGTGCAGAGTCAACGCTCCATGCGTTCGTTGCGCTAAAAAAAAGCGTGAGCAAGATCGCAAAAAAAGGAGTTCTAGGGCGATTGAGCATGTGAGCAGATTCTGACTGAGCGGGCAGCTTGAGTCAAGCCGTTGGCAACGCCGAATGGCGATGCCAACTCATTTAAATAGACCGAGGTTCATTACTGGGCCGAGGTTTACAGCCGAGATGAAAATCGCTACTGAGACGAACTAATTACCGAGACGGGCTTCACTGCCCCAGAGAGTTCGAAGTTTCCACAGTGCCTTCATCCATAGTATCTGCCGCGCTTGCGTATTGCTCCGACTGAATCGGGCGCCAGTCGCGAATCCGAACGTTTGGGGTGGCTTGCCCACGGAAGCGATTTAACTCCGGAACTCCGGCCCACTCACACTCTTCAGCAAACTCGGGAGATTCGAGGTCGCGCTCTTGAGCGGCGTGAAACCAGATGGCTTCGATACTAGAACCACTCTCAGCATCTTCCAAAGTGAGTTTGAGGTGTCGTTCCTTGAGAACCCGATGACTCTGAACCCACGCCTTGAAACTAAACACCGGCTCAGGATTACCTGGACCAAAAGGACCGAGGTTCTCGAGTTCTTGAAGCGTCTTTGCGTCTAAATCTGAGATCTGACATTCGCCTTCGATCAGAAGCGGCGTTCCTTTGGTGTCTTCATCAACCCGAGAGAGGGCGTCATCAAACGAAGCCTCAAACGCTGCGAGATTTTCAGGCTTGAGCGAAAGCCCCGCCGCATGTTTGTGACCGCCAAAACCCAAAAGAAGTTCCGCCGACGAACGAAGCGCGCCGAGCACATCTTTGCCGCCGAAAGTGCGCACACTTCCTTTCGCAAAA
>Ga0302315_10001573_pt1 | contig 22950 bp, 16 predicted proteins | sample III_Palsa_N3_1_FD_200532 | JGI IMG/M metagenome (GOLD analysis project Ga0302315, IMG submission 200532) | Peat permafrost microbial communities from Stordalen Mire near Abisko, Sweden - III_Palsa_N3_1 | ecosystem: Environmental > Terrestrial > Soil > Palsa > Peat permafrost | place: Sweden...
TAGTCTCCTTGATTGAGGCGGCCGGAAGATACCTTCCGGCGAGTACGCGGCGAACCTCCCATGCCTGCGGGATGATCATGACAGAGAGAAATGACACGATCGTGCCGAGTATCACACCTTCAACGCCCATGACCTTGACTAAATAAATGGAAAGAGCAAGATTCACGATGGCGGCAAGCACTGCGGCCGTGGCCTCTATACGCAATCGACCGGTTGCCGTGAGTAGTAACGCCTGATTGTTGGTCGCGGACATCACGAAAGCGAAGAGAGCCATGAGCCAGAGCAACTCGCGTCCGGGGACGGTGGCCGCGCCCAACCACAGCCGGATCGCGAACGGTCCGCAGAGGCCGATCAGCAATCCCGCGACTGCAGCTCCGGTCAGGGTCTTACGCCGAACGGAACGGTAGGTCTTGTTCACCCAGTCCAGCTGACGCTTGTGGTACGCCTCGGTGAACGCCGGCCAGAGCGATGGGATCAACAATCCTTGAAAGAGCGTGGCGTACTGGGTCAACTTCCAGGCCACACTGTAGGGAGTTACAGCTGACGCTCCGATGTAATGTGTGATGACCAAGTTATCGGAATTAAGAGCGATCAGAGTAGTCATCTGCATGATGAAGAAGAGCACTCCCTGCCCAAACAAACGCCGTATGATTCCTTGGGTCACCTTGGAGGGCAGCGGCTTGATCCATGGCCGCTGCCAGAAGCAAAGCCATAGGTTCAGGGACAGAGGCCCGACCAGCATCGCCGAGCTGTACAAGGCCATCAGCGTGACCAGCGATCCATGTAGCAACACCGTGCTGAGGATGGCCGCGAGGCCGGAGACGCTGTTGATCATGCTGAAGTAATTCGCTAGGTGGACCTGCTGGTACCCGCTCATCACGCGACCAGCCAGCGTGAGCGGAAGCGACAGCAAGAAGCATCCACCGGCGAACGCTACGCACTCCGCACAACTGTGCCGCATGACTGGATTCGTAACGTGGAAGACAGCTCCCCAGTCGATCAGGTGCCAGACCAGGTAAGCGACGGGCAGCAGCGCAGCTACGATGGCTATCGTGATCCAGAAAGCCGTCGCAAAGTATCGTTGCGCCTTCTCACGGTCATCCTCCGCATAGGCCTCCGCAATGAAGTTGTTGAGCGTGTTGGCAATGCCGAGATCGAGCACCGAGAACATCACCACAGACGTGCTGACGGTCACCCAGATGCCGTACTCAAAGCCTCCGAGATAGCGCAGAGTCAAGGGCAAAGTAATGACGTTGATCAACAGCGTGAGCCCGCGTCCCAGCACGCCGGAAAAGCCGCCGTGCAGGACGCGGGAGAAGCGTGGATCATTCGTAAGCCGCTGCCGGAAACGCTTGTACCAATGCATATCAGTCAAGCGTACACCGGCACGCTCGAAGGTTCGAAGTACGTCCTTCCTCTTGGCTCAGGCGAGGAACAGGTCTTTGCGCATGGAGCGCCAGCCGCGAGCGAATCTCCGATAGTCGCCCGTCGAGCCTAGTATGGAGAGAACACGGCTGATCGTGTGGCGTGGAAGTTCGGCGCGTTGGCGCAATAGCTTTATCTTTCCGAGCAACTGGTTTTCGAGGGCTCGGTCGTTGGCTGTTGCCTGAACGTGTTCCAGAAGATCCTTGAACTGGCCGGCGACACGGTTGTAACGTGCTCGCTCCGTCTCCTGGATCGCCCGCGTACGCTCCTTCAATGTTCTGCTGGAACCGATGCCGAGCTGCTGTTCCCTATGCAGTCGATACAGCATGAGAGGCTCTGGCACCGGCTTGAGGCGGGTATGGACCGCAAGCATCCATGCGAGCCATCCATCGTGAACCCATGATCGCGGAATAGGTTGCCAAAGAGGACGAAGGCTGGATCTTACCAGCAGAGTGGCGCCAGTCAAGACATCGGACTGCAGTAACAAGCGGATGGCACCGCCCCTGCTGGCAAACTGCCTTTGCTTCCTGCTGTTGAAGCCGTGTATCGACCAGAGTGTCTCGGTTCGAGTCTGCGCAGCGGACGTGGCGCGGTCATCGAGGAGTTTCGCATCCGAGAAGACGCCGCCAAGTCCAGGGTCGTTCTCCAGCACAGGAACGAGCGTGGCGAGCTTTTCCGGCAGCCAGACATCGTCCTGATCCGAGAGCGCAAGGAATTCTCCTGAGGCACGCCGTATGGCTTGATCGAAGTTGGCAGTGGATCCCAGATTGGCTGGGTTCCGGACAATCTCCACAGGGAAAGGAGCAAGACGTTGGAACGATTCCAAGATATCTACCGTGGCGTCGGAAGATCCGTCATCACACGCAATCAACTCGAGCGGCAGCATAGACTGGGCCGCTATGCTATCGAGTTGCTGCTGGAGATACGCCGCTCCGTTATAGGTGCAAAGGATGACAGAGACAGAAGCGGATGGCTGTTGGGAGGACATAAACTCCAAGATTAGGCTCGCGGCGGAAGTAGGCCTTCGATGAAAGGCTTCGAGCGGGAACACTCTCTATCTTAATACCCCTTGCGGTCATCGAGGTGCTGCCGCGCGCGAGTCCACCGTTCGAGACGGAAGCGTCTCGTATGCACGATTCGATCCACAATCGATCCTGCGACGAGCCTGCACAGAACAGGGTCTTCGCGCCTTCGCCACATCCCCAGCAGATGGCGAAGCATGACCAAGGTGTGCATCCCACCTGCCCAATAAGTCATCTCGCTATCCCAAAAGGCCGACTCGGCCTCAAGGATATTCCTGAGGCGTGAGGGCGAAAGAGACGTGGCGCGATCAAGATGGGAGAGCGACTGTTGCACGCGAACACCGCCCAACACGTAGGCCCCTTTGCCAGCCCGTGCCAGACGGGCAAAAAGCACATGGTCGCTCGCGTCAAGCCAGAACGCCGGATCGTAGCCGCCGATGGATTCCAGTGTGGCGACGCGCAGGAGGCTTGCGGAGTTGATCCCGAAGAGCGGCGCCCGGGACTTACCTCGAAAGCCCGCGGGTAAAAGGCGCGGCCAAGCCCCTGCCGCGTAGAAGTGGGGCGAGATCAGGCGATCATCACTGAAAACCTGCGGAACGATGGCAGCCATGTTTGTGTCGGAAGACAGCGAGCGTGCAGCGTTGAGCATATCGACTAGAAAGCGATCTGGCAGGCTGGTGTCTTGATCAAGCGTCAACAGCCATTCGCTTCCCTGAGCCAGTGCAAGCTGGAGAGCGTAGTTATAAGCTCCGGCTACGCCTTCATTGTGTGTGGCATGGTGGTAGATGGTCCCGGTGGCCAACTCAGCAGCAGAGTTGGGCTCGGGTGAGTTATCGAAGAGCAAGATGGATAATGAACTGTCGTCCTTGTCTAGATGAGTCGCGGCGCGTATCAGGTCGCGATAGCTAACACATGCCTCGACGCGGGTCTGATAGAGAACGATAACGACGAAGAGGCGAGGGGACATCAGCAATAGCCTACTACGGGTCGTACATGGCGGTGCAATCGCCATGCCATCGGCCGATGCGGCGGTAAGCCTACTTTTGACTGTCGACCATCTTGCGGCCACGCAATCCGACTTCCAGAGATTCTTCCGAGGGAGATGGCAGATGCTGTTCCCATCTCGAAAAAATCCAAAGGCTGATGAAAAGGACGCTGACGGCAAGATATTCAATATTCGTGTTGAGGGGACGCGAGAGACCGCCCTCGGCGGCCACGATGCCAGCCATGGGTGGCAGCAGCATCACTAAGGTAGCGATACCCGAGATGAAGTAGATGCGTGAGAGGTTGATGGGGACAAAAAAGCTGACGGATGCGATGAAGAGGGCGATGGGGGGAAGGAGTTCGCCGGGGAGGTATGCGGGAAGGGCTTGGAACTTATCGTGGTTCTGCCCAAGCTGGGCAAGCAGGCGGCTGATCGGATGGGGGGAAAATACAGGGAGTGTGGCCATGGCGGCGACTGCCAATACCCCAGCAAAGAGGATCACGGTGCGTCGCAGCGAGGTGCGTTGCCAGGTAAAGGCCAAGAGGGGAAACAGGACGACCATGTAGATAACCCTGGAGGAAAGCGCGACGCCAAGCAAAATAACTGAGAGGATGCCGAGCCAATCTATGCGACGACGCTCTACGGTGTGGGTGAAGAGGAACACGGCGATCGAGATATAGATGAAGTTGGTGATGTAGTCTCCGCCCACGACAAAATCCTGCAAATTTTCAAAAGCAGTGAGGAGAAACAGGACGACGAAGGCGAAGACCGTGGAGCGTCTGCGGAAAAAGCGGCAGAGGAAGACGATGAAAGCGGCGGTCCAAACAAGATTCTGCAAGGCGATTCGCCCGAGGAAGAAAAAGGGCGAAGCAAGCCAGAGGGCACCCGGCAGCGGCGTTGGAGGATTGTTCCGAAAGGTTCTGGCGTTGTAGGGATACTGGTTATGGGTCACAGCGACTAGCTCGACCCTGAGTGCGTCTTCGCGGTCGGAGCCCTTTCTGAGCTCGTCGTGGTGTAGCGATTTGGGATACAGAAACGCAAAGGAGAGAACGAGGACAGCGAACAGGGCCACCAGACTCCATCTGGGAATATCAAGCCCGCGCCGGTAAGACCAACGCAGGAGAGTCATGATAATTGCGACAAAAATACACCCGAGGAAGCAGAGGAACGCCGCGGGGCGGAGGGGAACGTATTTCTCGACTACCGCCGCAGTGCAGGTGAGCCAGCCAAGAATGATGAGCAGGATCAACCCAACCTGTTGGGGCCACGTCATTGCGGTGTCGTTTCGACGAAATGTAGGTGCCATTCGAGGCCTGCCTTTATGCCCCGAGATGGCCAAAGATGGGGCAAGCGACGCCATGGGTCAGATGGAAACGCACAGGCTATCTCTGGCCGCGCTGAGGTGCCGGAGCTTTGTATCGATTGATCCTGATCTTAACACAGGCATTCTAAGAATGCCTGGCGAAGAGGCTGCGGGATAGGGGATATCTGCTACAGCTATTAGAAAGACGGCAATCCAAAGTATCGGAAACTTCGGCCGCCGTTGCGCCAGCCGCGTTGCTTACCATTGCGCTCCGGTATGGGACGCCCGAAAGCTCGTCATCTCCGCTTCCATGACCTGCTGCATCGTCCGCCCGACCAATTCACTAGAAAACGCATACCACCAAAGCCGCATTGCCAACGAGGGCTCTTTCATACGACCGCTTCTACAGATATATATATGGACCCAATCCTTATTCATCTTTTCAGATTGCTGCGGTTGCCTCGGGTTTACGTAGAACAATCGTTGCATAGCTACAGAGTTGGGGAAAGGGATGTTTCACCAGGAAGTCAGCCTTTCGTGTTTCAAGTTTATGGAGCCACGGGACCCTGCGATAATAGGGGTGTCCAAAGAGACCAAAATAGAGCTGCACCTCGAATCCAAGCGCTTCGAATTTCCGTATCATGGAGCGGCTTGGTCCCCGGCTCCAACTGTAATAGGCCTTGAATTTTTCATGCCTATATCGATCCCTGGGATTGAAAAGATTCAAGAGGACATTTGACAGTGCGTCTGGAAGGAAACGATTGACCGCGAATGGCAGAGTCCAAAGGGTCGAAAAGGAGTGAATGGATATGCCTCCGGGACGCAACATTTTATAGAGATCGCTGTGAAATCGTTGGCCGTCCTGGATGTGTTCGAAGACCATACGCGAAAGAATACAATCGAACTTCCCTAGCAATGCACTATCGATTTCTCCAGCGGAAAGGTCAAGGACCAACCGCTCGAAAGCACCATCCGCCTTCTCTAATTCTTCATGGCTTGCGTCACTGGTGATGTAGGACAAGCCATTTGCTCGAACATAATCCGGAGGCAATGTGGGATTCGCTCCAGAGCCGATCTCGAGGATGTTCTTGCACGCGTATTCCTCAAGCAAGGTCTTGTAAAAATCACGAGATGCAGAAGTGCCGGGGAACTCCTGCGTTAGTGCATTGCCATAGGAAACTTTCATGTCGCCGTTACGACCTCTACTGGGTATATCCCCTTGGTATTGGAGGGCAAAAGGGGAATGTTCGATTGCTATAGTGTATGGGATTTAGAAAGACTCGGAGAATCTCTCTCGGCCCCAAGTCATATCGAGTACGCTAGTCCAGCGACAGTTACGTGTCATCGCTGTTTCATTGACAATCCTGCATGGCAAATTACCGTCACTCCTATATATCGCTCATATCGACAAGTCCCCTGGGGAGCGTGGTTCGCTCATGAAGCGCTACCATGGCAAAGATTGCCGCGTAAGAGACAGACGCGGCGGACGAAATGACCGAAGGATTGAGAAAACCACCGGCGAGCCAACCGAGCAGAAGAAGAAAAAGTCCTCCGCTACGCATGCCGCTACGTTGGTTGTTGGGCCAGAACCAGCGGAAATAGGACATCATCAGCACGACCAGAAAAACGACGCCGACGATCCCAACCTGTCCGAAGAGCGCGAGCAGTTGAGCTTCATAGACAAACGGAGCATCCAGGCTGCGCAGCACACGATGCGTGTAGCTGCCAAGGCCATGCCCGAACCATGGCGCATCCGCAACGAAGTCTCGTAGCGCGGCGACCTGCGTGACACGGTCGGCGTTGGACTCACTGACAACTACGGGTGAAAAACGTAGAGAGATCACGACGATTAGAAAGGGGAGACTTACGACGGTGAGAACGGTCAGAATGGCGACGAGGATGGCCTGGAAGCGGTCCTTCTTGCCCAGCAACAGGCCGAGTACGAGCGCCATGACCGTGTGGGCCCAAAGGAAACGCGAGAAGGAGAACAAAGCCGACACGACCAGAACGAGAAGCATCAGCAAGGTTCGTCCTGAACGTTTCGAAAGAAGATTGCGGTAGCACAAGAGGGCAAAGATACAGACGGGGATCACGTTGTCGGAGATCAACTCGAAACGGCCGAATGCCGACTCAAAATCGTAGCCCATTAACTGTACACCGAAGATAATACGGATCCAATCGAGCAGGACTGACACGGGAATCCCACGGACGAAGGCGTACAGGAGCATCGCAATCTTCAGCGAGCTCGCACATATCTCAGCATAGATAATCCAGCGCAGCAGGAACAGGGTCTCCCCCTGATCGCGGTCACACAGCACCGAAGCATACCAGCAGGTGGAGATCGTAATCATAATGTCTCTGTATTGGGCTAGTGCCAGGGATGCGTCAAATCCGTAGAGTTGTGAGAGGAAAGCCCAGAGCAAGAGAATCGCAGGAACCGTGAGTAGCTTCACCAGTCGCGCCACCGTCATCCCGCGGGCGAACGATACCTGGGCGGCAAGGAAAAGAAGAAGCAGGAAACAGGGTACCTTGACGTTGACGCCAAGTATACTTCCGCTGGGTAGCACCACCAACATGAACACGTACACGACCATCAGCCCGCGAAAGAGCGGAAGTAGAGGACGGTGCGAGAGCCAGCGCAACAGGAAGGCGCCAAGCCTCGGAGATTCCATCCACTCCACCAGACGATCCGGTCTAACTGCGGACGTGGGCGGAAGAATGGCGCTGTTGCCGGCGGGGTGCGGTTTGCGGATCGGTCGAAAGAGCATGCTTAATTGGGCCTAACTCGTCCACTGTGCAGAGCCTTGGGATAGGCTCTATCCACAGTAACCGCCGAAGCGCCATAATGGATAGGAAGATTATATCGATGCCTGTTTTTGAGAACCAACCTATGACGTTGAATCTGAGTATGGTGATGCGCATTTTGCTGGGGCGCGTCCGGCTACTTGCGATTGCTTCGGTGAGCACTGCGTTGCTGCTGTTTGCGCTGAGCCTTCTTCTGGCCAACACTTTTAGGGCAACTACGCTGGTGATGCCACCCGACCACTCCTCCTCTTCAGCGCTATCAATGCTGGGAGCTGCGAGTGGTTCCTCGGCGATCCCGTCCGGGGCTTTGGCTGCGCTGAATATAAAGAGCTCTTCCGATCTCTACGTGGCGTTGATGCTCAGTCCGACGGCCGAAGACACGGTGATCGACCAATTTCACCTGGACAACCTCTATCACCAGAAACATCGTTCGCTGACGCGTAAAAAGCTGGAGGCTAACACTGAGATCGTCGCGGACGCCAAGAGCGGCATCATCTCGGTATCTGTTACGGATAAGGATGCGCAGCGCGCGGCGGCAATGGCTAACGCGATTGTGGCGGCTTTTGAGAAGTTATCCTCACAGTTGGCCATCACAGATGCGGCGCGGCGCCGGCTGTTCTTCGAGCGCCAGGTGGCCGAGACTAAGCAGACGCTGACCGCGGATGAAGACAGGCTGCGAAATACCAGCGCACGGACCGGTGTCCTGGAGCCGGAGGGCACTGCGCGGGCAATTATCGGCTATGAGGCGCAACTGCAGGGGCAGCTAGCGGCAAAGACGGTTGAACTTGAGTCGATGAAGGTCTATCTGTCCAACGATAACCCGCAGGTACAGGTGGCGGAGCGCGAGGTAGAGTCTTTGCGAGCGGAAGCTGACAAACTTGCGGCCAAGAGCGGTGGCGGTACGACTACCTATACCAACGCTGGAGCTTCGAGTGCATCGCTCGATTACGAGCGCAGCCTGCGCGACGTCAAGGAAGATGAGACATTGTATGAGCTGCTGTTCAAGAATCTTGAGATCGCTAAACTGGACGAAGCGCGCGAAGGGAATGTTATCCAAGTGGTCAGTGCAGCCACGGCGCCGGATTTGAAGGATGGACCGCATCGCTCGTTTTTCCTGGTGGGCGGATTTCTGCTTGGTTTCATAGCTTCCAGCATATGGGTGCTGGTGGGATGGGCCAGGCACAGGGTGGGTGCCAGTCCGCTCCCAAATGCACACGCCGACTAACAACCGAAAGGAGGCCTGGCGAGCTGTAGCGAGACGGTTGGCGTTCCCGTGGCGAGGCAGACGCAGCACCATGTGGCCGGGCCGCTGAGCCAAAATGGCGACGTTACCACGTCTTCCAATTTCCAAAGTGCAGTCATGATAGCTGGGCAATCGGACCCGAAATAATGATCTTTGCGTGCGGCCAGTGCCAGGGTAGACGCGGCTTCCCGCGTCGCTTCGGCGAGTTGTGCCGCAGGGAGAGACAGACTCGGCTCATCAGGTTAGGTCTATGGCTAGGCAAATCCAACTCAGGCGAGTGTACACTTCCTAAAGACGTGGCCGGCTCAGCAACTGTACCTGAAAGGTCGCCGCATAGCTGGACCTGGGTGCGGTGTTGAGGATCGGGAGACGCCAGCGGTCATAACCTTGAACGGTCGAGAACTCAAGCCGAGAATTGAGCAGCCATGTGAAGCTGCCTGAAAGATCCGTGAGGTTGTCGCCCCCGAGAAAGACTGGATTGGCGACCATCCTGCGATAGCTAAGTGCAGCCTTGGTCCGAGGTGAAAACCAATAAGTGCTCGTGCCCGCGCCGCCGCGGCCCTCGCGACCCACCCAACTTCCGAGCACCTGGCCGTAGTTGGTATAGCCCTGCGGATAGTGCGCGTTGGCATAAAAGAACCCCGCCTCAGGAAGGCCGGGCAGGTCGGTGTACACACCCTCCAGGCGCAGGTCGAGTTTCTTTATGTATGGCAACTGTGGCAGGTAGAGCCCGGGGTCGAGCGCATAGCGCTCCGTGAAGTGTCCCTGTACCGGATCGTCCCAAGCCATTGCTTCGGTGTAGGCGAGCACCTGATGTCGAAACCAGGGCAGGTGATACGCGAGGTTGAACTCGGTGACGCGTTTGCCCGGGTCTACAGCCTGCCCATTGCCGTTCACAGAAAAGCTGTGAAAGAGAGTACCGAACGTAAGTGGACGGCCGTACCCGGCGAAGATGGTGCTATGCGCAAAGCTTAACTCGAGGTTGCGCGTGGGCTCGATCGAAAACGTAAGGGCCCAGAGGTAAGGAGGCGGCGTGAGCGGGGAGTTCCCACTACCGTGGAGGATGAAGGTGGGGCCCAGAGCCACATAGTGAATGCCGCCCTGCCGCGCGAAAAAGCCATCAAAGTGGAAGGGCCCGAGATGTCCCAGGAAGCCGGGCAAATGGGCCGGCGTGGACCGCGAGATACGGATCATGGGCATGGCGGCGGCGTTGTTGGAGAGGATGAGCGAGGTGGTGCGGTCTGGTCCCCACCATAGGCTCTCCTGCCCTGCGCTGATCTGCCAATTGGCGAGGTTGACGGCCACGTAGGCCTCAATGAAACGCGGGCGGCTGGCGGCGGCTGGGTTGTAGTTGAAGACGCCGGGCAGCGCCGCGCCGGGTGCGGTGGTCCAGCCTTCGTTCAATTCGTCGTAGCTGACAATAGCTTGCTGTGCGGCAGGGCTGTAGGGGGTGTTGGCGGCGCCATGTTGGTACTCGCCGCGGACGTAGATGGCAAACGGACCGCGCTCGGCGTGCCCGGAGAGGCCAGTGACGGCGTTGGTTCCCTGGCCGTAGGGGCGGCCGAAGTCATCGACGATGGTCTGGCTGAAGTGGAAACTGTCGCGCAGCGGTGTACCGGAGATGCCGGTGTAGCGCCCGTAAACGCCCTCAAGCGTGCCGCCGTTGTTATCCGCGTTGCCGTTCGTGATGCGGATTTCGTGTGCAAACTCGCGATCGAGTGCGTCCAGGAGCGCTGCGGCGATCTCACTACCTTGGATGACATCCTCGTTGCCGTAGAGGATGTTCGCTTCTCCGACCAGGCGCGCGCACTCCAAGCGTGTAAGCGGGCGGATGGTTGTCGAGCTGGTCTGCAGGTAACCGAGGGCTGCGAGGCGGTCCAGCGTGGGGTAGATCCAGCTGTCGATGGGCACGTAACTGGAAGCCTTGTAGCGGGCCGGCGCAGAGTCATCGGAAGCTGCATCGACGGGCGGGGCGAAGCTCCTCGCGGCGGATGTGGTCCGAGGGCTCGCGCCGGCGGGAAGATCGGGTGTCCATCCTGCTTCCGGCTTCAACATCCACAGAGCCGGGTTTTGCGATAAGGCGGTCAGCGACTGCTGTTGCGGAGTTTCAGGGAGAGCCTGCCCAAGCAGGCATATCGAGCCCACTTGAGCCAGCACAGCGATCATGATTAGGATCACAACTCTATGTTGTTTAGGCATAACCCTTCTTGGATCCTGACGTGAACGCACGAAATCCTCTTGGACGCATCGATGCCTACTGCTTGATGAGGGTGATTGCAGCAGCACCCAACGCAAACTGCGAGAAGATCTGCGAATAGTCAATCAGCTGCCGGACAGCCGATGGACGCACGGGCTTTTCAGGGATGACAATCGCATCGCCGGGTTCAACCTCTGCATTGTCAAACCCATTGAGGAATGCGCCTTGTGTGCGCTCGCGGCTGAAGATGGAACCGTCGGCACGGATGATGAACTCATGCTTCTTGTCCGCAACCTGGTTAGGTTTGCCGGCCAGATCGATGTAATAACTTACACGACGGCTAGGGTCGTGCAGGAAGACATTCTGTCCGTAAACGGCTCCGATAACCGCAACCGTGGCAGGCCGCGATGGAACCCGTAAGACATCGCCGTCCTCAAGCGCAATCTTCGGGATGCTGGTCGTACCTGTGCTGTCTGGTTTAAACTGCAGCACGATGCGGCCGGTCGCGCGCAGCTTTCGGAACTGGGAGATGATGTCGCGCTGCTCGACCAGTGCGTTCGGGTCTGAGACGCCGGTGGTCGAGGAAGCTGTGCGCACCGAAGCCTCACGCTGCATCGCGATGGACAGCTGCGTGATGTACTCATCCAGGCGCTGCTGCTGGAAAACCCGGGCGCTCTCACGCGTGAAGCTGGCGCCATACAGGTAGGCTTTGTCGGTCAGGCCGCCGGCGCGGGCGACAAGGTCTTCGAGGGTCTCGCCAGGCGCGACGCTATAGACTCCGGCGCTCTTGACCTCACCCTCAAGGTGGACGTACTTGGTCTGCTCGTCCTGGGGAACGTGGATATCGGTCTGCGAGAGGATGGTCACGACATCGCCCGCATGCAGTTCGAGATCTTGGCTCGTGTCGTGCATCTGCACCAGCCGACCCAGGTTGAATGGCACCAGCGAGTTGCGCAGGGTCTCGGGGTCCAGGCGCTCAATGGTAGCGAAGGACCAATCAATCTCAGGTGCGGGAATCTTGATATCCGTTCGTCGCCCGCGTGTCGCCAGGCTGCTGCTCTCCGCGGCCTCCTGCTGATCGGCCAGGGTGCCACGGGAGAGAGAATCCTGCTGGCCGCCGGTGCCCGATGCGCTGGCCCGCGCGGCAGCCAGGTCAGTATCGTTTGAGTTCGTACCGGAACTGAAGCCTGTGCCCGAAGATGTCTCCTGATTCGGATAAGACGACTGGTCCGGATATTGGCTGGAATAGACCTGCGACGGGTCCGGGTAAGGCAGGCCGTTCGGATTCACTAGAGGCAGGTCACTAGGGTTTTGGCTGGACCCGTCTTGGTTGCTGCGCCCGTATGGCGTAACTCCATTGGCGGAATTGCCAGTGCGGTCCTGGCTATAACCGGTACTGGAACCCTGCTGCCGCGGTTGCCCATAAGAGGTACCGTTCTGGCGGGGGTTCAAAGGCTCGAACAGCGGGGTGGGCAAGCCGGCGCGGTTGCGCTCGTTCCAGTAGTCGTTCGTCAGCAGCGACTGGCGGTCCGGGATGATTTCACTCAAATGCATTCCGGGGTGCCAGGGAAACTTGCCCGGGTTCGCGAGATTTCCGCGGATGGTGACCGACTGCTCAAAGGCCGCGGTCATATGGTTGGCAAGTAGGACGTCGCCGTTGCGCAATGTCATCTGCCGGCCGGCGTCATCCAGCTTGACGGTAAACGCCGCCCGCACGTGGTCGCTGTCGATACGTTGCAACGACACCTCGGTATTCAAGCCGATTGGCGTGAACCCACCGGCGAGCTCAAGGATTGAGGCGATGCTGGTCTCGCCGCGCAGCTCATAGATGCCGGGGTGGGTGATGGCGCCACCGATGGCGACCTGTGGTCCGGTGGCAGGGATAAAGATCGTGTCACCCGACTGCAGGCGTATATCCTTGGACCGGTCTCCCTTGAGCAGCAGATCATAGAGGTCAAGCGTAGAGATGGTGGTGCCGCCGCGGCGGACCTCGATCCGCCGCAGCGAACCGCTCACGTTCGGGCCGCCGGAGGTAAAGAGTACGTTGAGCACCGTGCTGAGGGCGCTGACGGTAAACGCTCCCGGGCGCCGCGCTTCACCCACCACGTAGACCTGGATGGAGCGCAGATGGCCGAGGTTAACAGAGAGACTAAAGTTGCGAAAGGTGTGGCGGACGACGTCGGAGATCTTTGCGTCAAGCTCATCGACCCGCAGCCCGGCTACCTGGATGCCGCCTACCTGCGGGATGTAGACGGAGCCGCCGCTGTCGACGGTCAACTCTCCATTGAATGACTCCGGACCCCATAGCCGGACCAACAGCTGATCGCCAGGGCCGACGATATAGTCCGGCAGCGAGGGAATCTGGTCTGCGGGCGCAAAGGTGGACGGCGCCTGACGAAAGAGGTCGCGCCCGTAGATGGGCAGAAGTCGGCCAACCGCTGCGTTCGCGAGGCGCTGCATGTCAGTCAGGGGATCTGGAGGGAAGTAGAGAAGCTGGCGTTCAGCGTCACGGACACGCTGCGCGGAATTGCTGCCAGCCGGATCAGTGTAGAGCGCCCCTTGGTTGGAGTTCACTTGCTGGCTTCCCACTGCGGAATCCTGTGGCACCGTACGAACCGTAAGTGGGGTCGTGTCTTGAGGCGCTTGGGTTGAGCAGGATTGGCCGGGCTGACAGTCTGACACGTCTTGCGCATGGGCAGAGCCCCATACGAGCGCCAACATCGCTGCTACCGCAAAGTACCGGGAAAAGGCAACACACTTTGACCCGGACACCGTCTGCACTTTACTTATCATCATAGAACGCCTTCAGAGTAACACGCACTGCCTTTCCATCATCTTGCCAGCATCAGTTGTCCGTCTTGAAACGGCTGCGGAGCATTTGCGATCAGCGCGAGCAGAGCCACTAAAGTCTGTGGAATGCAGATCGCAGTAGCGCGACAACGAGTTGCAGGCGCAGGTTAATCTGATCCGCACGGCCAAAACGCTGGCTGACATTGGCTCCGTGGCGTCGATAGAGCAACAGCGGCGCCTCCAAGTGACGAATCTTTCCGCCGCGCAGGAGGGTTCGCAGGCCGATCCAGGCATCGTGCAGGAAGAGTTTGTCTTTGGGAAATGGCAACACATACTGCAGCACCGACGAGCGTAAAGCCATGGTCGATCCCTGAAACTGGTTGTGCAGAAGATTGGTTAGAACGCTGGCACTGAAACGCCGGTGACGCAGGAAATCGGACGTTGAGACCGGGCGGCCTGCGTCGTCGATAAGTTCAAGGCCTGTGCTGACGATCTCGAGATCGGGGTCGGCGGCGAAGGCCTTTAGGACCTCCTCGAGCTTATTCGGAGCCCAGCGGTCGTCGTCGTCTGAGAGGAAGAGAATATCTCCGGTGGCGGCGCGCAGCGTCTCCTCAAACGTGCGCACGACGCCGCGATTCTCTACGTGTGCGATGAGGACGATGCTGGGACTGCCGATCTTAGCCATCTGTTCCCGACGGAACTGTTCTAGCAATACCAGCGTCGCATCCGTGGATCGATCGTCGATCAGGATGATCTCGTCCTGGTCGCTGAGTTGCGTGACGATGGAGTCGAGCTGCTCGCGCACGAAGCGCTCCCCGTTATAAGTCGCCATGCAGACAGAGATTTTCGGCCGGGTACTCAGCGGCTCCGTTTCACCGAAGCGCCTTATGACCGGTTTCGTGAGCTCGCGCCAGCGCGCGATGCGAAAACGGCGGGAGTGAAGCAGCCGCAACCGGAGTGCCTCGATGGTAAGCCGGCGGAGTTCCGTACTGTCGCGGCGCAAAAGGTGCTTTATGCCCCGTACAGCCAGGCGCAAGGTCCGTTCCAGCCCGGCGAGGGAATTCATTTCGAGATCCCAAAAGGCAGACTCCGCCAGCAAAATGTTGCGGTAACGAGCCGGCGAGACCTTCTGCTGCATGTTTTGCATGGAAAAGTCGTGCGCTAATTCCACTCGGCCAGCGACAAATACGCGCTTACCCAACTTGGCCAGATGGCGATAAATACAGGTGTCGCTGTTATCCAGCCAGAACCAGGGGGAGTACCCGCCAGCCTGGCGCAACGCCCCGACCCGAAGAAGCGAGCCCGAGTTAAAGGCAAAGGTCGTCCGCTGCGTAATACCGGTGAAACCGGTCGGGAACCAACGTGGCCAGGCGCCGGATAGAAACCAATTCGGCGACACGATGCGGCCGCCAGCGCGGATCTGTGGCGCTACCGCCGCGACATCAGGCCGGTCATCGAGGAACGCCATGGTACCCATCAGTGTCACGAGGCTGTCTGCGGGCAAGACTGTATCCTGATCAAGCGTCAGCAGCCACTCATAGCCCTCGTGTTCCGCGATGCTCAGCGCATGGTTGTAAGCCGTTGCCAACCCGCTGTTTTGTGCATCATGAACATAGCTGATCATTTCTCGAGGAAGTCCGCGCGACTCGCATAGAGCATTGACGGCGAAGGTCTGATCGATAGTGCCGTCTGTGTTGTCGTGCAGGTGAATTTTCAGCTTCATTTCATGCGGGGGGAGCTGAGCAGCTGCATGCAAAAGGCTGCGGAGGCTGGCGCAATCCGCGATCTCGGTCGCGTAGAGAACAATTACAGAAACAACGGATCGGATCATAAGACCAGATTGTAATAGGCGTTGGTTCGGTTGAGTTCGGGGGTGTGCTTCCCTTAGATGTTTTGCTTCGTTGAATTCGTCACTCTTTCCGGCAGCCCAGCCGAACGGTAGTATCTAAACGTCGTCTCGCAAGTAAGGTCGCAAAAGAATGCTTGGATAGCTGTCGTCATGGATCGATCAATCGATCTTGTGTCATGAAGTGTTAGTTTCCGATGCATGGCTATGATTCCCCGGCTGTGACCGGAAAGGCATCGCCAGGCTCAGGTTCGGCTTTGAAACTTCAGAGGGCGCACCGCTGTGCCTGGTTTGCCGCCCAATGTCATCAGAATGCTTGCTCGCTCAAAATAGAACCTTTACGCTGCTTCGCAGCGGGTGTAAGCCTGACACGTCATCCCCAATGGGTAACTGCAAAGGAACGCAAAGTTCACGATTGCTAACGTGTTTTGTTTCAGATGCTTGGCTTTTTGTGTTTCCGGCTGTAAACACCGGCCTTGTGGACAACATTTCTTAGCAGTGATGGCGTTTGTAGAAACCAGTAGCGCGGCGGCGAGCATCCAAGCGCTTCAAGGACACCTGTTCCAGTAGAGCATCTCGAATGGCCACCTCAAACGACAAGCCGCACGAAACGATCCTCCCGTCGTCTTCCGCCGGGTCGGCAAATGAGACCTCCCGCGCAAGATCCATTGCAACGCGCCTCACCGACACTGAGTTTGGCGAGGTTGAGGCGGCAGCCGCCGACGCCGGGAAGAAGGTCGCCGAATGGCTCCGCGACGCGGCACTTGCTTATGCGTGTGCAGGCAAGGAAGAGCAACCTGATCGGATTCTACTGGCGGAGATCATGGGGATGCGCTCGCTCATGCTGAATCTGTTTGCCAGGGCGTCACAGGGGCCACTGAGCACCGAAGACTTACGCAAGATGTCGGCCTATTCGGACTCTATTAAGGAGCAGAAGGCTCAAGAGTTCATGGCGCAGAGGCTTCGCCGGAGCGGTATCAAAAGCACGGTCAAGCCGGAATGAAACTCTCCCGCCTTCGATTTGCATTTCCGTGGCGCATCGCGGCGATCTTGGCGCTTGTCCCATGCCTCCCGATACTCGCGTTCTGGGCATGGTTCCGGTGGGAAGTCCCACCGTTGCAGCGGTATTATTTCGCCGCCTATCGGGACAGTTCCGAAGGTGCAAAGCAGCCTGGTGCGCAGACCCAAATCCAATGGCTCATGGCGACGGCTCCCGGACGCAAGAGACGATGGTGCATAGGCTCCGATGTCACGGACGGAAGCCAGAATGGTCTGTCTCTGCAACTCTCGCCCGCCGCTCTTCAACAAGGATGGGTCGGCATAGAAAGGACCTCCGTAGAAAGCATGGGCTCCGCCGAGTTGGAAGGCGTCCTACAAGAATATTTCTACGACGGCAAAAGTTTCCGCCAACTCGTAAATGAACCGCTGCTCGATGGTGTTGCGGGTTGGGTGATCGTCGCGTATTTGGCATCCATGATGCGGGAGGATATTGGGGAAGAATGGAGACAGCTTCGACGAGCGGTTACGGAGCCGAAATGGTCATCGAATTACGGAGGGGATTGGCCTGAGAATCGAGAGGGGATTGTCGCTCGAATTCGGTTGCGAATTGCCTACTGGAATAGTGTGAAGAACGTCCAGCTTCAGTGGGCGAACTTCAGGGCTGCAATCAGCCTTCGATCCAGCCTCAAGAAGTCCCCGAATCCAGAGAGGCTTCGTGGGAGAGAGCAACCGGTATCGACTGAAGTCATAGGCGAGATGTCTACTGCACAGCAACTCGCCAATCCACTCCCTTCTCACTCGCCACAGCCACCGTCCCAGCGCCGTACTATCTTTCCCGGATCGTCTCCATCTGATACTGGACATTCGCAGTCAGAACCGTGGGACGAGTCGGAATGGATTGATTGACGGAGAGACCTTCGATGTCTAGCAGTCTTCCAGTCAGATCGCGTATCAACTTCGCATCTCTTCGCTCAACGGCAAGCAGAGGGTAAAGCATTCGAGTTAGTCTCCTTCAACTCATCTCAAAGAACTGTCTGATCAGAGAGCTATTTGAGTGCGCGGGCGACCTCCGTTTGAGCGTGGAAATACATCGGCTTGAACTCTAAAGAGGGTGTTGTCTAGGGCTGCTATCAAGCAGCGCGTTGAGTCTCGCGTTGTGCCAGCTATAACTACTTACTTTGGTCTAGTAATTGACACTGTAATCTGTAGTATTTCACTCTAGTATTTGATCTGCCAAAGACAGAAATAACCAATAACAATAGTGGTTTTGGCGATAATGAGCCGAAAAAATATTCGGCAATACTGATCTACTTATCCACAAATCTGGGCTACGATGTGAACCAAGACAGTAACTAGGTGCTGTCTTGCGGGCCACGCATATGTTGACTATCTCTAAATCGTTATCTGCTGGACAAGCACGGACGTATCATGCGCGCGAGTTCACCTCCGAGCGACAGAATTATTGGAGCCGCGATCAGCAAGGGCATAGCGAGTGGCAGGGGAGCCTAGCGGAGGAGTGGGGCTTAAGGAGCGGAGGAGTTTGCTCGTTTGAGCGAAGGTCGGCATCCCGAGAGCGATGCGCAGCTTGTCAAGCACCAGCCAGCCAGGACCTATGACAATCGCTATGGCAAGCAGATCACCAGTTCAGAGCATCGAGCAGGATGGGACGCCACGTTTTCCGCACCGAAGTCTGTTTCACTTACGGCCCTTGTCGGTGGCGATGATCGTGTGCGTGGGGCGCACTGTGAAAGTGTTCGCGTGGCGTTGCATGAATTGGAGCGGTATTCACAGGCGAGGATCGGTAACGTCCATGCGCCGGAGACAACGGGCAAGTTCATTGCAGCTACTTTCGAGCATGACACTGCACGTCCCGTAGATGGCTATGCCGCACCGCAGCTTCACACACACGCTGTCGTCTTCAATATGACCGAGCGTGACAACGGACAGACGCGTCCCCTGCAAGAGCGCAGTCTGTTTCAATCGCAACACTATGCGACTAGCGTCTATCGCTCCGAGTTGGCAATGAGGCTGCAAGGGCTCGGGTATGAGATCGACCGGGGTAAGCACGGCCAGCCTGAAATCAAGGGCTATTCGCAGGAGTATCTGGAGGCATCGAGCCCGCGTCGTGTGCAGATCAAAGAACACTTACAGGAGATTGGCAGAGAGGGCGCGGGCGCAGCGCAGGTTGCTGCTCACCGCACACGCGACAGCAAGGAACTCCATTCGCCCGAAGAAGTATTGCAGCACCACCGTGACTTGGCCGCGCGATTCGGTCATCAGGCAGACCTTGTTGTCGCAAGGGCACACGAACAGCATCATGAAGTGCAACCGGAAAAGACGGTGCAACAGTCAGTGACCTATTCGCGCAACCATGTCTTTGAACGCTCCGCCGTTCAGGATGAACGCGCGATCCTTCAAGCTGCGATTGACCGGAGTATGGGGCATGCTTCCCATGCCCAGGTACGACAGGAATTTGAGCAGCGAGTGATGCGAGGTGAGTTTCGGGCAATTGCACGAACGGATGGCAGACCCGCCCCGCTTTACACGACCGCTGAGATGGTGCGGATGGAGCGTGAGATCGTCGGGCATACGCATCGAGGAAATCAGCGTGGCTATGGCGATCCCATGTTGCTATCTCCGCAGTTGCGAATTTGGACAGAAGATCGCCATCCTGAGTTGAACCGGGCGCAACGCCATGCGGTAAATGAGATATTCCTGAGCCGCGAGAAGATTGTGGGCCTCGATGGTGTTGCCGGTGCAGGTAAGACAACGACACTGGCTGTCATCCGTGAGGGTGCCGAAACGCAGGGCTACAGGGTCGAGGGATTCGCGCCGACATCTCGTGCAGCGCACAAGCTTGCCGAGGCTGGCGTGGAGACCTCGACTCTCCAGCGTCACCTTGCCAGAGGATCGCAGCCTGACACTGGAGAGAAACGCTTGTATGTGCTCGACGAGTCTTCACTTGCATCCACGCGCCAGATGCACGAGTTCATCGAACGTCTCCATCGGAATGATCGGGTGCTGTTGGTGGGAGATAGTCGTCAACATGAGGCCGTCGAAGCGGGCCGTCCGTTCGCGCAACTGCAAGAAGCCGGGATGCGTACCGCGACGTTGGATGACATCGTTCGGCAACGCGACCCAGAGTTGAAGCAGGTCGTTGAGCAGTTGGCACGCGGCCAGGTGGGAGCCGCCGTCGAGAGTCTTGACCAGCAGGGCCATGTGCATCAGGTAAGAGGACACGATGAACGTATCGCGGCCATTGCGGGGGAGTATGCCAAGTCTCCCGGCGGCACACTCGTCGTTTCGCCCGACAATCGTTCGCGCAGCGAGATCAATCAGCGGATACATAATGAGCTGCAATCGCGTGGACTTGTGAGCAAACAAGAGCATTCCGTGCGGACGCTTGTTCCGCGTCAGGAGATGACCGGCGCGGATCGCAGTTGGGCACAGCAGTACCATGTCGATGACATTTTGCGGTACTCGCGCTCATCGAAGGAAACCGGCATCAAGAAAGGCGACTATACCCGTGTCCTTGCTGTGAATGCCCAGGCGAACACTTTGACCGTGGCACGGCGAAGTGGGGAGCAGAGCACCTATGACCCGCGTCGCCAGGTTGGAGTTTCGGTCTACCGAGAGCAAGAGAAGAGATTCTCCGTGGGTGATCGGATTCAGTTCACCGCGCCCAGTCAAGAACTGAGGATTGCGAACCGTGACTTGGGAATAGTGGAGAGCATCGCGCCGGATGGAACGATGCGGTTGCGGTTGGACGACGAGCGCAAAGTCGAGTTCAATCCGCAGCAGCATCCGCATGTCGATCATGGATACGCCGTGACCAGCTACTCCAGCCAGGGCCAAACGGCTGAACGTGTGCTTGTCCATGTCGACACGGAACTTGCTGCAAAGGATCTGCTCAACAGCCGCATGGCATATGTCTCGATCTCGCGCGGCCAATGGGACGCGCAAATCTTCACAAACAACTTGGGGAAGTTGCCGAAGGCATTAGGACATGATGTTTCGCACCAGAGCGCTTATAAGCCGGAGCAGGCTATCACCCCACCCCAGCAGAAGATCATGCCAGAGCTAGACAAGGAGGTGAGCATGGGTTGGGGTTGAGTCTTTGAAAACTTTCCTGTTGGAGAGATGAGGGGATGATGGTAGGCAAGTCGTAGCTGAGGACAGGGACGTTCGGAACACGCCAGAGAATCTTGTAGAGGAGATGAAACTATGTCGGCAGAGCGAGTCATTAATTTCGAGAGAGGCGGAGTTAAGTCGCCACAACGGGAGTACAAGGGGACAGAATTCAGGATCGGTCGCAAAAAGCCTCCCCAGCGCATCACCGTGGCACCTGAAGACAAGCTGCTGGTGAGCCGTGAAGAGGCCGCTCAACTTCTGTCTATTAGCCAGCGGGGGCTTGACTACCTTGTGTCGTCGAAACGCTTGCCGACCCGGAGAATCGGAGGAAGAGTTCTTATTCCCGTAGCCGACCTTCGGAAGTATGCTCGCTGCGATCATCCGGAACGGATCGTGGGCTGAAGCCGGTATAGCACGATTTGTTTGCCGCTAGAAGCCATCACGCATGAATAGACCCTGATCAGGCCGATGACGTTGCGAATCAAGCTGCTCTGCCGCTGTTTAAGAAAGATACGGCGTTCTCTAAATGCCTCTGATCCATGTGGGCGTAACGGGCGGTCATCTGGATCGTTTTGTGACCGGCGAGCTCCTGAATCGTCTTAAGAGGAACGCCAGCCTGCGCCAGGCGAGAACAAAATGTGTGCCTGTTATCGTGCCAGCGGTAGTTCTTCACCTTGGCCTTTTTGAGCGTTTCGATCCACCACTTCTTGTTATCGCCGATCCCAAATATGGAATCCAAAGGAGACTGATTAGGCATGTCTTCAGCGCGATTCTTGCGCGACAAGTGCATTGCAAGAAGCGCCCTAAATGCCCCATAAACATCATCGTTCATGGGAATATAGCGGACTTCACCGTTTTTCGTCTCACGGACCGTGATGCGTCGACGCTCAAGATCCACGTCTGGCCTCTGAAGACCATACCGCTCACCCTTCCGCATTCCAGTCCCAAGTGAAATAGTAAGCTCATGGATGCGATGCTCCAGCCGTTTCCGCATCTGCTTGTTCAAAGTCGGGCAAGCGTCCACCGCATTTTGCAAGACCTTACGGATTCTCTCTTCTTCCTCCTCGCGCAGAAAGCGGATTACTCCGTTGCCGATCTTCTTCTGTTTCACATCACGAGCAGGATTAACTTGAACCTTGTCCCGTTCCTTGCCGTAGCGGTACATGGAGGAGAGCGTCACCTTAAGGCGATTGCGAGAAGCTGGAGCTAAAGGTTTACCCGTCTTGTCATTCTTTACGGCATCCAGCCAATCGGCGAGTTCGGGTGGCCTGATGGATGCAGCTACACGATCTCCGAACTCCTGCTTGATTAGGCCGATGCGGTAGACCGGGTTCCTTTGGTCCTTGTACTCTTTCGGATTGCGCTGGATATGACGCAATAGGTCATCACACAACTCGCCGACTGTGACCGAACCAGTGATGACCGGAGTGGCCTTTAGATCGTTGGCGGTCTGAGGTTTCTCTTTCGCGGAATATAGCCTTCCCGATCATCCCTGATCTTCTGAATCGTGGCCAAATGGGCAATAGCCTTTTTCATGCCGGCCTTGTTGGGGCCAAAAGACTTCTTTACGCCAACGCCATACACCTTATAGCGGGCATACCAGTAACCTTTGCGTTCATACAGGCCAGGGAAATCCTCATGAGCGAGCATTGCGCCGATTGTCTTTGTTGTGGTGTTGGCAGCCATATTCACCTCCGAATCTCCGCTTCAGAATACGCCAAAGTGGTACACCTTTGGTACACCATGGCTAGATTTCCATGCAGGCTATTGCAACTCTTTCCAAACCCAACAAACATCACTAACCCCAATGTTTATAAGGAAAAATCCGCATCGACCTGCAATCCGTCGAAGTGGTCTTGCAAGGCCTGCAGCGCGCTCCTGACGCGAAGGTCGCAGGTTGGACTCCTGCCCGGGCCACCACATCCCCTTTAAATTGTTCCCCTTAGCAACACGAACCACCTGCCTCTCGCAGGTGCAGCCGACTGTTGCCACAGTAGCAAGTGGTAAAATCAAGCTAGTCATGCCCGCTATTCACCGCAGAAAATCCGTAACAGTAAACATCGGAGGCATCCGTGTCGGCTCCGGTGCCCCCGTCGTCGTGCAGTCGATGACCAACACCGACACCGCAGACGTCGAATCTTCCATCCAGCAGATCGCCGCCCTCGCCCGCGCCGGCTCCGAGCTCGTCCGCATCACCGTCAACA
>Ga0302315_10001576_pt1 | contig 22903 bp, 20 predicted proteins | sample III_Palsa_N3_1_FD_200532 | JGI IMG/M metagenome (GOLD analysis project Ga0302315, IMG submission 200532) | Peat permafrost microbial communities from Stordalen Mire near Abisko, Sweden - III_Palsa_N3_1 | ecosystem: Environmental > Terrestrial > Soil > Palsa > Peat permafrost | place: Sweden...
AGAAAACACACGCGACTCTGAATCAAGAGCGCGGGCACTGGGATGCCAAGCAATTATCAAAGGAGCTTGCCCCTGAGATCATCAGCCTGGGAAGTGCGGCTGTATCGGTAAATCAGGCCTTCTAAAGGAGGAGTGGATGCAATGGACGGCGCTTGACTTGAAAAATCTGGCGGCATTGTTCGATGACGTGGCCGACGCATTGTGGAGTTTTCGGATACAGAACGCGTCCACGCTGACGCAGGCGCAAAAAGACCTGATAACCACGCGCTACGGACAACTCGTCTCCTATGGAGAACAGTTGGAGAACAAGGCGGTGCAAAGCGCACTGTCCGATATCGACGGCGATGTAGCCGCTTTGCAAAGCGCGACCCATGACGCGACTCATGCGCTGCAAGTGATTTCGGATGTACAAACGGCAATCGGAATTGCCGTGGCAACCGTCGGCCTGGGGGCTGCGATCTTGAATCCGAGTCCGGGAACGATCGCCAGTTCGCTCAGCACTTTAGTCCAATCGATTAAGTCGGCGGCGGCGAAGCCTGACACCGATGCTGCCGGATCGGGAACTCCAGCGGGAAACTGAATCGGCGTTAGTTGCCGTATCTTCTCGGCACGCGCTTGGAAATATTGCAGAGGATTTCGTAGGGCGAGCTGTTCGCCAAGCGCGCATGTTCCAGAGCATCGACGCTCAAGCCGTCGCTGGCGCCGAGCAGAATCACTTCATCCCCTACCGCAATTTCCGGAATGCCCGTGACATCCACTAATGTGAGATCCATCGAAATGCTGCCGATGATGGGCGCGTAATGGTCGCGAACGATGACGCGGCCGCGATTGGAGAGCTGACGATTGTACCCGTCGGCGTAGCCGACTGGCAGCACAGCAACGTGCGCCGGAGCTTTGGTCACATAAGTTCCACCGTAGCCCAAAGCCTGATTGGCGGCAAACTTTCGCATGGAAAGAATGCGCGTCTTCCAGGTAAGGACCGGCTTCACGGGAAGCCGCAATGTGCCTCCGCTCACTTCCCTGCCCGCACGCTGGAAAGGCAAATAATATCCGTAGAGCGCGACGCCGGGGCGAACCATCTTTTTCCACGTTTCACGGCGCGAGATCAGCGCGCTCGTATTGGCCATGTGGATCAGCTCTGGATCGAAGCCCGCGGCTCGTACCATGCGCTGCGCCTCATCAAAACGGCGCTCCTGTTCGGCGACCGAGGGCGCGTCCATAATTTCGGAAGAAGCCAAATGCGTGGAGAGGCCTTCGAGAAGCAGATGCGGAGCCGCGGTCAAGGCATCGAGGACGGCGGGAAGTTCATCCAGCGAAACGCCCAGGCGACCCATACCGGTATCCACTTTCAAATGGACAGCGTGGCGCTGGTTTCCGCGTGCGGCGGCATTCTCCAGAGCCTCAATGTGCCAGGGTTCCCAAACCGTGGGAGTGAGCTTGAGGCGGACGATCTCGCTTTCTTCGCCGCGCCAGAAGCCTGTCATCAACAAAACGCGGGAATCGATGCCCGCATCGCGCAACGGAATTGCCTCATCGAGCGACGTGACGCCCAGCCAGAGCGCGCCTTCGGCCTCGAGCGCCCGGGAGCACTCCACAGCGCCGTGGCCGTAAGCATCGGCCTTTACTACCGCGCAGACAGTTACTCCCGCGCCGGCATGTTTGACGACCGTGCGAAAGTTTTGCCGCAGATTGGCGAGCGAGACTTCTGCCCAGGTGGGACGCGTGGCCACGCGGCTCGGAATTTCTATGGTTGTCGCCACTGAGGTCGATTATAGCGGGAGTGTCGCGCGTGCTCAGGTTACGCTCGGGCTACTCCCGCTTGATTTCCTCCGACAATAAACCTCGTCAATCAGTTTTCCGCGAGCGAGAAGTTCACCGTGATCTGGGTTTCCACTTCGACCGGCTCGCTGTTCAGAATGTAAGGGCGATAACGCCACTGGCGGACCGCGTCGAGTGCCGCTTGCACCAACATGGGATGTCCGCTCAGGACGCTCAGATTCTCGATTGTGCCTTGCTTGCTGATTACCGCCTGAAGCACGACGGTGCCCTGAATCCGCGCACTGCGCGCCAGTGGAGGATACGCTGGCTGCACTTTACGGATTAAATTTCCTTCACTTATGTGAGAGAAGCGAAGCATATGAGCGACGGGTGCTGGCGGCGCCGGCGCTGGCAAGACTGGCTGAGTACCACCTTCAAACAGGTTTCGGATTCCGCGCGTATCTCCGCTCCGTGGGCCTGGAATGTAAGGCCCCGAGTCGGCGATCGGCGGACCCTCGTCAGCCGGAGTCGGTCTGCCTATCTCCGGTTCGGTGCGTGGCCGGAAGATGATTTGAATTGCATTCGTTGGCGCGTGACTTGCGCCCGCGTGTGCTCGGACGGTCGGGCCTTCTGTTGGCTTTCCCAAACTGATGGGAGTTGAGAGCTGGTGGAACGAGGGCAAACCCATGGGGCGCAAGAGCGGTAAGAGCAACAACACGCCGGTGACGAAGGCCTGCAATCCGAACGAGGTTAAGGCAGTCCAGCCGCGGTGTGAGCGCTCCGACCACGACGAATCGAGTGTGCTGGAAAACATGTTTCTCTCAGAGATGCTTTCAACCATGGTGTCCTCCAAATGAAATGGTTGTTGCTAAGGACACCAAAGCCATGATCCGCGGACGCGATCTGGGAAATAAAAAAGACCGCGCGGAGCGCGGTCTTTTGGGAACTTTCCCGGCACCTACGGTGTCGGGGGAAAACTACTTCGGCGGAGCGGTGGCGGCGGGTTTGGGAGCGGCAGGCTTTGGAGCTGCGGGCCGAGGCGCCGCTCCAGCAGCGGTTGGTGCCGGCACGCCGGACTGCGTATTGTAGAGATCCACTACGGCTTTGGTGATGTCGTATTTTTCGACGTCGTACCAGAGGATCGGGCTCTGTGGCCAAGGGTTCGAGGTATCGACAATCATGGCAAACCCGCCATCCTGCGCGTGCTTAATGATCACCGGCGCCAACTTTTGCAGAATGCGCTGGAAAATTTCCTTCTGCTGGTTCTGCGCATCTTCCTGGGCGTCCTGCACGGAGCGGTCGAAGAGCTTCTTCTTGGATTCGATCTGCTTCTGAAGGGTGGCGCGGGCATCCTCGTTCAGCTTATCGCTCTGGGTCTGAAATTGCTTTTGCAGACCCTCCAGTTCGTCGTTCTGAGCCTTCAGCTCGTTTTGTTTCGGCTCCAGTTTTTTCTTCAGATTCTCGAAGTCGCGCTGTCCCTCGTTGGTGCCGATTACGGCCTGCTCAATGTTGATGGTTCCAATTCTTGAGCCGGTAGCACCGGTTGCGATAGGGCTAGAGGCTGCGGGTGAAGTAGCCGGGCCCGCGGGGGCAGCGGCACTGCTGGTTTGGGCGAAGGCGGAGATCATGGAGAAGGCCGCAATGGCCAGGAAAGAACGCAGAAGCTTGCTTATCATCGGATCGCTTAAACTCCTTGGAACATGATTGCGGAACTTGGCTCCGCAAAGCATGATTCCGGACATACCTTAGATTTACCCTTTTTCAGGCAACGCTGGGAAGGCGTACTTGGATTGCCAGCATCACACGCCGGGGTTGCGGACGTGTCGTCCACCCTTGATCAGCTTTCTGCAATGGTGTGGATCGAAGCAATTATAGAGAGCATGGTCGGGCCGCGTCAAACTGCTTGCGCGTCGGGTAGTGGGCTGTTTTCAAAAAATTATAGGTATTTTTTGAAATCTACTGGAATGGCTCTTGATTGCCTCGCCGCCTCGACGATTTTTGTTAGAGTTTCCGGCTTTAGACTTGGTTGTGGTTTGATCGTAGTTCCCATTAAGGCATCAATCTTTTGAGCGTGAGCGGGCGTAATCTCCAGTGCGTCAGTGAATGTGACGAAGGATTCCTTTGCGATCCAAGGGTGATCGCCTTTATTCAGTACACACTCTCTTCCGGCTCGAAATTCATCACCCGTGATGTTGGCAATGATGAAAGTCCCGCCGTTTTTTGTCAGGATCGGAAATTACGAAGAAGAGATGTTCGCGGTCAAAATTAGGTGGAACCGACATGAGAAAGGCGTCCCCGAGTTTCATGGAGACGCCTCAGTAAACGCCTAGTAAGTTCCTTGTCTGATTGTAGGTGCGATTCGATTCCTCGATAATCTCGATTTCCTCTGGGGTTCTTCCGGCATTTCGGAGAATCACGTTTGGATCAATCGGAATCGAGCTTCCCTGCGGGTCTTCCCACTCAGGGCAGGTGTCGTGCAACCAGCGGGCAACTTCCCACGGTGCAAACTTATTAATCTGCTTGCGCGCCTCTTCTAACCGATCCATTTCCCGCTCCGACAAAAGCCCTATCTGAACAGGCCGGAGCAAGTGAATGGAATGATTGACGCGCTCACTGAAATACGCATCCCACTCCCGTTGATGATCCTTTGGGGCCATCCCCTTGAACAAGTTGTAAATCTCGCTCAAAACTGGTCCCTTCGGCAGCGACACGAAAGAATCACCAGTGATCGTTTTCCCCCAGCGAACAAGTGATTCCTTGTCCGCCAGATAAAGCATTTTCAGACCAAGAAACATGTCCAGATGGCCGCCTTCGTGCTCCATCAGGAAGGCGACGGCAGCGATAGTCTTCCGAATGTCGAATTTAAGCTGCATGGTAATTTCGCCTTTTGTTCCTCTTACTTCTTGCCGCTTCTTATGTTAACAGATTGCCTTCCTGTTCCGAAAGTGTCAATTTAGTACCCGTTTTATGCGGCTTTCGGAACTTCGCGTGTCTCCGGCACTCCTCTCCTCCATTTAATCGCCGGATTTTCAAAACAGCCCACTAGCCGCGCGTCGGGTCACAACACTAGAACGTCGTCGCGACCGTAAAGCGGAACGTTTTACGGGGCTCACGGAGCAGGAAGCTGGGCGCATAGGTATTGACAGCCTGCTTATAGGTATAGTCCCCGGCAGGGCCCACCGGGAACATGGAACGCGTAATCGGAATCGGCGGAGTCGCAGGATTATCCAGGCGCAGCGGATTGTAGGCCCAGTAGATGCGGAAGGGCGCGTTGATGACGGGCAGGAACATTTGGAGTTCGAGACCGGTGGACATTCTCGGCTTCCAATTGGTCGAGCCCAACACCTGTAGTTGCTGTTTGGGCGAAGGGTTCAAGACACTGCCGGGAGTACAGCCGGTGCCGGAGGCCGTGGCCGTAGCTTGATCCTGAGCGGGACAGCCAAACTGCGCGCCGACGACCTGATCGTATTGCTCCTGCGCGATCTGCAACTGCGACGGGCGAAGAATGGGGTCGATGCCCGCATCCATAAAGGGTGCGACGGCGACCGGTCCGTAGATGGTGATGCGGTACTCGAAGTTGGTGACGATGCTGAGATCGCCGCCGGGGAACGTAATCTGGTCCACGGGGATCGGCACGGTCAGAGCACCCAGGAGGGGATTCTGTGGATTCTTCAAAACAACCGTTCCATCGGGATTTCTAAGGGCGATCGAGCCGACGCTCGGGAGGAACGCTACTGGCGACACGGAACGAATGTCGAAGCCGCGAAGATCGTTTTCGCCGCCCATGTAGGAGCGCTGGAAGGGAGGCGCGACTAAGCCGCCATAGCCGCTGATGAACGATCCCTGGAAGTTGAAGCCCAAGGCATTGCGACGGTTCTGGATGGGAATGAACTTCTTGAACTGCACGATCGGTCGAATCGAATGAACCGTACCGCCAAGCCCGGCCAATTCCGCGCCCACGGTGAACTGTTTCCCGTGGTGGGGCGAGATTGGGCTATCGATGGTGTTGAAGGAGAAGTTGGGAAAAATCTTGCTGGTGATAATTCCTTCGAGAGCGTTGGGGCCGGAAATTCCGCGGAAGGCCAGGAACTCGAACAGATTCTTCGACGCCGAACTCAGAGCGATGAGTGAAGAGCGGTCGAACGAGTAGGTAACCCCTACGCGCTTGAACGAGCGGTGCAGCGCGTAGCCCAGGGAGGTGGTGAATCCGGCGCTGGACTGGCTGTAATTTTGCAGATTCTGAAGCACCGCGTTGGGCAGATTCAGATTCTGTCCGCTAAAAACGGAAAGCTGCCGGGCTTGGTTATAACTGACCTTGTTTAAGTAAACGTTGAATCCAAACTGCAATGGGCGGTCGAAGAGATAAGGCTGGGTGAATCCGAAACGCACGCTGCGCGCCAGGTTTCCCAGGCTGGCCTGGACTTGCAGAGTTTCGCCGAGGCCCAGGAAGTTGTTGGTGGAGTAATTGATGCCGATGAAAGCGCCTTCCAGCCCGCTGACGCCGCCGTTCAGTCCAATGCTGTTCTTGCCTTTTTCGTGGACTTTGAGCGTGAGGTCGACGAGGCCATCTTTCTCGTCGAGTTTGCGGTCGGTGATGTTGGGATCGTCGGGCTTTAACTGGTCGAAATATCCCAGCTGATTGAGCCGGAGCAAGCTCAATTCCCAGAGGCGCGAATTGTAGATATTGCCTTCTTCGAGGGCGATCTCGCGGCGGATTACTTTGTCGCGGGTGGTGGTGTTGCCCTGGAATTCAATGCGGCGAACGTAGAACTGTTTGCCTTCGTCCACGTCAATGTCGAGGAAGATCAGTTTCTTGTCGTCGTCAAAACGAGTGTCAGGGACGGAGGTGAAATTGATATAGCCTTGCTCACCGTAGGCTTTGCGCAGGTTCTCCAGACCTTTGGCGACTTTATCTTTGCTGAAGATATCGCCATCTTTGATGGGGAAGAGGTTGCGCAGGGCCTTTACGTTTGAGACCGCCTTGTTGTTTTTGAAGGTGATGGAACCCAGCGTGTAGCGGTCGCCTTCCTCGATGGGCATGGTGATGTCGACCGACTTGCCGGCGCCGCTTTGCAGGAGCGGAATATGCCCGCCCTGGTGGCCGGTATCGTGAATCTGCGTTTTGGGTTCGTTGACGATGACTTTAAAATATCCGCGATTCTGGTATTCGTTGCGGACGCGTTCGGTGTCTTCGTCAAGCTTGGTGGCGTCGTAGGTTCTGGCGAAGATGTTTTCCAGGAAGATGGAGTGGGGGACTCCGATGGGACGCAGGTTCTTCATGGCGTAGCGCAAGGTTCGGGACTTGACGTTCTTGTTGCCCTCGAACTTGATCTTGCCCACTTTGACTTTCGGACCCTCTTTCACGACAAAAGTGATGCCAACGGCGGCGGGAGGAATTTGGCGGATTTCCGTTTTGATCGTCGAGAACTGGCGGCCGTGTTCGGAGAGCAGGCCTTTAATGGCAACTTCGGCTTTTTTCAGTTTCGTCGGATCGTATTGACTCTCCACGGACAATCCGACTTTGGCTTCTTTGAAGCGGTCCAGCACGTCGCTGGTGGTAACGGAACTGAGGCCGACGTAATTGATCTCGCGGATGGTGGGCTTTTCCTTGACCGTGATAATCAGCCGCCAGCCTTTGGGAGTCTGCTCGCGGCTGAAGCGGATGTCTTCGAAGTAGCCGGCGTTCCAGAGAGCGTTGAAATCGCGCTCCAGGCCGGCGGGATCGTAGATATCGCCGGGATGCGTGAAGATGCGGGCCTTGACGGTCTCGGCGGGAATTCGGCGATTGCCCTGGACATCGATTTCGGAGATGACATCCGTCTGGGCCCAACTGGCCGAAGCAAGAAAGATCGCGACGAGAATACTAAGGGCCCACCCAGAGCGCTTCATTCGGCGGCAAAGCCGTGCGAATGAAGGAGATGGAGCATAGGAGGCTCCGGAAGGGCCGCAGCCGTTCTCGGGCACAACAATATCCGTATGAACGCGAAGATGAATCGCTAAGACCTCAGCCTCTGGGATGTAGGAAAACGACCATTATACGGTAGTGAGAGAGAAAGCGTCCAAGTTGCCACTCTTAACTGGCGGCCTCATGGAATGGAGTTGGTTGACTCCACTTCAACCAAGACGGAATAAAACGTGGCGGAGTTGCCCAGATCGGAAAGTTTTTCTGAAGTGAGCACATTTATATTCCGGAATCCGGGACTTAATTTCGCCCAGTGCAGACTGGCCGAGACGACTCCGGGCTGAACTGCACCATCCACGCGTACCTTTAAGAATATTTCTCCTCGATTGTTATAAACCCGCACGGCCGACCCATCGACGATACCACGGGCTTGGGCATCGGTGGAATGCATTTCCAACCGATCTCCATCTTCCATTGCTTGCACTGAGGAAAGATTAGAAAAAGTTGAGTTCAGAAAATTGTCCGCTTTGCGGGCCAGAAGCTCGAGGGGGAACGCTGCCTTGTCGGCTCCGTGACGGGATTCGGCGGGGGGCGTGAATTCGGCCACCGGATCGAGACCGAGCGCTTTCATGGCTTCGCTGTAGAGTTCGGCCTTGCCGGAGGGCGTGCGGAAGTTGCCGTGAGCGAAGGGAAGAAATGGTTCAGGGGCGTTCGTTGATCCATTTTGCTGTTCGGACTGGCCACTAGCCACTGACCACTGGCCACTGAAGTTCAGCCGCACCTGGCCTTCGCACTCCAGGCGTTCCCGAGTGATCCCATTCAGCCAGGGATTTTTCGAAGTCAAAGCGCCATCGATCATTTCGTCGATGCTCTCGGAGAAGCATTCGTCGTCGAAGCTCATGCGCGCAGCGAGAGAGCGAAATAGCTCGACGTTGGAGCGGCATTCTCCCAAGGGATCGATTGCCTGATCCGAGACTTGCAGGTAGTAGTTGCCGTAAGCGGCCTGAAGATCTTTGTGCTCGAAGAATGTGGTCGCGGGCAGGACGATATCGGCGTAGTCGGTGGTGTCGGTGAAGAATTGCTCGTGGACGACGGTGAACAGGTCAGGGCGCTTGAGGCCACGCACGACTTCGTTATGGTTCGGGCAAACCGCCGCGGGATTGGAGTTGTAGACGAACAACGCTTTGACCGGCGGATCGGTGAGGGTATTTAGTGCCTCGCCCAGTTTCACCATGTTTACGATGCGAGGGGATGTGAGGCTTTTGGACTTGAGGTCGGGGCGGCGGAGGGCATCCTTGTTGAGATTGAAGGCGCCGCTGGTCGAGAGATGAATGCCGCCGCCAACCTCTTTGAGTGATCCAATGATGCAGGGCAGCATGGCAATGGCGCGGGTGGCTGTTCCGCCGCCGTCGGAGCGCTGTACGCCATAATTCAGACGAATCACCGAGGGCCGGGTGGTGGCATATTCTCGCGCCAGTTTGCGAATGTCATCGGCCGCGATTCCGGTCCACTGGGCGGCGCGCTCGGGCGTATAGGCCTTTACTTTCTCACGCAGAGCATCGAAGCCCAGCGTGTACTTCGATACGTAATCGGCGTCATGGAGACCATCGGCGATGATGACGTGCATCATCGCGAGGGCGAGTGCGCCATCGGTACCGGGATTGATGGGCAGATACCAGTCGGCACAGGCGGCGGTGCGAGTGCGGTAGGGATCGATGACGACCAGCTTTGCGCCTTTGCGGCGCGCCTCCACAATGTAGGGCCAGAGATGGACGTTGTTGCCGTGAATGTTCGAAGCCCACGCGATGATGTAGCGCGAATGGACGAACTGATCCGGCTCGGTGCCGAGCTTGACGCCGAATACGGATTCGATGCCGGCCTCGCCGGCGGAAGAACAGATGGTGCGTTCGAGTTCCGAAGCTCCGAGGCGACTGAAAAAGCGGCGATCCATGGAACCGCCATTGAGGGCACCCAGAGTTCCGCCATAGGAATAAGGCAGAATAGCTTCGCTGCCGAATTCAGCGACGATGCCGTGGAAGCGGTCAGCGATTTCGTCCAGGGCTTCGTCCCATGAAATACGCTGCCAGACCTGTGTGGCGCGGGCGCCCTCGCCCGCGTCTGCCGCAATTCCCTTTGCGGCAGTCCGGCGCATGGGATACAAGACGCGGTCGGGTGAATACACACGATCGAGATACTTGGCCACCTTCGCGCACAAGAATCCGCGCGTCATGGGATGGTTCGGATCGCCTTGAATCTTTGTGGCAAGCCCGTCTTCCACCGTGATCAGGACTCCGCAAGCATCCGGGCAATCGTGCGGACACGCGCCGTGGACTAGGTGTTTCGGCATGGGTCGATTATAAAGTGCTTTGGGTGAAGGTCAGCTGCAGAAAAAAACCCGGGCGGCTTGGCGGCCGCCCGGTTGTGAGTTTGTCTCGATTGCAGTTTCGTTATTGGGTTTGCGGCGGTTCAGCCACTACGGCCGCAGCCATTACCGGAGTGTTGGTAAGCGGGCTTACGAAGAGCAATCCGCCGGCGACCACCGGAGCCGATCCACTGGATTCGAGGGCGCTTAGTCCGGTGGTGTTAATGAACAGCGTGCCGTTACCCGTGCCCACGGTTAGAGGCGCACCGCCGAGCGAGTAGCCGATCAGTGCGTTGTTCTGTAGCTGGAAGCCTCCGATGTTGCCGGTGATAATGTTGACGCTATTCGGAGTCAGCGTGCCGTAAACGCCCTGGAAGCGCAGCGAGATCATCTGCGGCGTAAAGACATTGCTGGAGTAGCTGCCGCCGATGAAAATGCGCTGGCCGACGATCACTGTGGAATCGTTGAACAGAGCGTTGGTGAACAAATTGTTGAAGAAGCACATATCGTATTGGTTCGGCTGGACGTCGGTGACATCGATGGTCTGAATGGTGTCGACGCCGCTGACCAGGTCGGCACTGGTTTCGCCCACCCAGAGCGTGATCTGCTGCACCGCACCGGCGCTGGGATTCACGGCCAAGACGCGGCCCGAGAGGAATGAAGGCGACTCGGTGATGACTTCCACGTAGGTTGCCATCAAACTGCCATCGGCCTGGAACGTTCCCTGAACCCCGATAAACGCGGGAGTCGCGAGATCGTTGATATTCCACCCGCTGTTGAATTGCGTGCTGCTGTTGACGTCGATGGTGAGCTGGTGTCCGTAGGGGCCTTGAATAAGGAATGAATTGGCGGACGCATTCACCGAAACTAGTCCACCGGTGAGATCGGTGACAAGGCCGTTGGGGTCGCTGGCCTGCACAGCGCTGACATAGATTGTCGGATTCACGGAACCGGTAACATTGCCATTGCCATCTACCGCGACAGACTGGCGGATATCGAATTCTATGCGCAGCCCGGCGAGACCGTTCGCGCCAACCACCATCGGCGACGGGAAATTGACCGTGACCGTGGTCTGTGTGGCGGAGTTGCTGGTAGGGCTGAAGGTTCCATTGATGGTGCTGAGAGTTGGCGGTGTGGTGGTCATATCCACGTAAGAAATGATCGGAGTCGCCAGCGAGAAGGTGGCGCTATTGTAAGTATCGGCAGGAACGGCATTGAAACCGAGCGGCGAGCGCAAGCCGAGCAGACGAGCGAAATCCACCGTGGTGGGGGTGGACAATACCTGCGGCGAGCCGTTATTGCCGTTCAAAGTGATCGAATTGATGGTGACGTCAAAGCCGACCACGGAAGCCAGTGGAGCGTCTTCGCCGGTGACGAAGACGGCCGAAGATTGCGAGGACAAGGTCGAGGAAGAGTTCGATCCGCAACTTGCCGCCAGCAGCGTGAGCGCGAACAAGAGCACAGTTCCGATCAGTCGTTTCATGGCTAACTCCGTTTGAAAAGAAATTTGTGAAGACTATGGGGGAGTTGCGATTTGCTTCACCCTGATGGAAACACGGGGCTGGCGGAGATGTCGCGTAACCTCGGTTCCGGTTGCGGAACGTGCTCCCGTAGAGGGAAGTCGGCTATGTGATGGGATTTCAGGAAGTTAGCGCAGGCTGGCGCGGGCGCGGTGTGAGGACATGTACTTTAGTTTTGGCGTGGAACGAGTAAATTCGCCTGAGTCGAGTGGCGTTACGGATCAAACTAGCGACTTCAAGAGGAACTATTCGCGGACTACTTAATCTCCAGCACTTCTTTTTCTTTGGCCTTGCTCATCTCTTCCATCTTTTTGATTTCATCGTCGGTGAGCTTTTGGATTTCGTCAAGCGATCGCTTTTCGTCGTCCTCGGTAATTTTTTTGTCCTTCATGGCTTTTTTGATGGCGTCGTTGCCATCGCGGCGGATGTTGCGGACGGCGGTGCGATGCTCTTCGAGGACTTTGTGCAGGTGTTTCACCATGTCCTGGCGGCGCTCCTGCGTGAGAGCGGGCACGGGCACGCGGATGAGTTTGCCGTCGTTCATGGGATTGAGGCCAAGCTCGGCGGCGCGAATGGCTTTCTCGATGGCTCCGACTTGCGAAGTATCGAAAGGCTGCACGGTGATCATCTGCGGCTCGGGCGCGTGGACCTGCGCGATCTGGTTGAGCGGCATCTGCGAGCCGTAGTAATCGACCGTTACGCTGTCGAGCATGTGCACGGAGGCGCGCCCGGTGCGGGTGGCGGCCATCGCTTTGCGAAAATCCTCGACGGCTTTATCCATTCGCGTTTTGAGTTGAACTCGAATTTCTTTAAGAGGCGCGCTATCAGCCATGGATGAGCTCCAAACTTCAGGGATCAAAACGTTGAATTATAAACCCAACAGAAAGTCAGCCACGGATTTGCGCGGATCGCCACAGATCAAGCATTAGCAAAAATCTGTTTTGATCCGTGTAGATCCGTGGCTAAAGTTCTTACGCGCCGACCCGCGACCCAATCTTCTCTCCGCTGAGTACGCGGCGAATGTTGCCATGCTGATTCAAGTTAAAAACGATAATCGGCAGATTATTGTCCTTGCAGAGGCTGATGGCGGTGGAGTCCATCACCCTCAGGCCGAGCCTTAAGACATCCATATAGGTAATATCGGCGAATTTCTTGGCGTCCTTCACCTTCATGGGATCGGCGTCATAGATGCCGTCGACTTTGGTGGCCTTGAGAATGACGTCCGCTTTGATCTCCATGGCGCGAAGCGATGCCGCGGTGTCGGTGGAAAAATAGGGATTGCCGGTGCCACCTGCGAAGATCACGACCCGGCCTTTTTCCAGATGGCGGATAGCACGGCGGCGAATGAAGGGTTCGGCGACTTGATTCATCTCAATCGCGGTTTGCACGCGCGTGTAGACTTTTTGTTTTTCGAGGGCATCCTGCAAAGCCAGCGCGTTGATGACAGTGGCCAACATACCCATGTGGTCGGCGGAGACGCGGTCCATGTCGCGGGCCTGGTCGGCCACGCCGCGGAAAAAGTTACCCCCACCGACGACGATGGCGAGCTGGACTCCGAGCTTGTGGACGTCGGCTAGTTCGGCGGCGACTTCATGGATGCGTGCGGTATCCACGCCGAAGCCCTGATTGGCGGCAAGAGCTTCTCCGGAAAGTTTGAGCAGAACGCGCTTGAAAGCAGGGGTAGTAGTAGTCATGTAGTTTTTCGGCGCCGGTGTCTTCCCGGCTTTTTCGTACACAACAGAAAAGGCGCCCAACCGGGCGCCTGAAATTACTCCGCTTTCTGTTCGGAAGGCTTGGTGATGGCGATGGTCTCACCGGCATCGCCGACCTTGAAGCGCGCGAAACGGCGCACGCTGATGTTCTCTCCCAGCTTGCCGATCTTTGCGGCGATGAGCTGCGCGATGGAGACGGTCTGGTCCTTGATAAACGGCTGCTCGAGCAGGCAGACTTCCTCGTAGAACTTCTCCATCTTGCCGGCGACCATCTTCTCGGCAATGTTCTGCGGCTTGCCGGAGGCGACGGCCTGGGCCAGAAAGATATCTTTCTCACGCGCAAAGTCTGCCGCCGTAACGTCCTCCTTGCGCACGTACTTAGGATCGCTGGCCGCGACGTGCATCGCAATGTCGTGGACCAGTTCCTTGAAGTCGTCGGTGCGGGCGACGAAATCGCTTTCGCAATTTACTTCGAGGAGCACGCCAATCTTGCCGCCGGCGTGAATGTAGCTGGTCACCGCGCCTTCGCTGGTGACGCGCGTGGCCTTCTTGGCCGCCACGGAGACGCCCTTCTTGCGCAGGATCACGACCGCCTGCTCCATATCGCCCTTGGCTTCGGTGAGGGCCTGTTTGCAATCCATCATGGGAGCGCCGGTTTTTTCCCGGAGATCTTTTACTTGTGCTGCGGAAATGTTTGCCATAGTAGTGCTCATAAAATTAGGTTTCCAGTTTCTAGTTGTTCCCTTACAAAGTTTCGAATTGCTGAATTAGCTTTCAGCAGTTAGCAATTGGCAGTGAGCAATTCGCATTAGGCCCGCGGCGCAAAAAAGTGATGACTAATTGCCAACCGCTAATTGCTAGCTGCCTCTACAAACGTTGACCCGCGCCGGACGACCCGCGCGGGTCTGATGTTCCACGTGCCCGGTTTTTACTAGGTACTCGGTACTCGCAACTCGGTACTAACTAGACCGTCTGACTCTCGACCTTTGGAATATCGACCTCGGCTTCTTCGTTGGCGACGGGCTTCTTATGCGTGCCCGGACCACCCAGCACTTCTTCCATGCTGATGTCCTCCCCGATATCGGCCAAATCTGACGCGGCGGCGGCTTCCTGGGCACGAAGTTCAAGCGCGGCGGCGGCATTCTCAGCGTTCTGGAGGTCGCGCGCCTGGGCTTGTTCCGTGGCTGCCGTCATGTCGGCGATTTGCTTGTCGCTCATTAGCTGCGAACCTTCGGCGATCGATTCCGAAATCTTCGAAGTAAACAGCCGGATCGCGCGCAGGGCGTCGTCGTTGCCCGGAATAACGTAATCCACTTCGCTGGGATCGCAGTTCGTGTCGACCACAGCGACCACTGGAATGCCCAGCTTGCGCGCCTCGCGCACGGCAATCTGTTCTTTGTTCGAATCGATCACGAAGACCGCATCCGGCAACCGGCTCATATTCTTGATGCCCGCCAGGTTGGCCTGCAGGTGCTTGCGCTCGCGTTCGAGCTTGATAACTTCTTTTTTCGGCAGCAGGTCGTAGCGGCCATCGGTGGCCATCTCGTCGAGCTCTTTCAGGCGCTTGACCGACTTCTGCACCGTCACCCAGTTGGTCAGCAATCCGCCGAGCCAGCGCTGGTTAATGTAGAAGCCGCCGCACTTGGTGGCCTCTTCGGCGATGGCATCCTGCGCTTGGCGCTTGGTGCCTACAAACAGCACAATCTTGCCGTCGGCAGCCAGTTCCTGGACAAATTTCGACGCTTCCTTGAACATCTTCAGCGTCTTCTGCAAGTCGATGATGTAAATTCCATTGCGCTCTCCGAAGATGTATTCCTTCATCTTGGGATTCCAGCGCTTCGTCTGATGCCCGAAGTGAACACCCGCTTCGAGCAACTCCTTCATGGTGATAGTAGCCAATGAACCTCCTTATTCAGTCTGCATCGGGAGGTCAAGGTTTCAGAGTTTCAAGGTTGCAATGTTTCAAAGTCCGAGCGCCGCGCGCTTTTTCTTTGAAACCTTGAAACCTTTGACAACGTTGAAACTTTGCTTCCCGATTGCCATTCCCGTCCCCGCGCCGCGAGGCACAGGAAGAATTGAACACCTTGAACACCAAGTTTCAGAGTTTCGCAGGTTTCAAGGTTTCAAAGACCACCCGGTCACCGAATACCTTGAAACTTTGAAACCATGAAACCTTGAAACTTTGCCGTTAGCGCTTGCTGAACTGGAACCGCTTACGGGCGCCCTTCTGGCCATACTTCTTACGTTCTTTGCCGCGCGAATCGCGCGTGACCATGCCCTCGGATTTCAGCTTGCCGCGCAGTTCGGCGTTGAATTGCATCAGGGCGCGGGCAATGCCGAGCTTCACTGCGTCAGCCTGACCGCGCACGCCGCCGCCAAGCACGCTGGCGACGATGCTGAAAGAAGCGCCGGTATCGGTGGAAGCCAAGGGAGCCTTCGCCGCCGAACGCTGCGCCGGGGTCACAAAATATTCTTCGAACTCGCGGCCGTTCACCTTGAATTCGCCGCCGCCTGGGCGCAGATACACGCGCGCAATGGCGCGCTTCCGGCGTCCCGTTCCGTAGTACTGAACTAATTCTGCCATTTAGCTTCTAGCTCCTAAGCTCTTAAGCTTCTAATTTGAATCGCGCTGAAGCGAGCTTCATCCCTAAATTTGTCATCCTGAGCGCAGCCGCTTTTCAGGCGGAGCGAAGGATCTCAATCTTTTCGAACCTTGCACTAGCTCCGCTGCGCCCGCACTTCCAACTTCAAATCCTGCGGCTTCTGCGCTTCGTGCGGATGCTTGTCGCCTTTATAAACTTGCAGTTTCGACAACATGTGATCCGCCAGTTTGTTCTTGGGCAGCATGCGCCGGACCGCGTCTTCCACAATCTTTTCGGGCTTGCGCGCCAAACGCTTGCGGTAATCTTCTGTGCGCAGACCGCCGGGGTAACCGGTGTAGTGGTGATACTGCTTCTGCTCCGACTTCATGCCGGTGGTTCTGATTTTCTCGGCGTTGATGACGATGACGTGATCGCCGGTATCGAGAAAAGGTGTGTACTGCGGATTTTCCTTACCCATGAGGACGCGCGCCACTGCCGAGGCCATACGCCCGAGCGTTTGGCCATCCGCATCCACGACGTACCACTTGCGCACAATTTCCCCCGGTTTGGGGAAATAGGTTGACATCGGAACTCTCCCAGAATGAAAAAAATTGCGAAACGCGATTGAAATAGCTAAAACGAAGACCGCTCGGTGATTCCCCGGCGAGGACGCCAGACCATCAGGCGGGCAACCGCGAGACTTCCCAAAGCTTTAAAGATACCGTAGGGGGCGGAAGATTGTCAACGGAGAGTTACACGAGGTGGTGTCCTAACAGTGCACTGTTAGGACACCACCTTACACGAAGGGCCGTAGTCGACGTCATCTCCATTACTCATACGCCAGCGCGTCGATCGGATCTTTCTGCGCCGCCTTAAAAGCCGGATACAGCGCACCCAACAACGCACCGGCCAGAGCAATCGCCGTCGCTCGCAGGACCCATTCGTTGCTCCAGAATAGGCGTTGCGTTGGTAGCTCCATTAATATGATGCGGCGCGCCACGAAACTTATAATCGTCCCGGCAACAATGCCAACAATCGCCAGCAGCGCGCTTTCCCGGAGGACAGCGTTCACGATGTAGAGTTTCGACGCGCCCATCGCCTTCAAAATTCCAATCTCGCGGGTTCGTTCCATCACCGCCGTATACATCGATTGAAAAATCACTAAAAACCCAATTATCATCGAAATCGCCACTACAATATTGATCGCCGTCGCGAACCCCGGCAGATTCTCCGGCGTCATCATCGATAGATATTCCTGCATCGAACGCACCGAGTAATTCTCCATCCCTGGGACTTGCCTGATCTCATCGACGACAGCATCCACGTTCTTAGGATCGTCGAGCTTGACGTAAAAGACTGAGGCATGCCCGGGAGCCCCAATCAAATCCTGCATAGTTCCCAACTGCATGAACTTGCGCGCCCCTTTTCCGTGCTCCACAATTCCGCATACGCGAAATTGATGGTTCAAAATCTCAACCGAGTCGCCTACTTTCACTTTTTTCGAGCCCGCAAAATAATCGTCCACGATCACGTCGTACGGCCCTTGAAAAGGACCGCCGGAAAGAAAGCTCAAGGGTGGAGGGATGCTGTTGTAGCTTTCAAAATCGATGCCGTAAATGATCTCGAGTGTCGGCTTGGTGGTCAATTCCCAAATCACTGGAGCAGCGACAACCACGTGAGGCAATTCACGCAACTTGTCGCCAACCTTCACCGGCATCGGTGCTCCGGTCACTCCGACCAGCGCCGACGATCCGGGAGGCTGCACCATCACATCCGCGCCAACGCCCAACTGGCTCGCCTTCGATCCATTCAATTGCCCATAAAAGAAAGAGACAATGAGCAGAATCAGAATCACTTCCAGCGCAACCGCGCTGATGCTGATCAGCGACCGGATCGGCCGACGCACGAGATTGGCGACAATCATTTTGTTCATCATGGAGAGTGAGTATTATGACTTTCCGCTAGCGCAGATTCGTCAACCCCGGTCCGGGCCCCGTCGCGCTCGGCTGCGGCTTGTCCAGATGCACCACTTCCGCACCGGGGGGCTGTTGCAGAGCAAACTGATCATCCCGCAAGGGCTTATTGATTTCCAGCTTCAGCATATTGAGGGTAATGTCGTACTCCTCGTGCGGACGAAAAATTTCGATCCGGGAGGGAAAGCTGACGCCATCGTAATCCTTGTAATTGGCGTAGCGGGCATCGGTGGACAGATTGCCCTGCTCATCGTAAATGTACTGGCGGTGGGGTTGGAGATCAGTGCGGCTGAAAACGATCTTGCGGGATAAAATCCCACCGTTCTCGCCCTTCTTGCGAATTACGATTAGTTCGTAGTCTTCCTGCAAGACGCGATGACCTTTGGCATCGTGAAGGAATTCGTAGCCATTTTCCAGGACAGCGATCTCGTGTTTGGGATCGATGGGGCGGATCAGCAGCGCATCGTAAATATCCTGGGGACGGATGCTCTCCATGGGCTGATCGGAGTTGGGATTCTGCACGTCATTGCGGCCCATCACAAAGCGGTTGCGCGGAGGAATCCACAGCTTGAACTCCTGGCCGTCGCTGACCATATCGAACGCTGTGGTGCGCACGATGGGCAGCAAGCCGATCATATGCAGCATAGCTGGCTTGCGGGCGAGGACATAGCCGCGAATCTCCTTGTATTCGGTGACGTGGCCTTTTTTTGCGCCGCCGACAGAGGTGTCGATATCCACGGTCGCCTGCAGCGACTGGATCTTCTGCGCCTGCTGGTCGATGCTTTCAATCAATGCCGCCTGCGAGGACGGCTTGAGAGGCGCCTTGGAATAGATCTCTTCGACCGGGCGCGTGTGCAGCAGACAACCCATGGAGGGCAGTATGGCTAAAACCAGGCTTAAACACCAAAAAGGCGCACTACGTCTCATGAAGTATTGGGTGACTCCCTGAACATTTGAGTATAACGCGGCGGAAAGGGTGCAGGAACTCTGCGTCCCGCGCATGGGGCGCAGGCGTCTCTCGGTCGCAAGTCTCACGTCTTAGGTCTTAATGGTCTTAAGGTCTTAGGAAAATCAACGCCTAAGACCTGAGGCCTATGACCTAAGACCTCTCCGTGAAGTTGTATCATCTACACTAATTCCATCGTGCGCAAGATCGTATGGCTGGTTTTGATTGCGGTGCTGGGGGGCGCGGGCTGGTTTGCGTGGGCACTGTTCATGCCGGCCGAGCCTTCGGGGCAGACGTTCGTGATGCTGCGGCCGGGATTCTCCACGCGCCGGATTGCCTCAGAGTTGAAAGCCAACGGCATCATCCGCAGCGAGGATGCCTTCATCCTTTGGCATTACCTGCACCGCCGCCGGTCCCTCAAAGCCGGAGAATACTTGTTCGACAAGCCGAGGAACATTATCGAACTCCATAACCGGCTGGCACGCGGGGAGGTTTATTTCCACACGGTGATCGTTCCGGAAGGCTTTACCATGTTCGACATTGCGCGGGCGATGGAGGCCGCGGGACTTGGCCCGGCGCAGGACTTTCTGAAGGTCGCACAGTCCGATACGGCTCTTGTCGCTGACATCGCGCCGGACGCGCAGTCACTCGAGGGCTATCTTTTCCCCGATACATACCAATTCAGCCGCATGATGACGATGGAGGAGATGGCGGCGGCGATGGTGAAACAGTTTCGGTCGGTAGCGCGGCAAATTGGATTGATCGAAACTCCAGGAGTACCGGAAATTGGATCAAGTTCGACGTCAAACTCCGCTTCTGTCGAAGTTGCGGTAAACGGGAGATTGGCTGAGACGAATAAGGGTCCAAACGAAGTCGAGCGTACGGTGACCATGGCATCGATTGTCGAGAAAGAAACGGCTGCGCCCGAGGAGCGTCCGCTGGTCGCAAGCGTGTACTACAACCGCCTGCAAAAAAAGATCGCGCTGGACGCCGACCCCAGCATTATTTATGCGGAACTACTGGCGGGAACCTACAGCGGAGCGCTGTATCACGATGACATGCGTTTCAACTCTCCCTACAACACCTACACGCATGCCGGACTGCCGCCCGGGCCGATCGGCAATCCAGGCAGGAGCTCGCTGGAGGCGGCGATGCACCCGGCGCAGTCTGACTATTATTATTTCGTCGCGGACGCGCAAGGTCATCATCGATTTGCCCGCACGATTGATGAGCACAATAGGAATGTGGCTGCCTATCGGAGAGCGATGTTAGGTCACTAAGAGCCGGAAGCCGGAAGCCGCCTTTTCTCCATCCACCCTTGCAGAATCAAAACCGCCGCCATCCGGTCCACCGCCTTCGCCCGCTTCTCAATCGACAACTCCGTCTCCCGCAGCAGCCGGTTGGCTTCCGCCGAAGTCAGCCGCTCGTCCCACAAGTGCACCGGCAGTCGGAAACGCTTTCGCAGATCCTCGGCGAAGAGCAGCATTTTGTCGGATTGCGTGCCTTCGGCGCCGCTCATGCGCAGCGGGAGGCCGACCACGATTTCGCGCACCGCATATTGGCGGATCACTTGTTCTAGGGCTGTGAGGTCGGTTCGTTTGTTGCGGCGCTGGAGGGTGTCCAGGCCCTGCGCGGTGATGCCGAGGGGGTCAGAGACGGCGATGCCGATCCTTTGGGAGCCGACGTCTAGGCCAAGAATCCTCCCGGTCACAGGACGGATGGAGGCGCCTTCCGGCGGCATAGGGCTGACGAAATCCGACTCGTGCGCGATTGATTTCGTTCGGGATTTGGAGTGGTCAAAGCTCACGGCGCGATTATATGCGTACTGAAGTCTCACGGTCGCCCGAAAACCGCCTTAGACTCGGTGCCGTAACCCTTTTATGAACAACAACTTATGGTCTCGCTTTGGCCTTCGTGTACCTTCGTGCCCTTCGTGGTTGATGAATTTAGGACATCACCGCGCGGTCGCCGTCCTTGCTTTTAGTCCCATAACGGGATAGTATGTTTATAGTAAAGACAACGTTCCCCCACTACGACCCTTCTCCTGCCCGGGTGCCTTTTTTATGAACGGTGATCTGAATTTCCACATCGGCGACAAGGTCGTTTACCCCAACCACGGCGTGGGCATTATTGAACAAATTAGCAGCCGGTCGATCGGTGCCACGGTGGAGAAATTCTATCTTCTTAATATCAAAGCCAGCAGCCTGAAGGTAATGGTGCCCTGCAATAACGTGGGCAGCGTCGGGATACGGCGGGTGGTTCGCAATGGGGAAGTGCAAAAGATTCTCGACTTTTTGTCGATCGCTGAGGACACCACCACGGCTGACTGGAAAGACCGCTTTAGAGAAAACTCCGACCGCATGCGCACAGGTTCCCTGTTCGAAGTTGCCGGAGTGCTGAAGGGGCTGATCGCACTGCACCAAGCCAAGCCTTTGTCTTTCCGCGAAAAGAAGATGCTGGAGCGCGCCCGCTACCTCATGGTCAGCGAACTTGCCATGTCCCGGAACTGCGAAGAAACCAAGGTCGAGGAACTCCTCGGACTAGCGCTGGCTAAATGCAATCTCCGCTTCCCAGAGGCTTCCGAATTCCAGGCGTGATGGGTGCTCGTCCAAAGGTACTTCCAGCTGCTCAATCCCGACAACACTCTGCAGATTTTCTGGTGGGGCAGTTTTGCGGCATTAGGGCAAAACCAAAACAGATGGACCACGAAGGACACGAAGTATCACGAAGGCCCTCGCTGATGGTCTTCCTTCGTGTAACTTAGTGTCCTTCGTGGTTACGTTTTGTTCAATCTGACCCACGACCGCAAGTTTTTGCATCTTGACTTTCGTTCGACTTCGGCGTGAAAATCATCTCCCTCCCCGATTGAGTCTGGATTCGCTTTTCAGATCCGGCCTGGGCCCGCTTCGTCTCGCAAGAAAAAATCTGCTTTGTCGTCAGGAGAACTATGAGACACCTTCCCTTCGCCGCGTTGTTCTTGGGCCTCATCGCTACGTTGTCGTTGGCGCAATCGAATTCGCAACCGCTGGTTTATCCATCATTAGTTCCGGTGAGCACAGCTCCCGGAGGGGCGGCGTTTTCTTTGACTGTGGGTGGGTACGGATTTGTTGCAGGCGCGGTGGTGCAGTGGAACGGGTCGCCGCGGGCGACGACTTTTGTTTCCAGCAGCAGTCTGCAGGCGGCGATTACCGCCGCTGACATCGCGACGGCGGGCACGGCGCTGATCACAGTGCTGAATCCGGCTCCGGGCGGAGGAACTTCGAACGCGGTTTATTTCCCGGTCGCGAATCCGGAAGCTGTCGTTTCTGTCGCAGTGGACAGCACTCTCACCACACCTTCGGAAGGACCGGGGTTCGCCGTAGCGGACTTCAATGGCGATAGCATTCTTGATGTGCTGGCTGGCATCGGCAGCAACGACGGGCAAGGGCTGGGCTTTTATGCGGGGAAGGGCAACGGAACTTTCAAGCCGCCAGTCTCGAGTCCAGCAAACTTGGGGACTTCAGGCTTCTTAGTGGGTGACTTCAACGGAGACGGTAAGCCCGATGTAGTCGTGACAGGATATAGCGGATTCGACGAGAGTTCCGCCGTATTTCTGAACAACGGAGATGGAACGTTCACGGGGCAACGCGGGTTCGCTGAAGGCGACTACGGCGGTCCGGCTGCCGCGGGCGACTTCAATGGCGACGGCAATCTCGATCTCATCCAAGTGGGTTGCACGCAGGGTTATTGCAATCTTTTTTTCATGCAGGGAAACGGCCAGGGTATTTTCCCCAAGAACCACGTTATCGATGGCTTGGATGATCTGGGCGGAAACGTAGTAGTGGGTGACTTCAACGGAGATGGCAAGCTCGACTTTGTGGAGGTAGGAAGTCCCATTCTGCTTTTCCTGGGCAATGGTGAGGGAACCTTTCAGACTCCCACCACGATATCGACCATCTCCGGAAGATACGTTGCGGCCGCTGATTTCAACGGCGATGGGAAGCTCGATCTCGTCATTACCGAATCCTTCCAAGGCCTCTGCGTTCTTCTAGGAAACGGAGATGGCACCTTCGCGCAAAATTGCACGGGAGATACGCAATATGACAGTCCAATCTTTGTAGGCGATTTCAACGGCGACGGGAAACTCGACCTGGCGATGACGGCGGCGA
>Ga0302315_10001577_pt1 | contig 22879 bp, 20 predicted proteins | sample III_Palsa_N3_1_FD_200532 | JGI IMG/M metagenome (GOLD analysis project Ga0302315, IMG submission 200532) | Peat permafrost microbial communities from Stordalen Mire near Abisko, Sweden - III_Palsa_N3_1 | ecosystem: Environmental > Terrestrial > Soil > Palsa > Peat permafrost | place: Sweden...
CTTGACAATCTGTACCCAATAGCTGGGGCCGCGACGAAAGATCACCCCCACAGGAGCGTTTCGCGCCAGGATAAAGAATAATCGAGCAGGGGGTGATTTTTGGGGTGATTCCATATGGGGAGTGTACCAGAACACATTCTGTGTCGACGGCTGCGTTGGATAATATAGTTGCCTTCGGCTTATAGACAGCCGTGTCACCCATGTAGCATAATGACGGATGGGTGAGGTAAGTTATATGCAAACGAGTCAAAAAGAGGATGTATTGGATACCCACGAGCGGATCCTTCTTTCTGAACGAGATTTTGCCCAGTTTGTTGCCTGCCTGGAGAAACCGGAACCGGCTACTCCTGAGCTTACAGCAGCATTGAGCGAATATCACAACCTAAAAGCAGCTAACCCAGAAGCCAACCTGTGACCATTCTTTGAGCTTCTGCAGCTCGCCATGATCGACAGAGTTTCGATTGCGGTAAACCTGTCTAAATGATTTTCTCCAGCACCATGCAACCTCAACAGAATCCCTCAACCGCATTAAGATACAAACTCGTTGACCCGAAAAGCCTTGTTACTCTATACGGCACAACCCCGCCTCGCGCCGACGTCGATTCTGAACGCATGCAGCGTGCGGCCGTTCGCCTCGTGAAACGTACAGAGAACTTGAACATCGACGGAATTGTCGTCTATGACGTTCAGGATGAATCGTCCCGCACACAGGAGCCTCGACCCTTTCCCTTTTTGCCCACTCATGATTCGCGGATATATTCCAGCATGGTGCGGGAGCTCTCTGGACGGGAAACCATAACTTACAAATGTGTTGCGGGTAAATCGGAGAAGGAGTTGGACGCATGGTTAGACGCTGCACAAACGTCTTATGGTTTGGAGATCTTGTCTCTGGTCGGAAGCGCCAGCTCGAGATTCAACCGCCCCGGCGTTTCCTTGATACAGGCTATCGAGCGGGCACATTTACGAGAGTCGCTAACCGTGGGAGGCGTGGTAATTCCTGAGAGACACAGTCTGCAGAGAAGCGAAAGCTTGAAGCTGATCGAGAAGGCCGCGGCGGGATGCTCGTACTTTATATCCCAGGCCATCTACAACCCGGAACCGATTATCAGACTGCTGAAGGACTACGCGCAGGATTGTTCGGCGCGCGGGATTGCTCCAAAGCGTGTAATCCTTACCTTTACGCCGTGCAGCCTGGACCGAACCATGCAGTTTATGAGGTGGCTTGGCATAGATATTCCTGCTGAGGTAGAGCAAGCAATTTTAAGTGCGCCCGTACCCCTACAGAAATCCATGAATGTGTGCAGCGACAATCTGAAACGTATCCTTGACTCTGCCCCTGATACGGTGCCCCTCGGCCTAAATATCGAGAGCGTGTCAATTCGCAAGGAAGAAATCGAAGGGTCGATAGAGCTGGTTGAGATATTGCAGAATGTAGTTGGGAGGTAGATCCATAGTAGGAGTTGTGTTGGACCTTCTTTATCGAAGTCAACCAAACATCCTTGCGCATGGAACCGTTAGGAGTTACGGTGTGGTACCATTAATTAGTGACATTGTAAAGACCATTGGTCTTGCAATAGAATTGTTCTGTGAGTGCTAGTTTTATGATGGCGTGAGGAATTGCAATGGACATCACATTACCACCAGAGTTAGAGAAAGTCGTGGCGGATAAGGTTGGCAGCGGTGCATATCACTCAGCAAGCGAGGTGGTTAGCCAGGCGTTAAGACTGCTGGACACGCATGATACCTGGCAGCAGAGCCAACTGCGCCGGTTGAAGTCAGACATACAAATAGGCATCGATCAAGCCGACCGAGGTGAGCTTTCACCCCTTAATATTGACTCGATCAAATTAGCTGGACGAAAACTGCTCAGCGAAAGACATAATGGGTAGGTGGATGGCGACAAACCCTGTTGTCACACCTGCGGCAAGCGCGGACTTGCTCGAAATTTGGTGCTTTATCGCGGAAGATTCTATCCCTGCGGCAGATAGGGTATTAGAGTCCATCGAGCATGCGTGCAGTGCTGTCGCGGAGATGCCTGGCATTGGCCGATCCAGAGAAGAATTGGCTGCTACGCTACGGTCCGTCACCTGTGGAAGTTACCTTATTTTCTACCGCTCGAAGGCTGCTGGTGTTGAGGTAGTGCGTGTTCTTCACGGAGCCAGAGACCTCGATACAATCTTTGGGGCCTAACTTCTCCGGTTGAGCCTCAGTTTCACAATTCTAGATCACAAAGAGACCGGGATATCTACATTGGTACATGCTTCAAGCATGACGATTTCCGATTTTTCTCCCGTTGCCTCGTACAACGCACTCCACGCAACCTGATTGTCTCTAAATACAAGCCCGTCCACGCAGTACGCAAGAAGTACGCGAGGATCGCAAAGGTCGAAGCGGTTATTTTCGATGGTGATGTTTTTGTGGTAGTAGACTCCGTCCCTGTGGTCGGCGGCGATTTCAGGATGGATATCGATGACCGCGCTGCCCCAGACTCCGAACAGGCAGTTGTCGAAGTGGTTGTTCCTGATGGTAATGTCGCGGACTTTGCCCGATTCAAACCAATGGTTGGCATCGCCGGCTATAAGAATAGCGGCTCCTGGGATGTGGAAATAGTTGTCTTCGATGAGCACCTTCCCCGCCGTTGAGATGAGAAATCCACGAGCCCTGTTGTTTCGGGATGTCGTTCTTGTGATGGTGACATCGGGTATCCAGCTCAGGGACGCGACACCGTCGCCGACCTTCAGACTTTTATGCAGTGAAGTTTCGAGAGTCAGCATAAAGAACTGCTTGTTGAGCCGTTTGACGGATTCCACCTTTGCTTCGTCGTAAGTAAGTAGATTTTCGTTAGCGACGAACTCGACGGTATCTCCGGCCTGGGTGATGTCTATCCCGAGCTGTTGACGGTGTACGAGTTCGATCTCGATAGTTCGGTCGGAGACGATCCGCGAAATTCTGGCGTAGATGCCGTGTATATTGACCGGGTCGTCCATCTGGTTTTCGAACAGGCACTCATCGATGCGGATTAAGCCGGCGCAGTTTACGAAATGGGCGGCGTCGGCTGTGGCGGACACCATCCTTTTGTCGTTAATGTCCGGGGTCACCTTGAATCGCAGCAAATCGATGTTGCGCGTACGCTGCGCGATAACTCCCATGCCGGCGCAGTGATGAATGGTTACATCGGAGATTCCAATATCCTGGCTGTCTAGAACGGCAATGCCTGGGCTCAGGCGCTTGCCGGCTGTCATTACCAGGATGTTGCCTGGAGTGAGCGCATGGTGAAACTTCCCGGTGATGCGAACGACGCCTCCGCCGATATCGACTGCTTTGTACTGGCCGTATAAGCCATTGTCTAGCGCACCGCGCGCGGTTTCCCGGTGTATGGCGTCAAACTCAAGGATTTGGCCTAGGCATTCAACGGAGTTGTCTTCAAGTTCGAACCACAGCCGTTCGTGATCGATCCTGTATGGAAACTGGTCGGAGATGCGCAGATCGACAATCGCGGTACCGTCGTTCTCCCGGTAGTCCACGATTTCGGCTTCTGAATGGTAGGTGCGCTCCCAGTTCATTCTAAAATTCGAGAGGATGACGTTTTGGCAGTTTCGGAGAACAAACGGGACAAGGGTACCGTGAAAGATGAACTCGGAGCCACCGCCGTCAATTTCCACGTCGGCCAGGCTGCTGAGTGGAAAGACGATTCTTTTGATGCTCTCGTCGTTATTTGAGATGAAGAGGTACTCTTCGGCCGCGCGATCAGGCCAGAAGTGATACCGGCCTTTGGGAAACACCAGAGAATTCGATTTGCCGAGGGCGAGGTCCTCAATGGCCGCCCGGACAATCGGGGTCATATCACTATCTGCGCCGGACGGGGTTCCGTAGTCTGTTATATTGGTCATAGTTATTTTTCGTCGTCCGGCCAGGTCAGTTCGTCTAGTCCGGCGTCGGCGAAATGGCGGCCGTCTCCTGGGTGATGGACATGAATGGCAAGAATATTGGCTCCTGGATGCATGGATTCGGCCGCTTTGGTCGCAATCGGAATGAGGTCGTAGGAATGCGTCCAACTGTCCACATGCGCCGCAAATACACCGTTGATATAGGCATCGAAATCCTGATCGTGGTAGGCCGCAATGGCGACCGCATTGTAGGAGGGCGGCAGAGTTACAGTCCGGCGCATCCAGATATCATCCGTATTCCATGCTGTCCGAGGGGTCACGCCTTCATCTTCTGTGCCAAAGCCGGATATTCCTGTTTTCCAGCCTGAATCGTCGAACGCGGAATCGAACCAGTTGTCGGTTGGCTTATCCGTCGTATATTTCCATGATACGGCTTCATTCTGACCGCTGGGTGCGATGGGATGAACGACCGGTTTTTTGGGCAGGTGGATAAAGCCTGTGGACAGCGAGTATGGTCTGTCGAAGGGTGATGCGGCCCAGCTTTTATTGGGCTGTGGGCCGACCTGGACGGTGAAGGTGCCTCCGGAGAGGATCTGGGCTTCGTCGAACCAGGGCTTTGTCAGCTCGACGCCATTAAGCATTGCCGACTGGATATACTCGTTGGCCGGAGATGCCGCAGGCGTATCGATGATAAACTCTTTCCCGGCATGCGGTGCGGAAAGGTGGATTACGATGTGCGGGAAGCGCGGCGTGCAGACTTCGAAGTATGGGATACCGGGATCTACTGGATAAAATCCGAGTTGGGAGAGGATGTACCAGGACGACATGGTTCCTAAATCGTCGTTTCCACCGCCGGCAAGACCTCCCGGAGAATCCTGAAAGTTTCCGTCGGCCGTCTCGGCAACAATCTTTTGTGTCTTCCAGGGTCTGTTGATGTAGTCGTAGAGAAATGGGGCCTGCAGATCGGGTTCGTTGGTGGGATCGTAGAGTTTTTGGTCGAAGAAGCGGTCCAGGCGGGAGTCGAAAACAGCGGAGCCTCCTATAAGATCGATTAGGCCTTGAACGTCTTCGGGCACGAACCAGAGATAGATATCTTTGTTGCCTTCGGTGTAGCCGCCAAAGCTGCCGTCCCAGATGCCATTTGGCCCTTTTGCCTGGATATACCCGCTGGACGGGTTGTACATATCCCGGTATTGGTTGGCTCGGGCAAACAGATAACGGGCGTCGTCGGGTTTATTCAATTCTAGAGCAAGGTGTCCGAGCGCAGCGAAGGATTCGTCGTATTCCAGGGCAGTCGAGGGCGAGACATCGTCGTTGAGGGTCACCCCACCCTTCTCTTCGTCGAAGCCTTGATAGACGTCGATGCGCGAATGCGGATCTCCCGCCTGGCACTGCTTCCACAGGTATTGGTAGGCTGTATCTATGTCGAAGTTGCGGATTCCGGCGTCCCAGAGGTTGACCAGACAGATCGTGAGAGGGTCGCCGTTCATACATCCCGTCGGCTGGTTGAGCTGGGGCCATCGGTCGATATAACCGAGCTGCTTTGCCATTTCGACAATAGACTGCGCCATATCTCCGGCGCGTTCGGGTTCTATAATGCCAAGGAGGGGGATCTCGGATCTGTAGATATCCCAGCCGGAGAAAGTCGCGTAGTAGTGCTTATGGTTGGCCGGGACAGTGTGAATCTGGTTGTCGAAGCCCATGTAGCGGCCATCGACATCGTCGTAAATCGTCGGAGCGATCAGTGCGTGGTACATGGCCGTGTAAAAGATTTTGTTGTGCGTCTGTGTTCCGCCCTGTACGTCGATGAGGCTTAGTTCCCTGTTCCAGGCCTGGGCGGCCAGGATTCGATAGTGGTTGAAATCTCCAGAGGGCATCTCGGCGTTCAGGTTGGCCAGCGCACCGGCTGCATCGACATACGACATGCCTATTCGAACTTCGACATCCTGCGGCCGGTCTGAGGCGGGGTAACTGCCGTAGAGGCCGATTATCGTCTTGCGGTCATTTTGTGCGGCAGCATTGCTGTCCGGAGTAACTGCATCGTTTGTCCACGTGCCGTGGTCCAAAAAAGGCTTGCTAAATTTCATCACGAAATAGACGGTGATGCCGAGGTGGTCTCCGTTGAAGGATTGGCTGGTGACATGCCCGGTTACCGTCTGATTATCCACATACTTCACCTCTGAAGACAAAGTGGGTGTGTTTGCATAACTCAGAGGCAGGAGGATATTGGCCTGCTTCCCGGCTGGAAAGGTGTACTTGAGCATACCGCAGCGTGTGGTGGTGGTCGCCTGGGCATTGATTCCCCAGGGCTGCATCATCACTTGATAGTAGCCGGCGGACGCGCTTTCCTGGCTGTGGTCCAGGGCAAAATCGGTGTCCGGCCGGTCTACTTTAACAGGGCCTGTTGTGGCGGTCATCAGGACTGCACCTTCGTCGTCACCGCCGTCGCCGCTCATCAAATTGAGCACGAAGCCGTGCATGTGGGTGTCTGTGTAATAGTAGCCATTGTTGGCCCAGTTGGGACTGAGCTGCATCATCCCGAAAGGCGCTACGGCGCCGGGGAAGGTATCTCCCGATCGGTCGGTGCCGACCAGGGGATTGACCAGGCTGGCAAGGTCTGGTGCGGCAATTGCGTGGTTGGGGATGAGTACAATGGTCACAAGCAAAGTCGTGAGGCCGAGTGAAAACAAAGAGCGAAATATATTTTTCATAGTTTGAGACGCAGTTTAGCAAATAGATTCTGGTAGGCTATATGATTGTTTACGGGGCAATAACCTTCACCCAACAAATTCCCAAGGCGTTGCCCTGGGCTCCGATTAGCTCGCCCCTTCGGGGCTAAACCAAAGTACGGGAGAATTGCTGGACAAAATGGCTGAAATAGATCAAGAGGCAGGAACGTTAGAACGGGTATCGAGCGGAATATGGCGTGTTCGACTGGGCAAGCCAGAAGAGCTTACGCCCCTTAATTATAGGACGACGCCACCAGGCAAGGGGCTGAAAGCTCTGCCGGAGTGCAGCGAGCCGTCGTTCCGTCTGGACGAGATCGGGTTTAAGGTGACGGGCCGCGGGTGCGCGATTACGCTGCCCATGACTACCGAGGAGCGCATCTATGGATTGGGACTGAACACGCGGCTTTTTGATAAAACGGACCGCCGCGTTTTCCTGAGACCATCGGATGACTGCGAAAACGACCTGGGAGATTCCCATGCTCCGGTTCCGTTCTATGTCTCGACGGCGGGGTATGGAGTGTACGTGGACACGGCGCGTTATGCTTCGTTTTATACGGGAAATGTCTCTGTGTCCGGCGCCAAAGAAACTACGGGCGCTGCAGGCGGCGCGGCAAATAGCACGGATGAGCTGTATAAAAATCGCATTCTAAGCAGTAAGTCGATGCTCATCGATGTGCCGAGCGCGCAGGGTGTGGATCTCTACATTTTCGGTGGCCCGGCGCTTGGAGATGCTGTGCGCCGCTACAATCTATTTTGCGGAGGCGGCGCGGTGCCGCCCTTATGGGGACTTGGCATTGCGTATCGCGGTAAGGGAGACTTTACGGCGGCGAAGTCCCTGGAGCTGGCGCAGTCTCTTCGTGACACCCATATGCCGTGCGATATCTGGGGCGTAGAACCTGGATGGCAAACTCAAACCTACTCCTGCAGCTTCCTGTGGGATTCGGATAAATTTCCGGATCCTGAAGGGTTCATCGTCAGCATGCATGGGCTTGGCTACCATACCAGCTTCTGGGAGCATGCGTTTACGCACCCTTCGTCTCCGATATACGATGCTTTGCAGCCTTTTTCCGGCGACTACCGCGTTTGGGATGGCCTGGTTCCGGATTTTGCCACCGAAGGGGGCCGGCGTATTTTCCTGGACCATCAGGAAAAGGTGCTGTACTCTCTGGGCGTAGATTCGGTAAAGCTTGACGAGTGCGACCATCAACCGAACAGTGCGACACCATGGTCGTTCCCCGAAGCGTCGCAGTTTCCGTCCGGACTGGACGGCGAGTCTTATCATTCCCTGTTTGGAAAGCTTTATCAGGACGTCATGGCGGAGCCGCTGAGCCAGGCCAACAAAAGAACCTGGGGACTCGTGCGCAACGCGCATGCGCTTTCGGCTCCTCAGCCGTATGTCATTTACAGCGACACCTACGACCATGCGTGCTACGTGCGAGGTCTGGCCAATTCCGGGTTTTGCGGCCAGCTTTGGACGCCTGAAGTACGAGATGCCGGCACTACGGAAGAACTATGCCGGCGCGTCGGCACGGTGATTTTTTCCGCGTACGCGATGGTCAACTCGTGGTACATCGAAATGCCCCCGTGGGTGCAGGTGGATAAAGACAAGAACAACGCCGGTATTGCCATGGAAGACCAGGAAGAAGCCACCAACGCCGTGCGCAGCCTGTTCCAACTGCGCATGAGTCTGATTCCCTATCTCTATTCCGCCTTTATGGACTATGCAACGACCGGAACGCCGCCCATCCGCGCCCTTGTATCAGACTGGCCCCAGCAATCCGATTTGCACAACGTGGACGATCAATTCCTTTTCGGCCCCTCACTGATGGTGGCTCCCCTGCTCGCCGGCCAGACACAGCGCAGCGTTTACCTTCCGCAAGGCACGTGGCACAACTTCTGGACGGGAGAAACGCTCGAAGGCGGACGCAGCATTTCGGCAGTCACCAGTCCATTGGATCAGGTCCCGATGTACGTGCGGGATAATTCGATTCTGCCTCTTGCGGAGAGTGTCGAGCACATTACGCAAGATACAAAGTTCGAGTTGACCGTGCGTGTATACGGGACAACACCCGAGCCGTTTGTCCTGTATGCAGACGATGGGATTAGCAATGACTATTTGCGTGGAGTGCAGAGTGAGGTTACGTTGACATGGAAAGATGGGACTGGGCATGTTGCGACTATTGGCGGATACATGGGGCCAGATCGCTACAAGGTTAAGTCGTGGGATTTGAGGGGAGCTAAATGACCGGAATGGCAAACTTTAACCTGAATGTCATTCTAACCGCCGTTGACGATGGCCTTGCGGAAGCGTGGCGGCGATTTTGCGGGGATTTCCCAAATGTGACCGTGCATCAGGGTTCTATTTTTGATGTGGCCTGTGATGCTCTCGTTAGTCCCGCGAACAGCTTCGGGTTTATGGACGGCGGGATCGACATGCTTTACAGCGTCCGCTTAGGCTGGCATGTTCAATTTCGTCTGCAGAGGATTATCAAGGAGCGGCATCACGGAGAGCTCCTGGTTGGCACAGCCGATATCGTACCGACGGAAGTTCCTGGGTTTCCTTATCTTATTGCAGCTCCGACGATGCGGGTACCCATGGCGCTTGGGAATACAGTCAATCCCTATCTGGCAGCACGCGCCGTCTTGCTGCTCATTAAGCATGGTAAGTTTATGACTGGCACTTTGGCTGGTCAACCGATTTCCGATTCGGTCCACACGGTCGCATTCCCAGGGCTTGGAACTGGTGTCGGAGGCGTAGGGCCGAATATGTGTGCCCATCAGATGCGGCTTGCGTTGGATGAAGTTGTGGGGGAAACCGGCGCCTATCCGGCAAGCTGGGCAGATGCGGCACGGCAGCACAAGAAGATGTATCTGGAGCATCTTGGGGAATCTGAATGTCAATAGGAAGTCCTCTATCCAGCACTATTACAGAGACATTACAAATTGAGGCCAGAATTGTGTCACGAATGGGAGAGTGCAGGCTATCTTAATAATAGAGACTAAACTGAGCATCGGTATAGATGCCTGGGAGAGACCATCCATGTCAGCTACTATCAAGGGGCTAAAAGAGACAGAGCGGGAGTGGATTGAGCAAGCTATCGTACGGGCGATGATGCTCGTGCGCAGCTATAGGATTGCGGGAGATCATCCAAAACTAACTCCAGCGGTGCTGGATCAGACTTATGCTGCGTGGCTTGCCCATCCTTTGGCGGACATGGAAGCGACCGGCGTCTTCAATGCGCTCGGAGTGGCGTTCGGGCAATACCTGGTGGACCATGCGGGGATGCGCTGGGTAGTCTACGCCAAAGAAGGTCAGACGGACATTGCCGCCTACCGCGCCTCCGGTAAAGTCGTTGTCTTCCCGACTCATGTGATACGCAAGCGGTACCCAAATCGCTCCACCAACTTCCTTGCCCCGATGTACTCCGATATGGTCAAATCCTTGAGCATGGCCGCCAAACCTGAGCCGAAGAGTCCGTGGTGGAAGTTCGGCGGGTAGGATTCCATACTGTATTTCACAATAATCGCTGAGTAATAATTAAACGTTTTCATTTTTTTAATATACGTTTCCATGTGGGACAATTGAACTTATTGTCCGACAAGAAGGAATAGTTTGCGGAGGTGTGGTATAGGCGAATCAGGAAGCCTTAACGGCAAGCGACTGTACTACCGACAAGGATCTATCCAGGAGTTCAAAGGAGAAACTGAACGATGGCATCTAACCGTGGAGTGGCTTATATCAAGCCGGGCGTGGTGGAAATACAGAGTATAGACTTTCCGAAGCTGGCGATTGGACCACGTAAGTGTGAGCATGGCGTGATTCTGAAGATTATCTCGACTAATATCTGCGGGAGCGACCAGCATATGGTGCGCGGACGGACCACGGCGCCGGCGGGTCTGGTTCTTGGGCACGAGATTACGGGAGAGATTATTGAGGCGGGACGAGATGTTGAGTTTCTTTCCGTGGGAGACATTGTCTCAGTGCCGTTTAATATCGCCTGTGGGCGGTGCCGCAACTGTAAGGTGGGCATGACGGGGATTTGTCTGAACGTGAACCCCGCACGTCCTGGTGCTGCCTACGGCTATGTGGACATGGGCGGATGGATTGGCGGGCAGGCGGAATATGTGATGGTTCCTTATGCAGACTTTAACCTGTTGAAGTTTCCAGATCGGGATCAGGCTATGGCCAAGATCCGGGATTTGACGCTGCTTTCGGACATCTTTCCGACCGGGTATCACGGGGCTGTTACGGCCGGTGTTGGGCCTGGGTCCATCGTGTATGTTGCGGGCGCGGGACCGGTTGGGCTTGCCTGTGCCGCATCCTGCCATCTGCTTGGGGCAGCATGTGTTATTGTGGGCGACATGATCCCGGAGCGTCTCGCACAGGCGCGCAGCTTCGGGTGCGAAACGGTGGATTTGCGGAAGAGCGCAACCCTCGCCGAGCAGATTGAGCAGATTATAGGTGTGCCGGAAGTAGATTACGCCGTGGACTGCGTGGGCTTCGAGGCCAAGGGCCATGGCTCCGATTCGAACAAGGAACAACCCGCAACAGTCCTTAACTCGGTGATGGAGATCACGCGGGCAGGCGGCGGCATAGGCATTCCCGGATTGTACGTGACGGGTGATCCAGGCGGCATAGACGCCAACGCCAAGATTGGACAGCTCGGGATACGGATTGGACTGGGCTGGGCGAAGTCGCACCACTTTGCTACAGGGCAGTGCCCGGTTATGAAATACCACCGCCAGTTGATGCAGGCCATTCTGTACGATAAGATCCAGATTGCCAAGGCAGTAAACGTTGAAGTTATTTCGCTGGACGATGCGCCGACAGGCTACAAAGACTTCGATCATGGTGCGGCGAAGAAATTCGTCATCGATCCGCACGGATTGCTGGCCAAGGCAGCGTAGTAGGAGCTAGTAGGGATTTTTCGGGTATGATGCAGACGTCAAATTCGCTTGATTGAGGTTTCGTCGTGCCGAAAAATCCCCAAATCGTCATCGTTGTGCCTGGCTTCTGGCCGGATCACAAAGAGCTCGTGCAGAGTATTGCCGTAAAGAGCGGCGGCTACCTGTTTGCGGGCCATGTGCTTCTTAATACAAGCACGCATCAACACTGGGAGCTCTTTGTGCTGGAGCGGGACCCTAACATCGCACGGACTCTGGCTCTGACTGGTCAGGGTTCGATCTCCATGGACGACGTGAGCACGATCGCCGAACATAGTTTGGTCTGTGTCCTTACGGCCGAGGGTGGCTCTGCGGATACCGCCAAGCAGGCCATGGACGCGTCTGCGGGACTATTGCGTGCCGGTGGCGCGGCTGTTTATGTGGAGTCGTCGGGAAAATCGCATAGCAGCGGAGATTGGGTACGCCTCTCCGAAAGCGATAAGCCGACGGCCCCTTACGATGCGTTTGTCGCGCTGATTAACGGCGGTACGAATCTCTATACTTGCGGGATGCACAACCTGGGGTTGCCGGATGCCTCGGTCGATACTACGGCTGCCACGGAGGACGAGGTGCGGCTGCTTCGCGCGTTTAACCTTTACAGACTGCTGGAAAGCCCCGATCTTGAGACGGGGCATACGTTTAGCTTGACTCCTGAGTCGACATTTTACAGATTGGCTTTGCTTCCTTGTGAGACTTATGAGGAGGAGGATCTTTTCTTTAATCCGTTTGGGGTTTGGCGGTTGAGTGCGTTGTAGGGGAGAGTAGAATCGGATTAGGAACCGGATTGCGGAGTTGTGCGCCAGATGGTGAACATTTGTTTGATTTCTGGTAAAATAAGCTTGAGGTTAGGAGTATGGAATGCTTAAACTTGAGTTTATTTTCGGAGTGTGACGATGATTGGTCGGTGGCGGCGGGTGAGCGGATCGATGATGTGGCTTTGGCGGCGAAGGCATGTGAGGCTGTTCCTGGGTTAGGGTATTTTCCCGATTACATAGACAGGGATGAAGAACAGGCTTTTCTGCGTGCCGTCGATGCAGCTCCGTGGTCTTCTGAGTGGCAGAGACGTACGCAGCATTACGGGCGCAGTTATCTGGAAAGTCAGCGTAAAAAGTATGCGGCGGCCGACGAGGGAGAGGATGGCAGCACTCCCCTTCCAGAGTGGATATGGGGAGTTCGGGACCGACTGGTTGCCGATAACGTGTTTGGACGTCCGGCGAATCAGATGGGGATTAACGAGTATCTGCCTGGTCAGGGCATTGCGGGGCATGTGGACTACCACGGAGGCGAGGTGGTATCCATTACGCTAGGAACGGGATGCGTGATGGATTTTCACAAAACTGACGGTTCGGCTGTGGCTTCCATGTGGCTAGCTCCGCGCAGTATGGTGGCTCTTAAGGCGGAGGCGCGCAGTTTGTGGACACATGGGATTAGGTCAAGAAAGACCGATGTTGTGGATGGGGTGTCGGTTGCGCGGGGGCGTCGGGTTTCGGTGACGTTGCGGTGTATTTTGTATCCTGCCTCCTCGCCCCCATTCTGATGGTGGGAGAGGAGGCAGGAGGGCCGCTTCGCGGCTTAGGACAATTCAGAGGCGTTATGTGCCGGTTAGCCGCACGGGTGGGAAGTGTTTTGGACAGAATTTGTAGCCGATAGGATACACGGTACCGCAGACTGGGCATGTTGGTCCGATATGGATGTTGCAGGTTAATTTTGGCACACGGTCGGCCTTGAAGTACTCTGTCTTTGGATGCGGGCAGTATTTTGTCGGCAGGACACTGGTTAAGGAGCATACAACCACCGACACAAGAGCTGGGAGCGGCGCAGGGGCTACCGGGTTTACCACTTCCAGAGGGGTATTGGCGGGTGGAGCCGGCGACGGGGTTGGCGCTGGGGTTGATGATGTGCCTGTAAAGTGGTGGTAGGCAAATCCCAGGGCAGCCGCAACGGGCACGCCGATTCCTACGGCGAGCAGGGTTCTGCGTGTCATAGGCGATGAGCCTGACGCCTCTCCGGAAGTCGCGCCGGGCGGCGGCATGTTGGGCGGAGGCATATTCGAGGGCGGGCCGCCGGCAGGCGGGAAGTTTGAGGGCGGGAAGCCGCCGAAGGAGCCGGCTGCGGGGGACTCCAGCTGAGTCATGGGGATATCGGATTGCATCGCGTTAAGCGGAGAATCGGTGACTCGTGCTGTTACGTGCAAGGCTCCATCGTTTCCGCCGAATTTACCGGGGTTGCCGGCTTCAGGGATAACGAGTTGAGAGCCGTCCAGAGTGTTGGGAGGAAAGTCGATGGACAGGGGCAGTTCCCGAACGCGCAGCCATTTCGAACCGCCGGTCAGTGCTTCGGCGGAGGTCAGGATCAGGTCCATATAGATGTCTTCGCCATCCTGGGCCGGGAGCGCGGTGATTTCCAGCGTTACGACCAGATCCGTGGGCGGACCGCCTGGAGTATTGGGCGGCCCCTCGGAGGGCATCAGGATGGTCTGGCCCTTATAGGCGTAGGACTTGACGGGAATGGAAAGTGTGCGGTCGCCAAGGTCGATGGTATAGGTGCCGCCTCGAAAGGCCTCTTCCGCAGTCAGGATTAAAACTTTACCTGTCTCTTCGTGTTCGGCTTCAATGGGCTGGTCGAGTTCGTCGGAGGGCTTTGTTCTCTTTGCAGCAGCGAGCGACAGGCCTTTGGAAATAGACATTTCCGGCTCGATACTTGCAAGAACTTTTGCCCCAGGCAGGTATTCCGCTATGGTTTCGTGGACGAAGTACCAGTGCGCCCCACCCCCGGTAAGTACGACCTGATCGATCTCTCCTGGTTCGACGCCAAAGTGGTGCAATCCCCGTTCGAGGACGCTGTGGAAGCGCTCCACAAGGTCTCCCGCGGCACGCATAAATACACTGCGCTTAAGGGTAACGGGGGCATACTCGAAAAGACCGCTTTCCTTTGGCACTGGGAAGGAGACGGTGACTTCGGGATCGGCTGCGGGCGATGCAAATCCGGGCAGGTTCGGCTTCATCTGCGCATCCTGTTCGATGCGCGCACTGAAGGCCTCTTTCCAGACTTTTGCCTGCTGCTTCCATTGGGTTAGCAAACCGCCATCCAAGGTAATGCCAATTTCTCCGGCCGCGTGGTGAGCAAGCACCAGATCGAAATCCGTGCCGCCGTAGCGCTCGCCGTAGGGCTTTACCTCGCCTACTTCAAGGTTGCCATTCTTCATGCCAACCTGCGCGAGCACGAGGTCTGTTGTGCCGCCGCCGAAGTCTACGACGAGGGTCCAGCCCTGCCGTTCCCAGGAATCCGGTTTGAGCATATCTCGGAGGCCGTAGTAGCGCAGCGCTCCGGTGGGTTCGTGAACCAGGCTGACTCCGGCCTGTGGGAATGCCTGCTGAAGCATATCCTCGTAGGCAACGAGGGTGTCCTGCTGCCAGTGGACGGGAACACCGGCGGCAATCAGCCATCCGGACGCTTTGTCGATAGGCTCGTCGAACTGCGTTTCCAGGCGGTGAGAGATTTGAGTGAGCAGAAGGCGCGCGTAGTTAAGGGCCTGATCCTGCGTATATCTAAAGGTGGGCTGCCAGCTTGCACCAATGGCGGATGCCGTTTCCAGCGTTCCTCCGCAGAAGCCGCAGAAGCGCATGGCAACCGACCAGGCCCAGCCTGGGTGCAGACAGTTAGGGTTGGAGCAGAAACGGGCGCGCTCGGGGCGACCCTGCGCACGCAGATCTTCGGAGGATTGGCCGATACAGGGTTTGAACTCGGACACGAATCGATCGGGTATCCCCTGCGGCATATTCAGAAGGGCGGGAAGGCCGAAGGACTGCAAATGCCCCTGGCCATCCATCTCAAGAATGGACGGAAGAGCTCCGTCACGTTCGCTTCCCGGCAGGTGCACCAGAAGGGGTTCGCCGTTAGCCTGGCCGTTTTCCGAGTAGTGCGCGACATGTACTCGCACATTGGTTGTGCCAAGATCGATGCCAACAATATGCCGGGCGGACGATGTATCGAGGGCTGTGGGCATGGTTAAACCTTTAAATTACCCAGGGTAATTTTCTACAACGAGATTGACTTCTCAGCGGTACGATGCGGGTTGGCGATTTCATTCGGTCCCCCCCGCATTACGTATGATCGAAGCAACCTCGTCGTGCTTACTCTGTTCTGCCCTGGACAGCGCCGTCAGGCCGTTGATGTTTTTGATGTTTACCTTGGCGCCGGCGGCAATAAGCGCTCTGGCGATGGCAGGCTCGCCGGCATCCGCGGCGATCATTAGGGCTGTGTTTTCCCAATTGTCCTTGGCATCCACACTCGCTCCATGGCTGATCAGCAGGTTTACGTTATCGTGTTCCTTCGATCGGATGGCCGTCATAAGGGGGGTTGTGCCGTTGATATCGCTGGCGTCTATTCCGCATCCGTGGTCCAGCAAAAGCTTGAGCATATCCGAATTGTCCCTGCGACTGGCGAACATAACAGCGGTCCAGCCGATGTTGTTTCTGGCCTCGGTATAGACATGCGGGATGCTGAGGATGTACTTGGCGACATTCATGCTGCCGTGGTCAGCGGCGTCCATGAGTGATGTGGTACCGTCTCCCGTTATGGAATTGATCGAGGCTCCCTGCTGCAGAAGGTGCTGGAAGACATCGAGCTTATCGTCGGATGCAGCCACGATCAGGTTCTGGCCGAGCTGATCATTGCCAGTCGCAGGGGCAGTCAATGACACAGTAGTATAGGATTGCAGTTGGGTTACGACAGCAGTTTGCCCGGCAGCTTGCGCGATGACGGCGGGAGTAGCACCGTTGGAGTTTTTCAGATCGAGGCTCGCGTGGTATTTATGCAGCAGCGCGATCATATCCAGATTGGGATGACGGGCGGCGAACATAAGCGCTGTCCACGCGTAGTTGTTGGTCTCATCTATCGCGGCATTATTGGACAGAAGGAACGTAGCAACGTCCAGGCTCCCGTGGTCCGCGGCCTCCATCAAGGCCGTGGTCCCGTCGGCGGTATGGGCGTGGATAGACGCACCAGCTGCGAGCAGGTTCTTCAATCCTGGAAGGTCGTTTGTGGTCGCTTTTACCAAAAGATCCTCGTCCTTCTGCTGCTGAGAGAGATTGGACGCGACTGGCGTTTGCTGAATAACCTCATGAGACGGAGAACGATCGGGCCGATGCGTCTCGATCGTCTTGATTCGTTTACGGGGCTTGGAAGCGAAAGACACCAACCTCGTTCCATCGTAAGGACAGACAGTATCCGCGTCGGGGAAAACCCTATGACAAACAGGACAAACTTTGGAGGCGAGCGCTATAGCCGCAATGGAGAAAGTAAGAATCAACAAAAGAGCTGCGGTTAACATTTGACGAAGCAGATGGCGCATAATTAGTAGTAATAATCCTCTGCAGAATACTGTGGCACAAAAACTTCGCAAGTATTGTATCACGAAATGCTTGCTGACTAGACAACCCGGACCATTTGCCGACAAAATAGCACGAAATTAATTAGCACAATCGTTTGTTCACACTAAACTGCAGCAAAATTACAGTAGAATGAATATATATCGCACAGCAGGATATCAAATGCCCTGCAGACACAATGACCCGTATTCTTAGGATATAACCAAAATAGTGTCCGAGCTAAACAAAGTTTGAGTTTTGAGTCATAATCGTTAGGAAGGAATTAAGTATGGATACAGTCATGGACTCAAACGAGATTATTGAAGACCTGAAAAGGGGTAATGGCCGGTTTCTGGACGGAAATTCGATCCATTCCACCGAGTCGTCCCTGCGGAAGTTAAAGGAATTTGCAGCAAACGGGCAAGTCCCGAAGGCCATTGTTTTGTGCTGTTCGGATTCTCGCGCGCCTGTCGAGATGATTTTCGATCAGGATCTGGGTGACCTGTTCGTAATCCGCGTTGCGGGCAACATCATTGCCCCTTCGCTGGTTGGAAGTGTCGAATACGCGGTCAGTACTTTTGGGACGAACCTCGTTCTGGTGATGGGGCATACGCAATGCGGAGCCGTCACAGCGACGCTCGATCACATCTTGCATGCACACGCTATCTCCTCTGAAAACATACATGATATCGTCAGCCGCATCAAACCCCATATCTTCTCCATCTCCCAGATTCGAGACATGCCGTACGATGAAAAGCTGGCGCTTGCTGTCGAAGCGAATGTGGTTGCCTCTGTTGGCCAGTTGTCGACGTCGAGCCGTTTGATTGAAAGCCTCGTTCAGCAGGAAAAGATAAAAATCATCGGCGCTGTGCTGAATCTCTCCACGGGACGTGTCGAGTTTCTTGATCTGTAGAGTCAAAAATAATACCAAAATTGACATAATATGGCGGATCATCTATCGTATAAATGCGAACGGAAACTAGCTATGGGCCTCACACGAAAAGAAATTGAGAGTATCGAAGCTAAGGGCTTCAAAGTCACCACGGTAAAGGACTTTCTCGATCTTACGCCCGAAGACGAACTAATAATAGAGATGCGCCTGGCGTTATCTAATCTGCTGCATCAGCGTCGCAAGATGTTGGCACTTTCTCAAACAGCTCTTGCACATCGTATAGGCTCTAGCCAATCTCGTATGGCAAGGATTGAAAAGAACGACCCCTCTGTCTCGACCGATCTTCTCTTAAAGGCAGTTGCCGCAACGGGAGCTACAATTGAAGATGTTGCAGAGGCCATCAGGCCCACTGTTGCTGGAGTCTCGGATAGCCGGAGTGCATTTACAAGGGTATAGCTTACGAAGAAAGGTTAACACGGGCAGTCGAGGCAAACGTCATCGCCTCAAGAGGACAAAAATTTTGACCATTCGAAACAAAGGTGTTATGCGCTGTCTGCTGGTTGTTCTTCTATGCACCATCGTCGGACTTGGGACGTTTGGATGCGGCGGCGGGGCGGCGCAAGTGCCCACTGGGCCTTCTCCATTTGCAGGACGATATGTCGGTGGCTTTACCAATAGCGGCGGCAATACCGGTGAACTCTATCTGGACATCACGACGGGGGGAATAATCACTGCTACCGGCATCAATGTATCCGCAGGCAGCGTCACAATTCTTACCGGAAGCATGGGGAACAATGGTCTCACCGGGTTGACGCCCACTGGTGGAGGGACATCCATAACCGGGACGCTGTCTCTAAGCAACACAAACCAGTTGACCGGAACATTAAGTGACCAACTGGGAGATACGGTAACGATTAAGCTAAACACCGTGGTGGGGGGTTCCACGCCGGCCTATGCGGGAGCGATTGCGGGAACGTTCAGCAGTAGCAATGGCGATGTTGGAAACCTGACGCTCCTGGTTGATGGAAACGGCAACGTCACTGGTCTCATCGTGGACACGACCAAAAATAGCACGAATACTCTGAGCGGTATGATTACGAACACTGGAGCCTTGAACGTTACAGAAAGCTCAAGCGGCGGAACGATTACCGGCCCTCTCGTGATTGGCACAGCAAACCAGGTCAATGGAACCCTTAACAGTTCAAAGGGTACAACGATTACCGTAAAGCTCACGCTCTCCTAACTGTTGGCAGTCTCGAAGAAAGATCAATAAAATGGACCCATCAAGCCTCGGATTTATCCACAGATATAAGGCGGCTCCGGAACCGGAGGGTGCGAGAACCCTACTATTGCTGCATGGCACGGGAGGGGATGAGAGCGATCTTTTTGACCTTGGGCGCCTGCTTGCGCCAACGGCCAATTTGCTCGGCGTGCGTGGGAAGGTTCTCGAGCATGGGGCGCCGCGGTTCTTCCGGCGGCTTGCGGAGGGCGTTTTTGATTTTGAGGATTTGAAGCTGCGTACGGATGAGTTGATCGGGTTCATCGAGAAGGCGTCTGCTGCCTATGAGTTCGACAGTAAGACGATCACTGCTGTTGGCTACTCCAACGGGGCGAATATCGCGGGCAGCGTGTTGCTGACGAAGCCTGGAGTTTTGCACTCGGCCATTCTCTTGCGCGCCATGGTGCCATTTGTGCCGGATCCCCTGCCCGATCTGGCGCATACTCCTATCCTGATAACCTCCGGACTTCAGGATCCCATCATCCCAAGCTCTGAGTCGGATAAACTCGTGCAGCTTCTGCGAAGTTCGAATGCCGATGTTACCGTGCAGCACATCCATACCGGACACAACTTGATACAGGAAGATTTAACGGTCGCACATGCGTGGTTGGAACTAAATCACTAATTCGATTGTATTAACACTGGTCATCAACAACACCGCAGTAGATCGTCTGGCGAACCAGATGATTTGTCACGAGCGGATTGAGATGGCTTGCGTATTCTCAAATTCCGACGTCCATCAGGTCCGACCGCATCACGACAATTAAGGAAGACACAATGGCAAACATCATAGACGACGTAAAAGCAGAGTACAACCGGGCCAAAGGCCGCATAACGAACGATCTGACAACGACTCCCGACGATAAAATCAATTGGTCTCCAACCGAAACAGCCCGAACGCCCTTAGAGCTCGTGGCCCATGCAGCCATGGGCACAGAGGGCATCACGGGTATGCTGTCGGGTAAACCATTTCCTTTCGAAAGCATGCAGGCGATGGATGCCGCGTCGCGCAAGGCCGAAAAGGAGTTCACTTCGCGCGAGCAGGCTTTAGGATTTCTTGATAAGGCCAGCAGCGAATTCTTCGCGTGGCTTGATACGCTATCGGCCGAACAGATTGCTTCCACGATAACACTGCCCTTTGGACCAGTCCCCTTGGCGACCGCAATTACGTTCCCCGCTGACCACCTGCGCTGCCATGCCTCCCAGATTGAATACGTTCAAACTACCTACGGCGACTACAGCATGCACATGTAATCGGGGCTTTGATTGGCGAAAGACGGTTCAGGTTTAAGCTGGACCGTCTTTTTTAATGTGTAGCTTCTAGTTGCCGCTCGTCGATGAGAGTTTCATCTATTTCCTGATCGGTGTTAGTAGGATCGTTATGCTCTACGTTACCCACAAACCCGTCATCTTTGGGATCTCGGACGGCGGTTTGCAGGCTGGTGAGAAGTGCTCGGATGTCTTTCACTCCCCCAATGGTAAACCAGACGGCTACCGGGGCGCACTGGATGACTAGCACTCCTATGTAGGCTTTCCAGAAGGTTACCCAGAACTGGTCGGAGATGGCGTTGAAGGCGAAGTGGGCGACGGATACAGCGATGAAGATAACCCAGGAGCCGAAGGTCCAGACGGCGAAGAGGATGGCGAGGAATTTGTCGCCGTTGGAGAACTCTTTGCCCATTCCGAGGAGTTCCTGCCATCTTTGTTTGCTAGTCGATTTGACTTCGTGTTCGTGCGGATCTACGGCGTAGATTCCGCGGTGGAGCATCTTTTCCAGATTGAAGGGGCGCGTTGCGCCTCCCGTACACAGTGATACGATTACGTAAAGTGCGATGGCAATGCCGCTGCTGAAGAGGGACATCCACTGGCCGTTAATCGGGAATGTGCCCATGTGGTGCGATGTCCAGACGCCGGGCAGCACCAGGCCTAGAATGCCGAGCAGGGATCCCGAGATCATGGCGGAATAGCCTCCGGCCGTGGTGCCGAATCTGCTGTACAATCCGCCGATCATAATTGCCCCGGCCCCACCCAGCCAGATCGTTCCTGTGATGGCCTGGAAGAACAGGATCTTATCCGTTTCCACATACAGCAAACTGAAGAAGAAGGCGAAGACGGCGACGAAGAAGATGGAGAAGCGCAGCCATTTTACGTGTTCTTTGGGCTCCAGCGGCTTACCGCGCCAGGGTATGAGGACGTCCTGCACGAAGATAGCTCCCCAGGAGTGCATGTAGGTGTCGTGGCAGGTGATGGACAGGAAAATGACCGCCATGGCCAGCAGGCCTTTGATCCCGACGGGCAGAATATGGGCGAGTGCGATGGGGACGGTCATCTCATTTTGCAGGACTTTGCTGCTTATTTGATGGATGTCAGCGTTAATTCCCGCGGCCTGGGCGGCGTAGTGGGAAGAATGCAGGACGGTGTAGGCGGCGAGCGGCAGGACTATGTTCAACAGGTAGAGCGGAGCGCGCCGCCATCCGGAGATAAGGTTGCCCATCCTCTGTTCGTGCGGCGTTCTGGCGGAGGTCATAAAGCCCTGTGCGCCGAGCCAGGTCTGGTAGCCATAGGTGGAGAGGAAAATTCCGATCAGATAAAAAGAGACGTTGAAGTCCTTAACGCCGCTGGTGTGGAACGGATTAAGCAGGGAAGAGTTGGCGGGCGCAAGGTTTAGTGTGGCTACTTCGGTATGCCAGGGTACCAATACGATGGCGGTAATAGCTATCGCTATGTAGGCGAACAGCGCCACCATTCCCTGTACGCATTCGGTAACCATGACCGAGATCTGTCCTCCAGAGCTGACGAAGAACAGAGCAAGGCCGAGGTCGGCGATCATAAGTGCAGGATAGGTGGCTATGTGAATCCCGGCGAAGCCGAAGTTACTGGGCAGTCCGCAGAAGTAGATCAGAAAGCGGGCGGCAATGGCTGGGAATATCCCGAAATTAATAATTCCCGAAAGCCAGCAAAGCAATCCAGCAAAGATGCGAAAAGGCCGGTTGTAGCGTATTTCCAGGAACTGCGCCACGGTAAGGGCGCGGGTTTCTCTAAGTCTGTAAAAGACCCAGCCGGACATGGAAAAGATAACGCCAAGGGGGGCCGACATGAGGCCCCACCAGAGGGTTGGAAAGCCGGCGGAGGTAAAGGCCTGGAAACCTGCCACCAGGGTAATAACACCGAATCCGCCCATTTCGCCGCTTATGGTAAGCAGGTAGCGTCCGGCTGCACGGTTGGCGGAGAGGAAATCCGCGACGCCGCGCATGAGGGAGCGTGTTTTCCAGCTTACAATGCGTATCAGGATAAGCGAAACGAAGACGATTGTCCAGTCGATCCAGTTCAGATTCATGGTGTTCCAACTCGCTCTGGGCAGGTGATTTAAAGGAGCTGTGCTGCCGGCGCATCCAGGCAGACAACGGAGTTATAGTGCTCGCGTATGAACGATGCGGGCAGTTTGTCGTTGATGGTGCCGGTCATCATGCACCGGACAACGTCGGCTTTTGAAGCGCCGCTCGCCAACATCACCAGTTGACGGGCTTCTAATATCGTCCCGATTCCCATCGTGATGGCCTCAGCCGGGACGGCGTTCAGGCCGCCAAAGCCCGGAGCCGCATCGGCGCGTGTGACTTCATCCAGAGTGACGACTCTCGTTCGGGTGGACAGGGAGCTGCCGGGTTCGTTGAAGCCCATATGGCCCGTTCTGCCAATTCCCAGGAGTTGTAGATCGATGCCGCCTGCCTCTCGAATGGCGTCTTCATAGGCGGCGCAGACGTTGTCCAAATCTGCTATGC
>Ga0302315_10001583_pt1 | contig 22837 bp, 12 predicted proteins | sample III_Palsa_N3_1_FD_200532 | JGI IMG/M metagenome (GOLD analysis project Ga0302315, IMG submission 200532) | Peat permafrost microbial communities from Stordalen Mire near Abisko, Sweden - III_Palsa_N3_1 | ecosystem: Environmental > Terrestrial > Soil > Palsa > Peat permafrost | place: Sweden...
CCGAATTAATACATGAACCGGAACCACGCGCAGGTAATGTCATCTCTTATCCGTCTCTCAGGGCTTATGAAATATCCTACTTCACGCAATCCGGCAAGAAAAGAGAAGAGCAGATTGAACTGGATGATCTGTATCTATCCTTAAGAAATGATCAGTTTCAATTGAGGTCTAAAAAGCATAATAAACTTGTTCTACCAAAGATTTCTAATGCGTATAATTATCGCAGGGGGTCTCCTTTGTTCAACTTTCTGGGTGATATTCAATATCAAAACAAAAAAAGCATTTCGTTTAGTTTTGAACAACTTCTCCCTAACAAATCCTTCTATCCCCGACTGAGTTACAAAAATATTATTTTTTCTCCTGCAACTTGGTCTCTGCATTTTGAAGAGCTAAAAGCGATAAAGGTTTTAACATCTGACGCATTAATTTCGTATTTGCGGACTTTAAGCATTCCGGATATATTTATAATATGTGAAGGTGATAACGAACTATTAATAAATGTAAATCAGAAATGGCTTTTGGACTTGTTCTCCATATTATTCAGAAAAAGAAAAACAGTTGTTCTTAAAGAATTTATTTACGAAAGCGATAATTATCCGGTAATCTTGGACGGAAAACAGGTAAACAACCAATTAATCGCTTTTCTTTTAAATGAGGGCAATGCATTGAAGCCCAAACAACAAAGTAACTTATCTACGGATATTAAAAGAGTATTCAATATAGGTTCAGAATGGCTTTTTTATAAACTTTATTGCGGGATAGTTAGTGCGGAGGATCTACTTGTCAAATCCATTTTGCCCCTGATCAAATTTTTGAAAAAGAATAAGCTGATCAAAAAAGTTTTTTTTATCCGCTATAGCGATCCAGAAACACACATCCGGATCAGGTTTTTAGTTAATGATAAATTCAGACTACACGAGGTAATTTCAGCGGTAAACACGGCAATTGAAAAATATCGGATTTCCAGTGAAATATGGAAAATACAGATAGAAGATTACGTAAGAGAATTAGAACGCTATGGGAGCGTCATAGAGGAATCTGAAGAGGTGTTTTCAATAGACACCATTGCTGTTCTGCAATTATTGAATATCATTGAAATCAGGTCTAATGTGCATCGTCGCATAGCAGTGTGCATAAAATTGGTTACTGAAATGATTTCCGCTTTTGAGATCCCAATGGAAGAGTTGATCAGCCATATAAAAGAGTCAAAAAATAATCTCAAGAAAGATTGTAATATTTCTGTTGATATGCAATATAACATAAATTCTAATTACAGAACGCATCAGCAAGATTACAGTTCACCTAATTCGTTCGCCTCAAAAAAGGTGGAACTTATATTTTCGGCAAGGCGAAAAGCACTAAAAAAAATCCTGGAAAAAATAGAGAAAAAGACTCTTTCTGAAACGCGGGAAACCATTATGTCACTCATGAATAGCTATAACCATATGACTGTAAACCGATTTTTCGCTAATAACCAAAAAGTATATGAGTTGATCGTTTATGATTGTCTGTTCAGGAAATTCACTAAGGAATTGAAGCAGAAATCAAAGATTACCTGAGGCTGTTTTTCTGCATAAATTCAAAAAACTTCTCTTTATAAGTTTCTCCCAGCGGTATGTAATTACTGGAGTTTTCCAGATATATGCGGTTTCCATCTATACTTTTGATCCGGTCTATGGCTACAATATATGAGCGGTGTACTCTCACAAATTGTTCTTCCGGAAATGTTTGCTCAAGGTCTTTCAAATTTAATAACGTAACGATTCTCTCTTTGGAAGTAAAAAAAGAAACATAGTTTTTTAGGCCCTCAACATACAAAATATCCGAAAAATTAATCTTAACTGTCTTGTTTTTTGTGTCAACCTTAACGAATATATATGATTTTTTACCGGATTGTTTATCAGGTTTAGCTCCCAGAAGATTTTGTACTTTTTGTATCGCTTTAACAAAGCGTTCAAAAGAAATGGGCTTTAATAAATAGTCTATCGCTTCATATTCAAAGCCTTTAACAGCATATTCCGAATAAGCTGTTGTGAAAATAATTTGTGGATTACTCGCCGGACTTTTCAAAATCTGGATCAAATCGAGGCCGGTAATTTTCGGCATATTAATATCCAGAAATATGAGATCAGGACTATCGTTCCGTAGCCTTTCAATATTCTCTAATATATTAGTAGTAGACCACAACAGTTTTACATCTGGTAAATCCACAATATATGCAGTTAATATATTAACCGCATGTTGCTCATCGTCAACGATCACACATGTTATCATTAATAAAAATTAAGCATTAAATCACATTTATATACACTTTCACTTTTGGTTATTAAAAAGAAATAATTGTCCTGATAAGCCAACTTTAACCTGTTTTCAAGATTCTTTATCCCGATACCATGACCATTCTCGACTTTATGATTTGATATTTTATTTTGGATCTGCATATTAACCTTATCTTCAAAAATGTCTATTACGATGCTTAACGGATTTTTAGCATCTTCTAAATCGCCGTATTTAAAAGCATTCTCGACTAATGTCATCATTAGGAATGAAATTATTTTTTGATGTTCTGGCTGACCGTTAATGATGAAATTAATTTGAAGTTTACTGTCAAATCTTAACTGATTAAGCTTTATAAAATCTTCGATAACCTCAATTTCTGTTATTAAATCTGCCCAAACGGATTTATTATCGCTGTTCATTGCGTAGCGCATAATATTTGATAACATCAAAATCGATTTGGCTAAAGGCTTTGATAAAGGATAAATACTAGCGTAAAAGAAATTAATGGTATTGAATAAAAAGTGCGGATTTATTTGAGATTTAAAAAAAGCTAGTTGAGAAATTACAATTTCTTGTTGTAATTCTGCTTCATGTAATTGTTGAAGAAATTTTTCTTTTTCTAAGAGCCTAAGTTTTTTTTCTGCTGAAATTGATTTTAACGCGAGCCAAAATCCAGCGCCCAATCCGATAAACCAAGTTGCCCTCCATATATGTTGTGCCAAAAATTCCTTTTGCACTAACAGGGATAGGAGGAGATGATAACTCCGCCCTCCCCCGGAAAAAATGTAGGTACTTATCACCGCACTTGCTAAAAGGTACAAACATATGGTGAAGCATAGTTCAAACATTATAACGTAAAGTTGTTTTCGTATATATAATCTAGGTAATATTAAATACGAGGTAGAGTAGAATAAAATTGCATTAAGCAAGAAGCCCCAAATCACCTCATTCCATTTTATGGATGAAGGGAAAAGAACCAAAATAATCGAAAGTTCATAAAATATATAGGTCACCCATACCAGCAGATGCTTTAAAATATCGCCTGACTTCCATTTAATTTTTAATACCATTAGTACTTTCAGATAAGGGTTTAGTCCTGCTCAAAGGCCGGATTCGTGTATCATTTTTTACATCAGTAAGTTATCAAATTATCTTAACAAGTAAAATAAATATAATGAAACCTAAATCTCTTCAATTTAAAATTAAAAAAAATAAGATTGTGCGCCTTTCCGGAAATAATGCAAACATCTCATTTGGTGAAATAGATATTACGACTGTAGTAAACACGATATTAACGACCTCAATATTAACGCTTACTCATAACAATTGAGTAAGCGGAAAGGATATCTTATAGCACAAATAGTGAATTTTAATAAGGTCCTGGCATTCTATTTTTTATAAAATAATTCCTTGCAAAGAATCAATCATGTCTCACTTTCAAAAGTCATCATCAGTTTAATATTCATCTTTTTTAATAAAAATGCAATGGCACAAAACATAGCAATTTCAGGAAAGGTGACCAATATCAGCGACCAGCCGATCAGCGGTGTCAATGTTATTTTATACAATCAGGATGCCAAACTGGTTACTTATGCTATCACTGATATTGCGGGCAGTTATCATCTGAAGTTTAAAAAAGAAGATGCTTTTAAACTGGAATTATCTCACATCGGTTACAAAATGCAGGACACCTTGCTGGGTTACTACTTATCAGCGAACGAAAATCACCTTGCAATCAAGCTTCAGGACGAAATAAAAGAATTAAAAGAAGTCATAATTTCCCCTCCCGACATTGAACCTGATTCTGTTAAATTTAACCTCCAAAAACTTAACTTACAAGAGAATACCAGTTTAAAGGACATATTAAAAAAGATACCAAACTTTCAAATTGACGATAACGGTTCTATCATTTATAAAGGAAAAAGTATTGATAAGATAATGATAAACGGCAAAGAGACTTTTGTTTTCCAAAACAGTATCGCATTGCAAAATATTGAAAAAAAAATGATCAAAAAGCTCAGTGTTGTGAATAATCATCTTGATAATTTTTCCATCGATTTCGACAACAGAAAAGAAACAGTACTCGCAATAGAAGCAGAGAATGAATACCTAAATGTCGTAACAGGTAATTTAACTACTGGATACGGATTTAAAGATAAATATGATTTTCAAGCAAATGCATTTTTCTTTTCTAATCAATTGAATGCATTTTTCAGCAACAGTGCGAATAACATTGGTGCTAAATATTTTAAATTACGAGAACTACAGGAATTGTTCAGCAATGAACAGCCTTTATCTCAATATCAGCAAAATATCTTGAGTGATATTTTTAATCAGAACAGCAATAAGTATAAGGATGTTTCAAATAATTCAAACTTGACCATTAGAAAGGAAACGGAACGGTACAGGGCAAATGGATTCTTATATTACTTAACCTCGAATTCGATTTCCAATTATATCATAAGTAATAGGACTGATAACAACACTCTCCTGTATAACAGCAATCAACAATCATTGACTAATGATCATTCTATTTTGTCAACAATCAATATTGATACGAAGCTTGCTGATAACCAAATCCTCAGCTATAATTTTAGCGCTAATCACCTGATTAATACAAATGAGGGAAATTTGCGAAATGAAGTATTTGCCGATTCTTCTGACAACTCAAAAGTTCGCAACTTATTAACTTACTCCGCCCAACACAGTAATTCGCTATATAATAAACTATCTTATCACAATAAAATAACTAAAAAAATTATAATTTCTTTAACCGCCTACAATTATGTCGAAAATACCTCGCTCATAGGCAGTCTTGGAGATAGTTCGCTACGCAACCGTTTTTATAATCAAAATATAGCTTACAATAAAACTGTTACGGGGGCATCCGCCACTCTACAATACAAACACAATGGTGCATTCATACCGTCAATTAATTTTGAGGACAATAGCACAAACGAAGATATCGTGGATACTTATGATGGCAAATCAAATTTATCCCGATTAATTTCAAAATTTCAAACAAGTTTTTTGGTCTCGGGCCAACCAAGTGAAGAGCTTTATTATAGTGCTAATACTAATTGGAATCATTTCGAAACTAAACTCAATAGCATTGGCGAAAGGAAAAACCTTATCCTTTATAACCTCTATTCCAGATATGAAAAAAGGTTAACGATATTAAGCATAAAAGTTACAAAAAATCTTCAGTTTAACCCATTAGAGAGTGGGATACAGGTTTTGAATTCGGATAACAATATTGTTTCCGGAAATCTTGTTTACCCATTTAAGTATTATGTATCCAATGTATATTATGCTTCTTACAACTATAATAATACATTTCAGGGAAAGGCTTTTGGATTATCATTATCATATAAAACATATGCAGATCAATTAAGAAGTAGTTTGACCTCAATTGACTCGAACGGATTCAGTAGAACTCAGCTTTTTATTATACCATTCGGTCATTTATGGGAGGTAAATTCTAATGCTTCAAGAATGTTTTTTAAATATGATAAATATCCTACAAAAATCACGGGACTTTTAGGGTATACCAATAATAATTACCCTTCTTACTATTACGGAATTTTGCAGAATGTAATTTCTAACCGCATAAATTCTTCTATTGAATTAGAAACGATTAGCAAAAAGCTAATAAACTTTGAAGTGACGTTTAGTTACAGCCCCACCAGTTATAATGTAGCCGACTTTAATTACAATTCGGTATTTATTAAAAGCAAGACAAGCGTTTTATTTACTAATAAATCTTGGGACGGTTCTATTACATTTCTTCATGATCAGGATAATATTATCAATAGAACCTATTTTCGAAATAACTTTAATCTTAAAATTTCCTATAATCTAAAAAGAACTTCCTACACTATTGAAGGGCAAAATGCAGATGATTTAATAAACCTGTTCAACAATAAAAGCTATAATACCAGATTTTCAGTTGAACAGGGATTCAATAGCATCATTACCACCGACAAGGCTATAAGTTTTCTGCTTTTTAAAATCAAGCATTCGTTTTAACCTAATTATATCATGAAAATAACCAACAAGCTAATTTTATTTACTGGCATATTATTATGTAGTCAAAGTCACATCCTTGCACAAGAAAGCCAATCGAAAATTCTTAAGATCTCTTACACGACGATTCCCACTTCTGAGAAAATGGTTGAATTACTTAAACATCAAATAAAAGATCCAACAACTTATAATAGCTATTTACAATTGATGTCTGAATTTAAAATTTTCTATTCACTTTATATCAATACAACTTCAAATAAGTCAGTATATAAACTGGACTCCATAAAACAGGTAGAACATGTAAAAATACCAGGGTATATAAAGAGTGTAATTAAAGACGATAACGACGTTTTTTTTGGGGAAGAACAATTTTTAAATTCAAATTACACCTTCCAGGGTAATATAACCGAGTTAAAATGGTCAATCGGTATCGAAGAAAAAACTATTAACGGCTATAGTTGTAAGAAAGCAACTTTAATTAATTCACCTGATGTATCGGTTTGGTTTACCAGTTCCATACCTGTAAGTATTGGCCCTGAGATATATAACGGGTTACCGGGTCTTGTCATCCAAGTGGATAGCTATTTCGCAAACAGCACAGCAACAAAGATTGCATATGACGTTACGTATGCGGATTTTGACCTCCTTATGAATGATGAACTTAAAATTTTTAAAGACAAAAAGAATTTAAAAATCAGCGAAGTAATACTTTCTAAGCAAAATTTCACACAATTAATGGAAAAGCAAATGCAACAAAGTGACGACCAATAAACAGCCAGTACAGGTTTTACGACACAGTTGTTTTGTTTCATAAGAAAAATATTTCTGGCCGGAGTTGAGGGTAATTGTTCCTGAATTGACCCAAAGAAAATCAATTGGACGCTGACTGCACGTTATGCAGCATTGGTATCGATCCTACCGATAATTAAATAGATCGCGCTGAAAAGAATCCATGGCGTAAGACAGGATTCATAACTTTCAAATTCATAAATATGAAAACTAAATTATTCAAACCATTTTTCGCACTTTCTTGTGCCCTTGTAATGTTAGCTACAGTTTTTACTAGTGCTAGTGCAAACGTTAAATCAATTTCAGCTACTAAAATTGATTTTACTTCAACAAAAGCATTAAATGCAGCTGTTGCCAACGGCCAGGCTGCTACTTCCGGGTGGTATATTGTATATGACTCTAATGGTTGGGCACTTGTTGGTAAGACACAATAATAACGTTATTAACAACAAAAGAACAAGGGCGCATAAATGCTCCCTTGTTCAATTTTATGAAAAAGACCAAATTTATTTTATTGTCAATATTATGTTTACACATGATTTGCGCTATTATGGTAAATATTGCGGGGCTTAATTTTGAAAAAATCAAAAATTACAAAGAAAAAATTAACCCTTTAGGAAAACTAATAACATCGTTAGCAGGAGGGATTAAAGTTTCACAAACAATGAATCATATAATGGCTTTTTATTCCGTTTATAGTGGCACAAACAAAGGAGATGAATTTTACTCCCCAAATGTGCCTTCATCTATTATTGATTTTTCATATATCGCAAATGGAAAACCTATTAATATTCCACTATTTTCTAGCGAAGCCAAAATTAAATTCGTGACAGCGACACTTTATTTAGAGAGTTATTTTCGTAAGACGGCGTTAAGAAACCAAATACTTAAGTCGATTTCCTTGAGAATATTTTCTATAGACTCAACTATTCAAAAGTTGGATATAAACATCTCTATAAATGAAGTAAAACCATTAGCTTCCTATCAAGATCAAAAACAAATAATAAATCGCTTATTTATTCCCGGATTTGTCATAACACGAAGACACTAAATTTATGATTGATTTTCTTAATAATTTTCTGTTCCAATACAATAATCACATTAAAAGGGAAATTGCTTCGAAGGCAATATGTCTATGCGTGATAATTCATATAAGTGTTTTAATTCCAGATATTTATAACTTATTAAGCAGTCATGGACTAATAGATGCGGGTATTCAAAACTCATTTATATTTTCGACCGATCCTCGTTTATCTTGGATCGTTGGACCACTAATGAAATTGGGGGTCAGTGAAAGTGTGTCAATATTGGCAATTGTGTGTGTGTATATGTTGAGTTTGTTGTGTGTGATATTTGGTTATGCACGACTAATATGTTCATTTTTTGCACTATTTCTCCATGTGATGATTTTAGATTCAACGTATCTATATGGTTATGGTGCAGATTATATAGAAACATTTCTTTTATTTATAAATCTATTTCTAAATATTGACGCTATCGTTAACGTTGGTAAAGGTAATATTATCAATTCATTTGCCTTTCGACTTTTACAAATCCAATTATTTATCATTTATTTTTTTTCGGGCTTTGGCAAAGCAATGGGTACAGACTGGTGGAATGGGAATGCCATATGGTTTATGATGAATACTTACGGTAATCTATATTTAAAAGATATTTCAGTGATATTAAGTTCCTATCCCTTTTTTTTTAAGATTTCGGGGTGGTTAATTATGATTATGGAGCTGCTTTATCCTATTTTAATTATGTTTAAAAAGACCAGAAAGACAGCATTTTTTTTTATGGTAGCCATGCATCTGGCAATCGCATTTATTATGAAGCTTTATTTCTTTGGAGCTATAATGATTGTTTTTAATATTATTGCTTTTGGCGAGATATTTAAGATAAACAAAAAAGTGATCGAGTTTGCGATTTGGTTTGATGAGAAAATATTAAGTAAACCAAAATTTGAAGTAAACGTTAAAACACAAAATCAATGAAAATTAATCTAAACGCTATATCGCATTCTTATGACAACAATAAGAATTGTTTAACTAATATAACCTTACAACTAAATAAGGGAATAACCGGATTGTTAGGTGTAAATGGGGCTGGGAAATCAAGTTTGCTTAATATTCTTGCAACGGTAATTAAACCTAAGAGAGGCCAATATACCGCCGATGGGCTGGATGCATTATTAACGCCATTTGAGATCAGGAATCACTTAGGGTATTTACCACAAAATATGGGGTATATTCCCGAACTTTCGGTTTTTGAATTTCTTAAATATATGAGCTTACTTAAAGGGTGCAATCCAAAGCAGATGAAGGAAAATATAAATTTTCATCTGGAAAACGTCAATTTATTGGGCGCAAAGGACCGTAAACTAAAAAGCCTTTCCGGAGGTATGAAACAACGTGTCGGGATTGCACAGGCTCTGATTAATCAACCTAGGTTATTGATACTGGATGAACCTGTCGTTGGCCTTGATCCAAATGAACGAAACACTTTCAATCAGCTGTTATCAAAGTTGGCCAAGGATACAACGATTATATTATCGTCTCATATAATTGATGACATCGAAAACATCTGCGAAAACGTAATTTTATTAGAAGCTGGGGTAATTAAATATACAGGTTCAGTTTTAGAATTGATTAAAAGTGTAAACGGACTTGTATATGAAGCTTTGGTTTCGCGTGAGTCCTTTGATGAATTAAATAACAATTATCTGATTACAAGGGTAAAACCGGTGCAAGATAGGTTGCTGGTGCGCTACATTTCTAACCGTCCGGAAAATGGGGCGGTATCTTCTCCTTGTTTAGAAGACGCCTTTATTTATAAAACAAAAAATATCACTGCTCATGTGGAATAATCTTTTCGCTCTTTCCAAAATTAATTATCTCACACTGATTAATAAAAAGGGTTTTATTGTAGCAATTCTATTGCTAATTATTGTAGGGTTATTTATAATACCAAGAAACAATGCTAATTATGTTACCTTTTATATCGGCGGCTATACCGGGTACCCTAACTCCTTTTGGGTAGGTAATCTGGGAGCAATACTAAGTAATTTTGTCATTTCACTAATTGCATTTTTCTTTTTGGAAGGGGCATATGCTGAGGAAAAACATAATGGAGTTGGCCTTTTAATCAACGGAACGGCATGCACTAACTTTCAATTACTTCTCTTTAAATGGCTTTCTTACATATACCTGGTATTTACACTTCTTGGAATCATTGCAATTACCTTATTTTTCATAAACATTAAGAGTGCCGAATTGGTGGGTTTCGTAAAACCATTTTTGATATATAGCATTCCTTATCTTGTTTTACTATCGTTTTTTGTTCTTTTCCTCGATTATATCGTCAATTCGAGGGGGGTAAAAATCACAGTATTTTTACTGGTAATTTTATTTGCATTTAGTCCTCTTGCTGGGAAATATTTTGACTTTTTGGGTGCTAACAATTTTGTAGATCATGTGAAGTATTATATTATCGAAACAAGAGAGAAAAACTTGACTTATGGAATTGGATATATAAAAAGTATAAATATAACTTATAAAAATGTCCCGGAATTGACGTGGGATATGAACATTTTAGGATACAAACTATTTTTAATTGGTTTGGCAACTTTAATACTATATCTCTCAACATTTGTTTTTAAGAGATACGCCTCAACTTCCACTGCCAACCATGAAATTTCTGTCAAGGATCTGAATGAGATTCCAATATCCATAGATTTTAGTAAACGCGATTTCCGACAAGCCGTCTTTTCACCAGTCGGGAAGTCTGTCAGGTATTTAATCTCAGCTGAATGTGCTGTTTTTAGAAGTTCCTTTAGCAGAAATTGGATAGCTGCATTTCTGTTAATTTACATTTTAAGCTTTACATTAGGTTTTAAAACCGCTTCCAATTTTATTGTTCCGTTATTATTCATTATATCTTTCCCGATATTTGAAAATTATATTAATTTAAATAATAACTCAAATCTTGACAGATTTTTTATAACTTCTATTTATAACGACATTGAGCGTCAATTGGCTCAAATCTGCATTCTAATAGTTTATTTTATTATTTGCATGCTACCAGTTTTAATATATAGAGAATTAGCGCAAAATCTAATATCCATATTTGAAATTTCAATTTTAAGCCTTGTGGCAATCCTGACTAGCAAATATTTAAGAAGTATTAAGCCGTTTGAGATTATTTACATCATTATTTTTGGCAGTTATCTTGCAGGAGCTCCTATATTCAAATTCTTTTGATTATTAAAATAACACCTATTAATAACATATCGTTTTTTAACTCATGGCCATGCGTGAGCGTTACACGTCTTGGTAATAGCATTGAATAAAATTTTGGCTTTTATCCGATTCGATTGCGGACTGTCTTTGATGCGGGTGTAATGGCATAACAGAGTAGATCGCCAACTTAAAAGACAACGCTAGAGTCATCATACGGCAGGCGCATGCATTAAGGATTTGCGACGAATTTAATCATGCAATAACCGTTAAAACCTACAGTGTCGAATCTATCCGGCATCGCATTCATTTAGCTAACAAGAAGGCGATCTGTTACAACAGACGACTTGTTGGAAAATATTTTTAGTAAATTCTGTATCGGGAAATAGCCAATGTAATCAATTTATAATCAATTAGTTGTGATTTTTTTCGAAAAGTAAAAATCCTGTTTTGTTTTTCTTAATCATCATATATTCAAATAATTACAAATAAGATCAATTGGTATTTTTTCATGTTTTGTTACTTATAGCATGTTATTTTGGTACTTATTTGTTACTCAAAACCCCGTTATCCTCTCGTTTTTAATCCCAGTAAAATCATTGTGTAACTATTGATGCCTATTTGATACTAAACAGTACAAAACACCACTAAAAGTAGGGGAAATAACAAAGGGTGTCCAACAAATAATTCCTATGTTAAATGTTCAATTCTGATTAGATTTTGAAAATTCAACATATATGAGTTCAAACTTCACGATTCAAAGAAAATGTGTGCATTGTAAAAAAACATTCGATGCCAAAATTTGGCGTTGTCCCGTTGGAATACTGCAATAACTAATGGAATCTTGAAAAAAATAGTTTTGGTGTATTCAGTTTTATTGATGTGGTAAATTATCCTCCCGACCCGGCGTTCTTGTTTGACCAAAAAATGGGATGTCCACACTCAAATACTTTCAAAATAAAGATCATGGAAATTATTTCACTTGTATGCAAGTCTTTGTGCAATTCACAAAATAGCATAAACTTATCATACTACAGACTTATCTAGGTAAGAGTATATGAGAAAACGCGTATCTTCTTATGGGATTATTTAAACATTTTGACAGAAAAGCACGAAATAGTTGACTGCTTTTATTGATCCAGATTATCGCTCTATATAAGGGACATGTAATCGTATGGTAATATTCCGAAATATAGAATTTTATAGTCACACGTAAATAGCTCATTAGTAAATTTAGAAGATATAAGTTTCAACAGCATAATGATTATGAAATAGATATAAAAGTAATTAAATTGCATGTGTTTTTGAATTAGTATTAATAATGCCGGGAATGAAACAGGTAACAATTCGCCTGGTAGCCTTGACTGTTTCTGCTAATTTTAAATTCAACCTTTAAGCACAATAGAACTTGTACCGCCGAGACCTATTCACAATTATGAATAAAATTTTACTGTCGTTTTTCCTTTTAGCTATTTTATTTAGCGGAACCGTACATGCACAAAGCCCCAATATATCCTATCAAAGCCCGCAAACGCTATATATAGGGAAGCCTGCTACATCCATAACGGTTAAAAACACAGGAGGGGCAGTTCCTAACAATCTTTATCCGCAGGATAATTATATTATTTCCAATATCAGTTTGTTCTCCGCCAGCGACTTCGTGATGAGCTCTACAGGAGATTTTTTTGTTATCATGAACTCAGAGATAGTTGTTTATCACCGCGATGGTACCTCGTCTGTATTTGCCGGCAACCCCCAGTGGGGGACGATTGACGGAACCGGGACAGCTGCAGGTTTTCAGGAGATGAATGGTATAGCCAAGGACGCCTCTGATAATTTGTACGTAACCGAACAAGATCCGTATGATGGCGCAAATAGCAAAATTAGAAAAATTACTCCAGCAGGGGTTGTCACCACCTACGCAACAGGCCTTACTGCTCCCTATAAAATAACAGTAGCGAGCAGCGGTATCATATACATTACAACCTATCAGGGAGAAATTTTACAAATTCAAAAGGATGGAACTTCATCATTATTAGCAGGGCAAAATGGAAGCGGGAGTGCCGATGGGGTTGGTGCAAATGCATCTTTTGCTACCCCAAGTGCGCTCGTAACAGACCAAGCCGGAAATATTTATGTAGACGATTCCAATAACAGCCGCATTAGGAAAATTACACCTAACGGAACTGTAACCACATTTGCCGGCTCATCTTACGGAAGCGCAGATGGTATCGGTACTGCAGCGCAATTTTACAATCCGACCGATATTGCGTTGGATTCCAAACAGAACCTGGTAGTGGCAGATGGAAATGGTTTGGTTAGAAAGATCACACCTTCGGGAATGGTCACAACCATTGCCCAGACACCATATTATGATGATAAAAACAATTCAATATTCCCAACTTATCCTACTGTTTTTATACTTGACCCAAACGATAGTATCATATCTTATTCACAAAATGGTTTTTATAAATTAACAACAACGGGATTCAGTATAACACCAACTTTACCTGCCGGATTAACGTTTGGAACAGATGGCAGTATAAGTGGAACACCGACAGTACTTTCAACTGAACAATCGTATACAATCAAAGCCCAAAATTCAAGTGGAATAAGCAGCACAACTATCAGCCTAACGGTTGCAATTCCCCCTGATCCCCCAGTTATTGACTCGATTGCACCAATTGCCGCGCCCACTAACGGTTTAGTTACTATCTACGGCAAATATTTTACCGGAACCACAGCGGTAACTATCGGAGGACAACCCGTTTCAAGTTATTCAATTTTGTCAGCCACCAGTATTACAGCATATGTTGGGGCTGGTGCAAGCTCGGGCGATGTTTCAGTCACCAACTTGCACGGTACTGCAAAGTTATCTGGGTTTATGTTTATACCACCACCCGTAATATCTTCATTTTCGCCCACCTCAGGCGGAACGGGCTCTGTAATCAGCATTACAGGTACCGGGTTTACCGGTGTTAGTCAAGTTTTAATTGGTGGTTATGCATCATTCAAAGTTATTTCGTCCACCCAAATTCAGGCAACTGTAGGTTATGGTGCTTCCGGTAGTATCACAGTTTCTTCGCCAAATGGAAGCGCGAATATTCCAGGTTTTATTTATTTGAACCCGCCAGTTGTTTCCTCTATATCGCCGGGCAGCGGTGGTACGGGGACAATAGTAACCATAAATGGCAATAATTTTAGTAATGCTACTGCCGTGAATTTTGGAACAACTCCCGCCAGTTCATTTACTGTAGTTTCATCATCGCAAATCACAGCAACGGTGGCAGCCGGATCTTCGAATGGTATAACCATAACTACGCCAGGCGGGTCGGTTACTTATAGCTACTTCTCCTACATTCCACCGCCGGTGATTTCCCAAGTGAGCCCGTTGACCGGAGGAAGCGGATCAACAATTTACATCACGGGGTCTAATCTTTCCGGAGCTACGGTTACCATAGGCGGTGTGCCTGCTACGGCAGTGTCTTCTTATTCGTCTTCACAAATAGGTGTCACAGTGGGTAGCGGTGCTTCCGGCAATATTGTGCTAACCACCACCTCCGGGACTACTACATATCCTGGCTTTGTATGGGTACCAGCTCCGGTTATTACTTCGTTCTCTCCGCAAATGGGCGAATTAGGTGACAAAATAACAATTACCGGAACAAATTTTGCAGGTGCAACTTCGGTTATTTTTGGTGGGATATCAGCTACCTCTTTTACTATTTTATCACCAACATCTATAGAAGCAACAGTTGGCCAGGGTGCAAGCGGCGCGGTAACAGTATCTTCAGCAGGGGGGCAAACAAGTTTGAATGGTTTCGTTGATTTGGGGCCATCAATTACTTCCTTTTCGCCCACCCAGGCAGGAAAAGGTGCTATAGTAACCATTACCGGAACTAATTTTACTGGCGTTACTGCTGTTGCTTTTGGAGGCGTGCCTGCCACTTCTTTTACAATTAATTCGTCAACGCAAATCACAGCTGTGGTAGGGGCAGGTAAATCCGGTAGCGTAACAGTAACAAGCCCGAAGGGTATTGGGATGCTGGCTGGTTTTACTCATCCGGGGCCATCAATAACATATTTTAATCCTGGTTATGCTGGGCCCTTGTCAAATTCAACAATAACTATTAGCGGTACTAATTTTACAGGTGCAACTTCAGTTGCTTTTGGAGGGGTTCCAGCCGCATCCTTTTCTGTTTTATCATCAAGCTTTATAACAGCTGTACCTGCTGCAAATTCCTCATCCGGAGATGTGACTGTGACCACTCCTCTGGGTTCTGATAAAATGGCCGGGTTTGTTTGGGTACAACTCCCTACTATTACGGCAATAACACCTACGTCACAAATAAATGGCGGCATGGTTACCATTACAGGTACAAACTTTATCGGCGTTGACAGTGTTAGTTTTGGTGGTGTAAGGGCTTTAAATTTTTATGCGAGTTCAGCTACTACAATTGTTGCCTATGTTGGTGAAGGTGCATCTGGTAATGTAACAGTATCAACCGTTGGCGGTAGTGCTTCTATAGGTGGGTTTGTTTACACCTCACCGCTTATAACATCAATCAATCCTAAAGCAGCCGCAGCCGGTCAAACTGTAACTATTACTGGTTCAAATTTAAATGGCATAACAGCAGTTCAATTTGGAGGGGTTAATGCTGCATCGTTTTCTGTTAATTCGTCTGGAAAAATCACTGCAGTTTTGGGAACAGGCGCAAGCGGGAATGTTTCTTTAACCGGGCCATCGGGATCCAGCTCCTTCACAGGCTTTACATTTGTACCTCCTCCTGTTATTAGTTCAATAACACCAAATCAAGGTGGGGGTGGCGCTGTTGTCTCCATTTACGGCTCATACCTGGCCACTGTTAACGCTATAACAATAGGCGGTGTGCCTGCAGTTATCGGCTCCGTGGCTGATAACCTTGTAACAGCCACTGTGGGTACTGGCGCTACAGGCAAGGTTTCGTTAACAACGATTGCCGGCACAGCGCAATTTGATGGTTTTACCTGGTATTCGCCACCTACTATTACATCGGCTACTCCGTTAACAGCAGGAGGCGGTACAACGGTTACAATAATAGGCACCAATTTTACGGGCGTAACACAAGTAACTTTTGGATCTACACCTGAAGGGTTCACTATCGTATCGCCAACGCAAATAACAGTTCAGCCGACGTATGGCTCAAGCGGGGATATAGCAGTTACCGGTATTGGCGGCACGGCTGTTTTACATGGGTTTGTTTTTATCCCAGCGCCAGTGATCACCGGCTTTTTTAATGCAGGAGACGGACAAAATGCTGTTGTCACCATATCAGGAAGCAATTTCGATAACGCCAGCGCTGTGAAGTTTGGCGGGGTAGCTGCTCAATCCTTTACTGTTGTATCATCCAGCCAAATCAATGCCACGACCGGAATCGGGGCCACCGGTTCTATAACAGTAACCACCCCCGGGGGGACTGGTACCTTTGCCGGGTTTCTTTATAGCAAGCCACCTTCAATAACGTCATTCTCGCCGGTGAATGGAACAATTGGGACAATTGTTACTATAAATGGCGATAATTTCAGTACTACTGCCGCAAATAACGTGGTTTTTTTCGGGCCGGTTGGTGCTAAGGTTATAAAAGCAAGCCAAACTCAGTTACAAGTTTCGGTTCCTTCAGGAGCGACGGGTTTGATTACGGTTTCAAATATTGACAAAGCCTTGTCAGCGAGTTCAAACCTGCCTTTCATGATCACAAACTCAAGCAGTTTTAACGGATTTTCGAATAAATTGGTAATCCAGTTTAGCAGTACTGTAAATTCCTACGCGATAGAGGATTTTGATGGCGACGGCCAACCAGATCTGTTAATTGCAAAAGATGATTCACTATTTATATTAAAGCATGGTACTGATCCTGTGTTATCGAGGTCTTCATTTTCCCAAAAGATTGTCTTGGAAACTGGAAGGTCAACCGGAGTAATGGCGATTGGCGATTTAGACGGCGACGGTAAAAATGATATCATATACAGCATTAATAACAGTGTGGTAATCCTGCATAATACGTCGGCCAATGGAAATATCTCCTTTGATCAAAAAGTAATTGAAAATATTAATAGTAGTCCTCTTGACAAAATAGTGCTACGCGATATTGATATGGATGGCAGGCCGGACTTGGTTTTTACGTCCGGACTGGTATATCCGAATACTACTGAAGGCTCCGCAATATCTTTTGGGGCACCTATGTTTTTAGCTAATACGGATGCAAGCAGCAATATTTCTTTTGCGCTTACGGATATCGATGGTGATAATAAACCAGATCCTGTTTTGGGAAGCTCGTATACAGGTTTTTCGATCTTTCAAAATAATTCGGTTCCGGGTAGCATTGTGGTCCAACTTTTCCCGCTCACTTATATTTTACACTCAGGATATTATTATACTTCTTATACCATCCTGACGGCTGATATTGATGGGGATGGTAAGCCCGATATTATTGAAAATAATTTTACCGGAAGCCAATTCCTTGTTTCCAAAAACACTGCTGTTAAAGGAACAATAAATACTTCCTCCATTGGCCCACCCTCAGCTTATCCAAATACAGGTTTCATAGATGGTATGCAGGCAGCGGATTTAGATGGAGATGGCAAAATTGATTTGATCGGAAGTTCAGCTACGAATGTTTCCTGGGTAAAGAATACTTCATTAACCGGAAATATTTCTTTTAACAGTAGCGCACCTCTTGAATCATTCTCAAATGGTAATGCCGGACAAATTGTCTCTGTAGCGGATTTGGATGGTGACGGGCGGCCGGATTTAATAAACTTTGATGGCAATATAAACCAGCTGACAATTTATAATAACGGACCTATTACTACCCCACAAATTACGGCAGTTACGCCGTTAAAAGCGGGTACTGGAACAACGGTAACTATAACCGGGAAATACCTTGCCGCTACAAGTGGCGTTAATTTTGGAAGCAAGGCTGCAAGTTCTTTCAAAGTAATTGCTGCCGATACTGTTACAGCAGTAGTAGGAGTTGGGGAAAGTGGAAATGTAACATTGTTAAGCCCGGATGGGAATGCATCTTTTCAAGGTTTTACGTTTATACCACCGCCTGTGCTAACTTCTGCAGTCATGGCTAAAGATGGTTCGGGCAAGCTGACTATTATGGGGGACTATTTATCAACTGCTACCGCAATAAATATAGCGGGTATTCCGGCGGTTTCATTTACCGTAAGTTCTGATACCAGCATTACTGCGCAATTTAACACTGCTGCAGGAACGTTATCTGTAACAACCATCGGCGGTGTTGCGACCTTGCCGGATATAGCTATTACTGTTACAAACCCGGTCATTACCTCAATTAGTCCTGCTACAGCCATTGCTGGTAGCAGTGTTACCATAACGGGTTTCAACTTTTCCGGAGTTACCGGAGTTAGTTTCGGCGAAACTCCTGCAATATCCTTTACCGTAAACTCAACTACAAGTATTACAGCATTAGTTGGGGATGGCACAAGTGGGGATGTGAGTGTTACAGATGCAACAGGTAAGGGCGCGTTAAGCGGCTTTAATTATGTGCCTGTGCCAACAATAGTAACGGGCGGCTCTACAACTATCCTTAGTGATGGTTCCGGGGTAGTTTTAACGGCCAGCCCGGGTAGTGGTTTTAGTTATCAGTGGATAAAGGACGGAGTAAATATTCCGAATGCTACCAACTTTACTTACACCGCCGCGCAGTCGGGCTCTTATGCGGTAATAATCTCTTTAAACGGGATCTCGCAAACATCGGCCGCTATTGCTGTAACCTCGGTTTTCAACCTTCCTGCATCTAATTTTAAACTGACTATAACCAGTGAAACTTGTAATGGCAGCAGTGATGGCTTTATAACTATTAATGCGGCACAACCCCTCAATTATACTGCAACAATAACCGGGAACGGACTCAACAAGTCATACACATTTACAGATACCACAATCATTAATAATTTGGTTGCCGGCACTTACGCTGTTTGTATAACCGTTGCCGGGCAAAGTAATTATAACAATTGCTACACCGCTATATTAACACAACCGCAGCCTTTATCGGTGTATACAACGGTAAATAATTTAACAAAAAGTGTGGATCTTGCATTAAGCGGAGGCACTTTTTATATAATTGATTTAAACGGGAAGCAATACAATACCAGTAATAGTACAATAACCCTACCGCTACAGACTGGCCGTAATGACCTAAAGGTAACCACAGATAAGCTCTGCCAGGGAACTTTTGAAAAGCTTATAAATGCCGCAGGTACAGTTGCTGTCTACCCGGTGCCCTTTCAGGGCAAATTGTTTATTAATATCGGGAACAAAACTATACAAAAAGCAGTGGTTAAAATATATGATACCGGTTTTGGCAAATTAGTTTACACCAATCAATACTCAAATCAATCCGGGGTTTTACAACTTGATTTATCCAACCTTAGAATTGGTGTTTATGAGCTCTATGTTACTTTAGATGGAACAGTAAGCTCCTTTAAAATATTAAAATAATGAAGAAAGGAATTTTCATACTATTGGCATTTTTTGTTTTGATGGGATGTTCAAAAAAACAAAGTGATATACCTGATATAAACCCTTCGCAGGCTGAGCTTTCGGCACCGGCCCAAAGCGCGGTTTGCACCAGCGGAACAATTCTTTCGGTAACAGAAAGCACTATATTGTTTTCATGGGACGCCTCAAATAACACAAACAGCTATCAATTGATCGTTGAAAATCTTTTGACCTCCGATTCAACGGTTCAAAATACAACCCAAACACAGGCCCCGGTTATCCTTTTGAGAAATACCCCTTATTCCTGGTATATTGTATCTAAATCGACAAAAACAACCGCAACAGCGCGAAGCCCGGTTTGGAAGTTTTATAATTCGGGCCCAGGTGTAGTTACATATGCTCCTTTTCCGGCAGAACTTACTTCACCTGGCTTTGCTCAGCTTGTTACTAATACGGGAACAATTAATTTGACCTGGAAAGGCAGCGTAGTTGTACCGGATGTTATTGCCAGTTACGATGTCTATTTCGGGACTACCAGTTCGCCTGCAATAAAAGCATCGGCCATTACCGATAGTTTCTTAAATAATATTACCGTTGCAGCAAGTACTACTTATTACTGGAAAGTGATTACAAGGGATACTTTCGGAAATACCTCCGATTCGGGGCTGTACCAGTTTACGATTAATTGAGTTTTAAACGGGGGATTTTATACTGTCACCTATCGTTGATAGCGCATTAATGATGAGCAATTGATATGCTATCAATAAGATAGGCGTCGCCGATATGCCGCATCGTTAGACTTTGTAAATTGTTATCAACAACTGTTTACAAATATCAAAAGTACTTAAGAATCTCCAATTTTCTAATAAATGGTTCAATTCCGCCCAGTCTGGGGGACGAAAATGTCATTGGTGTTGCTTAGGGCCATTGCCCCTCAAACTGGGTACGAACCGTAATTTACAACTTTTCGAAACCAATCATGTCCTATTGTAAACTCAATTTATTTTCTTTTCAATTGTCAATGTTTTCCACATTCTAAAAGTGAAAAATGTCCTGAAATGGTCAAGTTTTTTGTTGCTGATTTGTAACTAAAAACTTGTTACTAATTAATAATCATTTAGTAGTTACTTTCTGTATCGGGGAAATAGGAGTATGTCAACTTTCTTCAATTATTTGAATTTTAAGCGTTTAAACACACTTCTTTTTCAATAGGCCATATATCTTTTGCAATGCCGGAAAGAGATAGTTAATGACTCTGGAATATCCAGGTAATTGCTTACATCGAAGAATTTCAAACTAAATAAAATACGATGACGGGAGAAAAGCAATTAAAGAATACTTGCAAAGGGTAGCAAAACTACTCGTCAGCACCAATCAAAATATTTCTAAAATTGCCTTTCACGTTGGGTTCAATTCAGTAGCCTACTTTTTATCATCATTCAGCAAATACTTTAAAATGGACCTCAGTAAATATATTCTTATAAAAAAAGAACGGGAATCGGATCCTGATTATAACAGATAATTAATTATTCAACAAATTAGTCAATAAAGCATAGTCTCTATATTGTTATAAGTAAAGATTATAAAAAACACACTAAAAGGCTTCGTCAAGCAGCGGAATTGTGTTAAAACAACCAATTATTTCTCTATTAATAAAATAAAAAAATAAAACCACTTTCAAATTAGAAATTATTAGTGTTAATTTGACACGTATAGCCAATTATAAGTACAGATTTAACTAAAAACCAAATTAATGTTACTAATGCAGTAACGTTAACAGGTTGAATTTCTGTTCTATTTACACAATGAACTTAGATACCGATGGTCAATTCGAGATTATTTTTTACTATTTTATTAGTTTGCTCCATTACCGTTTCTGTTAAAGCACAGGGTAATAATGTGGCGTTAACACCTCCTATGGGCTGGAATAGCTATAATTGTTATGGTTCGGCAGTTCACGAGGATGAAGTGAAAGCAAATGCAGACTATGTTGCGCAAAACCTAAAACAGCATGGCTGGCAATACATTGTAGTTGACTTTTTATGGGACTTTGATAACCCGCCCGGTAGTAATATAGGGAACCCTTTTCAAAAAAGACTTGAAGATGGTTCATATATCCCCTGGCTGGCAATGGATAAATTCGGGAGGCTAACACCAAATGTAAATAAATTTCCGTCGGCTTTTAGTGGTAATGGATTTAAACCATTGGCTGATTATGTCCATTCGTTAGGCTTGAAATTCGGTATTCATGTTATGCGTGGCATACCAAGGCAAGCAGTTTGGGCTAAATCGCCTATTAAAGGAACTAATGGCATTACTGCTGATATGGTGGCGGATACTAATTCGAAATGCCCCTGGATGAACCATATGTACGGGCTGGATATGAACAAGCCGGGTGCGCAAGAATATTTGAATTCAATATTGGATTTATATGCGAGTTGGGGAGTTGATTTTATTAAGGTTGACGACTTATCAAGGCCCTATAGTACTGCCGAAGTGGAGGGTTACCGTAAAGCGATAGATCAATGTGGCCGGGCAATAGTTTTTAGTACTTCCCCGGGAGCTACACCTGTCGGCAAAGCAGATAATGTAAAACTAAATGCCAATATGTGGCGCGTGGCTGATGACTTTTGGGACGACTGGAAAGCTGTTTTGCAAATATTTAATTACGGAAAACAATGGGAAGGAATCGGCGGTCCGGGCCATTGGCCGGATTGCGATATGATCCAGATAGGAAAGCTATCAAAACGCGGGCCGGTAGGCAAAGAACGGTACAGCCGTTTTACCCTTGACGAAGAATATTCCCACATGACATTCTGGACAATATTTCGCTCGCCGTTGATCATAGGCGGGAACTTGCCTGAAAATAGGGAGCAGGAATTGAAATTATTTACAAATGATGAGGTATTAGCTGTAAACCAACACGGAACCGATCCCCGCCAGTTATATAAGAATAATGATGCAATGGTATGGTATTCGCATGTGCCGAACAGCA